>Ga0207705_10001917_pt1 | contig 16248 bp, 15 predicted proteins | sample KBSC13metaG_FD_184314 | JGI IMG/M metagenome (GOLD analysis project Ga0207705, IMG submission 184314) | Corn rhizosphere microbial communities from Kellogg Biological Station, Michigan, USA - KBS C1-3 metaG (SPAdes) (version 2) | ecosystem: Host-associated > Plants > Roots > Rhizosphere > Soil ...
CCCGTGCGGTTACAGACGCGGAAAACATGGGTGTCCACTGCGAAGGTCTCTTCGCCGAATGCGGTGTTGAGCACGACGTTAGCCGTCTTGCGGCCCACGCCGGGCAGGGCCTGCAGCTCCTCCCGCGTGCGCGGCACCTCGCGGTCGATCAGGGCCTCGCTAAGCGCGATGACGTTCTTTGCCTTTGTATTGAACAGGCCAATCGTCTTGATCGCCTGTCTCAGCGGCTCTTCGCCGAAATTGACCATCTGCCGCGCCGTCTTGATCCGCTCGAAGAGGGGGCGGGTGGCAATGTTGACGCTGGCGTCGGTCGCCTGGGCCGAAAGCACGACTGCGACAAGCAGCTGATACGGATTCCCGGACTCGAGTTCCGTGGTCGGCGACGGGTTCGCTTCGGCAAGCCTGCGGAAGAACTCGAAAACCTGATCGCGGGTCACAGCGAGCCGATGACGTCCCGCATCGAATAGAGGCCGGCGGGTTTGCCCGCCAGGAACCGCGCAGCCGCCAGAGCTCCTCGCGCGAAGACCATGCGGCTTTCCGCGCGATGGGAAAGGATCAGCCGCTCGTCGGGGCCGAGGAACATGACATCGTGATCGCCTGCGACGGTGCCCCCGCGCAACGAGGCGAAGCCGATTGCTCCTTCGGCGCGCTTCAACCCGGTTCCGTCGCGGCCTCGCTCGGCGCCGATCTCGCCACCGCGCCCGCGTGCCGCCGCTTCACCAAGCGCCAGTGCGGTCCCAGAAGGCGCGTCGGCCTTCATGCGGTGGTGCGTCTCGGAAATCTCGATGTCCCATTGGGGACCTAACACCCGCGCTGCTCGCTCCACGAGATCCGCGAGTAGGGCTACTCCGACCGAGGTGTTCGCGGCGCGAAGCACCGGGATTTGCCTCGATGCGGCGGCGATGCGCTCATCGGCCAGATCGTCTAGGCCCGTCGTCCCGATCAGGATCGGGACGCCAGCTGAAACGGCGCGGTCGAGGCTCGCCTGAAGCGCCGCCGGAGCCGAGAAATCGATGATGACGTCGCGGTGATCCTGGTCGAGCGCGAAGCCTGGATCTTCCTCGACGGCGGAGGCAAGCGCCCGGCCCATCCGGCCGTCTGGTGCAATCAGCGAAACCCGGATCGGCTGGTCGGCAGTGCGCATCGGCACGTCATGGAGCAGCGCCGGGCACCGCGCAACGGCGCCCGGCCCCGTTCTTACTTCCTGTAGACCATCTCCTGCAGCAGCATGTTGCCGCCGAGCTTGCGGAACTTGGCCCGCATGCCGCTCTGCGTGTCCTGCTGGCGCGCGCTGGTCTTGAGATAGGCATCCAGCTCCTTCGAGCGCGCCTCGTCTTCGGCGTTCGACGTCAGATGGTCGGTGATCGTCACGAGATAGAGGTCCGGCTCGCCGGCCCGCTTGTTGACGTTTGAAAGGATGTAATAGTTTTTGATCCAGCCTTTCGACTTCGCGAAATCTTCGGTCCGGCGATACGCGCCCGCCAAGTGATCGGCGTAATCACCAAAGTGACCGTCATCGATCGTGACTTCGGCGACGTTCCAATAATCTCCGCCCTTCAGCGGCAAGTCCTGTGCAATCGCCGGTACAGAAAATGCCATCGCGGCCGCGCCGAGCGCAGCAACCGTGAACGTACGCATAAGCTTCTATTCCCCCATGTGCGGAGAGCCCCCGCGCTTCCGCTTCGTGGGAACGGCGTCGCCGAGCCGGCGGGACGCCTGCAGTGCGGCGTCGTTCCGGGGTTGGAAGAAGCATACTATCGTGGTTAACGCAAATTAAATGCCCAGCCGTTGGCGAAGGCCCATTGCGGCAGCCGGAGCGCGTACTTTCGCGCCATTGATCATGAAGATGTAGACGTCCTTGCCCTCTGACCACTCTCGCGCGAGCGTGGCGAAGCGATCCAGGGCAGCGCCGTCATAGCCCGTCTCGACGTCCTCGTTCATGCGCTGGAGCCGCGCATAGCGAAAGCTGGCGGTATCGGCGTCAAGGCACGGGAATTCATCGTCATCGTCATAGACGACCGCGACACCACGTTCCCGGCAGAGGTCGAAGAAAGCCTCATTGCGGAAGCTTTCGTTGCGCGGCTCGATGGCGTGGCGAAGCCGCACGCCGTCGACCTCGTTCGGCAAGAGCTTGAAAAAGCCGGCGATGTCATCGCGGTCGAACTTGCGGCGCTTGTCGAGCATCCACAGGATCGGCCCGAGCTTGGGGCCAAGCGCGGCGAAACCCTGCGCGACAAAGTTGCCGATCCCCTCGGCCCCGTCCGCGAGCTTCGATCGGGTGACGCAGAAGCGGGAGCCCTTGACCGCAAACTGGAAATCGTCGGGCACGACCTTCCCCCAGGCTGCCCAGCTTTTGGGGCTCTGCCGGCCATAGAAGGTCGCGTTGATCTCGATCGCGTTCAGCGCACGGGAGGCGTACTCAAGCTCTTTGGTCTGCGGCAGCTTGTCGGGATAGAAGACGCCGCGCCACGGCGGATAGGTCCAGCCGCCAATTCCGATGCGGATCTTGCCTTGAGCCACTACTCGAGGCTTGGAATGACAAGGCGGTGCGTCGTTCCCTTTTCAGTCGAGACGACCTCATGCCTCGCGCGGAGCTGGCGAGCAAAGCTCTCCACGAGCTTGGAGCCCAAACCGGAGTGACCGTCCCGCCGCGTCGCCTGGATGCCGCGGCCATTGTCGGTGACGATCAGTTCGAACTCGCTGCCGGTCTTGCCAACCACTTTGACGTGCCCTGACCCTTCGCCGTTGAAGGCGTGCTTGATCGCGTTCGTCACAAGTTCGTTGACGATGATCGAGATCGAAGTGGCGGTGTCCGCATTGGCGGTAACCTCCTCCACGTCGCAATCCACGTCGATCCCGTCACGCGAAAGACCGCGCTCGATTTGCTGGACCAGGCCGCAGAGGTGATCGTCCAGGCGAACGGCATCGATATCGACGCTCCTCGCGGCCAACTGCTGCGACGCATTGGATATTGCCTGGATTCGATCCGCAACTTGGCCCAGCGCCTTTCTCACCTGCGGACTGTCGGCGCGGCGAGCCTGGAGGTCGATCATCGCCAGGACCGTTTGATAGTTGTTGCGGGTGCGGTGATCGATTTCCTTGAGCGCTTCGTCGAGCAGGTTCAGCCGCTGCTCTCGTTCGGAAAGGCCCTTGTCGATCTCTCGCTGATAGAGAGCGATCACCAACAGCATCACCGCTTGCGAAGCGCAGGCGAGGACGAATCCGCCGAGAAGCTCGCGATCTCGAATGTTGAAGTCCCACTGGAAGGGTACGACCAAGAACCAGATGGCCAATTGCCCAAAGACCAGGGCGATTAGCCCGCTTCGCCAGCCGGCAAGGACGGAAGCGAGCACGACCGCTAGGAAGTTCAGCGCATAAGGCGCTCGCTCCCCTGCGACAGCAATGAGCGGAATTCGCAGTGCAACCATGAGCGCGGCCATGCCGAGCCCAATGGCGAGCTCGATGACAGGCGCCGGAACACGATGCGCGAACCGTTGCGGCAATCGGGAATGAAGGATCTTTCGGATATTCGCCCCCACTGAGAAGTACGCCAGCCCGACACTTCCGATCCCCTGCGTATAGCAGGGCCACGGCAAAGTCATCCACATGCCCCGGTCCCGGCTTCACCGTGCTCGCGCGAGGCTCTACGCAGCCTCGATGGACGAACTCGCGTTCCGTAACATCGTGATCCTGACCGGTGCCGGCGTGTCGGCGGAAAGCGGCCTTTCGACCTTCCGGGGCCCCGACGGCCTGTGGGAGGGGCACCGTGTCGAGGACGTGTGCACGCCGGAAGCCTTCGCTCGCGATCCTGACCTGGTCCACGCCTTCTACGACGCGCGTCGCGAGAAGCTTGGAATGGTCGGGCCGAACGCCGCGCATGTCGCATTGGCGAAGCTCGATGCCCAATGGGCGGGAGAGCTGTTGCTCGTCACCCAGAATGTAGACGACCTTCACGAACGCGCGGGCGCCAAACGGCTCGTGCACATCCATGGCGAGCTGGCGAAAGGCTGGTGCCTCGGCTGCGATGGCCGTTTCGATTGGTCCGGGTCGATGGGACAGGGGGCTTCCTGTCCGCACTGCGGTGAGCAAGGTCAGGTTCGTCCGGACATCGTGTGGTTCGGCGAGATGCCTTACGAGATGGACCGGATCGAGGATGCGCTTCGACGCTGCGACCTGTTCGTGTCGATCGGAACCTCGGGTGCCGTGTATCCGGCGGCCGGCTTCGTGCAGACCGCGCGCTATTGTGGTTCACGGACGCTGGAAATGAATCTCGAGCCCAGCCTCGGGAGCACTTTGTTCGACGAAAGCCGGATTGGGCGAGCTGGCGACCTCGTTCCGCAGTGGGTCGACGAAATGCTTCAGTCGGCCCAGTCGAGCCCGATGTCGCGATAAAGGCCGCGATCCTGGTCCCAGCGCGGATTGACCTTCACATGCAGATATAGGTGCACCGGCCGGCCGAGGTGCTGCGTGATTTCCGCGCGGGCTGCGGCGCCGATCGTTTTGAGCCTGCGTCCGCCCTTGCCGATTACGATCGCCTTTTGGCTGTCGCGTTCGACCAGGATTTGCTGCTGGATCACGGTCGAACCGTCGGGCCGGTCTTCCCATTTCTCCGTCTCGATGGCGGTGGCGTAGGGCAGTTCCTGGTGAAGCTGGTTGACGACCTGCTCTCGCGTAAGCTCCGCGGCGATCATCCGGTCCGTCGCGTCGGACACTTCGTCCTCGGGATAGAGCCACGGTCCCTCCGACATGGCATTGGCCAGCGCGCGCTTGAGGTCGCCGACCCCGTCGCCGCTCGCCGCGCTGACCATGAAAACCTGCTCGGGATCGAGCCGCGAAGTAAGCCCCGCTGAGAGCCCGAGCAGCTGCGCCTTCTTCACGATGTCCACCTTGTTCAGCGCGATGAACAGCGGATGCTGACGCTCGTTCAGTGATGCGATGATGCGCTCGACCTCTGCGTTGATGCCCGCCGCAGCATCGATCATCAGCAGGATGAGGTCCGCGTCCTGCGCGCCAGTCCAGGCCGCAGCGACCATTGCCCGGTCCAGGCGGCGGCGTGGCTCGAAGATGCCCGGTGTATCCACCAGGAGGACTTGCGCCGGCCCTTCGATGGCGATGCCCATGACGCGGGCGCGGGTGGTTTGCGCCTTCGCGCTGACGATCGCGACCTTCTGGCCAACCAGTGCATTGACGAGGGTCGACTTGCCGGCGTTGGGCGCGCCGATGACGGCGACGAAGCCGGCTCGCGTCTGTGATTCGGTCATTGCAATTGGGACAACAACGCAGCGGCCGCAGCGGTTTCCGCCTCCTGCTTGCTGGAACCGTCCGCGCTGGCTTCGCCAAGCTTGGGCACCGTCACGCGAATGGTGAACTTGGGAGCGTGATGCGCGCCCGTGCGAGAGACAACTTCATACTGCGGCGGTTTGCACCCTTTGGCCGCGGCGAGCTCCTGAAGCTCGGACTTGGGATGCTGGGGCGCGCGGCGCTGGCTGGTGAGATAGGGCTCCCACTCCTTGGCGATGAAGCGTTCGGCGACTGCGATCCCACCATCGAGGAGCAGCGCGCCAATCAGTGCCTCGACAATGTCGCCGACGACATTCTCGCTCTGACTGGCGCCGTCCTCGCGCGCCTGCTTGCCGAGCCGGGCGAGGGCGGGGACGCCGATCTCACGGCCGACTTCGGCGCAAGTCTCGCGATCCACCAAGGCGTTGTAGCGGCGAGACAAGTCGCCTTCCGGCTCTTTGGGATAACGCTCGTAGAGCGAGCGTGCGATGACCATCCCGAGCACTCGGTCGCCGAGGAACTCTAGGCGCTCGTAGCTGTCGCGGCCCATGCTGGAATGGGTGAACGCGAGCTCGAACAACTTCAGGTCCGTCGCATCATAACCCAGGCGCTCGCGAACGAATTCGCCGATACCCCCACTCATTCGGCGGACCCTTTATAGCCATTCGCGATGCGGCTGGCGCGAAGCGCGCTGAACCAGGTCCACGGCTTCACCCATGACGCGCTTCCGTCCGTCGACCAGAAGGTGAAGGACGCCCGGCCGATGAGGTCGCTCGTCGGAACCATGCCGATGCCGCCGATCGATGCGGGGAAGCGGCTGTCGAGACTGTCGTCGCGATTGTCGCCCATGAGGAAGACGTTATCGGCGGGGACGCGGACCGGTCCGAAATCGTCTGCTTCCGTCGCGGTCTGGTCGAGCACGGTGTAGCTCGGGCCGCCAGGAAGGGTCTCGAGATAGGCGGGGAACATGCACCGCGCGCCTCCCGCGGTCTGAACGACAAGCGGCGTCGCCGGCGGGACGGTCTTGCAAGCCGTGTTCGGGCTCATCGGGAGGGCATAGGGGCGGAGCGCCTTCCGCTGCACCGGCCGGCCGTTAAGGATCAATGCGCCTTCGCGGACCTCGACCGTGTCTCCCGGCAGTCCAATCACCCGCTTGATCAAGTCGTTGTCCTCGGTTGGGTGGTGGAAGACGACGACGTCCCCACGGGCCGGAAGATGCCCGAGGATGCGGCCATCGAAGGAAGGGAAGCGCAGAGGGAAGCTGTAGCGCGAATAGCCGTAGGGCCACTTCGCGACGACCAGATAGTCGCCGATGTAGAGGGTCGGCAGCATCGAGCCGGAGGGAATGCTGAACGGCGCGGCGACGAAGCTTCGGAACGCCCAGGCGATGATCGCCAGCAGCAGAACGAAACGAGCGCTGCTCCACGCGTCCTCGCGTCGGCGCTCCTTGTTCGAAGCCCGACGAGCGCCTCGAGTGCTGGAGATCGGCCGCTGCATGACGCTGCTTGTTTCCGCGTGCTCGCCAATGGTCAAGGCGGGGTGGCATTTGCCGGTCCGGCCACTATGTGCGGGCGGCAATGCCGACCCCATCCCAGCAACCCGCCGGCGCGACGCTCGAGGGCCTATTCAAGGCCGAGCCCGACCGGCTGAGCCGGCTCAGCTTCGAAGTTGCTGGGCTCTACTTCGATTGGTCGAAGACGCATCTCGACCGGGCATCGGTGAAGCGGTTGGAGGAGCGCTGCGCAAGCATGGGGTTCGCCCCGGCTCGCGACGCCTTGTTCGCCGGCGACATCGTCAATCCGAGCGAAGGCAGGCCAGCAACCCATGTCGCGGAGCGCGGGAGCGGATCGACGGGGGACGTGGATCTCGCGACGGCACGCCGGCACCGCATGCGCGCGCTGGTCGACGCAGTGGAAGCGGGGGCCTTCGGGACCGTGACTGGGCTGCTGCACATCGGCATCGGAGGCTCCGTGCTCGGTCCGGCGCTTCTTGTCGACGCGCTCGGACGGCGCGTTGCGGGCGTGGAAGTTCGCTTCCTGTCGAACATCGATGGCGCGGCGTTCGATGATGCCGTGAAGCCCCTCGATCCGGCAACGACGCTGATCGTCGTCGCGTCGAAGACGTTTACCACGCAGGAAACGCTCGCCAATTTCGACGCCGCGCGAGCTTGGCTGCAGGCGGCCGGCGTGTCGGACCCTGACGGCCGCGTGATTGCAGTGACGGCGAGCCCCGAAACCGCGGTCGAAGCCGGTATCGACGAGACTCGCGTGCTTCAGTTCGGCGAGGGCGTCGGCGGGCGATATTCCCTGTGGAGCTCGGTTGGCGTCACCGCCGCGATCGCACTCGGCTGGGAAGCCTTCGAGGAGCTGCTCGAAGGAGCCGCCGAGATGGATCGACACTTCCGCTTCAGCGAGCCGGCCGAAAACGTCCCCGTGGTCGCGGCTTTGGCCGATCGGTTGTATGTCGAGGAACGTGGCTGCCAAAGCCGCGGCGTCTTCGCCTACGACGAGCGGCTTCGCCTGCTCCCGCCCTACCTCCAGCAGCTCGAGATGGAATCGAACGGCAAGTCGGTCACGGCATCCGGCGACCCGGTCGAGCAGCCGACGGCACCCGTAACCTGGGGCGGGACGGGGACCGACGCGCAGCACGCAGTGTTTCAGTTACTTCACCAAGGCACGGTGCTCGTTCCCGTCGAGTTTCTCGCCGTGCGCGAGGCGGACGACGATCAGCCTCCGGAGCATCACCGTCTACTCCTGCTCAACGCGTTCGCGCAGGCGGCGGCGCTGATGCGCGGAAGCAAGAACGACGACCCGCAGCGCAGCTATCCGGGGAACCGCCCGAGCTCCACGATCCTGCTCGAAAGGCTGGACGCGCGCTCGCTTGGCGCGCTGATTGCTTTCTACGAGCATCGGACCTTCGCCAATGCCGTGCTGTGCGGCATCAACCCGTTCGACCAGTTCGGCGTGGAACTCGGCAAGGCCATAGCGCGGCAGCTTACGGACGGCGCGGGCGAAGAGAGCCTCGATCCCTCAACGCGAGCGCTGATCGAAAGAGCAGGTGTCTGATGGCGGATTTCGACCTCTTCGTGATAGGCGCTGGCTCAGGCGGTGTTCGCGCGTCCCGGGTTGCGGCCGCCTACGGCGCCCGTGTCGCCGTGGCCGAGGAATTTCGCGTCGGCGGCACCTGCGTCATCCGCGGCTGCGTCCCGAAGAAGCTGCTGGTCTACGGCGCTCACTTCGCCGAGGACCTCGACGACGCGGCCATGTTCGGCTGGGATGTGCCGCAAAAGCGTTTCGACTGGCCGACCCTGCGCGACAATGTGCTTGCCGAGGTTACGCGCATCGAAGGCGCCTACACGGAAACGCTCACGAATCACGATGTAAGCATCCTCCACGAGAAGGCGGTCGTCACCGGCCCGAACTCGGTCCGGCTGGCCGGCGGACGAGAGGTCACCGCAGACAAAATCCTCATCGCGACCGGCGCCTGGCCCGTGCTTCCCAAGATCGACGGGATCGAGCATGCGATCACCTCGAACGAAGTCTTCAACCTCGAGAAGATCCCTCGCCGCATCGTGATCGTCGGCGGCGGCTATATCGCCAACGAGTTCGCGGGCATTTTCCACCAGTTCGGAAGCCACGTGACGCTGGTGAACCGGACGGACGTGATCCTGCGTCACTACGACCAGCAGATCGTCGATCGGCTTCTGCAGATCTCGCTGCGCAAGGGCATCGACTTCCGCTTCAACTCGACGATCGATCGAATCGAGCGGCGCGAGGATGGGTCGCTGAAGATCAGCATGACGGGCTGCGACGATATCGAGGCCGACCAGTTGCTGTCCGCGGTCGGACGGAAGCCGAACACCGATGGCCTCGGTCTCGATGTAGCCGGCGTCGAGATGGGCGAAAAGGGCCAAATCAAGGTCGATGAGGACAATCGCACGTCGGTGCCCTCGATCTTCGCGATCGGCGACGTCACCGACCGCATCCAGCTGACGCCCGTCGCCATTCGCGAAGGACAAGCGTTTGCGGACACCTTCTTCGGCAACAAGCCGACGCGCGTCGATTACGGCTGCATTCCCTCGGCCGTGTTCAGCCATCCTCCGCTTGCTGGCGTCGGGATGACCGAGGGCGAGGCGAAGAACCGCCTGGGTCCCGTAAAGACCTACACGTCGGACTTCCGGGCGATGAAGAACGTCCTAGCCGGCAGGAACGAACGCTCGCTGTACAAGCTGGTAGTCGACGAGGCTTCGGACGAGATCGTCGGCATCCACATGATCGGTCCGGACGCTCCCGAGATCCTCCAGGCTGCCGCGATTGCGGTGAAAGCCAGGCTGAAGAAGTCGGATTTCGACGCCACGGTTGCTCTGCACCCGACCATGGCCGAAGAACTCGTCCTGATGCGCTGACAGGGAAAAGGGCGGGGATTGCACGACGCGATTATCATTGGGGCGGGGCACAACGGCCTCACCTGCGCTTATTATCTGGCTCGCAAGGGCCTCAAGGTGGCCGTTCTGGAAGCGGCGGGTAATGTCGGCGGCGCGGCGGTCACCGACGAATTCCTGCCTGGCTTCCGCAACAGCGCGGCCAGCTACACCGTCAGCCTGCTGCAGCCCAAGGTCATTCGGGACATGGAGCTCGAGCGGCACGGGCTGAAGGTCGTGCTGCGCAAGACGGACAACTTCCTGCCCGGCGACGGAGATTATCTGCTCGCTGGACGCGGCGGCCTTACCCGCAAGGAGATCGCGCGGCATCACAAGGCGGATGCCGAAGCTTACGACCGATACGTCGCCGAGCTCGAGACGGTCGTTCGCCTCCTCAAGAAATGGCTGCTCCGCGCGCCGCCGAACGTCGGCCGTACCGTCAGCGCCATTCCGAAGCTGCTCAGCCTCGGTCGCGACATGGCGGGCCTTTCGCTCGCGGAGACGCGAATCGTCCACGATTTCGCAGTGCGCAGCGCATCGGAGATCCTCGAGCGCCATTTCCAGGGTGACCTGACGAAGGCGCTGTTCGGCTTCGACGGAGTCGTCGGCAATTTCGCCTCCCCGCAGTCGCCGGGCACGGGCTACGTCCTCCTTCATCACCTCTTCGGTGAAGCGGCGGGCGTTCCAGGGGCGTGGGGCCATGCAATCGGTGGCATGGGCTCCATCACGCAGGCGATGGCGCGCGCGTGTCGCGAAGCGGGCGTCGACATCCTGCTCAACACCCCGGTCGAGGAAGTCATCGTTTCCAACGGGCGCGCCGCCGGTGTGGTCGCGGGCGGCAAGGCCTGGCAGGCCAAGGGCGTGATCGCGGGCGTCAACCCGAAGCTGCTGTTCGATCGCCTCATCCCGCATGGCGCGGTGGATCAGGACGTGGCCTCGCGCATGCATGGATGGAAATGCGAAAGTGCGACCTTCCGCATGAACGTCGCCCTGTCGGAGCTGCCCAAGTTCACGGTTTTGCCCAAGCGCGGCAATCACCTGACCGCAGGCATCATCATGGCGCCGAGCCTGGATTACATGCACCGCGCCTGGCTCGATGCGTCCGTTGATGGCTGGTCCAAACAGCCGATCATCGAGATGCTCATTCCTTCGACGCTGGATTCGACCCTGTCGCCCAAGGGCAAGCATGTGGCGTCGCTGTTCTGCCAGCATTTCCGCTTCGACCTCGGGTCGGGGCGGAGCTGGGATGACGAGCGCGAAAAGGCTGCCGACGCGATCATTGCCACCGTTGACCGCCACGCGCCGGGCTTTGCTGCCTCGGTGCTCGGGCGCCAGATCCATTCGCCGCTCGACCTCGAACGCCGTTTCGGCCTGATCGGCGGGGACATCTTCCACGGGAAAATGGGGCTCGACCAGTTGTTCAGCGCCCGCCCGATGATCGGCGCGGCGGATTATCGGATGCCCCTGAAAGGTCTCTATCTCTGCGGTTCCGGCGCGCATCCCGGCGGCGGCGTGACCGGCGCGCCCGGCCACAATGCTGCGCACGCTTTTCTTGCCGATCGCCGGCCGTGGAAGCGGCGGCATTGAAGCCGTTCGAGGGCATCAAGGTCCTTGACCTCAGTCGGGTCCTTGCCGGGCCCTGGTGCACGCAGCTACTCGCCGACCTTGGGGCGGACGTCGTCAAGATCGAGCGGCCCGGCATGGGCGACGATACCCGCCATTGGGGACCGCCCTGGCACGGTGAGGGCGATGAGCGCGTCGCGGCCTATTTCCTGAGCGCGAACCGGGGCAAGAAATCGGCCGCGATCGATTTCTCGCAACCGGAAGGCGCCGCCCTCGTCCGCGAGCTTGCCGTGAAGGCGGACGTCGTCGTCGAAAACTTCAAGGTGGGCGGTCTGCAGAAGTTCGGGTTGGATGCCGAGAGCCTGCGGGCGGCGAACCCACGGCTGATCTACGCGTCGATTACGGGCTTCGGGCAGGATGGACCCTACGCGGACCGCGCGGGCTATGACTTCATGATCCAGGCGATGGGCGGGCTCATGAGCATTACTGGCTTGCCTGACGGGGAGCCGGGTGGCGGGCCGCTGAGGGTGGGGGTCGCGGTCGCCGATCTCTTCACCGGAATGTACACCGCCGTCGCAATCCTCGCGGCGCTGCTTCGGCGCGAGCGGAGCGGGGAGGGCGGTCGCATCGACATGGCCTTGCTCGACACCCAGCTGGCCGTGCTCGCGAACCAGGTCTCGAATTTCCTCGTCTCGGGCGAGAACCCGCCGCGTCAGGGCAACACACACCCCAATATCGTGCCGTATCAACCCTTCGAGGCGGCCGACCGCCCGCTGGTCATCGCAGTGGGCAACGACCGTCAGTTCGCCAAGCTTGCTCAGCTAGCCGGCCATCCCGAGTGGGCCGAGGACGAGCGCTTCGCAACCAACGCCGCGCGCGTCGCAAACCGAGCGGAGATGGTCCGGCTTGTGTCCCAGGCGATCCGGGCACAGCCCGCGGCTTATTGGTTCGAACGGCTGGAAGCGGCAGGCATTCCCGCCGGACCCATCAACACCATCAGCCAGGCGCTAGCCGACGTGCAGGCGCAGCATCGTCAGATGGTCCGCAGCCTAGCCGGCATACCGGTGGTCGGCAGCCCCGTGCGGATCGATGGACACCGCGCGGACGCAGAACTGCCGCCGCCGGCGCTCGGTCAGCATACCGATGAGGTTCTGCACACGCTCGGCCTTGAGCCGCGCGAGATCGAGCGGCTCAAGTCGGAGGGCGTCGCCGGTTAGTTGCCGGCCTTGCTCGCGCTCTGCACCAGCAGGTCGAGCTGATGCTGGCAGCCGTTCTCGATCAGCACCTGTGCGGCGCCGACCAGGTCCTGCGGAGCGCCCGGCACCGTGACGAAGGTCACGCTGCTCTTGTCGCCCGTGTCCGGCCACTCGATCTGGTATTCCGCGCCGGACGTGATCGGAAGCCCCGCCGGCCACATGGCGGTGGACTTGCCGGCCGCCCAGCTGACATCGTTCGACTTGCCGTCAGCCGAGCGGAGGCTGACCTTGACCTCACCTTCGGTTTCAGGACGCCAGAGCTGAACCTTGCTGGCATTCGTGACGCAGATCTTCCCGCTCTGTGTAACGTCGATGTCCCAGATACTCGGGTTCTTGGCGACTTCGGATGCGCGCAGGGCGCCGAAGCGTCCACGCTTGCTCTCTGCGGAAGCGAGCGTCATCTGGCCCGCCGCGAAATTGCCGGGTCCGCGCAGGGTCTGCGCAGCCGCCGGACCGAGAACCGTCACGACATCGCCGCCCTGAAGCGTAATCTTGGCACTCTCCGGCAGGGTCTTGCCCGGGGGATAAGCCTTGGACGAGGGTCCAAGCGATTTCACGACGACCACGCTCGCCACCGCGGACGACCCCATCAGCGCCATTGCGGCGCCCGCCAGCCAAAGCATTCCACGCATCTTCAAGCTCCTCGGTTTACTCGCCCCAGTCGAAAGTGCCGCTTCACCTCCGGGCGATGCGGCGATTCGGAATTTCCGTGTCGCTTTGGCGCTAAATTAAGCTTCGATTGGAGCGGGGTCAATTAAACATAAGAAAACGCAGCGTTCTCAGGCCCTTTGCGAAGTGGGGACTGCGGACAGGGAAGTGCCGTCGATCCGCGCTTCCAGCTCGTCCAACCGCCGCGCGTTGGATTCGATCAGGGATTCCAGCCGCCGTTCGTAAGCCACGCGCTTGACCACGTTGCGGACAGCGCGCGCGATCGGCTCGGCCACTTCCTTCAACGCCTTCTGCTCGTCCTTGCTCGGCACGGAGCCGTCGGGACGAGGCCCCACCAGGATGAAGCCAAGCACATCCTCGCCTTCGCCGGGCCGGAGCATCACGCGGATCGGGAAGAGCTTGTCGTGCGAATGACAGACCTCATCGCCGCAATCCCATTCCGCCGTCTGCTCACGCCATTCCTCGACCTTCTCCTTCGATACGCCGCGCGTGCGAAACACGCCCTGGTCGATGATCGCCGCGACATGGACGGTAACGATGCCTTTCATCACCCGTGCGAGGACGTCGTCGATCAGCTCGCCGAGATTGCCGGTTTCGCGAAGGTCGCGGACGCTGTCCGGCAGCTCGTCGCGGAGCATGACGAGATTGTGCTGGAACCGGTTCTGCGACCATCGCGTGATCCGTTCCTGGATCGGATTCACGAGGACGGTCGAAAGCGCAGCGGCGAAGATGACCGGCCCTTCGCTGTTCGAGTTGCCGTAATAATTGTAGATGATCTGCTTCAGTGCATCGGCGGTCGCCGCGAAGACGGCAGCGACGCCAAGCGTGATCAGCGCCACGTTCGCCGAGCGGCTGATCAAGGCCTCCGCGTCGTACAGACGGAACTTCATCAGCGCGATCAGCAGGCCGAGTTGCAGGCTGAGGAATGCGAGGCCGAACGTCAGGCCGGCCAGAACCTCAAGCGTCAGCTGCGCGCCGTACGAGCCGACCGTGACCTTGGTCATGTCGCAGGTGAGCGCGATCGACAGAAACATCGAGTAGCCCGAGAAGCCGAACAGCGCCCATTTGATCTGCTGTCGAGCGGCGCTCGGCGGGGTCCGCCGCAGACGAACCAGCAGCGTCATGACGCCCGCGACCATGAAGATCACGAAGCACAGCCGGTAAAAATTGCCGTGCAGGAAGAAGAGGAGGGGCAGCAGGCACAGGAAGGGCACCACGATGCGCGGCCGCAACTGCCCGAAAGGGAAGAGCAGGATGCCGGCGAGAAGGCAGATATTGCCGAGGTCGTAGATGTGCCGGTGCCACGATACGGGGATGTTGGCGACGTAGCTCAGGAAGGTGGCCGACGGCTGCTCGGACCCCATCGTCAACAGCACTGCAAGCGACAGGATTGAGCTGATCAGGTCATCACGCTTGCGACGATGGAGCAGCCAGGCCGCGAATAACAGAAACGGGTAGGTGAGGACGTGGAAGAGGTCGACGACCTTGAGGAATGAAGCGCTCAATCCCCGTGACCGTGCCGCCTGCTCGATATGCTGCTCGCCTGTGCGGAACTGATATTCGCGCGTCTCGCCGGAAGGCGTTCTGAGCGTCAGGCTAAGGTCGATCGGCTCGCTGCCCTGGATGATGGGGGAGAATAGAGCATAGTCGGTGTCGGTCGCGTGGTGCGGTCCCGTTGCGCGATTCCGGTCAAGCGGGACGACATTCGCAACCGGCAGGCCTTCGATTGCGACGATCTTGTCGCCTGGCTCTACTCCGGCCGCCTCGGCCGTGGACCCGACCCCGAAACGCACCCGCGTCAAATCGTCCTGCGAAAGCACCAAGCCCGAGCGGCTCCCGAGCATGAGCGCGCTGTTCTCGGCAGGCGTATGGAAGCGGTACCAGATGCCGACGACTGGGCCGACGACGGCCAGCGCGAAGGCAATGAACCACATGAGCTCAACGATCTGGAGCCAGGGCCGCTTCAGATCGGGGACGCGTTCGGGGATCGACGGAGCGCTAACCGCCGGCCACTGCAGTGCTCCCCAAAAACGCGTCGCCATAACGTCAGGCCCCTCGACGTTGGTGAAGGGTGCATAGCACGGCGTGCAAAATCAATCAGCTATCCACGATAGTTCCGTTGCCGTCCTTCTGCGGGACGGTGGGCTGCGGACCTTCTTCACCATAGCGCGACTGGATGAAGCGGCCCTGCGTCTCGAACGCGGCCATGTCCGCGCGCGCGAGTTTTTCGCTGATGTCGGACAGCGCGGCGCGGCCCGCTGCCAAGCCCTCGACCAATCGCTCGTCCACGGTCTTATCCTCGCCATCGCGCTGTGAACGGAATGCCGCGGGGACATGCGTGTAGCGCTCGATGAGGCCCGGCAGGTGGATCGACATCAGCCGGCGCGCGTCCTGCGCATTCGGGTCCAGCGTCTCGACACGCTCGAGCGTCTGCCGAAGCGAGGGCAAGGCGGAGCTGATGGCGTCGACTTCCGCCTGAGCCGGCGCGGGAAGGGATCGCCGGGCGCTGTATAGGTAGGAATCGAACCGCTGCACCATCTCGCCGTTGGGCAGGTCCGTCGACGGGGCCGCAATGCTTCGCGCCTGCGAGGGACCGAAGGCAAGCAGCGCAGCAACACCGATCGCTAGACCCACCGCCGCGAGGAAGCCGAACATTCCGATGGGAATGAACAGGCCGACGGCGATCGTGAGAATGCTGATGACGAGGATGGCAACGCCGACACGCTTCACGCGGCCGGCCAGATCCGCGTTCAGCCGCTCTCGTTCGCGGCGGGCGGCTTGCTGGGCTGGTCCGCCGCGCTGGTCGAGCTGTGTCGTGACGCGGTCGAACCGCGCGATCGCCCGCTCAACCTTGTCCGTGACTTCGGTCATCGCGCCTCAAGCGGCGTCAGGGTGGAAGAAGCATTCTCCAGGCGGCCCTGCTGCACGCCCTCCGCCCGGGCGATATAACCTTTCGACTTTTCGACTTCCTTGCCCAGCGTTTCGACCGTCTGCTTCATGTTGCCGAGCGCCTGAAGCTTGAACTGGTCGATCTGGTCCATCGTGTCGTAGATGTTCTGG
>Ga0207705_10001918_pt1 | contig 16246 bp, 17 predicted proteins | sample KBSC13metaG_FD_184314 | JGI IMG/M metagenome (GOLD analysis project Ga0207705, IMG submission 184314) | Corn rhizosphere microbial communities from Kellogg Biological Station, Michigan, USA - KBS C1-3 metaG (SPAdes) (version 2) | ecosystem: Host-associated > Plants > Roots > Rhizosphere > Soil ...
CATAGAGAAGGAAAAACTAGCGCCGGAACCGTCGTTGGGAAACCCCCAAAGCTGGCAATGATCGCCATCACAACGGCGCAGGCGAGCCTCTAGTCCACCTGGCTCACGGGAAGCCAGAATAATGCGCCACCGATCGAACGCCTCAGAAATATTCTCAGGATGAACAGCAGACTGCCATCCTATGCGGCAAGCTCCACCAGAGCTCAGTCCGGTGTAGTCGCACCAGCGTTGACTCAGGAAGTCGGCGGTTCCATCTGGAAGCACAGTCCAAATCAATGCTGAAAGGGGATTAATGACGCGACTGAACTCATTCCACACCCGTGTCCTTTCCTGGCCGTGCTCTTTGCCATTAAGATGCCGTAAGAAGTACGCCGGTGTCGATAGTACTTTGGTATTGGTTGCAGCCATTATGGTCGCAAGATTCCATTGTTCGCTCTTATAAACGACGAGATACAACGGCAAGGGCATCGGATCTAGCGGACGAGGCGCAAATGGCGGTCCAGGCTCTTCGTCGTTCTCGTGATTCGCCAGCGGCGTTGATGAGGTGTGATGCCGACGCTCACCAAAACCGATACATTGGTATCGATCAACACCATCGTCCACTGGATTGGTTCCCGCGCGTCTGTTCTCATCACGGTAGGCATTCGATAATGCGATCGCTGCTCGCATATTGAAGAAACGGGAGATGGTACCTTATGGCTACAAAATCCGAGCGCATATCCCGTCGTCGCTTCACAGTGGCTACTCTTTCTGCCGGAGCTTCGCTGCTGTGCTCCCCCAGACTCTCCGCGGCAAGCACCGAAGTCCGCCCAACAGGATCCAACGTCGCGAACATCCCGATCACGGGATCAAGCGCCAACACGTCCTTCGCTTCACTCAGGCATATAGATGCCGGCCTACTCAATGTTGGATATGCTGAAGCCGGCTCTCCGAGCGGGTTCCCAGTAATTCTTCTCCACGGCTGGCCCTACGATATTTACAGCTTCGTCGACGTCGCGCCACTGTTGGCCGCGAAGGGCTACAGGGTGATTGTGCCTTATCTGCGTGGCTTTGGCACGACCAGCTTTCTCTCTAGGGAAACCTTTCGCAATGGGCAGCAGTCAGTAGTTGCTCTCGATACCATCGCTTTGATGGATGCTCTCAAGATCGACAAGGCAATCCTCGCCGGCTTTGACTGGGGAGCTCGAACGGCCGACATCATTGGGGCCCTTTGGCCCGAACGCTGCAAAGCGCTCGTCTCAGTTAGTGGTTATCTGATTGGCAGTCCGGCGGCTGGTCGGACTCCGTTGCCGCCGCAGACGGAACTCCAATGGTGGTATCAGTTTTACTTTGCAACTGAGCGTGGCGAGGCCGGCTATGGAAAATATCGGCGGGATTTTGCGAAGCTGATCTGGAAGCTCGCTTCCCCGAATTGGAACTTTGACGACGCCACTTTCGATCGGAGTGCAGCGTCCTTGGATAACCTCGATCAAGTCAAAATCGTAATCCACAATTATCGATGGCGGCAGGTTTGGCCGATGGTGAGCCGAAGTACGACCACCTCGAGAAGCGACTCGTCAAGAGCCCTGTCATTGCTGTGCCCGCCATCACTCTTGAAGGTGACGCGAACGGCGCGCCACATCCCGATGCCAGCACATACGCCAGCAAATTCTCCGGCAAGTATGAGCATCGAGTCGTACAGGGGAGCATCGGGCACAACTTGCCTCAAGAGGCCCCCCGTGCTTTCGTCCGAGCTGTGTTGGACGTCGATCGCTATTGAACTGTGATGGCTCCTCTGCGAACCCTCACTGTAACGCGTTAAAACTTCAAGGAGACAATCTATGTCCCATCATTATTCCGGTCCTGACTTGGGGTTCCCTCATGGGGACCCCCGCCTCGATATCACTGATCTGTATGTGTTCCCTAAACCCGGAACTCCCGGAAAATCAATTTTGGTCATGAACGTACATCCTGGAACCGGTATTAAGCCTCACGAGCCGACCACTCCCATCCCTTTCGCCCCGGAAGCAATATACGAGATCAAGATCGATACCAACGGCGACTCGATAGCCGATATTGCGTATCGAGTTTGCTTTTCGGCGCCTGACAGCCGACCGCAGACCGGCACGCTACGGCGTATTGAGGGCAAGGATGCAGCTGGGAGCAGCGGCGATGGCGAAGTTGTCATCGCCGATGCGCCAGTTTCAAGCGGCGTGGAAGGACTGTTGTCGGAGGCCGGGGAGTATCGCTTCTTCGCTGGCTGGCGCAGCGATCCATATTTCTTTGACACTCTCGGCGCACTGAATAGCCTGCACTTTACGGGTACCGATTTTTTTACCGGTGCGGACGTGTGCAGCATCATCCTGGAAGTGCCAAACCTCGCCCTGGGATCTGGAATAATCGGTCTTTGGCATCGTACATTGGATGGAACAAGTGGGAGCTGGGTTCAGGCAGACCGCGGTGCCCTGCCGTCTCAATCTATCTTCCTTTCCGGTGAGCACAAGGGAGAATATCTTGCCGCAGATCCGGTCGACGACGCCCGCTTCATCGCGATCTTCGCACACTCACTAGAACACACCGGAGGCTATTCCTCAGAAGAAGCGACGCGAATGGCAACCACTTTATTGCCCGATATTCTCCGCTACGATCCCGCCTTACCAGCGAATTACCCCACGAACGGTCGCGCGCTTACCGACGACGTGATGGATCACTTTATTTCTGTTCTAACCAACGGAAGAGTAACTGGAGACGGAGTGGGCCCTCACACCGACCTCATGGCTGAGTTCCCTTATCTCGGACCTCCACACAAATCACGCACTGGGGAATTACCAGGTGCAGTCATTGACGCTGATTGAGTGAAACGACCTCAACGATCGACGTTGCAGGCGGATCGCAGAATAATCGCGGACCGTTCCGTTAAACATTACGGCGCGGGAACCCATGCGAAAGATGAATTTGATGTCCTCTCATTCAGCAGAGGCTTTATTTCTCACTTGTTGGCTGGTCGCGCGCACAACGCCGCGAAGTTCTCACATGTATTCCCTGAGGATTTTTTCGGACTCGGATTTGATAGACGACCGAAATTGGTGCGCTGGGTATAGTAGGGAGAGAAGCATCCAGAAATCGGCTCTATGTCGATTCTTGGGCGTCCTCCCGTACCCGTCACCCACGGCAGTCGAGCCATGGTGTCCCCGGGGACAACCTCCCTCTGACCTTCGATTGCGAAAGAATGCCTTCTCCCAGCTGGCAAAGCGCATCGATGCAAGGGAGAACTCGTTGCCGACCCCCGCCGCCCGTCCACGTATGGATGCAATCGACTCAGCCGGGCAAGTGTCTCGGTAACGCCTGCAAACCGATTCCCAGAGCCCTGGTCATTAGCTTCGAGGACAATCGTCCTCGAACTTCCGACGAATCCCTGCACCCAATGCCCATCTGGAATAGGTTTAGGATTGCTGAGAATCAATAAGCCGCAGGATTGCGGCTTGGAAAGGGCAGTCGAGGATAGAATGGATTTCATCTTCTATGCCGTGAGTGTTCGAGACTTCGGTTAGTGGAGTCCGGCCCTCATTTCTGGGTTTCTGCTTCATCGAACGGAATTGAAACTGGGACAGTTCTGGTTGGGCCAAGGATTCAATCCTTTTCAATTAGTGAACAACTCTAATAAAGGAGTTGCAGATGAAGCGGATCGTACCGCCAATTTCAATCGCCGGCTCAGAGCTAGGAGAGGCCCGCCACATCTGCGCGTTCTTTGCGGACGATGAGGAGGAATACCGCGTATTGCTTCCTTTCATCCGAGATGGCCTTGCGTGTGGGCAACGCGCCGTGCACGTCGTCAATTCGGAGCAACGCGAGGAACACCTCCAACGGCTCAATGCGGAAGGCATCGACACGACCAGCTATCACGAGATCGGACAACTCGACGTTTGGAACGATACCGAAATCTATTTGCGAGACGGATGTTTTGACCAGAACCGGATGCTCGCGACATTCGAGGAGTTGGCGAGTGGTGGCAAAGCCGCGGGGGCGTTTCCGCTAAGCCGGATCATCTGTCGTATGGATTGGGCCTCTGGAGCTCGATCTCATATCGAGGATGTCATTGAGTTTGAATCGCGCGTGAATGATTTATGGCGTATGCATGACGACGCAGTGATCTGTACATATCGCCTCTCAAAATTAACCGGGGACGCTGCGATGGATATCCTTCAGACGCATCCGCTGGTCATGATAGGTTCGCTTCTTCACCAGAACCCATTTTTCACGCCCCCCGAGGAGTTTCTCCTGGAATACCGCAGGCGACATCCTGGGCGAATGGACCGCGACTGAAGGCAAGCCCCTATGGAAAAGGCCTCTTACGATCTCGCAATTGAAGTCAATCGGCTTCAGCGCTGCATGAACGATCTCATCAGCGTGCTCGCGCTTCCTGCGGTTTGGAAAGGAAGCCAACCGGATCGGATTCTGGAGATTGTCCTTGATGCTTTGCTCGGAATGCTCGGCCTGGATTTCGTATACGCGCGAATAAGCGTTGGTTCTAACGAGACACCGATCGAAGCCCTCAAAGTCGGTCACTCTTACGAGGCCAGTACCGGGCGTGACGACATTCGCGAAGCTCTCGAGCGGTGGTCTATCGGAGAGTTGAGAAGCTCGCAGGCCCTAATTAGCTGGGGAGGCCAGGAGGTTTCGATCCTACTTATGCAAATGGGCATGAACGGTGACCTCGGGTTCATCATCGCGGGGTCTAGAAGGCCCAGTTTCCCGGAACAGACTGAGAGGCTGGTCCTCGGTATCGCCGCAAACCAGACAGACATCTGTCTACAACAGACGTTCAAATTGAGCGATCAAGTTCACCTCGCAAGTGAACTCGATCACCGTATCTCAGAGCGGACTGCGGAATTGGCTGCGGCGAATCAAGTCTTGAGAAATGAAATCGCCGAACGAAGAGAAGTCGAGAAGCGATTGCTCGAGAGTGAAGGCCGTCTCAAACATTCGGAGCTCATGCTGTCGCAGGTGATAGACGCGATTCCTACGTTGGCGTGGTCCATGCTACCCGACGGTCCTAACGAATTCCTCAGCAAGCGTTGGCATGAGTACACCGGACTATCCCGCGAAGAATCGAATGGTTGGGGTTGGCAGGTAACATTCCATCCGGAGGATCTGCCTTCATTGATGGACGTCTGGGGGCAATTGTTAACCTCAGGAGAGCCGGGTGAGATGGAGGCACGCATTCGTCGCCATGACGGAGTGTATCGATGGTTTCTGATTCGCTGTTCGCCATTTCGGGATGAAACCGGCAACATTCTCCGATGGTACGGAACCAGCACAGATATTAATGATCGCAAGGTGGCAGAAGAAGCCGTCAAGGCGAGCGGCCGAAACCTCAGTTTGATCATCAACACAATGCCCGTTCTTGCATGGTCCGCTCTTCCCGATGGGACTGTGGACTTTTTCAACCAGCGATGGCTGGATTACACCGGCCTCTTGCCAGAGCAGGCCCGAGGATGGGGATGGGCCGAGACAGTTCATCGCGACGACCTCAGTCTGTTGACAAATTACTGGCAGTCAATGATCGCAACCGCTGTATCAGGCGAAATTGAAGCGCGCCTCAGACGCTTCGACGGTGAATACAGATGGTTTCTACTTCGCGCAGATCCCATGCGCGACGAGGCAGGTGCAATTGTCAAATGGTATGGCACGAACACCGACATCGATGATCGGAAGCGAGCAGAACAGGCGCTGCGCTTGCGGGAACTCAACCTGCTACAAATAACAGAGACCATACCGGAAATGCTTTGGAGTGCCACTCCGGATGGAGCGATCGATTACTGCAATGGTCGTCTACTTCATTACACGGGATTTCAAGCCGATGAAATTATGAGCGATGGTTGGACGAAACTTCTGCATCCCGACGACGTCGGTCCTACCTTCAAGGTCTGGAAGTCATGTGTCGAGACTGGTGCTCCATACCGGGTTGAAGTGCGTACAATCCATGCCGCCGATCATACATATCGATGGTGTGTGACCAGCGCTCTTCCTTTGCTGGATCAAGAAGGAAACATCGTAAAGTGGCACGGCACAGTGGTAGACATGCACGACTGGAAACAGGCTCAGGAAGAACTACGAAGTACTCAGGCCGAACTCGCAAGAATGATGCGAGCAATGACAGTCGGGCAGCTTACTGCTTCGATCGCTCACGAAGTGAGTCAACCCTTATCGGGCATCATCACGAATGCAAGCACCTGTCTTCGCATGCTGAACAGTGATCCTCCCAATATCGACGGCGCACGTGAAACCGTACAGCGCACAATTCGAGATGGCAATCGTGCTACCGACGTGATCGCCCGGTTACGGACTCTCTTTAGTAATAACGAAATCAATATCGAATCAGTGGATCTGAATGAAGCCGCTCGTGAAGTGGTGGCGCTCCTCGCGGGTGAGTTACAGAAAGACGGCGTGGTTCTTCAGGATCAATTCAGCGACGATCTGCCATGTGTCATGGCAGATCGGGTCCAGCTACAGCAAGTCATTTTAAATCTGCTCCGCAACGCATCAGAAGCTATGATTGCGGTAGGTGACAGGCCAAGACGCTTGCTCATCCGAACGCAGGCCGATGGGGATCTTGTCCGCGTTTCTGTACAGGATTCTGGGATCGGCTTTGATCCGGCAATTGCTCAACGGCTTTTCGAGTCGTTCTTCACTACCAAACAAGAAGGAATGGGTATCGGTCTCTCCGTGAGCCGTTCCATCATAGAAGCACATCACGGGCACCTTTGGGCCACCAGAAATGAGGGCCAGGATCCACGTTTGCATTCTCAATTCCTCGCGATCACACTCATCTGGAATCATGAGAGCGGCTTCACACGATCCTCTGAACCCATTGACTTCGCCACGCCGGCGCCTGGAAGGGATCTGCGAAATATTGGGTCTCGTGCACGACCTTATCGTTGCGGAACTCCATAATGCTCACTGTGTATGCTGATCGCCCCTCGTAGATGATGGTGTATTCCGTGATCCAGAGATCGCCTTGTCCAAGGATTCGCTTAACTTTGAACCCCGACGGCTTTCCCGGATGATGACTTCGTAAGGCCTGCAGATTGCTTCGGCCGAAAATACGCTCTCCTGACTGCGGATAGTCGCAGATAGCGGCGTCATCGTAGATAGCGTGTTCCGCATCTGCATCGCCGGCCGCCGACGCCTGCCAATGTGCGTTTAAGGCTTCACGAATGTACTTTTCATGCATAACGTGCTCCAAGTGTGAATTTGCCGATTATCTGCCTTGCGGGATGAAACCTGGGTTGCCGGTCTTCACCACTTCATTGAACCTCTGTCTGATTTGAATCTGACTGATTTCTTCAAATGCATCCTCCGGAAGAGGGGAGACGCTGAAGTTTTCTCTCGCGCGGTCTGCTGTCTTAGGTGTGGTGAGAAAAGCTGTCCCGCGTTGCGCCGCCCAAGCCAACAGAACCTGTGCTGGTGTCCTCCGAACGCGGGAAGCAATTGCCGTAATCACTGGATCTTCGAGCGGCCCCGGCCTCGCCCCATGACCTAAGGGCGCGAAGGCCAGAAACACAATGCCATTCTCGTTGCAGAAGTCCAGAAGCTCTGTTTCCGGAAGATACGGATGTGCTTCTACTTGGACGACAGCCGGCTTGATTCTTGCCAATTCATAGAGGGGCAACAGCCCGTCCAAGGTGATATCAGATAGTCCAATGGCTCCGCATCTGCCCTGGTCTACGAGTTTTTCCATCGCGCCCCAAGTTTCCAGTAAGGTGATCCCCGAGTCGTAGAGGACATTGCCATTTTCATCCCGCGGATCCTGCTCGTCGCCCGGTTGAAACGCAAACGGAGTGTGAATCAGATAAAGATCCAGATAGTCGAGCCCGAGTCTTTCCAGACTCGAATCGAAGGCCGGTTCCACGCGTTCAGGTCGGTGATTAGTATTCCACAACTTTGTCGTAACGAAGATGTCCTCACGCGTGATTCCCGCAGCGGCAATTCCCGCTTGTAAGGCCTCGCCCACCTCGTGCTCGTTTCTGTACCGTTCCGCACAATCGAAGTGTCGGAATCCGGCATCCAGCGCATCTCTGGTAGCACGTACTGTTTCGGCTGGATCAGAGATCAGGGTGCCAAATCCAAGTGTCGGCATCCGACCGACTCCGTGATGAAGCGGTATTCTCGCGTTTTGAAAATCACAAGATCCCATCATGATCACTCCTCCGCACTACCTCACATTGGATTCTTAATACTGCCTAATTCCTCGAACTCCTCAGTCCGCGCTGACGCCTATCCCGTGGTAAGTCTCTAGCAGGAAGTTCAATAGAGCTCGGCGCTCAGGGCCAGAAGCCCGTCCGACACTGACAAGCACAATCGCAACTCGGTGTTGGTCGGCACTTACACATGAGTCGGCGAGCACCTGAGCTTCCACCAATCGGAACCTCAGGCGCAACACTCTCGCTTTTTGGCAGTGCGTGGGTCATTTGACAGCTTCTAGCGACTCGAAGAGCGTCGGAATCAGCTCTGCGACCGTGGGATGAATATGTACCGCATTTGTCAGAATGGTATAAGGCCTCTCAGAGTACATGACATCCAGAATGCAGTGAATCGCCTCGTCCCCTCCCACGCCGAAGATCATCGCGCCTAAAATGCGTTCGGTCTGCGCATCGACAATCGCTTTCATTAGGCCGAACGTTTCGCCCTTTTCGATCGCACGTGCCACGGAGTGCATGGGCCGCGTCGCCATCAGAAGATCTCTTCCCGTTGCCCGCGCTTCTTGCTCGGTCATTCCAACCTGCGCCAGTGGTGGATCAGTGTAGGTCGCCCGCGCCTGAATTCTATCGGATACGCGCCGCCCCTTGCCGTCGAGGAGATTGCCCGCAACAATCTCAAAATCGTTATAGGCGGTGTGGGTGAAACCCCCATGCCCATTGCAATCGCCCAAAGCCCAAATATGTGCCACGCTAGTGCGCAATTGCTCGTCTACCGTGATATACCCCGCAGAGTCGACTTGTACGCCCGCTGCTTCCAGCGCCAAATCGCTCGTATTTGGCGCACGCCCCATGGCGAGCAGTACGTGGGAGCCACGCACCTCGGCATCGCCTTCCTTGCAATCGACGTGCACGCACGTGCCGCCCGCGTCTCTAGAGAATGAGATACATTCTGCCTTCAGGCGAAGCTGGACCCCCTCCGAAATAAGTAGCTCAGCGACCAATCCGGAAGCGGCCGCATCTTCGCGGTGCATCAGGCTTGACTTCATCTCCACTAGTGTGACCTCGCATCCGAAACGCCGGAACATCTGCGCAAATTCAACACCAACGGCTCCCCCACCAACCACGACGAGGTGCGTCGGCAACTCGGTCAGCGCCAGGATCGAAGAATTTGTAAGATAGTCCACCGACCGCAATCCGGGCAGGTTCGGAATCGCCGCACGTGCGCCGACGTTGATAAAGAGCTGTTCACCTCGAAGGATCTCTTCACCCACCTGGATTTCGTGTGCCGAGATGAATCGCGCATGGCCGTAAACTACCGTGCACTTGGCATTGACCAGCATCCTGTCTAGGCTTTCCCGTGAATTCTGCACAATTCTGTCAGTTCGCGACTTCACCTCAGCCAAGGAGACACGGGTATTTGTCTCTACATGAACTCCGAAGTGCACCGCCTCTCTTACCGTATGTGCGACTTTCGCGCATGCCACCATCGCCTTCGTCGGGGTGCAGCCAGTGTTCACACATGTACCACCCAGAACTTTACGTTCGACCAATGCCACCGTTCGACCCGTGGCGGCAAGTCGCGCTGCGAGGAAAGGCCCCGCCTGGCCTGAGCCAATGATGATCGCGTCAAAGGTCCTGCTCATATGTCCCGTCCTTAGTGCAGTCGGCGATAGGAGAAGGGCGAGCTGCGGGAGCCCCGTCGAATCCGCCACCAAGCCATATCAACGATCCGGCCACGCTCGTATCTGCCGATAGCCAATAGTGAGTCAAGACGCAGCTGATGTTCCATCAGACGAAGGTATCGACCGATACCTTCGTACTATCGACCGCTCGTGGGTATCGCGGTTTAGCGGTCCCGGGCCGGCCGGACGTATATCGTCGGCATGACTCGCTACGACTGAAACGGTCCATTGCAAGCGAACCTCCATTTGTAAATACCAAAGTATCGCCGATACTTTCGTCCACTAGCTTCCCTTTGCTGCTTCCGGCTTAATCGAAGGATGAGGGAGGAACCAAATGAGTGGTGCTTACGCTGAAGCAAGGAACGACTTAGATGAGAGATCGTGCGCCGATCCGTCGAGTGGATGGAGCACACCTGCCGGCAAGAAGCTCTCAGCACGCTCCGATCTCGCACTTTCTACTCTTCGCTCCAAATATTACTCTGTGCGATCGACGACCCGTTCGGTAGTTGCGGGATTATCCGCAGAGGATCAGATGGTCCAGTCATGCCCTGAGGCCAGTCCGGCCAAGTGGCACCAAGCCCATGCGAGATGGTTTTTCGAGACCTTTGTGCTGCGACCTTTTCTTGTCGACTACAAACCGTTCCGCGAAGAGTTCCATCGTCTCTTCAACAGCTATTACATTTCACTAGGTGAAGAGATTCCTGAAAAAAGGCTTCGATCATCGTTCTCCCGACCATCACTCAAAGAGATCGTTGCATTTCGTGCGCACGTCGACCGGGAGATGGAAAGATTGCTTACGTACACGATCGATGAAGAAGTATTCCGGCGCGTTCTCTTGGGCTTAAACCATGAACAGCAGCACCAGGAACTTGCACTGACCGACATAAAGCACGCATTCTTCTCGAACCCCCTCCGGCCCGCCTACCAATCTGGAGCTCTGGCGAAAAGGTGCGTTGCCGAAGTCCCACGTGCGCAATGGGTCGAGTTCCCCGGCGGTCTGACGAAAATCGGGCATTCGTCCGTCCCCACCGACCCTCTCGACTTTTACTTTGATAATGAAGTTCCGCGACATCGCGTTTTCCTGGAGTCATTCCAGATCGCAAGCCGCAAGGTGACATGTCGCGAGTACCTCGAATTCATGTTCGATGATGGATATTCACGAGCCGACCTTTGGCTGACTGACGGTTGGGAGCATGTGAAACGCGTCAAGTGGACAGCGCCGCTCTATTGGGAACTTGACTCCAGCGATCCTACCGGTCGGAAGATTTTCACTCTGAGGGGCTGGCATGGACTCTCCGACCTGCTCGATACCGCCGTCTGCCATGTCAGTTTCTTCGAAGCCGCCGCCTTTGCTAAATGGCGCTCCTGTCGACTTCCAACCGAAACCGAGTGGGAATCGGTTGCGAGCCAAGAAAGTATACAAGGGAATTTCCTCGATGCGGGTCGATTCCATCCGGCAGTTGCAGGCGTCACGAGCACTGTAGAGCAACTATTCGGCGATTGTTGGGAATGGACGGCCAGTGCATACACAGGTTATCCAGGCTACAAACCTCCCCTAGGCGCTTTGGGTGAATACAACGCCAAATTCATGTCATCTCAGATGGTCCTGCGAGGAGGGTCCTGCGTCACGCCTGCCGATCATATGCGTGCGACCTATCGCAACTTCTTCTCTCCTGCCAGCCGGTGGCAATTCAGCGGAATACGTTTAGCCAACTAAAGGATACCGAGTGACTACCTCAATTTCTATGCCCGGCATTAAGTGCACACCTCATGTCGAAGTCCAGTCAGAACTGATCCGAGAAGCGCTGGTTGGATTGTCTTCACGGCCGCGATCACTCAAACCATGGATGTTTTACGATGAGTTGGGTTCTCAGCTTTTTGAGCGAATTACGAAGCTCCCGGAATACTACCCGGCGCGCACCGAACGCTCTTTACTAGAGAGCCACGCTGACGCAATCGTGGCTGCTGCAAGTGACGGTTCACAGCCGTTACGCATAGTCGAACTCGGCGCAGGTTCCGCCTCAAAAACGTGTTTGCTGCTTGCCGCCGCTGCGCGGAGGCGGGTCGACGTAGTCTACATGCCGCTGGACGTATCAACAGACGCTCTGGACATGGCGTGCGAAAACGTTAAGAGTGCATTCCCGAGAGTGCTTATTGAGCCGCTCGTCGTAAATTATGTCAACACGCCACCGCAATTCGAACAATTCGACGGCTCTACCCTCGCGCTCTATCTTGGCTCCAGCATCGGTAACTTCACGCCGAACGAGTCGCAAACGATTCTCCGAAACCTAGGCTCCCAGCTTGGTAGAAAAGATTCAATCCTTCTGGGAACGGATCTTGTGAAAGACGAGTCGACGCTGCTCAAAGCCTATGACGACAACGAGGGCGTTACCGCGTCATTCAACCTGAACATCCTGAACCGCCTCAACAATGAGCTCGATGCAGATTTTGATCTTACGCGCTTCCGACATAGCGCCCGCTGGAATTCCATGGAGTCGCGGGTCGAAATGCATCTCAAAAGCACCTGTTGCCAAACTGTTCGGGTCCCGGCCGCTGGGATCGAGCTTGATTTTAGCAATGGCGAAACAATCCATACAGAAAGCAGTTACAAATTCACAGAGGAGACGCTCAGTTCACTTCTTTCAGAATCTGAATTTCAGATTGAAAACACTTGGAAAGATCAGCGCGGTTGGTACGCGCTAACCCTTAGTCGCAAGCGCGAACGAAATAGACGCGATTGAGGCTTTGGGCAAACCCCACTAAGGGGTCGCAGTACAGGAAAAGTGAAGGAGAGACTTAATGGAGCATCCAGGCTTTAGAGAGAAGAAGAAATGTTGAACGACAAGATAGTCATCTATGGGCGCTCGAATTCCGCCGCGGGATACGAAGTACGCGACTTCTTGACCCGCAATTGCTTTGACTACGACTGGGTCGAACTGAATACGGATGCCGAAGCCCAGAGGCTGGCGGCAGTCTCGGGACTGAAGGACCCTCGGCTCCCTCTCTGCGTCCTGAGCCAGAACTCAAAACTGTATCGTCCAAGTCTGCGCGACTTAGCGATGGTTCTGGAGTGGTTCAAAGGCCCAAAATACGCATTCTACGATTTGGCAAATTTGGGTGCGGGACCAGCAGGTCTGAGTGCCGCTCTCTACGGGGCATCTGAAGGGCTACGCACGATTGTTGTCGAGAAAATCGCGGTCGGAGGGCAGGCTGGTAGCACCTCGAGGATCGAAAACTATCTGGGGTTTCCGGATGGGATCAGCGGATGGGAACTTGCAAGCAGGGCACGTCGACAAGCATTGCGACTGGGAGCAGAAATCATCCTAGCTGGCGAGGGAGTAGCAGGAGAGCATCAGGATGGCTGGCAGGTAAGCTGGCTTGCCAGTGGTGAACGGATCGTTTCGAAAGCCACGATCTGCGCAACGGGCGTGGAATACTCGCAACTTGCGATGTGAACGCGAGGATGAATTTCTGAATCGCGGTCTCTATTACGGTGCAGGCTCTAGCGAAGCTGAACTCTGCAAGGGGGCACGTAATGATTGTCGGTGGGGGAACTCTGCCGGCCAGGCAGCGTTGAATTTCGCGCGGCAGGCGAAACAGGTAACAATGCTCGTCCGAGGGCAAAGCCTGAAGAATACGCTTTCAACATACCTCTTGGAGCGTATTGAAGACACCTTTTCAATTACAGTCTTGACGAGGACCACGTTGACCAGGCTCGAAGGAGACGAAGCGCTTGAAAGAATTGCGTATCGCGAGGAGGCTTCTGGCTACACTGCATCGATAAAGACGAAGAGCGTATTCGTTTGTATCGGAGGCAGTCCTCGCACCGACTGGGCGAAACCTGGGGTTCTGCATTGCGACCCAGCGGGCTACGTCTTGACGGGCCAAGATCTTGACCGGTCAAATCTGTCAGCGACGATGTGGACAAATGGTCGAGCTCCACTCTTCATGGAAACAAGCATTCCGGGGCTATTTGCTGCCGGAGACGTCCGTCATAACTCTACGAAGAGGTGTGCTTCAGCAGTAGGAGACGGTGCAACCGCAGCTTCTATGGCTCATCAGTTTCTGATTTCGGTGAAACATCAACTCTGCGGCAGTACTGAGCGGGCTACTTTGAGGTTACCCTCGTAGCCGGCCTTAATCATATATCCAATGGATCGTGATTGTGGACAAGTCCCTGGTAGCCTCTTGAGTGGCAACCTGCATTATTTCCCCGACCCACTGGATCAGCCGGTCGCCGGCAACGCGGATCGAGTCCGGCCTCTGTCGTGCGATTTCCAAAAAGTTGCCGAAGCTGTAGTTATGGAAACGACTCATCGCGGTGAGGTATGCGGTGAGTCTTTCGCTGTGACCTGCCTCAAGCTGCTCGATGAGGAGCTTTATATTGGCGGCAATCACCTCTTTGGCCGTCTGCGCCTTTGAGGTTGTGGGAAGGAAAGTAACGTTGCTGGTTTCGTTAATGGCGGCGTTGCTGCTCATGGAGGATGGCTCCTCCGTTTGAATGGCTTGCTGTATTTGCTCACAAACACGCCCTGGCCCACGCCAGCGAGGGCCTGTGGGAAAAGTGGCCGACAGGCCAGCCGCAGGCCGGAGGAAGCGAATACCTGGACTTGCACGGAGCTTTTCCATCGCCTTGTGCGCTCCAGGAGCAGCGCTCCTCAGCAAGGTGTGGTTTCCTTGCAGGGCGCGGAGCGCCGGAGATCGGGTTTCAGTTCGTCTTGTATTTAAGGGCGGTGTTGGGCAGGAACGAAGCCGTTACGAAACCCGCTGGGCGCACCACGGCACGGATCACTTCCTACAAGCCGACTTCCCATTACTAATCGCAGAGAGCTTCATCTTGACTCGTGTTGCGTGTCACTCCTCCACCATCTTGCGTAGCCGAGCAATCGCACCATCCCAGTTCGCTGAAGCATTTTCGAGGAACGCTTTCGCGTGTTCCAGTCGCTGTAATTCAAGGGAATACAGTACCTCCCGTCCGTGCTTCTCATGAATGACCAGCCCCGCACTCTCGAGCACCTGCAGGTGCTTAGCGATAGCTTGCCGTGTCACAGTCTCACCCTCAGCCAGCGACGTCGCTGACTGAGATCTCGCATTTAACTTTGAAATCAACGAAAGCCGGGTGCTGTCGCTCAGGGCCGCGAAGACTTCAACGATGGCTCGTTCAGACCTTTTCGACATATTTCTTAATATTTTCCAACTGAACGGACCATCCGCCCTCATTCATCCGGAACGCCCTCGGTTTACGTTGTTCCGGCACCTTTTCGAACCCGGACTCGACGATGGTCAATAGCGTGCCCTCCGGCGCCTCCGCCAACTCAAACTCTACGAGCGTGGTTGGTTCATCTTCCGGATTCACGTCAGCATCGATCCCGTATGGAATCCATCGAAAGCTGAAGTAGTTCTCTGGCTCGAGCCGCTCCACCTTGCAGAAGATAAGGTCCTCCTCAAGGTGCCGGAGCCCGCTCATGGGCACGCCGAGGCTGCGCTGACGTTCCATGATCGCCTGTTCGTTGAGGCTCTTCAAAAATTTCCCGGTGATCTCCTCGCCAACAACAAACTTCCCCTGCAACGAAATGCCAAACCAACGACCAAACTCTTCGCTGTCCGTAATCGCCCGCCAGACACGTCCGATCGGCGCCTTTAGAACAACATGCTTCTCGATCTTGTCCAATGCATCCATGTGCAACCTCCGTGTTGCACATTACAACAAGGAGGAGCGCATGCGCAACCAAATAGTTGCACGTCGTACGCGTTTAATTCAGTTCTCAATGCCCAGGGAACCCACCCTTAGTAACGATAAACCGCATGTCGTCAGTTACACGTCACTTACCGTAAGCCGGCTTCTCGGTAGAAACCGGAAATGTGGACCGACCGACCACTCGCCAGCCCTACCCGACGGAATGACGCAGGAGGACGGGGACCCGATGCTCGAAGGAGTGCCTTTTTTTTCGAGATCCTCTGTCCCCACCGCGCATCAGCGGCCAATACCTTTCAGAGACTGCTCAAAGAAAGGTGCGCGAAATGCTCAAGCTCTCATTTATGCTTCTTCTTCTGCTGGTACCTACCGTGCTGAAGGCCCAGGTTGCGGAGACCTCTGACCTTTACCGGCAGATTATGCAGATGGACAGATTGCTGTTTGAAGACGGCTTTAACAAATGCCGGCTCGATAAGCTCAACGATATCGTGAGCGACGATTTCCACTTCATCCATGACCAGAACGGTATGCAACTGAAACCTGAATTTATGAAGGGTTTCAAGGACAGTATCTGCAGCAATCCCAATCGCAAACCGATCCGGAAACCTGTTCCGGGTACTCTCGAAGTCTTTCCCTTGCACAACGAGGGGAAGCTGTACGGCGCAATCGAGACCGGCGTCCATGATTTT
>Ga0207705_10001928_pt1 | contig 16209 bp, 18 predicted proteins | sample KBSC13metaG_FD_184314 | JGI IMG/M metagenome (GOLD analysis project Ga0207705, IMG submission 184314) | Corn rhizosphere microbial communities from Kellogg Biological Station, Michigan, USA - KBS C1-3 metaG (SPAdes) (version 2) | ecosystem: Host-associated > Plants > Roots > Rhizosphere > Soil ...
CAACAGATGTCGCGGGCAGCGTACCACTCGGCTGCGGTCGGGGCCTGCCCCGGTTCGCGGCCGGGGCAGGGATTTACGACATATCGGGTAGCTGTGCTGTTGTATTGAGAACTGCGGGCGCTTATTCAAGAATGCGGGCGACTACATCATAGTCGTGAGACTCGGTGATCTCGGCGCGGTAGAAGGTGCCGGGAACGAGGGCTTCGTGGGGGCCAAAGTCGTTGATGAAGACCTTGCCGTCGATCTCGGGGGCGTGCAGCATGGTGCGTCCCTCCCAGAGAAGCTCGGTCTCTTCGGACTCGCCTTCGACCAGCAGGTCGATCTCGCGGCCTACCCATTTTGCCTTGGACCTGGCGCTGATCTTTTGCTGGAGCTTCATCAGTTTGTTGCGGCGGGATTCGATGGTGCGCCGGGGAACTTTAAGTTCGGCAGGCAGGTTGAAGGCGGCCGCGCCCTCTTCGTCCGAATAGGTGAAGACCCCGAGCCAGTCGATCTCTGCCGCGCGGATGAAGTCTTCAAGCTGCTTATAGTCAGCCTCGGTTTCGCCGGGGAAGCCGACGATAAAGGTTGTGCGCAGAACGATGCCGGGAACCGTGGCGCGGGCCTTTTCGATGAGCTTGAGAAAGTGCTCCGGGGTGCCGCCGCGCTTCATCCGCTTAAGCACCGAAGGGCTGGCGTGCTGGAGGGGGACGTCGAGGTACTTGGCGATATTGTCATGCCGGGCAATGGTCTCAAGCAGCCGCGTGGTGACCTTGTTGGGATAGGCGTAGAGGAAGCGCAGCCAGCGCAGGCCGGGAAGGACGGCAACCGCGTCGAGTAGGGTAGCCAGGCCATCAGGGATGCCGAGATCTTCGCCGTAGCAAGTAGTGTCCTGCCCGATCAGGGTGATCTCGCGAACGCCTTGGGCGATGAGGTTTTCGGCCTCCGTAATGATCGACGACATGCGGCGCGAGCGGAACTTGCCGCGAAGCTGCGGGATGATGCAGAAGCCGCAGGGATGGTCGCAGCCCTCGGCGATCTTGATGTAGGCGGAGGCCCTGGGAGTCGTCAGGATTCTGGGCGTGGTGTCGCTGTAGAGGTACTCGGGCAGGGCGGCGGTGGCTCCCTCCCAGGTGGCGCGGGAGAAGCGCCCGGCACGCTCGCGGGCGTCGCCTTCGGGGCGAGAGGCGACAGGTTCGCTGTGTTCGATCTGGAGTTGCACGCCGTCGCCCTCGGGTCGGCTGTGCTGGTTGACGGAGCTGGGGGCGCGGTCAATCTGGGCCTGGGTGAGGATATGGAACGGAGAATTGTTGGCGTGGCCGGTCGGAGTGAGGCCGGCGGCGGCGAGAATCGATTCAAGCTCGCCAGTGCCGACGACAGCATCTACCTCGGGAATATTCTTCTGGATCTCATCGCGGTAGCGCTCCACCAGGCAGCCGGCGACGATCAGGCGCTGGGCTTTGCCGCCGTGAGCTTTTTTGTGCTGGACCATCTCGAGGATCGTATTGACGGACTCCTGCTTGGCGGAGTCGATGAAGCTGCAGGTATTGACGACGAGAATCTCGGCGTCGTCGGCGCTGGCAGTGATGTCTCCGCCTGCCTGGTGAAGCATCCCCATCATCACCTCGGAATCGACCAAATTTTTGGGGCAGCCGAGCGAGACGAAGCCGATCCTGGGGCGCGGTTTAGCCGGGGTCTGGGCAGGGGCTGTCGTCGACGGCTCTTCGAGAATGTCAGGGGGAGTCACAGACTTCTATTATAGCGATTTCTTTGCGTTTCCCTTTGCTGGCTGCGTCTATCGCATATCTGACAAGGGCTTCTTAAAAAGCTTGGAGAAGCAGCCGGGTTAGAAGACCTAACCCGGCTGCTTCTCCTGAAGACTTACGTGGCGAAACCACGATGTTGCAATGGTTAGGCCAAGCGGCGCTTGATGACCCCAGCCAGACCGACCAGGCCTGTGCCAAGCATCGCCAGCGTCGACGGCTCAGGAACTGCCGATGGGGATGCCGAGGTCGTTGCCGAGAAGGTCACCGTTCCGTTGCCCTGGGTCGAGAACAGCAGAGTGCCGTCGGTGTTGTCGAAGCCGGCTGCGTTGGTGGAGAGGACGCCCGTGCCCGTGAAGAGCGTGTAGCTGCCGACGCTCTGCTCGGAGAGGGTGTTGAGGGTGTAGGTGACAATCGTTCCGTCTGTGTTCGTCAGCGTGATGACTCCGCTGCCGGCGACATAGGGATCGTAGCTGAAGTTCGAGGTGATGGTGCCGGGCTCATAGGCGGAGAGCAGGGTCGTGAAGTCTCCGGTAAGGGTGTTCGTCGCGCCGACTGCGATGGCGTCGGGAATGAAGGTGAGCGACGATCCGTCATCCGTTACCGATGCGCCGGTGATGGAAAACTGGCCGGTGATCGGGGTTGCGTGCAGGACGGAAGGAACCGCAACGAGCGCGGCCATGACTGCGAGTGAAGCAAAAATCTTACGCACGTGGAATCTCCTAAGTGAATATATGTCAATAGATGCAGATCATACCGGGATTGTTTTTGTGAAGTGTTTTTCTTCCTGAAGCGCAAAAAAATGCATATCTGCCAGAGATTGCAAAGTGCGCGCAGCCGTTTGCGTTTTCGTCGCCTAGGGGGGAAAAACTCCGATCAAGTACCCCAAATTTGTAGGCAAAATTTTGCAACTTCAGCTCGTCATTTTCTGGCATCGGGCGCAGTTCGCCATAACGGATTTTCGCCAAGTAATGGCCCATCATCACTTCGAATCCCGGTCGTCGAAGCGCAAGGAAAATTTATGACTGCAATGTTCTGCGTTGATGATTGCGGAGGCGGCGAATGGCGTCGACATGGATGACGAGCGCGATGAGGCCTCCGGCGATCGTGCAGATAGCCCGACGGTGCGCGATGACCGGACCAGGAAGCTCGTTGAGAGAGAGCAGGAAGACGATGTACGACGTAAGAAACAGAGTGTAAAGGCCGTAGTTGACGGTGTTGGTCGCGTAGGAGGTGAGCGCGAAGAAGGTAGCCAGGGCAGCGAGATACAACGGATCGGGGCGGATGTGAACGAGAAATATGGTAGAGACGACTGCCCCCGCCAGGGTGCCGCCCACGCGCAGGAAGGCGCGCGAGAAGGTCTCCGAGAAGGCCGGTTTCAGCACCAGAAGGGCGGTCATCGGAATCCAGTAGCCGCTCTGGACATCCATGTGGCGGTAGATCTCCGCTGAGACGGCGATGGCCACCGACATGCGCATGGCAAAGGGAAAAGTAGGGATGCGAAGTAGCGTTTGAGGGATGGCACGCAATCTCACATAGGCCCGATACCGAGCGAAGTCGCTGTTGAAGAGACGGCTCAGCTCTTCGCTGCTGGTCTGGCGAATGGCGCGAAGATTGTCGGCGAGTTCGGGAAGCAGGCTCAGGCAGAGGCTGGTGATGAGTATCTGCAGGGCTCCGCCACCGAGAATCAGAAGGGCGCGAAGCATGGCGGCGTGCAGGTCGGCGGGGAAGGCTGAGGCGACAAAAAGTGTGATGGCAGCCTGCTGGCCGACCCAACTGATGCCCGCCGCGCGCGCGGTGAGAATACCGTAGGCGAACCCCCACAGAGCCGCGGCCAGCACCAGGGTAAAGCCGCGGTGTCCGGCCAGCATGCCTATCATGGTGGAGACGAACATCGCGCCGGTGGCGGCGATCATGGGCCACAACCGGGAATCGGCGATGCGCTGGTTCACGCCGAATCCGATGGTGAAGGCACCGCCGCCTGCGATCAGCCCCGCGGAGGGGTGGCCGACGAGGACTCCGGTGAAGAGGCAGATGCCGATGGCGATCATGCCGATCAGCGGCGTATGAAAGGAGAGTTGTTTCCAGTCGAAGGTATAGATGTCTGCCAGGTATCCGTGCTGGACGGGAACGGGCGGATTGGCGGTCGTCGGCATTCTCGTTTATTTAGGATGCCGCATCGGGCGGACTATTAGTTCATGGAGTTGCGAAGATCGATGAGGGTGTTGTCGGTATGGGCGAGGCGGAGAAGGCCCTGCCGTGGGAATTCGATCTCGAGGGTGGCGTAGATGATAGGGGTGACTGCGGCGGCCAGGGTGAGAATGTAGATCCAGTTCCGGGGACCGATGGCCATGCTGTAGCCGGCCAGGAAGGCGCAGCCAAGGCTGAAGGCGAACAGAAGCAGGAAGACGACGGCCGGCGGAGGCATGTCGAACGTATTTTGTCTAGTCGTCGTGATATCGATCATGGAGTTGATGGAAGGCAGGAGGAGCCTGTTTTCCGCAGCATCGCGGGAAAGAGAAGAAAGGCGAGTGCGGGCGGGAAGATCATAGGGTTGCAGGTGACAATAGCAAAGTTAACTTGCTGGAGCACGGAGAAAGATGCCCCGATGCACTCATGCCCCATCTCCGGCTTGATAAATCTGCGAAAGACGGGGCATCGATGCGGTGTGGCTTCTGCGGTTCTGTTGGGACTATGCCCGGTCCATGTGTTCAAGGATCGGGGCCAGCAGGTAGGCGACGAAGAAGCCTCCGCTCCAGATCGCCGCCGAGATCCAGAGCAGGATCCGGCTCATCCTGGTCGCCGCGCCGCAGGCGGTGGGGTCGTCCGCGGCACAGGCTTCTCCTTGTTGAAGACGCGGGGCTATCCAATAGGTCACGACAAAACTGGTCGCGATCAGCGCGCCGGAGATGCCGAAGGTCCAGATCTTGTGGCGTGAAAGACTGACCAGCCAGGGCGCAACAGATAGGAGCGAAGCGACCGTCGCTCCCATGCCCAACAGCACGAGTACCGAAGGCAGCGCACAGCAGAGCAGCGTGCTGAACGAGCTGAACAGCGAGAAGTAGTTGAGTAGCGTGGCGCGGCGGCTGCGCTGCTCAGGGGCGTTTGGCAATGCGAGCGCGCTCATTGTGCCTCCAGGATGGTCTTGTAGTGCAGGGTGTCGGGTAGCTTGCCCTTTTTGGCCTGGGGCAGAAGTCCTTCGACCTCTACCAGCTTGCCCATCAGCGCGGCGATGTCCGCCGGTTGAGCGGAAGGCGCTAGCGCATAGTGGTCGCTGGTCCCCGCTACTTCGAGAATGGGAGCAGTTGCCGTGCCTGTAAGTTTGCCGCGCACGACTACGGTTGCGCCTTTATGAGTGAAGCCATTCTTTTCAACCGCTTCTTCGAACTGGCGCATCCCGGCGGCATTTCCGGGAAGGAGGGAGATCGTCACCAGTCCGGTGTTGAGGTCGACCTTGACCGTGTCCACGCCTTTGATTCCCTTCATCGACACATGAATGGCATGGGCGCAGGGAGCACAGTCCATGCCGAAGACGGTCATGTTGATGTGTCTGTATTCGGCGTTTGCGGCGGCAGAGCTGAAGAGCGTGATTAATGCGAGAGCAAAGATTTTTTTCATGGCGAGATCCTTTCAGTAGGCGCGTGAGGAGTATTTGAGGTAGCTGAAGTTGATGGCGAAGCGGATGCTCTCGTGGCCATAGATCGAAGCGGAGACGTCCCGGTAGAGCGGAGCTTGAACACCGCCTTCGATGGCCACGTCCTTGAGGATGGCGAGAATGGAGGGGCCGAGCCAGAGGCTTGTGGTCTCGCTATGTGGCAGCAGGACTCCCTGGCTCCGTAGCCCGCCGGTGTGTTCGCCGGTCAGTTCGGCGAAGCCGCGGTAGTCCCAGTGGTTGACATCACGTCGCAGGCGGGGTGGACGGTAGCCATAGACCGCGCTCCAAGAGATTGTGTCGGGGCGGCGGTCGTTGTGGACCTCTGCGAAGCGGGTGTAGCCGCCGCCGAACCAGAGGTACTGGCTGCGCGAGGCCAGTCCGGAGGCCAGGGTCGCGGCTACTCCCGGCGCGCGATGCAGGCTGGCGAGAACGCCGCTATCCTGTTGCGGGCCGGGAACGACGAGGCCCAGCGAGGCGGTGGATTCGATCCGCCGCCCAACCGAGGTGACGGAGTGCTGGAACCGCCAGGCGACGGAGCTTGACCACTCTCCTCCGCCGGCCATGCGGGTTTCGGGTAGAGCGGCGTTGCCGAAGGTGACGGGCAGAACCGCGGTGAAGGTGATGTGCGGGGTGATGCCGTAGCCGATCTGTGAACTCTCGGTCAGCGCGGTTCCCTGCGAGCCGTGGCGGCCGATGAGTCCGGTATCGAAGCTGAACTCGCCCTGGGAATTTACCGGCGTGGCATAGCCGAATACAGGCCCGTGTCCGGCGGCCAGAGCGGGGCTGGCCAGCGCCAGGGCGCAGGTCAAAGCCAGAATAGTTTTCATAGGATGCTTCCTTTGGTCTCTCCCTGTCTTCGGGAGACGTTAACAGATGGGTTCAGGCACACATCGGAGTGCGCCCGCTATCAGGACCGGAAGCGGAGATCAGATTCGTAGAACGGTGGTTTGAGCGATGAGCAGGCCAGGTGGTGAATGCTCAGCGAAGAACGTCTGCCAGGCCGAATTGTCCAGCGTCACCGGACTGATGAGGCTGACTCCCTGCGCGACGACAGTCCAATGGACTGCCAGCGTCGCGGACTCTGTGGCGAACTGTGGGGAGTCGTTATGGACGACCGTCTGGCAGCAGCCCTGCTTCGCCATCTCGCCGCATTGCCCGTGCATGGAACGGCAGCAGGCGCTTTCAGCGTGGCTCATCGCCAGATTGGTCACGCAGGCCATCACCGGCGCAGCCGACGCCAGCAGAAGCAATACAGCGACGAAGCTGATGAGACGGCGCATGGCTGTCTCGATTATAGGACCTTTCAGGAGAGGGAAATATGCTACAAGGGCATCGGACATCTTAGAGCAGAACTCCCGTTGGCCTTTGTCATCCCGTTGGGCCGCGGAGAAATCTGCGGGTTAGGATGCCGGTACCGTCGGGGACGCCGCTCTCGTCTCTGATAGGAGGCATGAATGCAGGAGGGTACGTTGGCTTCGCGCAAGCGGTGGAGGATAAGGTTCATCGCGAGAATCTGTCTCGCCGCTTTTTGTGTTGCGGTCGGCGTGACGGGCGTGTGGCTGGTCCGACGATGGCGGGTGCCTCCGATGCCGCGGATCGACACGCCGGTTCTGCCAGTCGCCTGGGTGGACAATGGCGCGGTGAAGATGAAGATGCCTTCAGGCTATCTGTTGGGCGAAGTTGGACAGTACGACGACGAGTTGACCGCGTATCTCCGCTTTGAATACCTTCGCGGCCTCAAGACCGTTTCTGCGGCCGACGTTCTGATGACATCGACCGAAATAAAGGGAGAACCGAGATATCGCCTGTACATCATCCTGCCGAACGATATCTTCCATGGCGCCGAGTATCTCGCCACGCTTGAGATCGGCGGCTTCATCGATGGCTTTGAGCTGGTGCCGGTTCCCGAGGTGCAGGTCAGCGACTGGAGGAAGCAGACCAGCCTCTTCTATGCGGCTTACAGCCAGCCAGTGCGCGAGCGGCTGCTCTCCCTGCCGGCAGAGTACCTGACCTCGGCGGTCGCCAGGTTCATTCTCTTCAAGGTGAAGACGGATCGCCGGGTACGCGAGCGCATCGAACCGGCTCCGGCGGCTCTGTCCGAGGAGCAGTCGCTGGAGTTTGCCGCCGACATGATCGAGGTGGCGAAGTTCTACCAGGTTCCGCTGAGCATGTTGCTCGGCGTGGGTGCGATGGAGAATAACTACCTCGATGTGCGCGGCGACCTGAAGCACACCGTCTGGAAGCGGCGGGCGCAGCCGGGAGACATTGTCCTCAAACGGCGCAAAGGGCGTGTGCTGGTGAGCAACTACTCCATTGGGCCGTGGCAGATCACGCGGGAGACACTGCGCTACGTCCATGCGCTCTATCTCAAGGACAAGCGTGACTACAACCTCCTGCCGGAGCGGCTCCGTCCCCCGAAGAAGCTCGATCTGAACCAGGTGGACGCGCATGTGCTGACGACCTACGCGGGGCTGCTGCTGCGCCAGTTGCTCGATCACTTCGACGGTAACGTTGAAAAGGCGGTAGGCGCATACAACGGCGGAGCGGGCAATCCCAACGCGCAATATGCAGAAGGAGTCTCAATGGTTGCGACGTACGCGCATCGCGTTCTGGGCATGGCCGCCGCGAGGAAGGGAATCGCCGTATCGGAGACCGAGTTGAAGGTCAGCCGCGTTCCGACGGCAAAGAGCGCCTCGCCCGGCCGAAGCGAGGCAGAAACTCCCGCGCCGTGAGCGCTCAGAGAATCTCTGAGAATTAAGTCAGGCTATGTTAAGGGCATGGCTTCAGCCGTGCCATAAGTGACGTGCTCGGAATGCGGCTTTAGCCGCCGAGGGCATGTTTGGAGACTCAATTAGAATCTTCCTCAGGGCAGTTTCTTCGCTTCGGCTTCGGGATCCCAGCGGTCTTTGCCGCGCAGGAACTTCGCGGGCAGAAACGGTTTTGCCTGAGCCGCGGTGAGCTGATGCGACCAGCGTACACGTGCTGAGGGATTGGCTCCGGCTCCGGTGCTGCCCGATTCGGCGTAATACGCCGTTTGCTCATTGGACGCCTTGCCCCAGTTATTCCACCCTGCGGGGCGAACGTCGGCGGGCAGCTCGGTGTTGATATAGACGACGCGTGAGTATGGCCGCCAAGGTCGCCCCAGTCCGATGCCGCCCTTCGACATCGGAACCTCGGAGTGATCGATCCCGCTGGTCACCTTGCTGTCGAGGATGACATAACCCGTCGTCTGGTCGGCTGAGGTGCGCGATTGCGCGGTGAGAAAGCCGGGGCGGTTGGAGTGTAGCTCGACGCGGTCGAAGACGGCGGTCGCGTTGCCGAAGATGAAGTCGACGCCGCCTTCGATGTAGGAGTCGACATAGTACTGTCGGCCATAGTCGGCGAAGAGTGTGTCCTGGTGGCCCAGGAAGCGGCAGTGCTTGAAGATAGAGCGGTCGCTCCGGTTGGCCACGGCGACGGCCTGCCCGGTGTTGCCGGCGCTATTCTCGAAGGTAATATTGTCTGCCTCGAAGCCCGGCCCGTTGATCTCGACCGTCTCGGTGAAGAAGGTTCCGCCCGCCTGCTTTGCGTTCAGCGAGTTGGTAATGACCACGTCGTCGGGCGATTTGCCCATCCCGATAAAGGTGATGTTGGCGTGGTTCTGGGTGACGATGACGCGCTCGCGATAGGTGCCGGGCGCGATCTCGATGTAGACGCGGCCTCCCGGCCCGGCGAAGGGATGGTGGTCCATCGCCATCTGGATCGTCGGGAAGGAGGTGGTTCCCTCGATGCCGGTCTTGACCTCGTGTGAGACGCGGACGTGAACATCCTGCGCATGGATGCTGAAGGGAAGTAGCAGTAAAAGTGGTAGGACAAGTCGCATGATGAATAAGCGTATGCGGTGCAAGCTTGACTGGCAATTCTTTTACAGGTCTGCCTTCGTCTAGCCGGTTTGGGCATCGAGCCCGACGATGTTAGGATTAGTCCTGTGCCGGGTCCTACGCGACGTAATCCCGCCAACCCCGCCAGGTCCGGAAGGAAGCAACGGTAACGGGCAAGTATGGGCGCAGTGGGTCGCCCGGTACACTTTTCTCCTCCCTGATTCCCCCCTGACAATTGAACTTTGGATGATGGGATACGGTAGAGTTGCGTCTGCGGCGAGCGACGACGTGTCTTACGCGGTAGAGTACTCCCAGGCTGTAAGGTCGATGTGGAGAGTGGCCGATCTGCAATAGTTTTGTATTCTGATTGAGATGTCGACGAGGTGATGAGTTTGAGTTTGACTGTAAAGCCACAGGTGAGGGCAGGAGCGAAGATCAGTTCGGTGGGAGCCTACGTTCCGCCTCGATTGTTGACCAATGCCGATCTTGAAAAGATGGTGGACACGAACAACCAGTGGATCGTGGAGCGCACGGGAATTCACCAGCGGCACCTTGTCGAAAAAGGCGTTGCTACCAGTGATCTCGCGGTGGAGGCGGCAAAACGCTGCCTGGCCGCTCGCGGCATTGAAGCCAGCGAGCTTGAGGCGATCATCGTGGCCACAGTGACCCCGGACATGTTCTTTCCGGCGACCGCCTGCCTCGTACAGGACAAGCTGGGCGCAAAGGGCGCGTGGGGGTTCGACCTCTCAGCGGCGTGCTCGGGCTTTCCCTACGCGCTTCAGGTGGGCGCGAAGCTGGTCGAGAGCGGCGTCCACAAGAAGGTGATGGTGATTGGCGCAGACGTGATGAGCTCGATCCTCGACTATACGGATCGTTCGACCTGCATCCTGTTCGGCGACGGCGCGGGCGCAGTCCTGCTGGAGCCGACGGAAGAGGATGAGGTCGGCATGGTGGACTTCGTGCACGAGATCGACGGATCGGGCGCTTCGTCGCTCTACATGCCCGGCGGCGGCAGCCTGCATCCTTCGACGGCGGAGACGGTTGCCGCCAAGATGCACTTCGTCCATCAGGCGGGCGGCGCGGTCTTCAAGGTGGCTGTGCGCAAGATGGCCGAACTGAGCGAGACGCTGTTGCAGCGCAATAGTCTGACAGCCGATGACGTGGACTGCTTCATCCCTCATCAGGCAAACCAGCGCATCATCCTGGCGACGGCGGAGCGGCTTGGAATGCCCGAGGAGCGGGTCATCATCAACATCGGCGAATACGGCAACACAACCGCCGGAACGATCCCTCTGGCAATGCACACCGCGCTTGAACAGGGCCGGTTGAAAAAGGGAGACACGGTGCTGCTGGCTTCGTTCGGCGGCGGCTACACCGTAGGCACGACCCTGCTGCGCTGGGAGATGTAAACCGGCCTTGCCGGTAAGACGTCAGGTTGTCGTATCCGGTCATTTAGTGAAGCCTGACGGGCGAGAGCCGACCGACCTGGAGGTCTTGTAGATCTTCCGGAAGGCGATGGCGCAACTGACGAGGATGGTCGTCCAGAGGACAATCAGGATAGTGGTGGCCCATCTCTCGGAGAAGCGGTTCCACAGATGGAGGACGTGTCTGCCGTAGTAGACCCCGAGCCACGCCGCAAAGGCGTGGCGAGCGCTGCGGCTCAGAGTAAAGGTCGCCATGAACTTCTTCTTCGACATCTTGAGCGCACCGGCGGCCAGGACGAAGGGCGAGAGCGGCATCGGTGGCGGAAGCACCGCGGGCAGCGCGACGGCAAGTACGGCGTGCCCTTCCATCCACTCGCAGACTTTTTTGAAGATGCGCGCGGGAACATGCCTTTCGAGAAACTGCATCCCCCCAGCATGGCCGACCTCGTAGCTGAGGTATCCGCCCAGCGCGGAGCCCGCCGTCGCGGCGAGGATCAGCAGAATCCAGTTCGACTTCTGCGCGGCGAAGAGCACGATCATGATGTCGGTGATGCCGGGGACGGGCAGTGGAACGAACGACGAATCGACAATTGAGACGAGAAAGACGCCGAAGAGGCCGAAGCCGAAGAACAGGTGAAAGATCTTGTTCGAGTGACGCTGCGGCGTTGCAAGAAAGAAGGCAGGCAGCAAAGAGGAGGCAGCGTGTCTCTGCGCCGTTTCTGTTGCGGCTGCGGTGATTCCTGCTATGCCGACAGGGGGCTTCATGGTCAATATGACGCTAACAGAAGTCCGCGAGTCTCAGCGATGAAAGTTGGGTAACTCGCGGTGGACTATAGAAAGCGAAGGTCTGGCAGCGGAGGGAGAGCGTCGATCTCGGCGGCATATCTGCGGAAGAGTTCGATTGCCTGAACGCAGTCGGAATCGAGCCGGTAATGGATATTCCGGGTGAGATAGTGCCGGATGGTCTCAGCCGGAACCGGAATGCGCGGCGTCCACTGCCGGACGAGATCGTCGATGTGTGCGAGGCCGTGGTCGCGCGAGAGGGTCAGATCGTCCGTAAGCTCGGCCGGAGCAATGTGCCCCAGGCTAAGGGCTTCGGGGCGAACGGCCCACACGGCAGCGACCCAGGGCAGGCCTGTGCGGGTCGTCCACTCGTGGGCGAGATCGATCCACTGGCAGGGGCCGACGGCTTGCTCGATCTGCTCGCGGGCTTCGAGCGCCAGCAGCGCGGGGTCGCCGATCAGTAGCGCTGCATCCGCTTGACAAAGCATGGCGACAGGGTCGGCAGGATGCTGGACAAAGGCAGGGTGTGTGCCCAGAAACTTGCGGAAGAGTATCTCAGCGTAGGCGAGGGAACTGCGCGATGCCGTGTCGGCAGCAACGGTGTGGACGGCTTCAAGTGCCTCGCTCTCTTTGCCCTTGTTCTTAACGATGAGTTGGATGGAGCGGACCCGGTCCAGGGAGGCGATCGTGCAGCCGGGAACGATGGCAAGATCGGGCGTCAGCGACGCGATGGGAATCAGGCCCAGGTCGGCGCGCGCAGCCAGTAACTCGTCGGCGCAGAGAGCAGGCTTAGTGTAGTGAAGCGTGTAGCGCTCGGCGAGTTTCGCCGCCAGCGGCGGGTGCTCAAAGTCCCACATCAGCGGCGCGGGATTGAGAAAGTTGATGGCGGCGACGCGGACGGGATGGGATGATTTGGGCAACTGGGATGATTGAGGCACGGCTAGGTCTAATTTATAGATGTCTAGTTTAATAGATGTGGACGGGAGGGCTTCGATGCAGCGAGCTGTAGTTGGGTTCTATCAGGATGAGGAAGGCCATTGGGCGGCGCGGCTGGAGTGCGGACACGGCCAGCATGTGCGCCACGATCCGCCATGGATGGTACGCGAGTGGGTGCTCCACGAGGAAACCCGGGCCGAGCGGATCGGCCGGATGATGGAGTGCAAGCGATGCGATGAAGAATTAAGCGACCCTTCGGAGGATTCTTAAGGTAGGATTCTCTGCGGTCGGGGAAGCCGCCGCGACCGGTTGTCTGGAGGTTCTGCCGTGGACGGACTGAGTCGAGTCGGCCGTATCTTGTTTGGCGTTGCGATCGTGCTCTTTGGGCTTCAGTATCTCTTTCACGCGCAGGCAGCCGGACCGGCACCGGGCCCTCCATGGACCGCAGAGACAGGCGTTCCGGCTTGGCTGATCGGCGTAGCCTTCGTCGCGGCAGGAGTCTGCATCGCTGCCCGGTTGTGGGCGAGACTGGCTGCAGCTCTGCTTGCAGCGGCCTTGCTGTTGCGTGTGCTGCTGGTCTATGTGCCGAGACTATTCGAGCATCTACGCGATCCCGGTCCGTGGACGAGCGGCTTTGAGTTGCTGGCTCTGAGCGCGGTCGCTCTGGTGGCGGCGGGCGAACTGGAGTCTCTGGATTCCCGGCTGTGGGAGGGCCTCATCATGGCGCGACTGCTCTATGCTGCGGCATTGGTGGTCTTCGGCGTCCAGCACTTCCTGTATGCGAAGTTCATTGCGACCCTGATTCCCGCGTGGATCCCCGGCCATCTCTTCTGGGCGTATTTTGTGGGCGTCGCGTTCTTCGCCGCGGCCCTCGGCATTGCGATGAATATGCAGGGCCATCTGGCGGCCGCCTTGTTGGGGCTGATGTTCCTGGTGTGGGTTGCCGTTCTGCATGTGCCGAGGGTTGTCGCGGCGGCTCACAATGGCAACGAGTGGACCAGCGCCTTTGTCGCCCTGGCAATGGGCGGTGGCGCGTGGGTGCTCGCCGGAGCGTTGCAGGGCAGTGCCCGGGAGGCGCGATGACGGAGATACAGTATCGACCCATGGTTGCGCCGTGGTACTTTTCTAGCCTATGAATCGGCGTGAGTTTATCTCTTCTTCCGGTGTCGCCGCGGTTGCCTTGGGCCGCGGAGCCAATGCTTCCGCAGCTACGACTTCGTCCCATACCAAACCCGTGCTGATGAAACTGGGCTGCCAGAGCGCACCGACCAGCGATGCGCATCTGAAGTATCTGGCACGGTATGGGGTACGCCATATCTGCGGCTACCCCCAGATTGCGGATGGCCGCATCTACGCAACCGTCGATGAACTTAGCCGGATGAAGGATCTGGCGGCGGGCAACGGTATCGAGATCGATTGTGTTGTGCCGCCGGTGCTGGCCTCGAGCTATATCGACAATGAGAAGCACCCGGCCATCATGCTGGCCCTGAGCCCGGAACGGGACCGCGACATTGAGTCCATCCAGAAGATGATCCGCAACTGCGCGCAGGCGGGTCTGCCCATGCTCAAGTACAACATGAGCATCCTCGGCGTGCTGCGCACCGGTCGAACGCCGGGACGCGGAGACGCCAGCTACAGCCAATGGAAGCTTGCGGAAGCGCATCCGAAGACGCCGCTGACAATTGCCGGAGAGGTCGATGCGGATCATTTCTGGGAGCGTATCACCTATTTCCTCGATCGCATCATTCCCGTCGCCAACGAGTACAAGGTGCGTATGGCCTGCCATCCGCAGGACCCCGGCGTGCCGCCGGAGGGATATCAGGGGGTCAATCGTGTTCTGGGCACCGTCGACGGTCTGAAACGCTTTATCGCGATTCGAGAGAGTCCCTATCATGGGTTGAACTTCTGCCAGGGAACCGTGTCGGAGATGCTGGCCGATCCCGGCAGGGAGATCTACGACGTGATCCGGTACTTCGGCTCGCGCAACAAAATCTTCAACGTCCACTTCCGCAACATCCGCGGCCACCGCAACGACTTCGTGGAGGTGTACCCAGATGAGGGCGACGTGGATATGGTGAAGGCGATCCACGTCTATCGCGAGGTTGGATATCCCTACATGCTGATGCCCGATCACGTGCCCCAGGCAGAGAGCGATCCGAAGGGCTTACAGTCTTTCGCATTTTGCTATGGGTACATTCGCGGGCTGATCCAGTCATTAGACAGGATGGCGTGAAGACATAAAAGAAAGATGCCTTCGTCGATTGGTAACGAAGGCATCTCGGTTGGCTCCTTGATTAGAGGATTGTCTTTGCTCGTCTGCGGAGCGTCTCCACGACGCCGACCAGACCTGTCCCGAGCAGAAAGAGACTGCCGGGTTCAGGTACCTGACCTGCGATCTGCCCCCGGATCTCGCCACCGGGGAATTCGGCGGTGTGAAGGTTGGCATAGGTAAGTCCGCTGTTGAGAGCGGCAATGAGGGCTGTTTCAGCATCTGCGGCAGTACCCCCGGAGGCAGTGATGAAAGCTGCGGTGTAGGTGGAGGCAAGGGTCAGGTCGACAGTGTTGGTGTACGTGCCTGAGGTTCCGCCAGGGAGGCCCACGAATGGAACCGCAACGGGAGCGTTTGTTCCTGTTGCGGCACAGCAGTGGATATGTCCCGCGGCTGGAGGACCGGTAAGCCCGGTGAAGCTCAGATCGATAAAGAGGCTGTCGCCGGTGAGGGTGAAGGTGGCGGTGCCGCTTCCGGCAACGACATGGGGAGGTACTTCGTTGGTCCCGCTAAGGATTGCGGTGTATGTGATGGAGTCAGCGCGTGCGGGCAAGGTGACGCCCAGGATAAGGATAAGGGACCCGGAAAGAAGGATATGTTTGAGCATGATCTTCTCCGTTGGCGATTTGCGTTCAGGTGAACAAACGCAATTCAATGGCCTTAGAGGGTAGTGACAACAGTGGGGTTAGAAGCGGACTGCGATATGTTGTCGCAACTTTTTGCGCGAATCAAGGGAAAGAGGATGCTGTAGATTGGGCCGCGCATGCTTATATTAGTGAGGTTGATAGAGGGAGCGGAATTGATGCACCGGGTTGAGCAGGATACGGTTGCGACGCAGGAACGGGCACGGTTGGCATGGATGGCATTGACCCTGACGCCGGGGATGGGGCCAACCCGGATCGCTCGGGCGGTCAAGGCGCTGGGCGCGGCGAACCTGCTGTTCGAGTCTTCGCTGACCGAGCTGGAAGCGACAGGAATGCCCGCCGAGTCCGCTCAGTTCATCTTCGGCGGCAAGGCGCAAGAGGCTGCCGAGGACGAAATCGGCCGGGTGGCGGAGGCGGGCGGCAGTATTTTGACGCCGGATGACCGCTCCTATCCCGAGCGCCTGCGTGAGATCTACGACCCGCCTGCAGTGCTCTGGATTCGCGGGAATGGAGATCTGCTGGCGCGGCCGGGAATTGCGGTGGTGGGAACGCGTCATCCCTCCCCCTACGGCACGGGGATGGCGGAGCTGTTGTCCCGCGACCTGGCCCATCGCAGGCTCGTCATCTTCAGCGGGATGGCCCGCGGTGTGGACACGGCGGCGCACAAGGGAGCGATCGAGGCGGGAGGGAAGACCGTGGCCGTCTGGGGCACCGGCATCGACGTCGTCTATCCCAAAGAAAACAAGAAGCTTGCCGAGAATATCGTTGCGACCGGCGGCGCAATCGTGAGTGAATATCCGCTGGGAACATTTCCCGCTCCACAGAATTTCCCGATTCGCAACCGAATCCTCAGCGGGATGAGCCTCGGCGTTCTCGTCATCGAGGCGGCTGAGTAC
>Ga0207705_10001929_pt1 | contig 16208 bp, 14 predicted proteins | sample KBSC13metaG_FD_184314 | JGI IMG/M metagenome (GOLD analysis project Ga0207705, IMG submission 184314) | Corn rhizosphere microbial communities from Kellogg Biological Station, Michigan, USA - KBS C1-3 metaG (SPAdes) (version 2) | ecosystem: Host-associated > Plants > Roots > Rhizosphere > Soil ...
ATCTGGACGTCCTCGCCGACGATGATGCCGAACTTGCGGCGACCCCCGGCGAGATAGCCCTTCACCAGCAAATGGTGGATCAGGCGATCAAGCTCTTCGGGGCCAGGCATTTTGACCATTACGACTTCCTGCTGACCCTCTCGCGGCGTCTGGGATCGCAGGGACTGGAGCATCATCGCTCGTCGGAGGACGCCACAAGCCTCGGCTATTTCACCGACTGGCAGAACCAGGGCGAAGCCAGGAACCTGTTGCCTCACGAATTCACGCACAGCTGGAACGGGAAGTTCCGTCGTCCCGCGGATCTGTGGACGCCGGATTTTCGAACCCCAATGGAGGGGAGCCTGCTGTGGGTCTATGAAGGCCAAACCCAATTCTGGGGCTATGTTCTCGGGGCTCGCTCCGGAATGCTGTCAAAGGACGAGACTCTCCAGGCGCTCGCCTCCTTTGCCGCCGAATATAGCGAGGGCAGCCCCGGCCGTTCGTGGCGGCCGCTGATCGACACCACCAAGGATCCGATCCTGGCCGAACGCAAACCCCTTCCATGGGAGAGCTGGCAACGGAGTGAAGATTTTTACACCGAGGGACTGCTGGTCTGGCTCGACGTCGACCGGATCATACGCCAGCTTTCCGGCGGCAAGCGATCGCTGGACGATTTCGCCCGCGCATTCTTCGGCATGCGCGATGGCGACTATGGGGTGCTCACCTACACGCTGGGCGACGTCGTAAGCACGCTCAATCGTATTCAGCCTTATGACTGGCGGTCGTACTTTCAGCGCCGCGTTTACGAAATCGCGCCCGAAGCTCCACTCGAGGGGATCACGAAGGGTGGCTACAACCTCGTTTATACGGACAAGCCCACCGCCTGGACCCTTGTCGCGGAGAAGCGCGAGCGGAATACGGATCTCAGCTATTCCGGCGGATTGGTGGTCAGCGCCGAAGGGATCGTGAACGACGTCATCTGGAAAAGCGCCGCTTTCGATGCGGGGCTGACGGTTGGATCGCAAATCCTGACAGTCAACAACCGCACCTTCAGCCGGGATACGATGACCAATGCCATTGCCGCGGCGAAAGGAACGGACCGGCCGATCCAACTGCTCGTCAATAGCGGCGGCGAATATCGAACCGTGGAGCTGAACTGGCACGGCGGCCTTCGCTACCCAAGGCTGGTAAAAGCCGGGAGCGGCGACGGAACGCTCGACGCGCTTCTAGCTCCGCGTTGAGCCCGTTTGCTGTTGCTGCCGGTCGCGCTGGAACTGCTGCCGGAACCAGCTCGGCGACGGCAGGAACAGCTTTCGAAACGTGATGCTGATCGTCCGGCCCAGCGGCTCCAGAAGGTTGGGCTGGTAGCTGTTCGGCACCAGACCCATCGCATTGCGAACGTTCGGCTTCGAATCGAAGATATTGTCGACCTCCAGCCGGACGGAAGCGCCCCGCAGCCACGGATACTTCAGCACCGTATCCGGCTGCTGCCCCAGGTTGTCGAATAATCTGAGATCGAATGTCGAATAAGGCGAGAAGTGCAGATTGTCTCCGGTCGCCGTGTCGACTTCCGTCCCGCTTCGCCAATTGGCTGTCAGCATCGCGCCCAGACCGTTGTTGAAGTAATTGGCGCGGGCCTGAACGTCGTGCCGTGGCTGTCCGCCATTTTGTCCGATGGCGTCGCCATGCAGATAGTCGAGGTTCAGACCGGGCCGAATCTGAACCTTGTCGACGAACGTGATCGTATCGCTAAGCGAAAACATCACTCGGCCGCCGTTGCGCCCGCCGAAGAAACCGCCGCCTCTGCCGCCGCCGCCGCGGTATCCGCCGCCGCCTCGTCCGCCGCCACCGTTTGCCGGCCTACCCTGAGCCGATGCGCCGGATTGCGAACCCGGCGGCGAAGAGGATCCCTGCTGCGGCACCGGCATTCCGGCTGCCGCCATCCGCTGGCGAAAGGCGGCGATCGTCGCAGCCGACGGGGGCGCCGACTTGAGCGAGTGGGTGAAATCGAAGCCGAGCGTCAGCTGATTTCGCTGCGAGCTGTCGAAATTCACAGGCCTCAGGTCCGCGCTGATCAGCTGACCTGGAGTGCATGAGGTCGCGCCGGCAGGGCAGCGGACGAACCGGTCCGGAAAGGCGGCTTCGATTGCCGGAGTGGGAGATGGAAGATCGGAAATCGGGCGGTCGATATGCTGATCGGTGTATTCGGCCCTCAGCCGTAGGTCGATCTTGGAGAATGGCTGCCAGTTGCCGCTGAACTTGAGCACGGTCCGCTTGTCCGCGAGCAGATTGGGATTGCCGCCGGTAATCACCGTCGCCAGCACCGACTGACCGGTGACGAAGTCGAACAGGCGGGTGCCGGGGGTGCTGAGGAGAGGATCGCCCAATTGCTCGACGGTCGGCGCGCCTTGTTCCCGGTTCCAGCTGCCGATCAGCTCCAACCGCTCTACTGGCGACCAATTCAGTCCGGCTCCGAGCTTGGTCAGGGTTCCGAAGTCGGAGAGCTGCTGGACCTGGGCGTTGCCGTTGAGCGTCAGGTTGCCGAGCGTGTTGAAATCGCTGCCGCGATGCGAGAGGGGTGCGTCGAAGGTGATCGAAGCGGTGCCGGCGGTCCGGTTGAGGGAATGGTTCGCGTTGGTGAGGTCAGGCCCAACGCGGCTGCTGGTCATGTGAAGGGTGCTCGCCGCGACGCGCGCAGTCGTTCCGACCTGCCCCCCGGGCAACGCGAACAAGTTGCCGTGCGCCGTCAGATCCGATCCGGCAGATTCCTGGATCGAACTTGCGCGGTCATTGAGCGGGCTGGTCCTGCTGTCGCTGTTGGTGATGTTCTGACTGTAGTCCGCGTTCGAGGTCGAAGACCACCGCCAGTTGGTGCCCCAGTTCAGGACCGCAGCGACATGCGCCGTATCGGTCGCCGTATTTCGGTTGAGTACCGACGCGTCGAAATCCGAAAGCCCGAACAGCGACTTGCCGTTGATATGTTCAAGCTCGGTATTCACGGTCGCGGCGACATCGCCAAGGATGGTGCGATTGACGACAGCCGCGGCGCGAACGTCGCGCTTGGATCCGATCAATGATCTCGCGTTCAGTTCCTGCTGTTGCTGCTGATCGGTTACGTCGGTTGAATTCGGTGGCTGCTGGAGCGCAATGTTGCGTTCCGCTTCCGTCAGCACGCCGTTGCCCTGGACGTGCAAGTTGAGGCTCGTGCGACCGTTCCGGCCGATCATCAACCGTGTGACATCGCCCGTTCCTGAGGCATAATCGCCCTCGGTCGCGACTTGTCCGGTTGCAGTTACCGTCGTGGAGCGGAAGAAGCGCCGCAACACGATGTTCACGACCTTCTGATCGGCCGTGTAGCCATATTTGAGCGCCACTTCCTCCGGGAGGATATCGACACGTTCGATGGCTTCGGTCGGAATATCGCGAAGCTCCTGATAGCCCGAGATGCGCTGACCGTTGAGCAGCAGAACGGGGCGCTCTCCGCCTCTGCCCTGCGTGCTCCCGATTTGCGGGCCAAGAGCGGTCAGAAGCTCGTCGATGCTCGTTGCGCCGGTCGCCTGAATGTCGCGGGAATCCAGAGTTTGCTCCGGCGGGATATCGCCTACGACCGAGCCGCGCGGCTTGGACCCGGTCACGACAATCGGCGCCGAGTCGGCTTCGTCACCATAGTCGTCCGTTATGTCAGGTGCGGGCTGCGCCTGCTGAGAAGCCGACGGAGACTGATTCGTAGTTTGAGTTGTCGGCTGCGTAACCGGCTGAGGCTGAGTTTGCGTTGAGGACGACTGCTGGGCCGCAGCGAGAGCGGGAGCTTCAGCACAAAGCAGGGCGGTGCCCGCAAGAAAAAGGCTTCTCGATTTCATCGCGGCGCATTCGTTTGGTTCGGGAAGATGAACGCGAACTGACTAGTCAGACTTATTCGATAAGCACCCAACGCGCGGCTGCCAACGTGCGTTTCAAATGCGGTCGAGCGCATAAATTGCGAGGCCGACGAGGCCGCCGACGATGGTGCCGTTGATCCGGATATATTGGAGATCGCGCCCGACAGCGCTTTCCAGCCGCGCCGTAACGGTTCGCGCATCCCAGCTGCGGATCGTTTCCGATACGAGCTTCACGATCGAGCTTCCGTAGCTTGCCGCCATTCCCGCCGCCGCACGGCGGACGAACCGGTTGATTGAAGCGCGGATGCGCGCATCCTTTTCGAGCGTAACGCCCATCGAATTCAGCACTTCGCCCAACTTTCCGGCCATGGCTGCGTCCGGGTTGCGCGCAGCGCGGACGATGGCTTCGCGGCCCTTCTGCCAAATCGTGTCGAGCCAAAGGCTAACGGATCGGTTGTCGAGCAGCTGCTCCTTCATCGCCTCAACCCGTTCCCGGGTTTCGGGCCGGGTCTGGAGATCGTTGGCCAGCTGGGCGAGTGCCTCCTCAACCTTCACCCGCACCGGGTGAGCCGGATCGGTCGACATCTCCGCCGTGAGCTTGCGCAGGCCGTCGAGGATCGCGTCCGCGAGCTTCGCGTCGAGGCCAGCAAGTTTCAGCACCCAATTGGCCCTCTTCTTGACCATTTCGCGGATCAGCGGCTCGTTGGCATCGAGCGCCCGCGCCATCCAGCGGATGCTCGCCTCCAGCATCGGCACGTGCCGGTCCTCATTGATCGCGGACGCGAGGGCGTGACCGAGAAGTGGCGAAATTTCCATCGAGCGCAGTCTCGAGGCGATGGCGCTTTTGAAGATTCCGCCGAGCCGCTCGTCGTCGAGGCTCTCGAACATGTCGGCGATCAGCCGCGACGCACCCTGCCGGATTCGGGACTTCGCCTCCTCGCTTGCCGGTGCGCGAAGGAACCGGCCCGCCGCCCCGGCGACATCGATTCCGCTCATCCTGCGGGCGACAACCGACGGAATCAGGAAATTCTCGTTGATGAAATTGGCGAGCGCCTCGCCGATCCGATCCTTGTTGCGGGGAATGATCGCGGTGTGCGGGATTGGCAGTCCCAGCGGATGGCGGAACAGCGCCGTCACCGCGAACCAGTCGGCAAGTCCGCCGACCATCGCCGCTTCGGCAAAAGCTTTTACAAAGCCGAGCCAAGGGAAGTGCGGCTGCAGCGCGCGAGCGAGCACGAACAGCGCTGCCATGGCAACGAGAAGGCCGGTTGCCGCGGCCTTCATTCCGGCTGCACCGGGTTGGTTGAGGTTCAATCGGGCTCGAGCGACGGGACCCATGGTCCCGCCATAACGAGCGAATTGCCGAGAATCACTCAGCCGGAATTGGCTCCGAGTGCGGATGCGTATCGGATTCGCCGACGACTCTCCGGAACAGCCGCCCGATCCGGGTCTCGATCGAAACGGCGATCGAGAAGTAGGATGGGACGAGGAGCAGGGTCAGGATCGTCGAGAAAACGAGGCCGCCGATCACCGTCACGCCCATCGGGGCGCGCCAGCTGCCGTCCCCCGTCAGCGACAGTGCGATCGGAAGCATGCCGGCGACCATCGCCACCGTGGTCATCACAATCGGCTGAGCGCGTTTATGGCCCGCTTCGTGGATCGCGTCGTTCTTCGGCATTCCATGGTCCATCATCTCGACTGCGAAATCGACCAGAAGGATCGAGTTCTTGGCCACGATCCCGAAGAGCATCAGCATACCGATGAAGACCGGAAGCGAGAGCGGCTGCCCGGCGATGTGGAGGCCGATCGCAGCTCCCAGCGGACACAGCCAAAGTGATCCCATGTTGACGAACGGAGCCAGGAAGCGGCGGTACAGGAGCACCAGCACCGCGAACACCAGGCCCACTCCGGATAACAAGGCGATGATGAAGTAATAGACGAGTTCGCCCTGCCATTTCTGGTCGCCCAGATCGAGCTTCCGGACCCCGTGCGGCAGATGCGCAACCGTGGGAAGCTTGTTGATCAGCGGCCACGCATCGCCCGTTGTCTTGCCGGGCGCGAGATCGGCACCGATGGCGATCCGGCGCTCCTGGTTGGTACGCTGAATGGTCGTCGGCCCCGCGCCAAAGGTGATCTCAGCAACCGACTTGAGCGGTACGGAACCACCGTTAGATGTCGGCACCGGCAGGTTCTCCAGAGTGCCAATATCACGGGTCTGGTCTTCGGACAGGGACACCTGGATGGGCACCTGCCGGTCCGACAGCGAGAATTTGGCGCTGTTCTGCTCGATGTCGCCGAGCGTAGCGATTCGCACGGTGTCGCTCAGCGCAGCCGTCGTCACACCGAGATCCGCCGCGAGATCGAAGCGCGGCTTGATGACGATCTCCGGGCGCGTGAGGTCGCCCGCAACACGCGGCGCCACGAGCACTGGCAGCTTTTGCATCTCGGCTGCGATCTGGTTTGCCACGGCGTTCAGCTGAACCGGATCGTCACCGCCGAGATAAAGCATGATATCGCGGCCTGAATCGCCGGCAGCGCCGCCGTTTTGGCTGCGGAAATTCACTCGCGCGTCGGGAATGCTCGCAAGCTGCGGCGTAAGTCCCCGTTCGAATTCGGTGCTCTTTTTCTTGCGGTCCTTCTTGAGCACGATGTTGACGCTGGCCGAGCCGACCGAAACGTTCTCGAAGACCCGATCGACATCCGGATCGCGCTTGACGATCTGCGTTGCACGGTCGGCGACCGCTTCGGTCTGCTGCAGGGTCGAACCCGGCGGCATGCTGATCGTAATCGACGAAAAGTCGAGGTTTAGCGGCGGCTGAAAGCTCATCGTCAGCGTCGCGATCGAAACTCCGGTCAGGATCAGTGCAACGAATCCTGTTGCTACCATCGCCATGCGATGATCGTATCGAAGGCTTCTGACCTTGCCCCAGAAGCCAGGGTTTCGCTCCGCGTAAGCATGGGCCTTGCGTGTATCGAGGCTCCAGCGGAGGAGGCCCAGATAGTTTTCCATGACCTTGCCGGCGGCGTGCGGCTGAATGCCTTTGCTGCGAAGGAAATAGGCGGCGATCAGCGGCGTGATCATTCGCGCGACGAGCAGACTCATCAGCACCGCAATGACGACGGTGAACCCAAAGGCCTTGAAGAACTGCCCGGAAATGCCTGGCATCAGAGCCACCGGCAGAAATACCGCCACGATTGACATCGTGGTGGCAAGCACCGCTAGCCCGATTTCGTCTGCGGCATCGATCGCCGCCTGGTATGCGCTCTTGCCCATTCGCATGTGCCGGACGATGTTCTCGATCTCCACGATCGCATCATCGACGAGCACGCCGGCGACGAGACTCAACGCCAGAAGCGAGAGGCCGTTCAGGTTGATATCCATCAGATCCATGAACCAGAAGGCCGGGATCGCCGAGAGTGGGATCGCGATAGCGGAGATCAGGGTGGCGCGAATGTCGCGAAGGAACAGGAAAACGACGAAGACGGCGAGGATGGCGCCTTCAATCAGCCCCTCCATTGCCGAGCTGTACTGCGACTTCGTGTACTGAACCTGGTTATAGATCTCGGAATAATGGACCCGCGGGTCCTCCTTCTCCATCTTGTGCAGCTCGTCCCAAACCTCGTTGTAGACGCTGACGTCCGAAGCGCCCTTCGCTCGCTGGACGTTGAAGCTGATCACCTGCTGGTCGCCCAGCTTGGCGATATTGCGCTGCTCGGAATAGGCGTCCTTCACGGTGGCGATGTCGGCCAGGCGAACCATCCGCCCACCCGGGAGCGCTATCCGGGTCTGCGAAAGATCGTAGGCGGTCTGTGCGTTGCCGAGGACTCGCACGCCTTGCTCGGAGCCTGCAATTTCGGTTCGGCCACCCGCGGCGTTGATGTTGGTCTGACGGAGCTGATTGTTGACTTCCGAGGCGGTGATTCCTTGGGCCTGGAGCGCCGCCGGATCGAGGATGACACGGATCTCGCGGTCGACGCCGCCCTGTCTGCTAACCGCCGCCACACCCGGAAGTCCCAGCAAGCGCTTGGAAATGTCGTTGTCGATATACCAGCTGAGCTGCTCCAGACTCATGTCCGTGGTCTGCGCGCCGATGAAGACGATGGGATCACCGTTGATGTCGACCCGCGTGACCTGCGGCTCCAGAATCCCTTGGGGCAGATCTGAACGGATCTGCGCAACCGCGTTGCGGATATCGTTCACCGCGCGATCAGTGGGCGTTCCGATCTGCATCTGCACGAAAGTAAAGCTGGATCCTTCGCTGACCGAGCTGTCGATCTCGTCGACCCCATTCACGCCTCGGATCGCCGATTCCACCTTTTGGGTGATCTGCTTTTCGATTTCCGTCGGGGCCGCGCCTGGTTGCGCGATTTCGACCTGCACCGCCGGAAAATCGATGTCCGGATTGTTGGTAACAGTCATCCGGCTGAAGGCGATGATCCCCGCCAGCAAAAGCCCGATGAAGAGCACGATCGGTGGAACAGGGTTGCGGATGCACCAGGACGAGATGTTGCGGAAATTCATGTGTCGATGCTCTTCTTCTCGCCTGTAATCAGTGCGCTGTCTGGGATACCGGCTTCACCTTCTGCCCCGGGTTGAGGAACGGCCCGGCCGAAAGAACGACCCGCTCCTGTCCGGTCAGGCCGGAAGCGATGGTCACGCCGGCATCGCTGACAGTGCCGATCTGGATACCGCGGCGCTGGACCTTGTTGTCCGCGTCGATGACGTACACGAAATTGCCCTGGTCATCGCTCAGCACCGCACTCTGCGGGAGCAGCGGGGCGGTGGTCGTGCCGGCGCCGATCTTCGCGTCGGCGAAGCCGCCGGGACGGATTGCCGGGCTATAGGGGACAGAGATCCGGACCTGGCCCAGCCGCGACTGCGCATCGATCACCGGCGCGACCTGCCAGACCCAACCGGCAAAGCTCTGGGGCGAACCAATGGGCGTTACGGTTACTGGCATACCGACGTGAACGAACTGCAGATCCTGCTGCGACAGCTGCGCCTGCATTTCCATTTCGCCCCCCAGAGCTTCGTGGAACAAGGCTCCCGAGCCGGGGCTGACGATCTGTCCGACCTCGACGCTGCGCGACAGGATCAGGCCCGCCGTCGGCGCGCGGACATAGAGCTGCGCGATTTGCGCGCGTGTCTGGCCAAGCTGGGCTTCAGCGACGCGGACCTGCGCCGCCGCCGAATCGCGTGCAGCCTTCTTGGTTTCGAGGTCCGTTTTGGAAATGAAGCCGCGGCCGACCAGCGCCTGCGCGCGATCATATTCGCTCTGCGCAAGCTCGGCATTGGCCTTCGCCGCCGCGATCTGCGCCGCCAGCTGCGCCGATTGCTGCGCCTGGACCGACGTATCGACGGTGGCGAGCACCTGTCCGGCGCGCACCCAGGTTCCGGCATCGACCGCTACACTGGTTACCCGTCCGCCGGCGCCGGCGATTCCGATCGGCTGGTCGCGCTTGGCGGCAAGAGGTCCGCTGGCGGTGACGACTCGCCCGACCTGGCTCTGCCCCGGCACGATGACGCTGACGGTCGGAATCTGTCCGGCATTGGCTGCAGCCGTGTTCCCGGACTGATTGCCGTGATGGCCGAACATCATCAGCGCGATCAACAGCACGAGAACGGCGACAACCGCACCCGCGATGATCGCGATCCGCTTGCGACGGGCCCCGTCGTCGACAATCACGAGCGTGTCCGAAGAGGAACGGATGGAAGATTCCCTATTCATCTGAAGCATTCTTTCGCCTTGCCCGCCTGCCGCTCAGCACTGGTTAAGGGCGGTGTGTTACCCGAATAATGCACTGCCTGCAACTGATCACTGACGAATTCGTTTCGCCAGCAAAATTCGACCAACAGCGGCACTTGATTTACTAATCCGCGTTGGCTTGTCTGATTCGGCGCGGTGCGCAAATGCACCGGCGAATCAAAAAGGGGAAGCGGCATGTTGGCATCTCACGGCTGGATTGCGTGGATCATCATCGGCGGGATCGCCGGTGCGATTGCAAAATTGCTGATGCCTGGGCGTGACCCGGGGGGCTGCATCATTACCATCCTGCTTGGAATTGCAGGCGCGTTGCTGGCCGGCTGGATCGGCCATGCGATCGGCTGGTACCGACCGAATGAAGGGGCGGGCTTCATCGCCGCCATTGTGGGGGCCTTCATCATTCTTCTGATCTACCGGCTCGTTGTCGGGGGCCGGCGACGGATTTAGAGGGACCCCACGCAACTCCCGGTTCAGCGCGTGGCCATGTGAGCACGGCAAGGTTCCGACGCAGAACAGCTAAGGGAGTTAGGATGAAACGGACGCTGCTTGCACTCGCACTCGGCGTCGCTTCGGTCCCCGTACCGGCGGCGGCCCAGCAGGCGACGAACATCAATCAATCGATCACGGGGACGCGTCTCGATCTCAACGTGACTGGCGAAGCAACCCGGGTACCGGATCTGGCGATCGTCAATGCCGGCGTCGTGACACGATCGCCAAATGCTGCGACCGCGATTCAGGAGAATGCGGAGCGGATGGACAAGGTGATCGCGGCGCTGAAACGTGCGGGCATCGCCGATCGCGACGTCCAGACCAGTTCGATCAACCTCAATGCGGAATATCGTTATCCCGAGAACCAGCCGCCGCAGCTGACGGGCTACACCGCGACCAACCAGCTGACGGTGAAATTCCATGACATCCGGAGCAGCGGGAAGATTCTCGACGCCCTGGTGGCGCAGGGCGTGAACCAGATCAGCGGCCCCAACCTCACGGTCGAGCATCCGGAGCAGGCGCTGGATGAGGCCCGCGCCAAGGCGGTGGCGGAAGGCCGCGCGCGCGCCGAACTCTATGCGCGATCGCTAGGGATGCAGGTGGTGCGCGTGGTGTCGATCAGCGAAAGCGGCGGCTATGCGCCTCCGCCTCCTGCGCCGCCGATGCCAATGATGGCGCGAGCCGAAGCTGCGTACACCAAGATCGTCCCCGGCGAGCAGCAGCTGCAGGTCAATCTGTCGATGGTATTCGAACTCCGCTGACCTAGCGGACGGTCGCTCTTCGAACGAGATTGATCACCGCCAGCAGGACGACGGCGCCGACGAGCGACCACAGTATTCCGGTGAGGTCGAATGGATCGGCGCTGCTGATTCCATGACCGAAGATCAGGCCGGCGATAACGCCGCCGATCACGCCCACTATGATGTTGAGGATGATCCCTTGCTGCGTTCCCATCCTCAGCAGCAGGCTGGCGAGCCAGCCGATAATTCCGCCGACGATAAGATAAACGACGAGATTCATCCCTTCCTCCTTCACGCAGCGGCGCGGTTCGAGCGGCCACGCAGGCAGCAGACGCTCGACGCGGAACCGGAGTTCCGCGCGTCCCGGCTAGTCGAGCAGGAGGGTTAACGCAAACGGAGGTGCCGGCTGTTGGACAGCCGCGCCTGGTTTCGCGGAATGACGAACGGCTTAGTAACGCTGTTGGCGTTCGTAGACGTCGCGATAATGTTTAATTCGGGTCACTCGCAGGCCGGGCATGCCGCTGCGCTCGACAGCGCGTTGCCAGCTGGTGAATTCCTCGAGACTCAGCGTGTAGCGCTGGCAGGCCTCGTCGACGGTGAGAAGGCCGCCGGCGACAGCGGCTACGACTTCGGCCTTGCGACGGACCACCCACCGCGTCGTGTCAGGCGGCGGAAGCGAATCGAGCGTCAGCGGTTCGCCAAGCGGACCGATGACCTGGGCCGGTCGAATTTTTTGATTCTCGAGCATTCCAGTCAAACCTGCCTAATCAATGTGCCTGAGCCAGCATTACATCCGCGGCGTTGAAGATAATCTCAAAAGCGCTGGTTAATTTCCCGATCACCCGTCCTGATTCTGTCTTAACCTTGTTTCTTCGGTTCAGCCCGGGCGAACGCGCCATCGAGCTGCTGCAAAGCCTCTCGCCAGCCCTCGCTTCCCGAAAGGTAGCGAGCGAAGGCCTCCTGCCGGTTTCGCGCGCCGACCTGGTGATCGGCGGCAAGCGCAGCGAGTATCTCTGCAGCCTCGATTTCCAGATCGTCATCGCTCCCGATCTTTCCTTCAATCCGCGACACCTGCCCCCTCGAAACAATTCCCCGTTGCCGCTGATCTAGTCTGGAGGAGTGAAATTCGGGTAAAGAGCGTCTCCACAACGACAATGATCACCGATTTCGGCCTCGAAGCCCTTAAGGGCGCGCGGATCGTCGTCGCCATGTCCGGCGGCGTCGACAGCTCCGTCACGGCTGCGCTCGCTGCTCGCAGCGGAGCCGAAGTCATCGGCGTTACGATGCAGCTCTACGACCACGGAGAAGCCGTGAAGCGTTCCGGAGCCTGCTGCGCGGGTCAGGACATTTACGATGCGCGCACAGTCGCCGACCGGCTCGGCTTCCCTCACTACGTGCTCGACTACGAAAGCCGCTTCCGCGAGGGCGTGATCGAGCGGTTCGTCGATGAATATGCCGAAGGCCGAACCCCGATACCCTGTGCGCTCTGTAACCAGGGGGTGAAGTTCATCGACCTTATCGCCTTTGCGCGTGAACTCGGCGCCGATTGCCTCGCAACCGGCCACTATGTTCGGCGGGTGGTGAACGACGCCCGGGCCGAGCTTCACAAGGGCGCCGATCCCAAGCGCGACCAGAGCTACTTCCTGTACGGGACCACCCGGGACCAGCTCGAATTCCTTCGCTTCCCGCTCGGCGATCTGCCGAAAACCGAGGTCCGGAGGATCGCGCTGGAGGAAGGGCTGGTGGTCGCGGCAAAGCCGGACAGCCAGGATATCTGCTTCGTTCCCGACGGGGACTATGCCTCGCTGGTGAAGCGGCTTCGTCCGGAAACCGAAGCGCCGGGTGAGATCGTCCATCTCGATGGCCGAACTCTCGGTCAACACCGGGGCGTGGTCCATTTCACGATCGGGCAGCGCCGGGGCCTGGAAATCGGCGGCAGTCCCGAGCCTCTCTATGTGGTTCGGATCGACCCTGCCGAGCGGCGGGTGGTGGTTGGGCCACGTAGCGCGCTCGCCATTGCCCGGATGCGTGTGACGGACCTGAACTGGATCGCAGAGGACCAGCGGGAAGTCAGCGTGAAGGTGCGGTCTCTCGCTCCCGCGGTTCCGGCTCGGATTGAAGGGGAATGGGTCATCTTCGAGCGGCCGGAATATGGGGTCGCCCCGGGACAGGCCGCGGTCTTCTATGAAGACTCTCGTTTGCTCGGCGGCGGCTGGATCGCCCAAACCGTTGCAGCCGACTCGCGGCTTACCTGTGCCGCAGCAGCTTAGTGCCGGAATCCTGCTGTTCCGCCGGACCGGCGGCGAGCTCGAGGTTCTTCTTACCCACCCCGGCGGCCCCTTCTGGCGCAGCAAGGATGTGGGCGCCTGGATGATTCCCAAGGGGGCCATCGAGGAAGGCGAGACGGCGGTTGAAGCGGCGATGCGGGAATATGAGGAGGAACTCGGTTCGGCATTGACCGCGATTCCGTTTCCGCTCTGCACGATCCGCCAGAAAGCGGGCAAGATCGTCGAGACCTTTGCCGCGGAGGGCGATTTCGACCCCGCCACCTTGTCCAGCCTGGAATTCGAGATGGAATGGCCGCCGCGATCCGGGGAGCTGGCCCGGTTCCCGGAAATCGACCGGGCCGAATGGATGATACTGCCTGAAGCGCGCGAGCGCATCCTGCCGAGCCAGCTGCCGATCCTCGACGCGATCGAGGAGCAGCTTAAAGGCGGAAGCGCCCCTCGATCACCGTGACGCAGCGGCCGCCGAGGACGACGCGATCGTCTTGGAGACGGCAATGTAGTAGTCCGCCGCGCTGACTGGCCTGAAACGCGGTGAAACGGTCGCGGCCGAGCCGCTTCGCCCAGAACGGCACCAGCGCCGCGTGCGCGGAGCCCGTCACCGGGTCCTCGTCGATCCCGTGATAGGCGGCGAACACCCGGCTGACGACATCCTGCTCGTTCCCTTTCGCAGTTACCATCACGAGCCGATCGAAATTCCGAAGCGCTGTGAAATCCGGCCGCACCGCCCGGACTGCCGCTTCGTCAGCAAGAAGGACAATCGCGCTATTGTTGCCGCCCTGTCCCACAAAGGTCTGGCCGCTGACCCCGAGCGCTTCGCTCAATCCTTCGACCTCGCCCGGGCTCACCGTATAAGCCGGGAGGTCGAGCTCCAGCAGATCGCCATTGCGGCTGACCGTCAGGATCCCGGAGCGCGTCTTGAAGCGGATGCGTTCGCCCTGGATCAGTACATGGGCGGACGCGAGAGTTGCATGGCCGCATAAATCCACTTCGGTCGTCGGCGTGAACCAGCGGAGATCGTAATCCGCGTCCCCTCTTTCGGAGCGGACGGCAAAAGCCGTTTCGCTGAGATTATTCTCAGCCGCGATCGCCTGCATGGTCGCATCGTCCAGCCACTGCTCCAGCGGCATCACGGCAGCCGGGTTGCCCGTGAACGGGCGGTCAGCGAAGGCGTCAACCTGGAAGAATGGCAGCGCCGTCATTCGGCCTTTTCCGCGAGATGGGATGGAAGCACACCCTCCCTGTCGGTATGCCCCTCCGGATCGAGGTGGATCAGGATCTCCGTGCCGGGGAATTGCCTTTGCAAATCTTCCTCGACGCAATCTATCCGATCATGCGCCTCGCGGACCGTCCAATGCTCCGGCACCCAGACGTGGAACTGCACGAAATGGTGAGTGCCGCTGGTTCGGGTACGAAGGTCATGAAGCCCGGCAAGTTCGGGATATTGCTTGGTTGCGGCGAGGAACCGCTCGCGCTGATCGTCGGGCCATTCGCGATCCATCAGCTGGTCGAGCGCGTGACTTGAAGAGTTCCAAGCTCCCCAGGCCAACCACAGCGCGATCAAGAGGCCGAAGACAGCATCCGCGCCGACGATTCCCAGATACTGGTCAAGCGCCAGCGCCACGATCACCGAGAAATTCAGAAGCAAGTCGGACGCGTAATGCAGGTGGTCTGTCCGGATCGCCACGGAAGCGGTCCGCCGGATCACGTACCGCTGGTAGGTGACCAGCGCGAACGTGAAAGCGATCGCAACGATCGAGACCCCGATTCCAAGCTCCGCATCCGCAGTCTTCGCATGGTGGATCAGCCGAGTGACGGATTCGTATCCGATGAACAGCGCCGAAATCGTGATGATGGTGACCTGCGCCAGCGCCGCCAGCGCCTCGGCTTTGCCGTGCCCAAAGCGATGTTCCCGGTCGGCCGGCTGCGCCGCCACGCGAACTCCGAGCAACACGACAAGGCTTGCGATCAGGTCGAGGCCGCTGTCGGCGAGCGAGCCCAGCATCGCCATCGAGAATGTTTGGATTGCCGCCCAAGTCTTGAGCGCAATCAGGAACAGCGACATCGCAATGCTGGCGAGTGCTGCCCGCGAGGTCAGCGACGACCGCTCGGCATGGCTGTGCGCATGGCCGTGATGGTGACCTCCGCTCATGGGTAGAGCAGCCCTTCGATCCAGCCGTTGCCGGTCAATGTGAACAGGCGCCGTTCATGGAGGCGGTGCGGCCGGTCGCTCCAGAATTCGATCCGCTCCGGCACCACCCGATAGCCGGACCAGTAAGGCGGGCGCGGCACCGCCATTCCCTCGAACTTGCGTTTCGATTCCTCGTATCGGGCTTCAAAGAGGGCGCGGTCGGGCAGCGGTCGCGATTGATCGGAGGCCCAGGCGCCGATCTGCGATTCCCGCGAACGGGTAGCGAAGTAGGCATCCGCCTCCGACGGATCGACTTCGTGAGCGACTCCTTCAATCCGCACCTGCCGCCTGAGCGATTTCCAGTGAAACAACAGCGCCACGTTGGGATTGGCCGCGATCTCCTGTGCCTTCCGGCTTCCGCAGTTGGTATAGAAGACGAAGCCTTGCGGCCCATGCCCTTTCAAAAGGACAGCGCGAACCGAAGAACGGCCGTCCGCCGCCGCCGTCGCCAGTGCCATCGCTTCGGGATCGTTAACCTCGCTACCGCGGGCTTCCTGCAGCCAAGCGTCAAAAAGCGCAAAGGGATCGGTTGCAGCCATGCCGCGCCTTATCCGCCCCCGCACAGCCGCCGCAACCCCGCCACGCCTGCCCGTTCAGCGAAAGGAAAGGTTCATTTGCCGATTGGCGCCGCCGCCTCTTGTGATGTTGTAACATAGGGCGACCGTCTCCACCGCAGAAGGCTCAAGGGACTCATGACTCGAAGATTGCGTATTTCTGTGGCGGCTATTGCAATCACAACACCCGTTTCGGGGATTGCGGCGGCTCCTCCGGCTCCGTCCGAAGACAGCACCACGCAGCCGAACGCAGGCGATGCGCATGCTAAGGAAATCGTGGTCACAGGGCGACGGTCCGACTTCGCCCGGGACACGGTTGCGCCCGCA
>Ga0207705_10001930_pt1 | contig 16191 bp, 8 predicted proteins | sample KBSC13metaG_FD_184314 | JGI IMG/M metagenome (GOLD analysis project Ga0207705, IMG submission 184314) | Corn rhizosphere microbial communities from Kellogg Biological Station, Michigan, USA - KBS C1-3 metaG (SPAdes) (version 2) | ecosystem: Host-associated > Plants > Roots > Rhizosphere > Soil ...
GCAGGATATGCCAAGCGGCGATCTTGGCAACCATTGGGAAAATCGCCCCGGTGTTTTAGGAAGGGCTACCGACAGGGAAAGAACTCCTGAAAGTGAAGGTTATTACCGCAAGGAATGGAATGCGATTATTAACGCATTATACAATTATCCATGCATCGTAGTTTGGACTCCTTTTAATGAAGCATGGGGACAATTTAAAACAGTTGAAATTGCCAACTGGACAAAACAAAAAGATCCTTCAAGGCTGGTGAACAGCGCCAGTGGTGGTAATTTTTATCCCGTAGGCGACATAGAAGATTTGCATAATTATCCTGATCCCGCTATGCCGCGGCCTGATATTTTCGGTGCAAAAAAGGCATTGGTATTGGGTGAATTCGGCGGACTTGGTTTACCCGTCGAAGGCCATACCTGGCAACAGAAAAGTTGGGGTTATCAAAGTTTTAAAAGCAATGATAGTTTATTCAAAAGATATAATTCATTAACCACTAAATTAGAAGAATTAATTAAAGCCGGATTATCCGCGGCCGTTTATACGCAAACCACCGATGTGGAAGGCGAAGTAAATGGCTTTATGACCTATGATAGAAAAGTGATGAAGATGCCTATTGAAAAATTGAAAGAAGTGAATGAAAAATTGTATAGTGTGCAGCCGGAAGAAAGTGTTTTGAAATGATGCTAAGAATTTGATTAAGTAAGGCTAAGATTCAGTTTCATTCCTTCAGAGAGGTTCGCTTGGGCTCTGAATATTTATAATATAATTTCACACTTTATACTATTTAGTTTTGTTTCATTTTCATGCTTGTGTTTTCACTTCTTCCAAGAGATGTTATGAGGCTTTTTATGTTGTGAAACTCTTAAGAACAACCACTTTGCTTTTATGTTAACTTTGAAACAAACATCATAGAAATGAAATATTTTATAAAAATAAAAACTAAGATAAGTGTTTTAATACTCTCGTCCCATCTAGGCAGGAGAGGGGTTGGGGTGAGGCTTATCTTCCTTTTTTTTTGCTTTACTAAAATAAACGCACAAACCACTATAAAAGCTACGAATGTTCAGCGTATATCCGCCACCGTTAGTAACTCATTTTATACATCTAATAAAAAACCGTTAGAGCCTTTATCGCTAATAAAACTTCCTGTCGGGAGCATTAAGCCCGAAGGATGGATATTAAAATATCTTGAGCTGCAAAGAGATGGTTTAACAGGTAAGTTAGGTGAAATAAGCGCCTGGCTTGAAAAGAAAAATAACGCATGGTTTAGCGGCACTGGTAAAGGCGATCATGGATGGGAAGAAGTGCCTTACTGGTTGAAAGGTTATGGAGACCTCGGCTACATTTTGAATGATAAATCTATAATAGATGAAACCAAATCATGGCTTGAAAAAGTTTTTCAAAGCCAGCGTACTGATGGCTTCTTTGGCCCCGGCGAAGTGGAAAGAAATAATCAAAATCAAATTATTAAAATACCCGACCTATGGCCGAACATGATTATGCTTTGGTGCCTGCAATCTTATTATGAATATAGCCAGGATGCACGTGTTATTCCATTTATGGCAAAATATTTCAAATGGCAAAACACTGTTCCTGACAGTTTGCTTTTGAAAACATATTGGGAGAATAGCCGGGGTGGAGATAACTTGTATAGTATTTATTGGTTGTACAATCACACTGGTGATAAGTCGCTTCTTGATTTGGGAACGAGAATTTTTAAGAATACAGCTAACTGGAATCAAAAAAATAATCTACCAAACTGGCACAATGTAAATATTGCGCAGTGCTTTAGAGAACCTGCAACCTATTACATGCAGACAAAAGACAGCAGTTTATTGAACGCTACTTATAACGATTTTTATTTGGTAAGAAATATTTATGGGCAGGTACCTGGCGGAATGTTTGGCGCTGATGAAAATGCACGAAAAGGATATACTGATCCGCGGCAGGCAGTTGAAACATGCGGCATGGTGGAGCAAATGTCATCGGATGAAATATTAACCGGCATAACCGGAGATCCAATGTGGGCCGATAATTGCGAGGATGTAGCTTTTAATACTTATCCTGCAGCAGTGATGCCGGATTTTAGAGGGTTGCGATATTTAACTGCTCCCAATATGGTAGTAAGCGATAGCAGGAACCACTCGCCAGGTATAGAAAATTCGGGACCTTTTTTAACAATGAACCCTTTTAGCAGCCGTTGTTGCCAGCACAACCATTCGCAGGGATGGCCATATTATGAAGAACATTTATGGATGGCAACACCTGATAATGGCGTGGCTGCTATATTGTATAACAGCAGCGAAGTAAATGTAAAAGTAGGAAATCATGTAGGCCACACCGTTAGTTTAAAACAAATCACTAACTATCCTTTCGATGAAAACATAAAAATAGAAGTTAATACATCTTCACCAATCAATTTTCCTTTATACCTGCGCATTCCCCGGTGGTGTAATAATGCGAAGGTTACCATTAATGGCGAGCCTGTAAATATTAACGCAAATGCAAGTTCTTATATAAGAATAGAAAACAAATGGAAACAGGGAGATGTAATTGAGTTAAGGCTTCCAATGAAATTATCTGTACATACCTGGAAGGAAAATAGAAATAGCGTGAGCGTGGATTATGGCCCGCTTACATTTTCATTAAAGATTGATGAGTATTATAAGAAGATTAACAGCAAAGAATCCGTAACTGACGATTCAAAGTGGCGGGCAAATGCAGATCAAACTAAATGGCCGGCTTATGATATTTATCCTGCAAGTATGTGGAACTATGGCCTGGTTTTAAACAATGAACCTGCATCAGATCAGTTTGAGATTATTAAACGGCCCTGGCCAAAAAATAATTTTCCATTTACCCAAGCTGATGTTCCGATTTTATTAAAGGCAAAGGGAAAGCTTATTCCATCGTGGACGCTTGACCAGTATGGCTTATGTGAAGTGTTGCCTCAAAGCCCGGTAGATGTGCATACAAGCGGACAAGATATAGAATTAATACCTATGGGAGCGGCAAGGTTAAGAATTTCGGCGTTTCCGGTGGTGAATTAAAATATGATTAACAATAAAAAGTAACAAGTCTTGTCCCTCTCTTCCGATAGCTATCGGGACGGAGAGGAGCTGGGATGAGGCTAAAAAAAACAAAACATGAGGAAATTATTTTTTACACTTATTGCAATTTCTCTTTTAACTAGCGGTAACGTATATGCGCAAAAAGAAAGAACTGTTTGGAGCAAAGCAAAAGCAAATGGATGGTATGCAAAAGAGGGCTGGCTCAGGGGAAGTAATTTTATTCCAAGCTCTGCCATCAACCAGTTGGAAATGTGGCAGGTCGCTACGTTCGATCCAAAAACAATAGATCGTGAGCTTGGTTATGCGCAATCCATTGGCCTTAATGCAATGCGTGTTTTTCTGCATCACGTGGCATGGCAGGAAGATCATGCAGGTTTTAAAAACAGGATGAAACAATATCTTTCTATTGCTGATAAACATCACATTGGAACCATCTTTGTAATATTTGATGATTGCTGGAACGATAACTATCATCCAGGCAAACAACCTGCGCCAAAAACAGGCGTACATAATTCAGGCTGGATAAGAGATCCCGGCACCCGTTATTACAATGAACCATTGCTCAGCGATACTTTAGAAAAATATGTAAAAGATATTCTTACCACGTTTAAGCATGATAAAAGAATTATACTTTGGGATCTTTTCAACGAACCTGGCAACTCGGGCAATGGCAGCAAAAGCTTACCGCTTTTACGTAAAGAGTTCTCATGGGCAAGACAGGTAAATCCCGACCAGCCCTTATCCGCCGGTGTTTGGAGTGATAAGTTAACCGAATTAAATACTTATCAATTATCGAATTCAGATGTTATTACCTATCATAATTATGATAAGGAACCAGAACATGCAAAAGTGATCGATACGTTGAAACCTTATGGGCGTCCTTTAATTTGCACGGAATACATGGCAAGAACACGAGGAAGTTTGTTTGCTAATATTATGCCTTTGCTTAAAAAAAATAATGTTGGCGCAATTAACTGGGGATTGGTTGCCGGCAAAACAAATACAATGTATGCCTGGGACACTCCAATGCCAGGTGGTGAAGAACCAAAGGTTTGGTTTCATGATATATTCAGAAAAGATGGAACGCCGTACAGTAAAGACGAGATCAAATTGATTAAATCATTAACCAATAAGAAATAGTTATAAAGCGTATATCCGTTTACGTTAGTTAGATAATTTTATATTTTATTCAAAAAAATTAATAAGGATGAATCGTAAAAAAGTATTTGGAATTCTTTGTTTAATATTCTTTTGCCATCAGGCATTTGCGCAGATGCATAAAGCGCCTGCCTATCCGCTGATAACACATGATACTTATTTCAGCATCTGGTCAATGACCGACACATTGAATGCGTCACCCACCAAGCACTGGACTGGCGCTGATCAGCCGATGATTGGAATGATAAAAGTAGATGGAAAAATTTATCGTGTTATGGGCAATGAAAGTAAAACCTATCAAAACATTTTAGCTACGAGCGATGAGCAGGCATATACTGTAAAATATACTGAAACAAAACCTAACGATGGTTGGCAAGATATTTCTTTTAATGATGCTGCATGGAAAAGTGGTAAGGCGCCTTTCTCAGATAATAAATCTACAGCAGGAACAAACTGGAATACGAAAGACCTTTGGATGCGAAGAACTTTCAATATAACTAGGACAGATTTTAATAAACTCTTTTTAAAATTGAATCATGACGATAATATTGAAGTGTATTTGAATGGGGCGAAAGTGTATGAGAAGACCGGATGGATCCATAAGTTTGAATATATCCCTTTGAATGAAACAAGCTTGAAAAAGGGAAAAAATGTTTTGGCAATTCATATTGCAAATTCGGCTGGTGGCGCTTTTTTAGATGCGGGGATAGTGGATGAACCGGCGCCTAAAAATGATCCTAAGATCATACAGGCCGAACAAAAAAGTGTTACGATAAATGCTACGCAAACTATTTATGATTTTGCTTGCGGTCCTGTAGACGTAACACTTACATTTACATCGCCATTATTGCTGAATGATCTTGATATTCTGTCAAGGCCGGTTTCTTATATAACTTATTCAGTAAAATCTAATGATCGAAAACAACATAATGTGCAATTGTATTTTGGCGCTTCAACTAATATAGCGGTTAATGTACCTACACAGGAAGTGATTACAAAAAAATATGCAACATCTAATCTTAATATTTTAAAAGCAGGTACAAAAGAACAAGCTGTTTTACAAAAGAAGGGTGATGACCTTCGTATTGATTGGGGATATATGTATGTAGCGATTCCTTCTTCTGAAAAAGGTGTACAGTACATCAGCACTGCATTACAGGCTGATCCTTCTTTTGTTTCTAACAAAGAAGTTACAGCGGCAAGCGCCGGTAAAAATCTTTTTCTAAATACTGTTATTAATCTCGGCAAAGTAGGTAGCGAAGCAAAAGAACAATACTTTTTATTAGGCTATGATGATATTTATTCCATTCAATATTTTCATCAAAATTTAAAACCGTGGTGGAACAGGAATGGCGATCAAACAATAGAAAAGCAATTATCAATCGCTGCAAAAGATTATAAAAATGTAATGCAGCAATGTGATAATTGGAATAAAAAAGTTTATGATGATTTGGTAAATGCAGGCGGCAAAACGTATGCGGATGTTAGTATCATTGCTTATCGACAAAGCATTGCTGCGCATAAATTATTGCAAAGCCCACAGGGTGAAATTCTATTTTTATCAAAAGAAAATTTTAGCAACGGTTCAATAAATACTGTTGATGTTACTTATCCTTCTGCGCCTTTATATCTTGCATATAATCCTGAATTAATGAAGGGAATGTTGAACGGTATTTTTTATTACAGTGAAAGCGGCCAATGGAAACATCCTTTTGCAGCGCACGATTTGGGAACCTATCCAATCGCCAATGGTCAAACTTATGGCGAAGGAATGCCGGTAGAAGAAAGTGGTAACATGGTGCTACTCACTGCCGCCATTGCTAAAGCAGAGGGTAATGCTGACTACGCAAAGAAGCATTGGAAAACATTAACTACATGGACGAATTATTTAATGAAAGAAGGTTTTGATCCTGCCAATCAATTATGCACTGACGACTTTGCAGGGCATCTTGCACGCAATGCCAATCTATCAGTAAAAGCTATTGAGGGCATTGGCGCTTATGGAATGATGGCTCGTATGCTCGGCATGAAAGAAACTGCTGAAACCTATACTGACACTGCAAAAAATATGGCTAAGCGGTGGATGGTTTATGATGATGAAGGCGATCACTATGCATTAACGTTTGATAAAAATAATACCTGGAGCCAGAAGTATAATATGGTTTGGGATAGAGTTTTGAATTTGAATTTGTTTCCAAAAGAAGTGATGGAGAAAGAAATAAAATTTTATCTCACGAAGCAAAATGAATTTGGCCTGCCGCTGGATAGCCGCAAAACTTATACGAAAAGCGATTGGATTATATGGACAGCAACTATGACTAACAATAAAAATGACTTTGAAGCATTCATTGATCCTTTATATAAGTATGTAACGGAAACGCCTACACGAGTTCCATTAAGCGACTGGCACGAAACAACCAATGGCAAAAAAGTGGGCTTTCAGGCAAGAAGTGTAGTTGGTGGTTACTTCATGAAGTTGCTGGATGTAAAGATGAATAAGTAAGGATTTTTATACATCATGTTCCTCCCGATACATGGGAAAGGGTTGGGGTGAGATTCTTCGCATAGGCGTTACTGGTAGTTACAAACAATCATGTCCTTCTCCTTCAGGAGAAGGGTTGGGATGAGGCTCTTAAAATTTTTATATTATGAAATCAACAATAACAATAATCAAATATTTTTTTATATTGGCCTTGCTTTGCAGTACTTCCTACGCTCAACATCCAATTCAAACTGTTAAGTTAGTTCAGTATGTCTTTGATGAATTTACGCCAGGTACCGTAAAAATGAAATCGGGTGCAATTTCTAAACAAAATTTAAATTATAATATCATTACTAATGAAATGGTATTTGAAGAAAACGGCAAATTCGCTGCCATAGCCGGTCCTGAAAATGTAGATACTGTTTATATAGCTGATAGAAAGTTTATTCCCTTAAACAATAAGTTTTATGAAGTATTAGTGAATGGTGCAATGCCTTTGTTAGAAGAGTTTACTGCAAGTGTTATTGAACCCGGCACTTCCATTGGCTATGGCAGCACAACCGAGTCAGGGGCTGCATCTTCGTACCAGTCTTTAATAAGAGATGGCGGCGCCTATGGTTTAAAACTTCCTGATGGTTTTAAGGTAATGCCAAAGCAGGCATTTTTTATTTTACAAAATGGAAGATTAGAAAAAGTAGGGAATGAAAAGCAATTGATTAAAGTTTTCCCTAATAAAAAAGATGTGATAAAAGATTTGGCAAAAAAGAACAACACTAATTTTTCAAAAAGAGAAGATGTTGCGGCCTTGGTAAAAGAGTTAGAATAAAATGTTATTAAAATTTATTACTTCACACAACTCTTATTAGCAGGCTGCGCGAATTAAAAAACAATTTTGAATATAAATAAGCCGATAATAAAATTTTTTTCTGCAATATGCTTTTTTGTTGCCGGCAACAATGGAGCGCACTCACAATCTTCAGCAGATGTTTACCAAAAAAGGATAGATACGCTCAATGCAAATATCTATCGTGATTTTTATGATGCTGCCAATTCGCTTTATTACGAGACCAATCATATTCAACCAAAAGAAAAAAAACATTCTTACTTGTGGCCGCTATGCTCATTGATACAAGCTGCTAATGAAGAAGAAGCTTTATATCCTGCAAAAGATTTCATGTCTCCGGTATTGAAAGCAATTGATCAGTATCACAGCGACATTCCGCCTGCTCCTGCCTACCAGGCTTACGTAACAAAGGAAGAAAAAGATTCCAGGTTTTATGACGATAATCAATGGATAGCCATTGCCTGCTTAGATGCGTACAACAGAACGAAGGATAAAAAATATTTGAATATCGGAGAAGAGATCTATCGCTTTATGATGACCGGTTTTGATACTTTATCTGGCGGCGGTTTATACTGGAGGGAAGATAAAAAAACTTCTAAAAATACATGCTCTAATGGCCCAGGTATTATTATCGCACTTGAATTATATAAAATATTGCATCAACAACATTACTTAGATACAGCATTGGTTTTATACAAATGGGTGAATGCGCATTTGCAGTCTCCGCAAGGTTTATATTACGACAATATAAAAATCCCATCTTTAAAAATTGATTCGGCAAATTATACTTACAACACAGGGACTATGTTGCAATCAAATGTTTTATTGTATGATATAACACACGAGAAAAAATATCTGCAGGAAGCTGAACGCATAGCATTAGCGGCAAAAAATTTTTTTTATAAGAACAAAAAATTGCCAGGCAACTATTGGTTTAATGCAGTTCTGTTGCGTGGTGACATTGCATTGTATAATATAGATAAAAACAAAGATCATATTCAATTTTTTATAGACGATTCCAACAGGGTATGGAATGATGAAAAGGATGAGAATGACATGGTGGGAAAAAAAGATAAAAGGAAAAGTTTGATTGACCAGGCTGCGATGATTGAGATTTATGCACGTTTGGCAAAGCTTACCAGCGACTAGGTTTTTTTCGAAGTCACACTCCTCGCCTTTGGAATTGCCCCCTGAACTTGTCGAAGGAGAGCTTGTTGAAAGAGGGCTTTGGATGGATGACATCTAACAATAAAAACAATATTATATGAAAATAAAAAATCTCTCTTTGATCGCAGCAACATTTGCTTTTGCATCATTAGCGTCCTGTAACAGTTCATCATCAGATAAAGAAACTAATTCAGATTCAACCAACACTATGGCAACTACAAATACAGCAGGCACTGAAACTTCTCCCTTAATTCCTGATAAGAAAAATTTCGAAACAACAGTAGATGGTAAACCAACTGACTTGTATGTTTTGAAAAATCATAATGGAATGGAAGCCGCAATTACCAATTATGGCGGGCGTTTGGTAAGCCTTATCGTTCCTGATAAAAATGGAAAAATGACTGATGTAGTGGTTGGCTTTAAAAGCGTGCATGATTATCAAAATTCTACGGAGCCTTACTTTGGCGCTACCATTGGACGTTATGGAAACCGTATTGCCAAAGGAAAATTTTCGCTTGATGGTAAGCAATATACTTTGTTTACCAATAACGGCTCAAATACTTTACATGGCGGTAAAAAAGGCTACCAGTATGTAGTTTGGAATGCAAAGCAATTAAATGATTCTACATTGCAACTATCATATCTATCAAAAGATATGGAAGAAGGTTTTCCCGGAAATCTGAATATAAAGGTTACGTATTCACTAACCGGTAATAATGGTTTTAAATGTGAGTATGAAGCAACAACTGATAAAAAAACAGTTGTTAACTTAACTAATCATGCTTTCTTTAATTTGAATGGCGAAGGCAGCGGAACTATATTAAATCATACCGTTCAAATCTATGCTGATAAATATACACCTATTGATACAGGTTTAATACCCACCGGCCAACTGGCGTCTGTAACAGGAACTCCCTTTGATTTTACAAAGCCTGCAACTATCGGTTCAAGGATAGACGAAAATAATGTGCAGCTAAAAAGCGGTAAGGGTTACGATCATAATTTTGTTTTGAATGGCACTAAAGTAAACGGCTTAAATCATGCCGCAACGGTTATTGGCGATAAATCAGGAATTGTAATGAATGTGTATACGCAGGAGCCGGGCTTGCAATTTTACAGCGGTAATTTTATGCTCAGTAAAAATACTTTTAGCGATGGAAGTAAGGATGATTTTAGGACAGCCTTTGCGATGGAAACGCAGCACTACCCTGATTCTCCAAATCAACCTTCTTTTCCATCAACAGTTTTAAAGCCTGGAGATGTTTACAAAACATATAGCGTGTATGATTTCTCAACAGTTAAATAAGGACAAATTAATTTATAGAGTTTTAATAAATATTATCCCTCTCCATCGGAGAGGCGGTTGGGGGAGGCTAAAAATGCAAGTATGAAACAACTGAACAAATACTTTTTATTAATTGCAACTGCGTTTATAGCCAATGTTAATTTTGCGCAGCAAACTTTCACCAATCCTTTACTTCCTTCCGGTGCAGATCCCTGGGTAACTTCACAAAATGGATATTATTATTATACAAATACCACGGGCAGAAATATTACCTTATGGAAAACGAAAAATATAACTGATCTCAAATCAGCAGAAAAAAAAGCAATATGGATTCCCCCATTGAAAGGGGCTTATTCAAAAGAAATATGGGCGCCCGAAATCCACTATTTACAAGGTAAGTGGTATGCCTATTTTGCGGCTGACAGCGGTAATAATTTTAATCACAGAATATATGTTATAGAGAATGCATCTAAAGATCCATTAAAGGGAAATTGGGTTATGAAAGGAGAATTGAATCTTCCTGAAAATAAATGGGCAATTGATGCAAGTGTATTTGAAAATAAAGGAAAGATGTATGTAATATGGAGCGGTTGGAAGGGCAATGTAAACGGCGAGCAGGATATTTTTATTGCGCAGCTAAAAAACCCATGGACTGCAGAAGGCAGGCGGACATTGATTTCTACGCCAACATATAAATGGGAAACGAATGGTGATTTAAATAATCCGAATGATGTGCCACATGTCAATGTAAATGAAGGCCCGGAAATTTTAAAGCATGGCAATAAAATATTTTTGATTTACTCAGCCAGCGGATGCTGGACGGATACGTATGCATTAGGCATGCTAACATCAAGCATAGACGAAGATTTATTAAATGTTTCTTCCTGGAAAAAATCTGATCATCCTGTATTCAATCAATCTCCCGCAAATCACGTATATGCAACGGGGCATAATTCTTTTTTTAAATCACCTGATGGAAAAGAAAATTATATTTTATATCATGCCAATAGTGAACCGGGCCAGGGTTGTGGTCGCTATCGTTCGCCCCGTGCGCAAAAATTTTCATGGAACGCTGACGGCTCGCCCAACTTTGGAACGCCGGTAGCTGAAGGTGTTGAATTGCCGGTTCCTTCCGGAACTGTAACGACTAATGTAACTGCCAAACGCAATCCGGTTTTAGATATTAATTTCCCTGACCCAACGGTTATTAATATGAATGGAATTTATTATGCCTATGCAACCAATGGGATGTATAATGGTAAAATGAATAACATTCAGATTGCTTCATCTAAAGATTTATTCAACTGGAAATACGAAGGCGATGCATTACCACAAAAGCCTGACTGGGCAAGCCATACACAGCGTTTTTGGGCTCCCGATGTTTTATATGATTCTGGCATAAATGAGTATGTAATGTTCTACAGTGCACAAAACAATGATACGAGTTTGAATATGTGCATTGGTGTTGCTTTTTCAAAAGATCCAACCGGGCCGTTTATCGATTCGGGCGAGCCAATTCTTGAAGGAAAAGGTTTTTCGAACATTGACCCAATGGCAATGATTGATCCGCAAACAGGAAAGAAAATATTGTATTGGGGTTCGGACTTTGCGCCTATAAAAGTTAGGGAATTAAATGATGATTGGAAAAATTTTAAAGAGAGTTCTGATGCCAAAATTGTTATGGACCCCGGCAGAGAAAAAGAATATTCCAAATTGATTGAAGGCGCCTGGGTTGATTATCATGGCGGGAAATATTATCTCTATTATTCCGGTGATAATTGTTGTGGTGATAATGCAAATTATGCAGTAATGGTTGCGAGATCTGATAATGCTTTTGGCCCTTTTGAAAGATTAGGTGAAGCAAACAAAACCGGCAGCAGTGTTATTCTTGCCAAGGACAGTATATGGACAGCGCCGGGGCATAATTCTATTTTCAAAGACAATGATGGAAAGACATGGATCGCTTATCATGCAATTTGGAAGAATGAAGCAGAAAAAGAAAAAGCAAATCATCAGAACAAATATGTAAGGCGTGTAATGTGCATCGAGCCTGTAATCTACAAGAACGGCTGGCCTGTTGTTGAAAAGAAATACTGAAAAGATATTAGATGCGTGATGAACAATGAAGAAAACAAAAAACAAAATGCAAATAACAAAAACAGTCCAATTAATAATAAGCTTCAAACAAGTCATGTCCCTCTCCTTTTGGAGAGGGGTTGGGGTGAGGTTTTTTTTTCTTTGCATTCTCTTTTCATATAACGCCAACGCACAAACGAAAATAACTTCCCTCCCCACAAAAACTTCTTTCCAGGAAGCTGCTCCGTGGAATGCTGCTTACGATATTCGCACAGACATTGCAATGGTATATGGAATCGACAGCACTTTTAAGGAACGTGTGGAAGGTTATCGCAAGCATGGCTATAATGTTCAGTTTATGACTGGCATCGCCTGGGGCAATTACCAGGATTATTTTACTGGCAAATGGGATGGAAAAGAACATGAAGAAACAGAAGGACAAGTGGAGCGAAATGGAAATCACATCGGCCATGGAAAAGGAATTCCTTATATCGTTCCTACAGATAATTTTATTAATTATTTTAAAACAGTAATTAAAAAAGTAATTGATGCCGGCATAACAACTATTTACCTTGAAGAGCCAGAATTTTGGGCAAGAGCTGGCTATAGCGAAGCATTTAAAAGCGAATGGCAAAAGTATTACGGCTTCTCATGGATGCCGCAGCATGAATCTCCTGAAGCAACTTATCTTTCTTCCAAGCTGAAATACCATCTTTACTTTCATGCGCTCAAAGAAGTATTTCAATATGCAAAAACCTATGGTGAAAGCAAAGGCATAAGGGTGAAATGTTTTGTGCCCACACATTCATTATTAAATTATTCTTCATGGCAGATTGTAAGCCCTGAGGCAAGCCTGGCGGCGCTTTCGGGAATGGATGGTTATATTGCCCAAGTGTGGACTGGCACATCTCGTGAGCCTGTTTATTTTAGCGGCATAAAAAAAGAACGGGTTTTTGAAAATGCTTTTTTAGAATATGGCTCGATGTTATCTATGGTAGCGCCAACCGGGCGCAAGGTTTATTTTTTAACCGATCCGATAGAGGATAGGGCAAGAACCTGGGATGATTATAAAATAAATTATGAAGCCACTTATACAGCAGAATTGTTTTATCCAACGGTTGACAATTATGAAGTGATGCCCTGGCCACACAGGATATATCTTGGTAAATTTAAAGTAGAAGGAAGCGATGAAAGGCAACCTATTGCTCCTGAGTTTGCAACACGAATGCAGGTAATGGTCAATGCACTGAATAATATGCCTAAGTCTTCTAATAAAATTAATGGATCAAAAGGCATAGGTGTTCTTGTTGGAAATTCGATGATGTTCCAACGGTTTCCCACACATGAAAATTATGAAGACCCGCAGTTATCTAATTTTTATGGAATGGTAATGCCTCTATTAAAACGGGGTATTCCTGTTGAAACGGTTCACATGGAAAATCTTGGCTTTGCAAATACTTTGAAAAATATTAAAGTGCTGGTAATGAGTTATGCTAACATGAAGCCACAATCTGAAAAAGTAAACGAACAATTAGCAGCATGGGTAAAGCACGGCGGCGTATTAATTTATTATGGAAGAGATAACGATCCTTTTCAAAAAGTAAAGGAATGGTGGGATACTAATGGTAAAAATTTTAATGCGCCTTCCGAACATTTGTTTCAGTTGATGAACATTCATTCTGCAGAAAATAATAGGATGTATAGTTATGGTAAAGGAAAAGTATTTATTGAAAGAAAAGACCCAAAAGAACTTGTTCTAACGAGTGAGAGTGATAGCGATTTCTTAAAACTTGTTGCGCAGGCTTATGAAAAAGAAGCGCGGGCAGGAAAGCTTAAAACAAAAAATTATTTTTATCTCGAACGCGGCTCATACGATATTGCTGCTGTTATGAACGAAAATGTAAGTGAAGAACCATTGCATATTAAAGGTCTGGTAATAGATATGTTTAACCCGATGTTGCCTGTTTTAAAAGAAAAAATCATCAATCCCGGTCAGCAATCTTTATTGTATGATTTAAATAGAATAAAAGAAAAAAATAAGCCGCAGGTTTTGTGCGCCGCATCAAGAATGTATAATGAAAAAAAAGATGCACACAGTTATTCGTTTATCACAAAAAGCCCTTCCAACACTCACAATGTTATGCGTATTCTTTTGCCATCAAAACCATCTTCAATTGCAGTGAAAGACGCTCAGGGAAAGTCTCTGACAAGTACAAGTGATTGGGATGAATTATCTCACACCGTTCTATTGCAATTCGGTAATTCATCAGATGGAAGAAGTGTTCAAATAAAATGGTAAATACGAAATAAAAAACGATTAATTATTGGTTCGGTGTAATAAATTTTAATAAACCATGAAATATATTCTCGTTACTGTTTTTATTCTTTTACACATATCCAGTCAGGCACAAACTGACATAAATTTAAGAGATTACAACAAAAACAGCGAAGCAAAAATTTCTGTAAATAATAATATACTTTCTGCCACGTGGCCTACAGGAAAAAACGAATATGCAAAATTAGTATTGGATCTTTCCAAAGGTAAGCCGCTCTTCAAAAGCATTCAATTGCGTAACAAAGAAATTGCAGCGGGCCTTGATCCTGCTTTTATTTTAACGATAGGAAAAAGAGATTTGATTTCACAAAACGGTTGGAATATTTTCTTTGATAAAGTTCCATTGAAACCGCATGAATCTTATACAGTGAATTTTGAAAAAGACAGCGCAAGTGTTATCAGTGAAGGCGACCATACGATTATTCATATTTCAAAAATGTATGCATCAACTTTTAGCGGTGCATTGGAAATTACTTTATACAATGGCAGCCCATTGTTTAATGTAGCGGCTGTAATGTCCACCAATGTTGATTCTACGGCGATATTATATGATGCGGGATTGTTAAGTAAAAATAAGATTTGGAATACTATTGCATGGAGTGACACTAAAAAACAAATGCAATATGCAACGCCAAAAGAAGAAGACACCGCAAGAAACCTCGAAGTAAAATACAGGACGGTTATTGGTGAAAGCAATGGAGGAAGCCTTGCTGTTTTTCCTGCGCCGCATCAATATTTTTATCCGCTTGACGAGGCTTTCAATTTAAAATTTACATGGTATGGCGCTAATTACCGGGGAAGGCTACACGAATTTGGTATGGGCATCAGGCAAAAGCTCGAAGGCGATAATCGTTTTGTTCCGTGGTTTAATGCGCCGCCCGGGACGCGGCAGCGGTTAAACTTTTTTTGTTTGCTGAGTACAGATAAAGCTGCTACTGCATTAAATGAAGTAGAACAATTTACTCACGGTGACGCCTATGCGCCGCTGCCCGACTATAAAACAATGTGCAGCCATTTTCATAATGAATTTATTATGCATGTAGTGCTTGCCGGTAAGCCAATCCCTGAGCATCCCAATTTTGTGCAGGTGTTTAAAAAGACCGGCGTAAATATTGTTCATCTTGCAGAATTTCATTACACGGCGCATCCCAAAGGGCCTGATAGCACACGCTTAAATGAATTGCATGCTTTATTTACGCAATGCAAAAGATTATCTGATAAAAACTTTTTGCTTCTTCCAGGTGAAGAACCAAATGAGTTTTTTGGCGGCCATTGGCTTGCATTTTTTCCAAAGCCTGTTTACTGGATCATGTCAAGAAAGCCGGATATACCTTTTGCTACCAACAATCCAAAATATGGAAAAGTGTATCGTGTATCTGATAAAGAAGAAATGCTGAAATTATTACAAACAGAAAATGGTTTGGCATGGACAGCACATGCACGCACGAAAGGCTCTGTGGGGTTTCCTGATGATTATAAGAATGAACCATTTTTTAAATCAGATCATTTTATGGGCGCCGCCTGGAAAGCAATGCCAGCCGATCTTTCACAACCGCGCCTTGGAAAGCGTGTTCTTGATTTAATGGATGATATGAATAATTGGGGCGATAAGAAACATGTGATTGGTGAAGCCGATTTATTTTCTATTGAACCTGAAAATGAAATGTATGCGCATCTCAATGTGAATTATTTACAATTAGATAAATTGCCTAACTATAATGACGGATGGCAGCCCATTTTAGATGCGATGAAAAACGGTAAGTTTTTCACAACAACCGGCG
>Ga0207705_10001931_pt1 | contig 16187 bp, 15 predicted proteins | sample KBSC13metaG_FD_184314 | JGI IMG/M metagenome (GOLD analysis project Ga0207705, IMG submission 184314) | Corn rhizosphere microbial communities from Kellogg Biological Station, Michigan, USA - KBS C1-3 metaG (SPAdes) (version 2) | ecosystem: Host-associated > Plants > Roots > Rhizosphere > Soil ...
GCCCTGCTGGCGCAGGAACACATCAAGAGCCAGGAAGTGGTCGCCTTCCCGGAATTGGGAATGGAAGCGGTCTGGAAAATCACTGTGGAAAACTTCCCGGCATTCATTCTGGTGGATGACAAAGGCCATGACTTTTTCAAGGAAATCAATAACTGCCCCGTCTGTAGCTAATCCCTGAACGGGCGGCATCCTAGGTATGAAAGGATTTCTGCTCAGACCATCTAATTGCGTTGCGCGCCCTCAATCGCGGCAGTAGCGTCCGCCAACCACAACCAAACTAAATCATGGGACCAATCGGAATGCCTGAATTGATGGTGATCTTTGTCATCGTCTTATTGCTCTTCGGAGCAAAGAAATTGCCTGAACTTGCGAAAGGCTTGGGCAAGAGCATGAATGAGTTCAAAAAAGCCCGCGACGAGTTCGAGCACGAGATCACCCGTGCGGTTTCAACACCGGAGACCAAAGTAAAGGAAGCTCCGGGCAAGGAGTCCCGCGAAGAGGTCTGAAGCTGAATGCTTCAACTTCTTTACAGACTGATTTACCTGCACGCCCCGAGATTCCTCGGGGCTGCTTTATTTATAGCCCTGGCGCTTACCCCTGCGTGTAAACGCGGAGGAACGCCCACATGGGAACAGCAAAACGCCCAAGTTTCCGCTGATCCCAGCCCAACGGGCAAACTCCTGCCAAGCCAGGCTCCCCCCTTTCATTCGGACGAAGGGCTGCGCTTCATCACCTACAATGTAAAGAACTGGGTGACGGAAGAAAACACCAATGGCAAACCGCGCCCTAAGCCCGAGAAGGAAAAAGCTGCCGTTGTTGCCCTAATTAGTCGCAATCGCCCGGACGTCTTGGGCATTTGTGAAATCGGTAACCGTGAAGATCTGGCGGAGCTTCAAGGCCGCCTGAAGGTATCAGGCCTGGACCTCCCGTATGTGGTCCATGTGGGCGGAATTGATCCTGTCCGCCATCTGGCATTGCTTTCCCGCTTCCCCATCACTGCTACCGCCTCCCCATCAGAGACGGAATATCAAATGGATGGCAGGATTATGGCCATCAACCGGGGAATCCTGGATGCCTCCTTGGAAGCTGGAGGGAAAACCTATCGCTTCATCGGCGTGCATTTGAAATCCCGCCGCGAGGCCCAGGACGGGGATCAGGAAATCATCCGGCTGCATGAAGCCAAACTCGTCCGATCTCATGTGAATCTGATTCTCAGCACCCAGCCAGATGCGCGTTTGGTGGTGTATGGAGATTTCAATGATACACGCTCCACCAATACGCTGAAGACTCTCACCGGGGACAATAACTCCCCGAACTATCTTTTCATGATCCCGGCGAAGGATTCCCGGCAGGAAAACTGGACTCATTATTGGGAACAGGCAGATAGCTATACCCGCATCGATTTCATCACCGTCAGCCGTGCATTGAAACCGGATACAGATTTCAAGGCCTCTCATCTTATTGACGATAAGGATTGGAACGAGGCCTCAGATCACCGTCCTGTTATGGCCGTTTTTCGCTGAAAGCAAAAACCCAGCTAACGCAATTGACTTGCATATCTGGCAAGCAACGGCAGTTTTCCCGCATGTTGCGCTTTTTTCTGACAACCCTCCTTCTCGGCTTACTGCCTGCGGCAGCTGCCGATCTGAAGGTGGCGGTGTTGCATCCATTGCTCGGAGACATCGTTCGCAGTGTAGGTGGTGAAAACGTGGAAGTAGTGGATTTGATCGGCCCTAAGGGTGATCCTCATCATTTCGAGCCCACTTCGGAAAACCTCAACCAAGCCAATGGCGCCCAACTCTATCTGGTAGCTGGCATGGGGCTGGAAGGCTACTTGCCAAAACTGCGGGCCGTGGTGGCAGGAAAAGGCACCATTGTAGAAGTGGGAGCTACCCTCCCCGCTCTCGCAAATGCTTGCGAGGATCACGAACATGATGATCATGAGCACGCCGTGGACCCACATTGGTGGCATTCCATCGCTTTATTCAGCCGGGCCACCTCCGTGGTCACGGAATCCCTGGCCACTGCATCCCCGGCTCATGCGGAAGAGTTTCGGAGAAATGGCGAAGCCTACCGGGCCAAGCTGGCTGAGTTGGAAAAATGGACGCGCAAGCAAATCGTCGTCATTCCTCGCGGGAACCGCCATCTGGCGACTGCCCACGCAGCTTTTAATTATTTTTGTAAAGACTTCGGCTTCATCCCCCACCCCATTCAGGGGCTGAATCGCGAGCAAATGCCCGGTCCGGTAGAACTCGCCAAGCTCGTGGCGGAACTGAAATCCGACCATGTGATGGCCATTTTCCCGGAACGGGAATCCAATCCGAAAATTCTCCAGTCCCTGACAGCCGATACGGACATCAAACTGGGTGAGCCACTCATCGCCGACGGCACTGGCGGAAAGACTTACGAGGAGATGGTCCGCCACAATGTGACGGCCATCGTCAAAGGATTGAGCGGGAAATAAGGACGACAACACCGTCCCCTCCCTGCGACATCACAGGGTATTCCACTCCCCGAAAGCGCGGAACTTGTTGTAGCGCTGATCCAGCAGTTTCTCCTTCGGTAGCTTTTTCAGCTCATTGAGGTGACTGAGGACCACGCTCTTGAAGGATTCTGCGGTTGCAACGTGATCGTGGTGGGCACCGCCTGTCGGCTCGGTGATCACATCATCGATGAGATTGAGTTTCTTGAGATCCGGGCCAACCAACTTCATGGCTTCTGCTGCTTCAGGCGCATGCTTGCGGTGCTTCCATAGAATGGCTGCACAACCTTCCGGGCTGATCACGGAATAGTAAGCGTTTTCCAACATCAGAACGCGGTCAGCGATGCCGATGCCCAGAGCGCCGCCAGAGCCACCTTCACCAAGTACCACAGCAATGATCGGCACCGTAAGGAGCATCATTTCGCGCAGGTTGAAGGCAATGGCTTCTGCGATGTTCCGCTCTTCGGCGCCGATGCCTGGGAAAGCACCGGGGGTATCAATGAGGGTGATGATCGGCAGGCCGAACTTTTCCGCAATCTTCATCAGGCGAAGAGCCTTGCGATAACCTTCCGGGTGGGCGCTGCCGAAGTTACGCTTGAGGTTTTCCTTGGTATCCCGGCCTTTCTGGTGACCGATGATGACCACACGCTGGTCTCCAATGCGTGCGAAGCCACCAGGCATCGATGCATCATCACCAATATGGCGATCTCCATGAAGTTCACAGAAATCAGTGAAGGCCAGTGAGACGTAGTCGAGCATGAACGGGCGGTTCGTGTGACGGGCGATTTGGACGCGCTGCCAGGGAGTTAGATTTTGATAGATAGCGGCGCGGGTTTCCGCCAGCTTGCCCTCCATAATGGCTATTTCTGCAGACATGTCGATATTCTGCGATGCGGCTTTGATGCGGAGCTTTTCAAGCTCACGTTCCAGTTCGGCGGCGGGTTTTTCGAATTCGAGGAGCTGCATGATGGGGAAGGATGAGGGCTGGAGAGGACTTGTCTGGAGAAAAACTAGCGGGCTGGCTTACGGATTTCCACTTCATTTCCTGCGCGGGTGAGAAGACTGAGCTCTTCCATATCCGCTGGAAACAGGAAAATGCCGCCTCCGCGATCCGGATCCGCCTTCTCGAAAGCGCGGATCTGCATGGAGGGCTTCTGCAGGTGGATGGCCTTGTCCGAAATACGATACTTTTTCTCGTTCGGGGTCACTTTCTTGCCATCGGCAAAGCCGTATTTGGAATCAATGATGGTCTTCCCGGCCGCCAGGGCCGAGGTGCCCATGTGGGCGATGGGATATTCGCAAATGAAACGGCTGCCATCCCACAGGGACAACATTTTCCGCTGAGGCTCAATGAGTATACGGTATTCCAGCGGCACAACGGTGAGCTCCTCACCCGGTTGCAAACCGCCGAATTCCATCATTCCGTTGTAATAGAGAATGGCCTCCAGCGTGGTGTTGAACTTGTTGGCTATCTTGAGCGGAGAGTCACCCCGCACGACCACATAGGTTTTCTTGTTTGGCTGCTCGGCGGTGCAGAGCACTTCATCCAGATTCATTTGCCCGATGATGCGGCGGGCTTCTGGAGCGCTGGGGGAACTCGGGAAAGTGGAAATGAGGCTGTTCAGCCGTTCCCTCGCTTCGGCAGTCTTGCCCATCGCGATCATTTCCTGAGCTTTCTGATAAACTTTTTCGCCGGGGTCCAGATCTGGCATTTCCGCCGAATCGAGCATTTTGGTGAAATCCACTGGCTGCTCTTTGTGGACCAGCTTCCGGGGATTTGGGATGATCTTTTCGAAGACACCTCCCTGAGGCTTTACCATGATGTGATAGGCCAGCATGCCGGTAAAGCCCATGACTCCAAGAACCGCCAGGGCGGCGAGCAGTTTGACAAAAGTCCAGATACTCATTCGCGGAAAACTGCTTTAAAGAAGACCACGCCGCTTGAAATCAAAAGCATTGATTTGCTGGGAGCGTAGAATCATTTCAAAGGAAAATTTCAAAAGAGAGATTTCCCAAGCGTCATCGACACCTTCGATAATGGCAAGCGAGGGATTTCCTGAACGGCGGATGTCATCCAGCACCCGCTCACGCACACCTTCAATCGTATCGTGGACAATTTCTTCTTGGACGTTACCACGCCGGAATTGAAACCCATACTGAAGGAAAGCCAGATCCTTGCCCTCGGAACGAAGCTTTTCCACCAGCTTGTCGAAACGGGCCCGTGCGGAGGGATCGAAGCCTTCCAACTCCACCTCATTGTAGGCAGCGGGACGCACGATGCGGGGCTTCATGGCCTCCACCTCACCTGTGCGGATGCGGACCTCACCCGTACGATCCATCAGCTCACTAATGAGCTGGAATTCAAACCGGGTCTGCCCGAAGGTTTCGATCCGGCGGTCTGGCTCGTGCAGAACCTTGGTCGTTTCCAAGGCATACTGAATATCGTCTGGCGAGTGCATGGGTGGGTGACGATCCATCAAATCCTTCGCAACGCAAAGAAAAGGGCGGACGCCTGGTTAGGAGCCCACCCTTCTCAAGAAAGCGTTCGCCTATCAGTCTCAGCCTTGTTGGCTGGTGATGTAGGTGATCACGTCACCTACGGACTGAAGCTTTTCGGCTTCTTCATCTGGAACTTCGATGTCGAATTCTTCTTCAAACGCCATGACGAGTTCGACGGTGTCAAGGGAGTCTGCGCCGAGATCTTCAACGAACTTGGCTTCGATGGTGACTTGATCTGCGCTGACGCCGAGTTGGTCAACAATGATATCTTTTACTCGGGCTTCGATGCTTTTATCTGACATGAGATTGCGTTGTTTGGAGTTCGCGTTGGGGTTGGTTAAAGCTTGTTGGCAGGGGTTGGCAAGCCCTGAAAAATGAAAGGTTGGGGGAAAACGGTAAGTTGAGGCTTACAACTCAGGCCGTAGCAGAATCCGAGTCCTGCTTTTCAGGTTCTCCCACGGATGCATACTCGATGATTTCTCCTGAAAAATGGGAGCGGATGGTCTTCATGAGTTGTTCGGCTGGCTCTCCTTGTTCTTTCTTGAAACCGCCATACGTCATGCCGTCGATGCGAGCCTTCCCCTTACCGGACAATCCCTCATAATCGATGAAGCCCAGGCCCTTGGTATCCCACTTGCGTAGATCCAGCCTTTTCATTTCCGCGTAAGGGATGCGGATGCCCTCCTGGGTGGTGATGCCTTCTCCATCAGCTTGGATACTGCGGCCCAAGGTGCGGATCAGGAAAAACGCGGTAATGGCCACGAAGGTAAGACAAAAATACATCACGATCCATTGCTCACGGATCTTTTGCGCACTGAAAGGCTCTTCCGGAGCCTCCATATTGAGACCTTTTTCACTCGTGTAATCCTTCCATAAGAGGTTCCAGTTCAGTGGCTTCATGCGATCATAGTCCTGAAGGATCGCAGGCCATGGCATGGGCTGCTTAAGATCGGCAGGAAGAAGCGAGGCATCTTTCGGAAAAGCCACAGACTGAGACTGGGCATAGTTTTTCCACTCGGCCGGGGTCAGCGTCCCCTTGTCGTTCATTTTTTTGAACTCTTCACTCGCCAGACGGAAGGTCTGATTCAGATAGAATGTCTGGTTCTTTTTCCGGTAGCCGGTGGAACCATCCAGAAAAAACATCACCGCAAACACGCTGAACATGGCCAGCATGGCCGCAGCGCGCAGCAGGAACCAGGAAGTAGGCTTACAAACGATTGTTTCGGACTGGGTCATCGGCTTGGAATATAACAATCGCGCTTGTCAGCACTTGGCAAGCCACAAGCGGTAATGAAAACCCATGCAAGGACGTCTGTTTTTGAAGATATTACGCCTTGAGATTGGCATGCGATCTGGTTACCAAAGCCCCCATGCCTATTGCCACTCCTGAACAATATAGAGCCATGCTTGATGCGGCTCAAAAAGGCGGCTACGCCTATCCTGCGATCAACGTCACCTCCATTATCACGATCAACGCTGCCCTGCGCGCGTTCTCCGAAGCAAAATGTGACGGAATCATCCAAGTTTCCACAGGTGGTGGCCAATTCGCATCCGGCACCAAGGTAAACGACGCCGCCTTCGGTGCCATCGTTCTTGCTGAAGCAGCCCATCTTCTGGCTGAAAAATACGATATCCTCGTCGCCCTGCATACGGATCACTGCCATCCGGAAAAGGTCGATGGCTTCCTCAAGCCGCTGCTCGAGGCCTCCCGCAAGCGCATCGCCGCTGGCAAGGGTCCCCTTTTCCAATCCCACATGTTCGATGGCTCCGTGGTCGATCTGAAGGAAAACCTGAAGATTTCCAAAGAGCTCCTCAAGGAGTGTGCCGAACTGGGCATCATTCTCGAAGTCGAAGCCGGCTGTGTAGGCGGTGAAGAAGATGGCCACGACACCTCCGGCCTCCCGATTGAAAAACTCTACACCACCCCTGAAGACATGGTGGAAGTTTACGAGGCGCTGCAGCCAATCGGCCGCTTCCTCTTCGCCGCCACCTTCGGCAACGTCCACGGCTCCTACAAGCCTGGCTCCGTCAAACTCCAGCCGAAGATCCTGCGCGATGGCCAGAAGGCCGTCACGGACAAGCATGGAGAAGCTGCAAAGATGGACCTTGTGTTCCACGGTGGCTCCGGCTCCGACCTCGCCGATATCCGCGAAACGCTGGACTACGGCGTGGTGAAAATGAACATCGATACCGATACCCAATACGCATTCACCCGCCCGATCGCCACGCACATGTTCCAAAACGTGGAAGGCGTGCTCAAGATCGATGGCGAAGTGGGCGACAAGAAAGCCTACGATCCACGCACCTATCTCAAGAAGGCGGAAATCTCCGTAGCAGATCGCCTCAAGGAAGCTGCTGACGATCTTCGCGCCACCGGCCAAACGATTTTCGGCAAAGCCTGATCCCTTGGATTTTTTCGGAAAGCGGCCCTGGTTGAACAGCCAGGGCCGCTTTTTGATGCCAGCCCCTCACCTGTTTTTTCCCCGCCATGACTGCAACCAAAAAAGCCCAAGACCACCCCTTGGCGAACATCCTGATCAACGTCATCGTTCCCGTCCTCATTCTCAGCTACTTGAGTAAGGACCCTGAACTCCAGGCCCGATTGGGCAAGGCGGCCAAGCCTTGGCACATCGGCCCCATGAAGGCGCTGATCCTCGCCCTACTGCTGCCCCTCGGTTACGGCATTTGGCATTATGTAAAAACGCGCAAGGGCAATTTCTTTTCCGCACTTGGCCTCATCTCCGTTCTCTTGACGGGCGGACTGACGCTTTACCTCTGGAACAAGGACGGCACTGTAAAACCGAATGCCGGCCTGTTCTTTGGCATCAAGGAAGCACTCATTCCTCTGATGTTGGGCATTGCCGTTCTGGCTTCCCATCGCAGTGCAAATCCCTTGATCCGTGTCTTTCTCTACAATGACACGCTGTTCGACGTGCCGAAAATCGAGGCAAAGGTTCAAGATCTATCGGTTCATACACAATACTCCGCCCTTCTGCTCGCCTCCACCCGCTTCTTTGCCGCCTCCTTTTTCATCAGCTCACTTATGAATCTCGTCCTGGCTCAATGGTTCTTCCGTGGGTTCAATGCCTCAGCAGCAGATGCCCTGGAAGTTTATAACAAGATCATTGGCCAGATCACTGGTTGGGGCTTTGCCGTCATCGGTGTTCCCATCCTGCTATTTCTCTTCCTCACTCTGAAGCGTCTGCTTAAGGGCTTGGAGAAAATCACGGGGCTAACGGAAGACGAACTCATGCTTCCCAAGTAAAGCCCACAAACGAAAAAGCGCAACGACCTGGAGGCCGTCACGCTTTTCCAAAAAAGAAAATTGATAGGAAGAATCAGTCCACCAAATTATCCACACGCTGGGCCAATTCGATGTCCAGTTCTGTGACGCCACCGGCATCATCGGTCGTCAGCTTGAGGGCTACCTTCGTGTGGTTGATGGTGATCAGCGGATGGTGCTGCGCCTCTTCCGCGATTTCCGCGAGATCGTTGACGAAATCAATTGCATCCATGAATTCCTCGAACTCTACAGTTCGGGTGAGGGATTTTTTTTCATACTCCCATTCCGGACACTTTTTCAAAGCAGCGGAAAGGTCATCATCTTCGAGGAGTTCGGACATTGCGTATTATCGGGAAAACGTTCGGCGCAAGATTGGGGCGTCGTGTTCAGACTTGGCAAGCTCCTTTGAAAACTTCCTTAAAAACTTTCTGTCACCCATTGCATCCCATCCTAGACTTGCGTAGGATTGCAGCCATGAAACTTTTTTTCGCAGCAGTCACCACCCTTGCCTTGCTTGCATCCTGCGCCCCCTCCACACCACAGAGCCGCATCCAGCAGAGCCCTGAAAAGTTCGCCCGGCTGACATCGAAACAAAAGGAACTGGTTCAGCAGGGGCACATTGCCCGCGGTATGCCGCAGGAGGGAGTGGAACTGGCCTGGGGAAACCCGAGCAGGCAATCTGAAGGATCCAAGGAAGGGAAACCCACTCAACGCTGGGACTATGAAAGTTCCCGCCCAGTTTATACCAACAGCTTCTTTGGCGGTGTAGGCTTCGGCTATGGCAGGTATGGAAGAGGCTATCCGTTCTATTCCGGCTATGGCGTAGGTTATGGTCCGGATGTCACTTATGTCCCCTATACCCGGGCCTCCGTGTGGTTCGTAAAAAACAAGGTGGACTCCTGGGAACGCCAGAAATAACGCAATCGTCTCCAGTTGACTTGCATTTGACGAATCAACTGCAAAGCTGCGGGAAAATTTCATGACGACCTTAAAATCTTCCCTCCTCAAAGCCGCCGCAGTCGCCACTGTGGCACTCTTCGCCACATCCTGTGCTTCTTTCCAGACGGGAGGTGCCGGCCTCGCCGCCTATCACGCCTATGACAGGCCGACCAAGCTCCCGACCAACCCGAGCAAGGTTCGCGTGAAGGTTTCCCTCAGCAAGCAGCGAGTTTATGTCATGGAAGGGTCTGAGGCTCTTCTCGTGATGCCTGTATCCGTGGGAGCGCCTGGCACACCAACGCCATCCGGTAATTTTACCATTTATAACAAGGAAGCGAAAAAGCGCGCCAATACCCATGGCTATGCCTACAGCGGCAATCAGGTGAAAAAGACCATGCTCAGCAGCAAGCCGGGCGGCTGGTCTTTCAAAGGCACTCCTATGCCTTACTGGTGTGAGTTCAAGGCCAACTACGGCTTCCACACCGGTTGGATCAAGCATCATCCATGCACCCACGGCTGCATTCGCATGCACGAAAACCTTTCCCCCAAGTTCTTCCGCCTCGTGAAGATCGGCACTCCGGTAAATATTTCTTACTCCCAACCGGAAGATGCGACTCTGGGCAATATCCCACTGCCTCCAGACTCCGGCCCACTGCCAGACTATGATGGCTCCATGTATGTCACCGACGGCTACTTCAAGCAGCACAAGACTCCGACTTACAGCAACTGATCTCGGTAAGTGAATCATTTCAAAAACGCCTCATCCTTCACGGGTGCGGCGTTTTTTCCTTTGGGGCTTATTCAATCCATTCCTGCCCGGTGTTTCATTGCTGGATTGATGCAATTCGCGCTTCCGCTGGCTCGTCACCTGCTAAAATATTTCACATTACGTCATCGCCAGCACCCCGCACCATCCTTCAATAATCCGCTCGGCAGTAACACAATACCGGCTGAACCTGTAACTTCCTCACCTCCAGAAATCCAATCCCCCAATCTGTGGGAACGATTTTGACAAACTCCCTGTCTTCAATAACCCTCCGCGCGCGCCCCAATCCCACGCAATCCGCCGCTAATCTACCACAACGATCCGCTCAACGAGTCACCCGGCGGCGCCTGGTTTCTCCATCATCCCCATCTATCGATTTTAAAAAACATGAACCTATATCTGGACTACTTGGCAGAAATTGAGGAACGCAAAACCGAAGGTTTGCATGCGAAACCGATCGATAGTGGCGAGCTGGTGGCGGAAATCGTTGCTCAAATCAAGGACATCTCCAATGAGCACCGGAAGGAATCTCTCAACTTTTTGATCTACAATACACTTCCAGGCACGACGAGTGCAGCGGGAGTGAAGGCCCGCTTCCTTGAGGAAATCATTCTTGGGCAATCCGTGGTGGAAGAAATCTCCCCCACCTTCGCCCTTGAGTTGCTCTCCCACATGAAGGGCGGAGCATCCATCCATACCCTTCTCAATCTAACGCTTGGAGAAAATACCGAGATCGCCCTCCAGGCAGCCGAGGTTCTCAAGACCCAGGTCTTCCTCTATGAGGCCGATACTACGCGCCTCAAGGAAGCTTATAAAGCTGGTAATCCGATCGCGAGAAGCGTGCTCGAAAGCTATGCTGCGGCCGAGTTTTTTACCAAGCTTCCGCCTGTTCCTGAAGAAGTACAGGTCGTCACCTACATCGCCGCCGAGGGCGACATTTCGACCGACCTTCTTTCTCCCGGCAATCAGGCGCACTCCCGCTCCGATCGCGAGCTGCACGGCAAGTGCATGATCAATGCGGAAGCTCAGGCGCAGATCCAGGCCCTGCAAAAGCTTCACCCAGACAAGAGCGTCATGCTCATCGCGGAAAAGGGCACCATGGGCGTGGGTTCCTCCCGCATGTCCGGCGTGAACAACGTGGCTCTCTGGACTGGCAAGCAGGCCAGCCCTTACGTGCCTTTCGTGAATCTCTTTCCCATCGTCGCCGGTACCAACGGCATCTCCCCGATCTTCCTCACCACCGTCAGTGTGACGGGCGGAATCGGCCTCGATTTGAAAAACTGGGTCAAGAAAACCGATGCCGAAGGTAAAAACGTCACCGATGCCAATGGAGATCCTGTTCTCGAGCAGGTTTACTCGGTCGAAACCGGCACCCTCCTCACGATCAACACCAAGGCCAAAAAACTTTACGGCAATGGCAGGGAGCTGGCCGATGTTTCCTCCGCTTTTACCCCACAGAAGCTGGAATTCATCCGCGCAGGTGGCTCTTACGCCATCGTCTTCGGCAAAAAGCTCCAGACCTTCGCCGCCGAAACGCTGGGAATCAAGGCCCCGGCTGTCTTCGCTGCTGCCAAGGAAATCTCCCACCACGGACAAGGCCTCACCGCCGTTGAAAAAATCTTCAACCGCAATGCCGTGGGCACCACTCCCGGCCTGATCCTCCACGCCGGATCGGACGTGCGCGTCAAGGTCAACATCGTCGGCTCGCAAGACACCACCGGCCTGATGACTGCGCAGGAACTTGAGGCCATGGCTGCAACCGCCATCTCGCCCACGGTCGATGCCGCATATCAGTCCGGCTGCCACACAGCCTCCGTTTGGGACAAGAAGGCGCAGGCCAATATCCCGAAACTGATGTCCTTCATGCAGCGCTTCGGTCTGATCACCGCACGCGATCCGCAGGACGGCTACCACGCCATGACGGACGTGATTCACAAGGTGCTCAATGACCTCACTGTGGATGATTGGGACATCACCATCGGTGGAGACTCCCATACCCGCATGTCCAAGGGCATCGCCTTCGGTGCAGACTCCGGCACCGTGGCCCTCGCACTCGCCACCGGTGAAGCGACCATGCCAATCCCGGAATCCGTAAAGGTGACCTTCAAGGGCTCGCTGAAGTCCCACGTGGATTTCCGCGATGTGGTTCACTCCACCCAGGCACAGATGCTGAAGAAATTCGGCGAGAACGTTTTCCAAGGCCGCGTGATCGAGGTGCACATCGGCACCCTCCCTGCCGATCAGGCATTTACCTTCACCGACTGGACCGCAGAAATGAAGGCCAAGGCCTCCATCTGCATTTCCCAGGGTGAAACCCTCATCAAGTCTCTGGAAATCGCGAAGAGCCGCATCCAGATCATGATCAACAAGGGCATGGACAATAAAGTCCAGGTCCTCCAAGGCCTGATCGACAAAGCCAACAAGCGCATCGCTGAGATCCAGTGCGGCGAGAAGCCACCACTCGCCCCGGATGCCACTGCCAAGTATCGCGCCGAAATGGTCGTGGACCTCGACATCATCGACGAGCCGATGATTGCGGACCCTGACGTAAACAACGAGGATGTTTCCAAGCGCTACACCCACGATGTCATCCGTGAGCTGTCCTACTACTCGGGCAGCAAAACGGTCGATCTCGGCTTCGTCGGTTCCTGTATGGTTCACAAGGGCGACCTCAAGATTGTTTCCCAGATGCTGCGGAATCTTGAGCATAAGCAGGGCAAGGTCGAGTTCAACGCGCCACTCGTGGTCGCCGCGCCTACCTACAACATCATCGATGAACTCAAGGCTGAAGGCGATTGGGACATCCTCCAGAAGTATTCCGGTTTCGAGTTCGACGACAATGCTCCGAAAGGTGCTGCCCGTACTGAATACCAGAACATGATGTATCTGGAGCGCCCGGGCTGTAACCTCTGCATGGGCAACCAGGAAAAGGCAGCAAAGGGTGACACCGTGATGGCCACCTCCACCCGCCTATTCCAAGGCCGCGTGGTGGAAGACTCGGAGCGGAAAAAGGGTGAGTCCCTGCTTTCTTCCACTCCGGTCGTGGTCCTTTCCGCCATCCTTGGCCGCACCCCGAGCTTGGATGAATACAAGTCCGCCGTGCTCGGCATCGACCTCACGACCTTCGCTCCTCCAGCGAAGGAAATGGTGGCGAATTTTTAAGCCATTTTAAATAAGGCACCGCAATCAAGCCAGTCTGGCGATCTCTTTTCAGTTCGCCAGACTTGTTGATCTACGGTGCCTTTCGTTTGTCTCTGGAGATTCGTGGCTATTGTTGTATGAATAGTCACTCATGAATACTCTCAGAACTTTCAAAACCGGCTCAGGCACCGAAGGCAAGTTCTACTCCCTGCCCGCGCTCTCCGAACAAGGATTCCCCCACCTTAGAAAACTCCCGGTCTCTATCCGGATTGTGCTGGAGTCTGTGTTGCGCTGCGTGGATGGCCGGAAAGTAACGGAGGAGGACGTGAGGAACCTGGCAAACTACAATGCGAAGGCCCCTGGCGAATATGAGATCCCCTTCACAGTGGCCCGCATCGTCCTGCAGGATTTCACAGGTGTCCCGCTTCTGGTAGATGTGGCTGCGATGCGGGACGCCGCAGTGGCACGTGGTGCGGCACCGGAAAAAATCGAACCACTCGTGCCAGTGGATCTGGTGGTGGACCACTCGGTGCAGGTGGACTTCGCCGGTTCGCAGGCTTCTCTGGATCGCAATATGGAGATCGAGTTCATCCGCAACCGGGAACGGTATGAATTTCTCAAGTGGGGCCAGCAGGCTTTCCAAACTTTCTCCGTAATACCTCCCGGCATCGGCATCGTTCATCAGGTAAATCTGGAGTACTTGGCCAAAGGCGTACTTTCCAAGGATGGCGTGTATTATCCGGATACTCTGGTCGGCACCGACTCCCATACTACCATGATCAACGGTCTCGGGGTCGTAGGTTGGGGAGTAGGTGGCATCGAGGCGGAAGCGGGCATGCTCGGGCAGCCGGTAACATTCCTGGTGCCCGAAGTGGTCGGGGTTTATTTGTATGGCTCGCTTAATGAAGGTGTCACCGCCACCGACCTTACCCTCCGCGTTACAGAAATCCTCCGCAAGCATGGGGTGGTAGGCAAGTTCGTGGAATTTTTCGGTCCCGGCGCGAAGGCTCTCAGCCTGCCGGATCGCGCCACCATTGCCAACATGGCTCCTGAATATGGGGCGACCATGGGATTTTTCCCGGTGGATGAAGAAACCATCTCCTATCTACGCGGCACGGGCCGTTCGGAAGAACTTTGCGCCACTGTGGAAGCCTATTACAAGGCTCAGGAACTCTTCGGCATTCCTGACAAGGGAGATTGCGAATACACCGACCTCTTGGAACTGGATCTGAACAGCATCGTCCCTGCCGTGGCGGGTCCCAAACGCCCCCAAGACCGCATTGATGTTCCTGCTCTGCGGGATACCTTCAACACGCTGTTCAGCGCACCGGTCTCCAGCGGCGGCTTCGGCCTCCCTGCGGATCAGAGGAACCGCCGCGTGACGTTTTCCATGAAGGAAAAAGCCGGCTTTTCCGTGGACTCGCTACTTTCCACGGATAACCCACACTCGGAATTTGAAGGTGGTGCAAAGCACGAAGTGGAAATGGTTTCCAATCGTCCTACTCCAGATGCATTCAATGAGGATGCTTTTCCCGATGGCCCGCGTAAGGTGGAGCTTTCCCATGGTTCGGTGCTGATTGCTGCCATTACCTCCTGCACGAATACCAGCAATCCCAGCGTGATGTTGGCGGCAGGCCTGGTGGCTAAAAAAGCGAATGCCTTTGGGCTCACCGTAGCACCTTATGTAAAAACGTCCCTCGGTCCCGGCTCACGTGTAGTTACCGATTATCTGAATACCACCGGCCTTAGCAGGGAATTGGACAAGCTGGGCTTCCAAACGGTCGGTTACGGCTGCACCACCTGCATCGGGAACTCAGGTCCGCTTCATCCTGCGATCGAACATGCCATCAAAGAGGGTGATCTGGTCTGCACTTCGGTGCTTTCCGGCAACCGTAACTTCGAAGCCCGTGTGCATGGCTCCATCAAGGCAAACTTCCTGATGAGTCCCCCACTCGTTGTCGCCTATGCTTTGGCAGGACGGGTCGATCTGGATCTCAGCACGGAACCGCTCGGCCATGACAAGAAGGGAAATCCTGTTTTCCTCAAGGATATCTGGCCAACCCAGGCAGAAATCCGCAAGCAACTGGATGCCGCACTCAAGCCAGCCGTCTATCAAAAGCTTTATGGCAATGTCGATAGGGCCAATCCCAAGTGGGCGGAAATCTCCCGCAAAACAGGTTCGACCTACCATTGGGATCCCAAGTCCACTTACGTTCAGTCCCCCCCCTTCTTCGTCACCAAGGTGGGAGCCAGCGAAAACATACTTGCTGCGCGCCCACTGGGTATCTTTGGGGATTCCGTTACCACCGATCACATTTCCCCAGCCGGGTCCATCAAAGCGACCTCTCCGGCAGGGAAATATTTGCTGGAAAACGGTGTCGATAGGGCTTCGTTCAACTCCTACGGAGCGCGCCGTGGCAATGACCGGGTGATGACTCGTGGCACCTTTGCAAACGTGCGCATCAAAAACCTGATGTGCCCTGGTGTGGAAGGCGGCTACACTCAGTATTTCGGCCACGAGACCGTTTCCAGTCCTGATCAGGAAATCACACCTCTGGAAAATGCGAAGCCCACCTTCATCTATGACGCCTCCATGGCCTATCAGAAGGAGAGGACCAAACTCATCATCATCGGCGGTGAAGACTATGGGATGGGTTCTTCCCGTGACTGGGCAGCCAAGGGAACGCGCCTTCTCGGCGTCAGTGCCGTAATCACAAAGTCCTTTGAGCGGATCCACCGTTCCAATCTGATCGGCATGGGCGTTCTGCCACTGAATTTCATCAATAAAGCAGACTACGAAAGGGTGAAGTATCTGGCAGATGCAACCTTCGACATCATGGGGATTGCGGGTGAACTCAAGCCCATGCAGACCGCCACGTTGATCGCCCACAAGGCGGACGGCAGTAAAATCGAGATCTCTCTCAAGGTGCGTCTCGATACCCCAGCGGAAGTCGATTATTTCAACGCTGGGGGCATCCTTCCCTATGTGCTGGATCAGATTCTGGGGTGATCTTTACGCAGTTAGATAACCGTGCATTGTTTGTGCAGGAAGTGCGGTTCGCAACTAAGAATGCGGT
>Ga0207705_10001933_pt1 | contig 16172 bp, 13 predicted proteins | sample KBSC13metaG_FD_184314 | JGI IMG/M metagenome (GOLD analysis project Ga0207705, IMG submission 184314) | Corn rhizosphere microbial communities from Kellogg Biological Station, Michigan, USA - KBS C1-3 metaG (SPAdes) (version 2) | ecosystem: Host-associated > Plants > Roots > Rhizosphere > Soil ...
TACGGGTGCGATCATCGATCGGAACACTGGAGCCGTAAAGGACTCCGGGCTGCTGAATGCGCTCAAGAACGGGATGACGACCGATCCCGAGCCCGCGTCCGCGGTCGGCAATGCCAACAATGACTAAACGTCGCGCTCGGCGTGTGTTCACGCCGTCATGAGCCGAACATCCGCCAAAACACAGGGGACTCTTCTCACCAGCGCGGCTGCATGTTTCGGGAAATATTCGCTTTTGGCCGATTGGGCGTTGGCAAAGCCGATCCCTTGCCGCACTATCAATCGCCGATTCGCTCCGGGGCCAGGGGGTTAAGTAACTTTGATGTCGATACGCATTCGCAGCGCCGCCGCTGCGGTTCTGTCTCTCGCTTTGTCTGCGCCCGCATTCGCACAAGACAGCTATTCCGATCCGCAGGGTTCGGGAGTCCTCGTTTCTGCGGTCAACTGGCTGCAGGGCACATTGATGGGAACGGTGGCGACGGTTGCTGCCGTGATCGCAGTTGCGACTGTCGGTTTCATGATGCTGACGGGCCGGATCAACTGGCGCTACGGTTTGACGGTGATCCTCGGCTGTTTCGTGCTGTTTGGCGCATCGAGCATCGTCGCCGGAATTCATTCGACCGCTACGCTCGGGCAGTGAGGCCGCGGTGAACGCGCTCGAGCGCGACACTCTGTTCGTGGCGCTGACGCGGCCGCAGATGTTCGCCGGTGTCACCTACAGTTACTTCGTCGCGAACCTGATCATTGCGACGGAGCTCTTCCTGATCTTCCGGTCGGCGTGGGTGCTCGCTGCGGCCGCCCTGGTGCACCTGGCTGGCGTGCTGCTTTGCCTCAAAGAGCCGCGAATCTTCGACCTGTGGCTGGCACGGTTGGCGAACTGCCCACGGATCAAGAATTTCAGGGTGTGGGGATGCAACTCCTACCGCCCCTGACCAGTGATCCCAAAGCCGCTGCGCGTGAGGTCAGCGCGGGCAAGCATCTCCCGTACGCGCGGCATGTCGACGACCATACCATCGAAACCCGCGACGACCTCCTCTGCCAATTCGTGCAGGTGCGCGGGCTGTTGTTCGAGACGGCAGACACCGACGAGCTCAATTACCGCAAGCGGCTCCGCGATTCCGTGCTCCAGGCGATCGGCTCGTCGCGGTTCGCGATGTATCACCACATCATCCGGCGCGAGGCCGAAGCATTCCTCGATGCGGATTATCCCGACGCGTTCTCGCGCCAACTGGACAGTGCGTGGCGGGCGAGGCTCGGGACCCGCAAGCTCTACGTCAACGACCTCTTCCTGACTTTGGTGCGGAGGCCAATCCAGGGTCGGATTGGAATTCTTGACCGGCTCGGTCGTCGCTTTGGCCGCGCAGTTGGCGAGCAAGCCGACTTGATCCGCTACGAACTGCAGCAGCTGGGGCAGGCGCGCGACGCTATGCTTGCGGCGCTGGCATCCTATGAGCCGCGGTTGCTTGGAGTGTATTCGACGCCGCAAGGCCCGTGCTCGGAGCCCCTTGAGTTCCTGTCCTACCTCTACAACGGTGAGATGCGGCCGGTTCTCCTGCCAATGCAGGATTTGGGCGACTATCTTCCTTACCGCCGCGTGAGCTTCGGCCAGGATGCGGTTGAGCTAGGGGCGGCCGGAGGTTCCGAGCGATCGTTCGTAGGCCTTGTGTCAATGAAGGATTACCCGGGCCAGACCGCGCCCGGAATGCTCGACGAGCTGCTTCGCCTGCCGTTCGAAATGACAATCTCCCAATCGTTCGGGTTCGTTGAACGGCAGGCTGCGCTGTCGCGGATGAACCTCGCCCTTCGCCGAATGAAATCGGCCGAAGACGAAGCGGTCAGCTTGAGAAGCGAACTCGCAGACGCAAAGGATGAGGTCGCCGCCGGCCGCGCCGGATTTGGCGAACATCATATGACGATCGCGGTGCGTGGCCCCTCGCCGGATCTTGTCGACGATGGCGTTGCCGAAGTTCAGGCGGCGCTTGCGGATCTTGGGATCGTTGCGGTTCGCGAAGACATCGCGCTGGAGCCAGCGTTCTGGGCGCAGTTCCCGACCAATTTCAAATACATCGCGCGACGAGGTCTCGTCTCGACCAGCAACTTTGCTGGGCTCGCAAGCTGTCATAACTTCGCTCTCGGCCGCCCCAGCGGCAACCATTGGGGCGAAGCGGTGACTCTGCTGGAGACCACCGCGGCCGGACCCTATTTCTTCAACTTCCACCAAAGCGATCTCGGCAACTTTACTGTCATTGGACCCTCGGGCTCGGGCAAGACCGTGGTGCTGAATTTCCTGCTGGCGCAAGCGCGCAAGTTCCGTCCGCGCATCGTCTTTTTCGACAAGGATCGGGGAGCGGAGCTCTTCATCCGCGCCATTGGCGGCCGGTACGACGTGCTTCGTCCCGGTGTTCCGTCGGGCCTCAATCCACTCCAGCTTCCCGATACGCCGGTCAATCGGCAGTTCGCGATCGAGTGGCTGTCGGTCCTTGCCGGTGGAATCGACGAAGAGGAACTGGCGCTCGTCAAGCAGGCGGTCGATGCTAACTTCGATCAGCCGAAGAAGCATCAAAGGCTTCGCTATATCGTCGAGCTGTTCCGTGGCGCCCATCGACCGCACGCCAAGGATCTTTGGGCACGGCTGAGGCCCTGGTGGGGTGATGGCGAGCGGGCCTGGCTGTTCGACAACGAGCACGACCGAACCGACCTTGCGGCTGAAGCGGTCGGGTTCGACATGACTCAGATCCTGGATGACCCGACGGTCCGGACGCCAGCGATGATGTACCTCTTCCACCGCGTCGAAGAGCGGCTGGACGGAAACCCTGCAATCCTTGTCGTCGACGAAGGCTGGAAGGCACTCGACGACGAGGTCTTCGTCACCCGGATCAAGGATTGGGAAAAGACGATCCGCAAACGGAACGGCATCGTCGGCTTTGCAACGCAGAGTGCGCAGGATGCACTCGAAAGCCGGATCGCCAGTGCGGTGATCGAACAGTCCGCGACCCAGATCTTCATGGCCAACCCGAAGGCTCGGGAAGCGGATTATGTCGAGGGATTTGGCCTCAGCCACCATGAGCTCGAGCTGGTTCGGATGCTTCCGGATACCAGCCACTGCTTCCTCATCAAGCATGGCAATGACGGCGTGGTCGCAAGGCTCAATCTCTCCGGTGAAAAGGATCTGCTTACGGTCCTTTCCGGGCGCGAGCGGACGGTGCGGCTGCTCGATGAAATCCGGCTCGAGACGGGGGACGACCCGGCCGAATGGCTGCCGCGGCTGCTGGAGGTCGCATGACGAGCCTCTGTGCCGGCGACCCGCAGAGCGCAGGGTTCATCGGCTCGACGACCCGCTTCGTCGACTGCAAGGTAGAGTCGTTCGGGTCGGGGGCCTTTCAGGCGCTGGCGCTGCCCGGATCGACGCTCTCCTTAGTGCTCACGGGCTTCCTGACCATCTTTATCGCGGTCATTGGCTACAATTTGCTGCTCGGACGCAGTTTCACCATTCGCTCGGGGACGATCGCGGCGCTGAAGGTTGGCATCGTCCTCACGCTGGCGACAAGCTGGCCCGCCTATCACATCCTAGTCTATGACCTGGCGGTTGACGGCCCCACGCAAATCGTCGGGGAACTGGGACGGTCCGGAGGGCTTCCCGGGAGCGACGGGACACTGGTCCAGCGGCTGGACGGAGCCGACGGCGCTCTTGTCCAATTGTCGGTGCTTGGACCTGGAATCCCAACGGTTTTGCAGCAGCAGGACGTGCCCCCGCCGCCGTTTGCGGGTTTCAGCGCATTCGCGCTTGGTGGTTCACGCATCCTGTTTCTTTTGACGGTGATCCTGGGGATCGCCGGGGTGCGGGTGATCACTGGATTAATGCTTGGCCTCGGGCCATTCTTCATCGCCTTCGCGATGTTCGACAATACTCGAAGCCTGTTCGAAGGTTGGGTGAGGGTGCTCGCCGGTGCGGCCATCGCAGCGATCGGAGTCTCGATCGTGCTAGGTCTCGAGCTTTCGCTCCTGGAGCCATGGCTTTCGACGATCCTTGCCCGACGAATGGCAGGAGAAGCGCTGCCCTCCGTCCCGACCGAACTGTTCGTCGTCACCGGAAGCTTTGCGATCATCGCGCTCGCCGTCGTGGGTGCCTGTGCACGTCTCGCCGGCGCTTTCCGGCTGGCGCCGTGGATTAGCCACGGAGAGGGAACACGAGCCGCCGCACTTCAGGGTGTGACTTCTTCGCCTGCCATGATCACGTCGAACGTGCAAAGCCGCGACGAGCGATCCCGCGCCGCGATGGTCGCCGACCTGCTGGTTGCAATGCAACGGCGTGAGGCGGGTGCCCGGGCATCAGCGATGACTACCCAGATCAGTGTGCGCGCCGCGGATTCGTCCGGCGCGATCGTGCGGCATCATGAGCGTGCTGCGGTGCCGATCGGGCGATCGCTTACGCGGCGGCCGCAAAACAGAGCCAGCGCCAGTGCTGGAAGACGGGATTCACGATGAACGAGCAAAGCCCCGCAGGCCTGGATGCCTATTACGCCGATAGCGCGAGCTGGAACCACGACCGGGTGAGCGCAATCCGTTCCTCGCAGAGACTTGCCTGGTGGATCGCCGGCGCGGCGTGCCTCGTGGCCGTTCTCGAAGCTGTGGCTCTCGTTGTGCTGATGCCATTGAAGCAGGTCGAGCCCTATACGCTGATGGTCGACAAGACGACCGGCTACGTCCAGGCTTTAAAGCCGCTCGATCCCGGCAAAGTGACCCCAGACAGCGCACTGACGCAGTCCTTCCTAGTCCAATATGTGATTGCCCGCGAAGGCTTTGACTTGGCGACCGTCAACCAGAATTATCGCAAGGTTGCGCTCTTCTCGACTGGTGCAGCCAGGAGCAGCTACCTGACGCAAATGCAGGCGTCGAACCCGGCAAGCCCGCTCATCACGCTGCCGCGCGGCGCTGCGATCGATGCACGGGTCAAAAGCGTGTCGCCGGTTGGCCAAGATACAGCGCTGGTCCGCTTTGATACGGTCCGCACCGACCCCAATGGCCAGGCGCAGCCGCCGAGCCCGTGGATCGCAACGATTGGTTATCGGTACTCGACGGATCCGATGAACCTTGAGGATCGGTTCGTGAACCCGCTGGGATTCCAGGTCGTGTCCTATCGCAAGGATCCGGAGGCATTACCTGTCGAAGCCGAACCGGCTGCGCCCGCCGTTTCGGCGGGGGTCGCGACAACGCTTCCGCCGCCGCTGCCGAGTGGATCACCCGTAACTGCAGGTGGAGACAATGGAGCCCGAACCGCTGCCCCGCCAGTACCAGCTGCAGGCGCGCCCCGGTGAGGCGGCTGGCGCTTCTGCTTGCGTGCATTGCCGCTTCTGCAACGGCACAGGTGCGGCCCCAGCCCGGCGGAGGCGATCCGCACCTTCAGAGTGTCGACTATAATTCCGGGCAGATCGTCCAGCTTTACGGGGCGCCCGGTTACGAAATGACACTCGAGCTATCGCCAGACGAGCAGGTCCAGAATGTGGCGCTCGGCGATCCCGGCGCGTGGCAGGTGAGTGTCGATCACGGTGGCGATCGCCTGTTCCTGAAGCCCGCCGCGGCGAACATCGCGACCAACATGACCGTGATCACCAGCGTTCGAGTTTATAACTTCGATCTGGTCGCGCTCGCCGAACCCGCCTCGGATATGCCCTACACGGTTCACTTCCGCTATCCGGCGCCTCCGGCCAAGTCTTCCGGTTTCGTGGATGTGTCGCGGCTGAGGCGGTCGCTCAGCCGCTACAAGATCAGCGGCGACAAATGGCTTCGGCCGGATTCCGTGAGTGATGATGGCGAGCATACCTATATCAGCTGGGCGCACGAGAAGCCGATCCCGGCGGTCTACACGATCGACGATTCAGGCCAGGAGGTGCTCGCCAACGGCGCGATGCGTGGCGACGTCTATGTCGTCGACGGTGTCCCCGGACGGCTGCACTTCCGGATCGACGATCATCTCGCCCGTGCGGTGCGTCTAGCATCAAAGGTGGCCGGGCGATGACGGTTCGCGAACGCGGCGATCCGCGCCTCGAGGAGCTGTTCGGGATCGACAAAGCCGGTGCGGGCGTGCGGCCGGTGGTGCGGCTGCCTCGCCACGGCGCTTCGGGGTGGGTCATCGCCATTGCGGCGGGCTTTGCCGCGATCCTTTTGTTCTTCGTGCTTGAGAGCCGGCGCGAAGCCCAACCTCAACCGACCGTGCGAGAAGGCGTGCAAACCCAGCCCGTGTTTTCGCCGGAACCGCCGCCACTCTATATCCCGCCGGCACCTCCGCCCCAGCCGCAGGTGATGGCGCGGGTTGCGGGACCGGCCACTGCGCTCGCTCCCTCTGTGCCGCCGGAAAGGAAGTTCACGCCCGCGCCTCAGCCGCAGGTCATCTATCAACCTGCCCCGGCGCCAATTCCGGCGCCGCCCGCGTCGCCATCACCTCGAACATCGGGCGGCTCGACACTGGTCGTCGACACCACGGCTGGGCACGCGGATTCAGCTGCGGTTGGTGCTGGCGCTGGGATCAAGGGCTCAACCTTGCCCGGAGTTTCATCCATGTGGGGCGGCCGAGTTCAGGCGAGTGCGCTCGCCAATCGCGCGGACACCGTGACACAGGGAACGCTGATTCCAGCTGTCCTCGAAACCGCTTTTGATTCCACTAGCCCCGGCCTTGCCCGTGCGATCGTCTCGCGCGACGTTCGCGGCTTTGATGGCACTAGAATTTTGATACCCCGCGGCAGCCGCCTGATCGGTGAATATGGAGCGGATGTCGCCGCCAGCCAGAAGCGGGCGCTGATCACCTGGACCAGGCTCATACGGCCCGACGGAGTGACCATTGCACTTGATTCTCCGGCCACGGACACCCTCGGCCGGGGGGGCGTCGAGGCGCACGTCAACAGCCATTTCTTCACTCGCTTCCTGAATGCGATCCTGAGGACTACCGTCGATGTCGGCGGAGCGATCGCAACGCGAGCAGTGACTGGACCTTACGTAGTCGCCCTGCCGGGCATGGTGCAGAGCTCCAGCAGCACCGTCCAATCCAGCTCGCCCACGCCGACGCTCTCCGTCCGCGCTGGCAAGAGCATCAGTATTTTCGTTGCCCGCGACCTCGAATTCCCGCCCGAGAAGCAGCAGTGAACGTTGCCGCGGCGATAGCACCTGAGCCGGAGGCAGGTGTCTATCTTCGCTCCGCACTTCAGCCGCTCGAAGACGCGCTGGCCCGGCCGGAAGTCACCGACATTTACGTGAACCGGCCTGGCGAGCTGTGGATCGAGAGTTTGGGTGGCGGGATCGAACGGCAGCTGGACCCGGCACTCGACGAAGCGACGTTGATCCGTTTGGCGCGGCAGGTCGCAGCGCTTTCACACCAAGGTGTCAACCGAGAACATCCGTTGCTGTCTGCGATTCTTCCTGGTGGTTCGCGCGTGCAAGTAGTGGCTCCGCCGGCAACACGCGGGCCATTGGCCCTGGCCATTCGCAAGCAGGTGGCACCAAACCTTGCCCTTGCCGATTATGCTGCCGCGGGCGCGTTCGCCGGCGCCGGTACCGGCACTCTACGAGAGTCCTCCACACTACCCGCCCACGTTCTTGAACTGGTGCAGAAGGGTGAGCTCGCAAGTGCGCTCGCAGAGGCGGTGCGGGCTCGGCTCAATATCCTGGTGTCCGGTGGGACCTCGTCAGGCAAAACGACATTCCTGAATGCGCTGTTGCGCGAGGTTCCACCCAACGAGCGGCTGATCCTGATCGAGGACACACCCGAGCTTCATGTCGAGCACGAGAATAGTGTTGGCTTGATCGCGGTGCGCGGAAGCCTCGGTGAAGCGCAGGTCGGTGCCAACGATCTTGTCTCGGCTTCGCTTCGAATGCGGCCGGACCGGATCATTCTCGGCGAGCTTCGCGGGGTGGAAGCGCTCGCCTTCCTGCGCGCGATCAACTCCGGCCATCCCGGCTCGATGACGACGATCCACGCCGATTCGCCTGAGGCTGCTGTCGAGCAACTGGTGCTGCTCGCGCTGGAGGCCGGGACCGCACTCAACCGCGATGACGTGCGGCACTATGTTACGAAAACGATCGATGTGTTTGTTCAGCTGGGACGGAATAATGGAGTCCGGGGGATCAAACGCATCGCCTTGCGAAACTAAGAGCTTCGCCCGCGAGATTTAGTGACGGTCCGACTGGGTGAGAAAATGGACTCTTAAAAGGACGCATTCTTTGCGCCTAGATCGCACAGCGCTTGATCTTTGTTTCTGCGTTTTTCGGAGAAACTGATTCGACCTGAGTTGGCCACATTGAACCTCTTGGACCAGCTCACGAGCTTCGCGATCGATGGCTAAATGGTTCAACAGCAGCGCGAATTTGTCGGACAAATTTTCCCGTTGACGGCAACGGAAGTTAATATAGCCTCTCATCAACAGGGGCAATCTTCAAAGCAACGGTGAGCTCGGACCGTTGTAGGGAAACCTGCAACGGATCGCCTTTGCCTTCGTGGATTTCGAAGGACAGGCGACGTGCACCATGCATTCCGTCATTGCTGATTGGCGCTTTCATCATACCATCCGCTCCACGCGACAGAGCGCTGTCTTTTTCCTTTTTCCAGCCGAAACTCAACGGGGGCTTTCATGATTAATAGGGCCACGTGTGTACGCGCTCTAATGCTTACCGGGGTAGCGCTGCTCTCTCTTGCACCGGCCATCGCCCAAGAGACTATTACCTACAAGTACGACGCACGCGGACGACTGGTAAACGTCAATCACGGCACGACCGGTCCTGCAGCTAACGTCCAGTCCAGCTACACTTATGACCCGGCTGATAACAGAACAAACGTCACTGTTGCTGGCGGTGGAACGACGACGATAAGTCTGAGTCCGACGTCTCTTCCGGGAGGAGCGGTGGGGTCTGCCTATAGTCAGCCCATCACCGCAAGTGGCGGCACCAGTCCATACGCGTTCACCTCGAGTGGCAGCTTACCGCCGGGCTTGGCACTGAGCTCATCGGGAACGCTCTCGGGGACGCCTACGGCCACGGGTACATACCCATTCACAGTTACCGCCGCCGATGCCAATAACAACACCGGCAACCGGTCTTATAGTGTTGCGATCGCCAGTGCGCCGACCTGCGTCGGGGTAAGCTTTGCCACAGGTAACGCATCGGCAAACGAGGGGAGCAACCTCAGCTTCACTGTCACAAAGAGCGGCACCACCAGCAATACCTGCACCGTCAATTATGCAACCGCGAACGGCACCGCCGTCTCCGGCGTTAACTACGCAGCTAACTCGGGCACCCTGAGTTTCTCCTCGAGCACCACCTCTCAGCCAGTGACTGTCTCGACCATTGATGACCATGCGGTCACCGGCTCGCTCGCCATGTATCTCAACCTTTCGAGCGCTAGCGGCAGCGCAACGATCACAACGGCGCAGGGTACCGGCACAATTAACAACATCGACACAGGTACCACAACCATCCAGCTGACGAGTGGCACCAGCGAGAACCTTCGCACAATCGCCGATGCTAGCGGTTACACGGGTGCGAGCGGCGGCACCTACGCCTTCGTTGTCGGAAGTGGCGTCACGATCGGCGGCGGCGGCGGCAACAGCGGCATCGATACTGGTGCATGGCCTGCTGGCGTAACGCTCCAACTCAGCGTTAGCGGTATCGTTCGAGGATACGGAGGATACGGCGGCACTGGCGGCAGCAATACTGCGTCCGCGACTGGTGGCGGAGCCGGCGGGGATGCGATCCGTTGCAATGCTCCAATCACAATTACCGTAAACAGCGGCGGCGCGGTGCAGGGCGGCGGCGGTGGGGGTGGTGGGGGTAGCTACGGATTTTATTCCGGCGGAACCGCTGGCGGCGGCGGCGGCGGCGGCGGTGCTCCCAATGGATCTGGCGGCACTGGAGGTGCAGGCTCTGGTGGGGGACCGTACGGTGCAAATGGTTCGGCAGGCACGACCTCAGGTGGTGGTGCAGGCGGCAGCACCGGAGGCGGAGCTGGAGGCGCCGGTGGCGGCTACGGTCAAGCCGGGGCTGCTGGCACAAGCATTAACAACATTTCGAGCGGCTCCGGAGGCGCGGCAGGTTACGCGGTGCGCAAGAATGGCACGAGCTGCACTGCAGGCGGCGCTGGCACAATAACGGGAACAGTCGGATGAGCGCGGGCTTCGGAGCGCAGCCGCTGATGGCTGCTCGGCAACAAACATTCGCGTCCAGGGAAAAGCGGAAGATGAGCAAGCTTGTAAACGCCAGCCTTGTGATCGGCGCATTGGCAGCGGCAATTTTTTCAAATCCGGCGCTTGCGCAGCAATCCGGCACACCGCTGCTCGCAATCACCACGCCGGTGGTCAACCTAGTTGATGAAAACCATGTTAGTCTCGCTTCCGGAAAGCTGGAGCTTTCGCTTCCGCTGCTCAAATTTGGAGATGTGGAGTTCGAGGTACACGCCGTAAATGGGTATTTGTGGCAGTCTCACCTGGCCGACAACAATTCAGGCAAGATCATCGCTTGCGGGGGCGTACCGAACCTGGGTTCGAGTACGACTGTTTATGCCGAAACCAGCGAATGTAGCGCTACGAGTCCGAGCATAACGTTTCAGGCAGTCTACGGCGAACAACGCTCGAGCTTCGACTTTTCCTCCGGCGTTTGGGTGCCCGAAAGCGCCAACGGAGAAACCTTGACCGGCCCGACCAATGGCTATTGCACCTGGACCCGCAGGGACGGCACGCAAATTATTTATTATGATACGACGGGTTCAAACGGTCCCTCTTGTGAAAGCCAGAATATTGCCAAAATCATTTACCCGGATGGGCGAGTAGCTGATTACTACTATTACGGAGCCATTTCGAGCGCTCCATCAACATCGGGAAACCCAATTCTTTCGATCTCCACCAGCGATGGATACTTATTGCAGTATAACTATTCGGGAACGCCGGTTGTGAATGCGGAAACAAGCGTCACCGCAATCAATCGTGCTTTCCAGGCCTGCGACCCCACCGTCTCGTGCAACACCACGGGTTGGCCGACAGCAACCCTTGGTTGGACCAACAAGCCGATTTCACCACCTGAATACTATTTCAATGATCCCAGTTACAATGGTTCGTACCATTACGTGCTGACAGCTACCAGCTCGAAGCAAGAAAAGTATGTGATGGAAATGGACAGCATCTGGAGAGTGATTTCGTACCAGCCGCCAGGAGCAACACAACCCAAGTATACGTATACTTTGTGTACACAATACCCTCCCACTGGCTATGTTTATTCTTTGCAGAACTGCTTTGGGTACACGTCCTGGGATTTCTCAGCGCCGGAGGAACAGAACCAGGTCCAGCAATATTTCATCGATGAAGTTCAGGATATCACTCGCGAGGGTGTGCACGGCGGACATGCGCCTGAAACAGACCTGAACTTCTCATATCCAGCTTGGGTTCGATACTACCATAGGGTTACGAATCCTTCTGGTACCACCGAAGCTCTGGAGGGCAACCAAAGCCCGAACATGTGGAACGCGGCAGGCTACGGCGGCCCGATCATGTACTTCACGGATAAAGACGGCACAAATTATACCTTCGGCCAAGGCGTCGCCAATCGTCTTCAATCCGTGTCCACGTCGGGAATCGTAACGAGCTACGGCTATGACAATTGGGGCGACGTCACTTCGGAGACTATCACACCCAACTCTGGGACCGGCACGATCACGCATTCCGCGATTTATCCCGGCAACTGCACTGCCTCGACCATGGTCACCTGCACCAAGCCGACGTCGGTCACGGACGGTAATAACAAGACCACCTACTTCACTTATGACCCGACCCACGGCGGTGTACTGACGGAGACGGATCCCGCGGTGAACGGAATCACCCCGCAGAAGCGCTACACGTATGTCCAGAGGTACCCGTGGTACCTGAACAGCGCCGGCAACATGACCCGGGAGACCCGCCCGGTTTGGCTGCTCAATACCGAAAGCTACTGCCGAACGAGTGCGCCGGCGGCTAGCGGAACCGGCTGCACGGCGGCCAATGACGAGGTCGTGACAACCTACGATTACGGGCCGGATTCCGGACCCAACAACCTTCTGATCCGTGGGCAGACGGTGACGAGCGCGGGCGTAACGCGGCGAAGCTGTGACGGCCATGACAAATACGGAAATAAGATCTGGGAGCAGGCACCGAACGCGAATGCGTCCAGCTGCCCTGCCTACTGACATGAGCGGGCGCAACAGGATGCCGTTGAATTCACTGGGGGCAGGAATGGGCAAGCTGAAGATCTGGATTGCCGTTGCGACATTCGCGCTGATCTCGGTCTGCGGCCAAAGCCCGGCAGCGGCCCAATCGGCGGCCATGGATTACACCAAGGCCTATCGCTACGACTCGGGCGGGCGTTTGCTCGGCACGATCAGTCCGCCGCCCACCGTCGGCACCTCGACCAATTTCCTCGCAACCCGCAACACGTATGATAGCCAGGGACGGCTCTACACGGTCGAGAGCGGCGTTCTATCCTCGTGGCAGAGCGATCAGGTGCTGCCGGCCAACTGGGGAGCTGCCTTCACCGTCAAGAAAACTGTTACTTACAGCTACGACGGCTATGGCAACAAGAGCCGGGAAACCGTGGCCGGCTCAGATGGCGTCGTGGCGGCCGTCACACAATATTCCTACGACGCCTACGATAGGCCCGTGTGCAGCGCCGTCCGAATGGACAGCAGCCAATGGTTGACCCAGACCGATGCCTGCACGCCGCAGACCATCGCCACTGCCGGACCGGATCGGGTCAGCAAGAATGTCTACGACAGCCTGGGGCGCGTCATCCAGCAGTGGGAAGGGGTCGGGACGAGCGTCGCTGCGGCTGTCGCCACCAAGAGTTGGACTGCCAGTAGCAAGCTTCAATACATGGTGGACGCCGACGGCAACAAGGCGCAGATGGTCTATGACGGCTACGACCGGCTGCAATGCTGGATCTTTCCGTCAAAGACCGTGCCCACTTCCTATGACCCGGCTACCCAGTCCTCCGCCCTTTCGAGTTCGGGCGCGGTCAGCGGCGACTGCGTGACCACCGGCGATTATGAAAAATACGGCTACGACAACAACGGCAATCGCACCTCGCTGCGCAAGCGCGACGGATCGACTCTCACCTACGATTACGACGCTCTCAACCGGATGATCGAGAAGATCGTCCCGTCGCGGGCCGACCTCACCGCCGCGCAGACTCGCGACGTCTATTACAGTTACGACCTGGTGGGGCATCAACTTGCCGCCCGCTTCGACAGCACGACTGGCGCCGATGGGGTGATCAATACCTACGATCCGTTCGGCGAGCTGCTGACGACCCAGACGGCGATGGGCACATTCTCAAAAACAGTTGGGTCGGCGAGCGATACTTATGATGCCGATGGCGATCGAACGCTCCTCACGCACACTGACGGCAACGCGTTCACCTATGCCTATGACGGGCTTGATCGCCTCAATGCCCTCTATCGGGGCACCGGTACGACAACTCCTCTCGATACGTTCACCTGGGCGGCGGACGGCACCTTGGGCTCACGAAGCGAGGGCACGGGCCGATCGAGCGCTACCTATACGCCAGACACGCTTGGTCTTTTAAAAGTCCAGTCTGATACCTTCTCCACCAGCGGAAGCAACAACAGCTGGACGTTCACGCGCAACCCTGCTGGCCAGATCGTCACAGACGCTCGAACCAACAGCGCCTACGCGTGGCTCGGTGCTGTGGCGGCAAATCGCGACTACACTGCGAACGGCCTCAATCAATATACCGCGGCCGGTTCGGCCAGCTTCACCTACGATGCCAACGGCAACCTCACCTCCGACGGAACCTGGACTTACACCTACGATGTCGAGAACCGGCTGGTGAAGGCGGTCACCGGAACCACGACTGTCAACCTCACATACGACGCGATGGGCCGACTCTATCAAACCGACAAAGGGACGAGCGGCACCACCACCCGCTTCCTCTATTATGGCGATGCGCTGGTCGACGAATTCAACAGCAGCAATGCGATCATCAACCGGTACGTTCATGGCTTCGACGCGGGAGCCGACGATCCGCTGGTCTGGTATTCGGGCTCCAACCTGAACACCGTGCGCTACCTCCACGCTGACCATGAAGGGTCAATTATCGCGGTCGCCAATGCTTCCGGCGGCAATTACGCGATCAACAGCTACGATGAATATGGCAATCCGGTCTACAGCGCCGGTGCGAGCACTAATACGGGCCGGTTCCAATATACGGGCCAAGCGTGGATCCCTGAGCTTAATCTCTACTATTACAAGGCCCGCTTCTATTCGCCGAATCTTGGCCGCTTCATGCAGACCGATCCGATTGGGTATGACGGCGGGGAGAATCTCTACGCTTACGTTCTTAATGACCCGGTAGATAAGTGGGATTTCAGTGGACTTAAGCCGGGCGATTTGTTTTCTTCACCGGAAGCTGCAGCGTACGACGCTCTCAGTTACATCAATCCTCAATCTATCCGCGAGAACGTAGAATACGCGGGCACTATTGAGCACACGGCTGACGGGAAACACTATTTCGCCACAACCCCGACAGCCGGCACAGAGCTCCATTCCGGGGTTAAGTTATACGCCACTACCGTCGGGGACTACCACACGCACGGAGACTACACGCGTTCGATCGCCGATAAGAAAGCGCCTGGTGGCTACAGATTTGAACGCACCACACGAGACAACGATAATAACAACAGCGATCATTTCTCGGACAACCCCAACAACAATCCACCGGGAGACGTGCAACAATCGGCGCAGTTCGCAGCCGAAACAGGCGCTCCTGAGTACAAAAGTTACTTGGGTACCCCGAGCGGGAAGTTTAAGGTTTACGATCCTGCTACCCACAAAGAGACGGAACTCCCCCCGCCGCCCGCCGGATTGCCGCCACCGCCTCGGCCGCATGACCCTTGTCACACCGGAGCACAGTCAGCGTCAGTAGACAATTGCTCCGGATGAATACGATCGAAATGGCATTAAGCTATTGAAAGCTTATACTATGATTGAGTGCAGATTTTCATCAATCCGCCAGCTTTGCCTCAAGTCTATCCAAGGAGGTCGTCTCGCCATGATATCGAATCTCTATGTCGCTGCAGCGGCGATGGCTCTAAGTTCAGCTGCGGCGTCCGGAGAGGCACTGAGACTATCTACTGACTGGATTCCAGCCATCTCAGCGGCCTTTAAAGACTTTCGAGGAAAGATGCCCGACCATTGGAGATGCTATGGCGCATATGCTAGCGAGCAAGGTGGCGATCTTTTGATTGTGTTTGGCAGCCCGCTTTCATCGGCACATGAGAAAAATAGCCAGATACAGTATCTCGGTGACACGAATCCGTGCGGACCGACTTGGATGTATACGATGTCCAAGAGCGGGAAGATAAAACGAATAAACGGCCTACGTTAAAACCCAGTGGCTCGTTCTAGCAAGCGCAAAGGGCTAAGAGTAACGGGTGGACGCTGACCAATCTGCATTGAACCCCATCGGCTCAGCTGTCGGATGGCTGCAGGGCGCATTACTCGGCTCAATCGCCACGACTGCTGCGGTGCTCGCAGTAGCCTCAATTGGCTACCTGATGCTGACGGGCCGGATCGATGTCCGCCGCGCAGGTGGTCTTCGGCTGCTTCATCCTGTTTGGCGCTTCCTCAATCGCTCAGGGGATCGTTGGCGGTCTCAATGGCTACCGAGCGGAACCGGAGGCAGAGCCCTCGCCCGTCTACGCTGCCCCGCCAGCCTATTACCCTGCGAAGTCCAACCAGCCGTTCGATCCCTACGCCGGCGCCGCCGTCCCCACACAGGAATAAGTGCCGTTGCCGGTCCAGCTATCCGCGCCCGAGTGGTCGAAAGGGGACACTAGACTACTTTAGGGGAGGCAACCGCTACTCGCACTCTACTAAACGCGACCGCTGCAGGATTCCGTACTGAAAGGCAGTCAGTTAGCGTCGGCGTACTGCTCATCCTTAGTTAGCGGGTCTGATCGGACGTGCAGGCAGAGTGTCCGTTTTGGGTGGAAAGCGGACACTACGCCGCCGGGCGCGCAGGGGTGAGCGTGTCAGCTTTTCTTGACATCGTGCGACCGCTATGTCAGCTAAAGCTGACACGGCTAAACGCTCGAATGAAGAACCGATTGTGCGAACTGCGCGCGAAGCAGGGTCTGAGTCAGGCCGAGCTTG
>Ga0207705_10001935_pt1 | contig 16168 bp, 14 predicted proteins | sample KBSC13metaG_FD_184314 | JGI IMG/M metagenome (GOLD analysis project Ga0207705, IMG submission 184314) | Corn rhizosphere microbial communities from Kellogg Biological Station, Michigan, USA - KBS C1-3 metaG (SPAdes) (version 2) | ecosystem: Host-associated > Plants > Roots > Rhizosphere > Soil ...
TGGGTCGTGGCCAGTCGCTGATCGTGTGGGCGATCGCCGAAGGGCGGGCCTGCGCGGCAGCGGTCGACCGTCACCTGATGGGCGACACCCAGCTGCCGGCTCCCGTGCTGCCCACCGACCGGCCGATCGCCTGACCCAAGTCGCATCTGCGGGCTAGTTCCGACGTGTCATGACACATCGCTCGTCGGGGCGCACCCTGCCCGGCAGAGGTCGGTGATCATCCGGCCACCGTCGGTAAGGGGAGTGCCCATGACCGAGAGGACCTGGGAGCGCTACGGCGCAGCGACCGGCATCGCGTTCGGCATCCTGCTGCTGGTCACACTGTTCGTCGCACCGCAACCGCCGCACGTCGACGCGAGCACGACGAAGATCCTGGCCTACTACACGGACCACCGGCACGCTGTCGTCGCCGCCGGGGTGTTCGGGGCGTTCGCCTCGGTCGCCGCGGTCATGTTCATCGCGCACCTGCGGCACGTGTTCGACCGGGTCGAGAACGGCATCGAGGGACTGTCGACCGTCGTCTACGCCGCCGGTCTGGTGACTGTGGCGTTGTCGGTGATCGGCGGTGTCCTGCAGACGACGCTGGCGTTCATGACCGTGCAGCCCGGCACGCTGCTGGACGGCGGACTGGTGCGAGCGCTTTACGACATGAACTACATCAGCTTCGGCCCGACGTTCCTGATGCTCGCGCTGTTCCTCGGCGCGGTTGCCATCGGGATGATCCGGGGCGAGGTCGCCTCGCCGGCGCTCGGCTGGTTCGCCGCCGCGGTTGGTGTTGTCAGCATCGCCGCGGGCATCGGCTTCCTGACCGTGAGCAGCTACAGCGCCGGCTGGACGGCCATCGGCCTGGTGGCGATCCTCGGCCTGGCGGCCTGGGACGTCGTCGCCGGCGCGACGATGATGGCCCGGCCCGAGTCGGAGGCCGTGGGGTCGCACCGTTCGCTCATCGCGCCCGTTCACTGATTCGTTGATCGGATTGGCTGCGCACGTCACCGTCGTCGTGTTGTGATGCTGAAAAGGACCGGCCAGTGGGGCCGGTCCTTTTCATGGGGAGGCACACAAATGCGCAAGAGCATGCGCGTGGCCGCGGTTGCGGCCGGCACGGGGGTCGTGCTCACCGGTGCGGCGATCGCACCGGTCGCCGCGGACGCCGGCAACGGCGTACCGACGATCACCGTCTCGATGGCGAAGACGATCAGCGTTTCCGCCGGGAGCACGGTGCACGCGGGACGCGTTGTCTTCAAGGTGACCGCGCCGAGCGACCCGGGCGACCACGAGCTGCAGCTGCTCAAACTCCGCAACGGTTACACGGTGAGCGACTTCAAGCGGGACGCCGGCCCCGGGTTCGACGGCGGCGTTGTGGCAGCGACCCGGCGCATCTACAAGGGCGTCAACTTCTTCGGTGGCGCGATGGCCGGTCAGTCGTTCAGCGAGACCCTGTACGCCGGGACGTACTACCTCATCGACATCGGCAACAACTCGCGCGTCGTGAAGACACTGCACGTCGTCGGCACTCCGCCGCAACGTGGCTGGATCGGCGACGGCAGCGTGATCACCGCCCACGACATGAGCTTCACCGAGAACGAGAAGATCCCGGGCAAGGGCTGGACGATCTTCCGCAACACCGGTGACGAGCCGCACTTCCTGTCGATGGTCCGGGTGAAGGCCAGCACCACCCGCGCCGACGTCAAGACGGCGCTCGAGTCGGACCAGCAGCCGAGCTTCGCGATCGGACCCGACCTCGAGCTCGGCATCGTGTCGCCGGGTTCGCAGATCGTGTTCAAGCACGACCTGCCCGCGGGCAAGTACCTCGCGCTGTGCTTCATGTCCGACCCGGACAACCACGACATGCCGCACGCGATGATGGGGATGTACCAGTTCCTCACCGTCAAGTGAGGCCAAGCGGGCGTTTCCGGCGCCCGCTAATGGCAACGCTTTCGATATGGCTAACGAACTCGCAGGCAAGACGATTGCATTCCTCGTCGCGAACGAAGGCATCGAGCAAGTCGAGCTGACCGAGCCGTGGAAGGCCGTGGAACAAGCAGGCGGGACGCCTCGCCTTGTCGCTCCCGAGATGGGCAAGGCGCAGGCGTTCAACCACCTCGACAAGGCCGACCAGTTCAAGGTCGACGAGGCTCTCGACAAGGCCGATGCCGCGTCGTACGACGGGCTGGTGCTGCCCGGGGGAGTCGCCAACCCCGACCGGCTGCGCATGGCACCGCTAGCCGTGGCGTTCGCGAAGGCGTTCGTGGACGCGGGCAAGCCGGTGGCCGTGATCTGTCACGGGCCGTGGACGCTGGTGGAAGCGGACGTCGTGCGCGGGCGGACCCTCACCAGCTGGCCGTCGCTGCAGACGGACATCCGCAACGCCGGCGGCAGCTGGGTGGACGAAGAGGTGCACGTCGACGACAACGGGCCCGGCGTCATCATCTGCAGCCGCAAGCCGGACGACCTGAAGGCCTTCTGCCAGGAGATCGTCGACCGTTTCGCGGCCTAGCCCGCTGACAACTACTTACGTCTTCGGGCCGACGAACTCGTCGAGCGCCGCCAGCTGGTCGAGCGCATCGGTGAAAATGCCGCGGATGTCCGTCGACCGGTTGGTGAACTGGTAGCGCGGATAGGTGTAGCGCTTCGTCGTGCCGCCGACTGTGCGCTCGGTCCAGTTGGTGCCGCGCCAGCCATCAGAGTGGATCAGTCCACGGATCAGCGGCCGCGGGTCGGTGTCGACCAGCTGGACCTGCCACGGCTCGAGCACGATCGCCCGGGTGTGCTTGACCCCCGGCCCGTGCTGCGGGAACAGATGCAGCCACTGCTTGGTGATGCACTGGACATACGTGCAGCCTTGGCTCCTGACGAAGTGCACCGGGTTCGTGACCAAGCGATTGATGGCGGCGACGGTCTCTTCCCTGACGGCTGGATAGGCGTCGCAGGTCGCGATCCGCAGCACCCACGTGCGGCCCATCTTCGAGATACACCCGTCGCCCAGGTATTGGCCCAGCAAGTAGAGATAGGGCGCTGCCGGCAGGTCATCGGCCCGACAGCGCACACACGGACAGTCGTGTCGCGGCGCAAAGGCTCCGCCCCGGTCGCGCCATTCGCGAAGAGTGGCGCGAGTGACCCCGAGCTCGATAGAGACGCGCCGAAGACCTGCGCCTGCGTCGATGCGTGTGAGGGCCTCAGCTCGAACCGATGCGTCGTACATGGCGCCATGATCGCGACGACCTACGACGAAATTGTTCCAGTTGGTGCCCCGAGTCGGATTTGAACCGACACTGTATGGGTTTTGAATCCATTGCCTCTGCCGTTGGGCTACCGGGGCGCCACCCCACAATATGTGGTGTTGGCTAGCATCTGCGACCGTGACGACGTCCCCGACGGCGACACGGCAACGTCGCGTTCTCGTCGCCGAGGATGAGGCGCTGATCCGTCTCGACCTGAAAGAGATGCTGCAGGAAGAGGGCTACGACGTCGTCGGTGAGGCGGGCGACGGTGAGCAGGCGGTGCGGCTCGCGCAGGAGCTGAAGCCCGACCTGGTCATCCTCGACGTCAAGATGCCGGTGCTCGACGGGATCTCGGCCGCCGAGCAGATCGTCGCCCAGCGCATCGCGCCGGTTGTCATGCTCACCGCCTTCTCGCAACGAGAGCTGGTCGAGCGCGCCGTTGAAGCCGGTGCCATGGCTTATCTCGTGAAGCCCTTCGCCAAGAGCGACCTGCTGCCCACGATCGAGGTCGCGGTCAGTCGGCACGCCCAGCTGGCTGCGTTGGAGTCGGAGGTCTCCGACCTCACCGAGCGGCTCGAGACGAGGAAGATCGTCGACCGGGCCAAGAGCCGGTTGCAGACCGAGCGCGGCATGAGCGAACCGGAGGCGTTCCGTCACATCCAGAAAGCGTCGATGGATCGGCGTACGTCGATGCGGGCCGTTGCGGAAGAGGTTCTCGAAGCGCCCGAACCGGGCGGTAACTGAAGAAATCGCGGTCACGACACGGCAACAGTTCTGAATTTGCCTCACGTAACACGCTAAGTTGCGCCTCGCCGGGTCGCGAATATGCGGTCTGGATCACGGCTGTCAGCCACAGGAGGACGACAGGTGAAGATCAGTAACTACGTGCGTGTCGCCGCCCCCATCGCCGTGGGCGCGGTCATGCTCGCCGGCTGCGGCGGCAGCAGCAGCGGCGGCAAGAGCGCCAGCGGCAGCAGCAGCGGAAAGACGTTCACGATCGCGTACCAGGGGCCGCTCTCGGGCGGCAACGCTCAGCTCGGCATCAACATGGTCGGTGGAGTCAAGCTCGCGATTCAGCAGGCCAACTCGGGCACGTCGTCGTTCGGCAAGCTCCCGTTCAAGTTGGCCTTCCAGGAAGAGGACGACCAGGGTCTGCCGACAGCCGCGCCGGCCGCGGTGGCGAAGGTCCTGCAGATCAACAACCTGATCGCCGTCGTCGGACCAGCGTTCTCCGGCGCGACCCGCGCCTCGGAGCCGACCTACTCGCAGGCCGGCGTCGCGACCGTGTCACCGTCTGCGACGGCTGTCGACCTCGCCCAGAAGGGCTGGCACAACTTCTTCCGCATCGTTGCGGACGACAACTCGCAGGGACCGGCGGACGCCGACTACCTGGCCAAGGTCGTCAAGGCCAAGACCGTCTACGTCGTCGACGACGCCCAGGCCTACTCGGCTGGCCTGGCCAAGTCCTTCCTCGGCCAGGCAGGCACGGCCGGGCTGAAAGTGGTCAAGCACGAGACCGTTCCCGGCACCACGCAGTGCCAGGCGGGCAGTGGCAACGTGCAGCAGTACGGCCCCGAGGCGCAGAAGATCGTGGGCTCGCATGCCGACGCCGTCTTCTACGCGGGCTACTACTGCGACTTTGCCTTGATGGCCAAGTCACTGCACGCGGCCGGCTACAACGGCAAGCTGATGTCCGACGACGGCAGCAACGACCCGAAGTTCGTCTCGCAGGCCACTCCGGCCATCGCCAACGGCACCTACGTCAGCTGCGCCTGCCAGGAGACAATCACCGGTTCCGCGTTCTCGACGTTCGCGTCGCAGTTCAAGGCCCTTACCGGGCAGGCACCGGGCACCTACTCGGCCGAGGCTTACGACGCGACGAACTCGATCATCTCGGTCATGAAGGCAAAGGGCGCCGGCGTCACGAAGGCGGACATCATCAGCGGGCTGCACGATTCCGGCTTCAGCTGGAACGGGCTGTCGAAGACGGTGACCTTCGAGTCGAACGGCAACTACGCCGGCAAGGCTGTCTACATGTACCAGGTGAAGAACGGAACGATCACCGAGCTCGGCGAAGTCAGCAAACTCGTCGGCGGCTGAGGTAACAGAGCGCTACGGTCGGGTGCCCGGACATCTTTCGGGCACCCGACCGCTCTCTATTTCCGCCACGTCGAGCTTTGGGGGGAGGCGACCGGCCCGATGTGCCTGACCCACAATTTCTGGAGCTTCTTCGTCAGTGGCCTGTCCAACGGGTTCATCTACGCGCTGATCGCCCTCGGCTACACCCTGGTCTACGGCGTACTCCAGCTGATCAACTTCGCGCACAGCGAAGTGTTCATGATCGGTGGCTTCGGCGGGTTGTTCGTTCTGAACAAGGCGATCTCGGGCACACCGCACGGCGTGGCATCAGTCGGCTACGTCATCCTCGGGCTGCTCGCGGGTGGCATCGTCGGGGGAGCGGGAGCGTTCTTGCTGGAACGGGTGGCTTACCGGCCGCTGCGCCGACGACACGCGCCCAAGCTCGCCTACCTGATCAGCGCGATCGGTGCCTCGTTTTTCCTCTTCACGTTCGCCGGCAAGGAATTCGGCCGTGACTCGGTGGACATCAAGGCGCCGTTCACCAACGGCAATGTCTTCACGTTGTTCGGCGCGAAGGTGCAGACCTACTACGTGGTCGATGCGATCGTCGCGATCATCATGCTCATCTTCCTGGATCGGGTGGTCGCGAAGACCCGCCTCGGCCAGGGCATCCGCGCGGTCGCCCAGGATGCGGACACCGCGAGCCTGCTCGGGGTCAATATCGACCGGGTCATCTCGAACACGTTCATCATCGGCGGCGTTCTCGGCGGCGCCGCCGGCTTCCTGTTCGGTCTCCAGTCCGGCGTCATCTTCTCCATGGGCACCGTACCGGGCATCAAGGCCTTCACCGCGGCCGTGCTCGGCGGCATTGGCAACATCCGCGGCGCCGTCCTCGGTGGCCTGATCCTCGGGGTAGTCGAGAGCCTGTCCGTGGCGTGCATCAACAACGCCTGGACCGACGTCATCGCCTTCGGCATCCTCGTGCTTGTGCTGCTTGTGCGCCCGACCGGCCTGCTCGGTGAGCGCCTCGGGCGGTCGGCATGACGACAGCGACGAATGACCGGCCCGCAAGCGCGTGGGAGCGCCTGACGGGCAATCGCGACGTGCAGCGTTTCGCGCTCTGCATCGCCACGGGCGTCGTCGTCGCGCTGATGACCGGCAAGTCGGGCAACACTCATGAACCGACGGCAGGCATCACCGGCACCTTCAAGTCGGCCAACGGCTATATCTGGGTCGCCATCTTCCTGGTGATCTGGGCGCTGCTCACAGCACGCGAGCACTACTCGTCGTCGTACGGCGCGGTGCAGCGGCGCGTATCTCGCACGCGCGAACAGCTGCTCGGCGACCGGCGCGCGCGCTACGGCCTCTACGGCCTCATGCTGCTCGTGGCGATCCTGCTGCCGTACTTCGTCAGCAACTTCTGGCAGGAGGTGCTGGTCGGGTCGATCGCGCCCTACGTGCTGCTCGCCGTCGGCCTCAACGTCGTCGTCGGATTCGCCGGCCTGCTCGACCTGGGCTACATCGCGTTCTACGCGGTTGGGGCCTATACCGCTGCCTACTTCACCGGCTCGCTGCCGGCGCAGCCGCCGTTCCACGTCAACCCGTTCTGGGCCTACCCGCTCGCGATCGCCTTTGCGATGCTGTCCGGCGTCATCCTCGGCATGCCGACGCTGCGCCTGCGTGGTGACTATCTCGCCATTGTGACGTTGGGCTTCGGCCTGATCATCGAGATCGTCGCCAACAACCTGACGAGTGTCACCGGCGGCGCGCAGGGCGTCGTTAACGCGGTGCCGCCCTTCTCGGTCCACGCCGGCGTGCACTACACGTGGCCGCTGGAGCTGCTGCCGGGCAACCACGTGCCCTGGTACTACCTGATCCTTGCCATCATCGTGATCGTTCTCATCCTCTTCCATCTGCTGGAGAACTCACGAGTCGGTCGCACGTGGATGGCACTCCGCGAGGACGAGGTTGCCGCCGAGGCGGTCGGGATCAACCCGCTGAAGTACAAGGTGATGGCCTTCGCCATCGGCGCCAGCACCTCCGGCGTCGCGGGCGTTTTCTTCGCCAGCAAGACCGGCACGTTCACGCCCGGCGACTTCGCGTTCCAAGCGTCGATCCTGGTGCTCGTGATCGTCATCTTCGGCGGGATGGGGTCACTGGCGGGAGCCGTGGTCGGCGCCATCGTCCTGCAATATCTGCCGCAAGCCTTGCGCGGGCACATCCAGCAGACGGACCTGTACATGTACTACGGCGCGCTGCTCATTGTGATGATGATCTTCCGACCGCAAGGGCTCGTCCCGTCCAGGCGACGGGCTCGTGAAATCAGGCTGGCCGAACGCGGCATCGGCACCGCCGACTCGCTCGCCGCCCCGGATCAGGCGCCATGACCGCCGAGACGGCGCCCGCGGAGGCGACCCACGTCAGCGACCCGATCCTGGTCGTCGACAACATCACGCTCCGCTTCGGAGGCGTGACCAGCTTGTCCGATGTCTCGCTGCAGCAGAACCGCGGCGAGATCCTCGCCGTCATCGGGCCCAACGGCGCCGGCAAGACCTCGCTGTTCAACAGCGTCACCGGTGTCTACCGGCCGCAACAAGGCACCATCACGCTGCGGATGGCAGACGGCGCTAACGTTTCGGTGATCGGCCGCAAGCCCAACCGTGTCACGCAACTGGGCGTTGCTCGCACGTTCCAGAACATCCGGCTGTTCAATGCGCTCACTGCCGTCGAGAACGTCAAGATCGGCGTCGAGGCGCGGCAAAAGACCGGGCCGGTGGGTGCGATGCTGCGGCTCCCGCGCAGTCGCCGCGAGGAACGGGAGAGCGACGAGCGCGCCTTCGAGCTCCTTGGCTTCGTCGGGCTGGGTGCACGCGCCAACGACCTCGCTGCTGGGCTGTCGTACGGCGACCAGCGTCGGCTCGAGATCGCCCGCGCGCTGGCGACGGACCCGCAGCTGCTGCTGCTCGATGAGCCGGCCGCGGGGACCAACCCGGTGGAGAAGCGCGACCTTGAAGGGCTCATCCGAAAGATCAACGCGGAGATGTCGGTCAGCGTGCTGCTGATCGAGCACGACATGCGCCTGGTCATGTCCGTGGCCTCCCGGGTCGTCGTACTGAACTTTGGCCGGGTCATCGCCGCTGGCACGCCCACCGAGGTGCAGCGGACGCCTGCCGTGGTCGAGGCCTACCTCGGCGCAGCGGCCGCAGAGGGGAACGGCGATGCTGCTGCAGGTTGAGCAACTGCGCGTCGCGTACGGCGGCATCGAGGCGCTGCGCGGCATCGACTTCGAGGTCGAGGAAGGGTCGATCGTGACCCTGCTCGGCGCCAACGGCGCCGGCAAGACGACGACGCTCCGCACCATCTCCGGACTGCTGCGCCCGAGGGGGGGTGCGATCAGCTTCGAGGGCCGTCGCATCGACGGCGTGCCCCCGCACGAGATGGTCCGGCTCGGCATCGGGCACGTCCCGGAAGGGCGGCGCATCTTCCCGCGGATGAGCGTGCGCGAGAACCTCCGCATGGGGGCCTACCACCGCCGGGACAACGTCGAGCCTGACATCGACCGCGTCTACGACCTCTTCCCGGTGTTGAAGGAGCGGGCCACCCAGGACGGCGGCACCCTGTCCGGCGGCGAGCAGCAGATGCTCGCGATCGGCCGTGCGCTGATGGGCCAACCGCGCCTGCTGCTGCTCGACGAGCCGTCGATGGGCCTTGCGCCGATGATCGTCGCGCGCATCTTCGAGATCATCCGTGAGATCAACGAGCAGGGCACCACCGTGCTGCTGGTCGAGCAGAACGCCGCGCAGGCGCTGCGTCTCGCCACCCGCGGATATGTGCTCGAAACGGGGCAGATCGTCATGGCGGACGAGGCGAGCAAGCTGCTCGCCGACGACCGGGTTCGGGCCGCCTACCTGGGCGAAGGAGCCGCGTAGATTCCGCCATTCGGGTGGTTCACCGATCGTGAGGGAATCCTCACCCGGGGCGACCGAACCGGCGGACAAACGGCCGAGTACCGTGCATCATCTGTACGCCGTGGCACACCCCCAGCCCGCGCCACGGAGTCGACAAGGAGCCCGCGTGCCGCGAACGCCGGTCGTCACCCGCCTCGCGACGATCGCCGATGTCTCGGTGCTCGTCAGCCTCTGGAACGAGCTCCGCAACGTTGGTGCACGCGCCGAGCGCGCCGTGAACCCGGTTGCGACCCCGGACGTGGAGGCCGCGTTCGCCGCGGCCATGTCTGATGCGGACAAGCACGTGATCCTGGCCTGCGTCGACGGCCAGCCTGCCGGCATGGCGGTGTGCCGGACCGTCGAGCCCGACCCGCTGTCAGACAGCCGTGTGCTGCAGATGAGCCACGTCGTGGTCACTCGCCAGCACCGCCGGCGAGGTGTCGGCCACGCACTGCTGGCGGCCGCCGTCGAGATCGCCGACGCCGAGCAGCTCGAGCACATCGGGGTCGAGATCTACCCGTCGGTGCGGGACGCCTCCCGGTTCTATGCCCGGCTCGGTTTCGCCCCGGTCACAGTGCGGCGGGTCGCGCCGCTCGCCGTCCTGCGCCGCCGCCTCGCCAGCGACGGGCCGGTGACGCGGACCGACGAGATGCTGCGGCGCCGGACCCGGGTCCGACGGCCGCTCCCTGCGCAGCGCGCCGCCATCCGTCGTACGTCGGAACCCGTCGACTGAGCTGTCCGCATTGGGGTCGGCCGGGGACTGTCGGCGTCCCGACCTAGGATCGCCTCGTGCCGGCTAGCGACACGACCGACCGCTCGCCGCGGCTGCTCCTGCTCGACGGCCACTCGCTGGCCTACCGCGCGTTCTTCGCCTTGCCGGTGGAGAACTTCGCGACGACCACCGGACAGCCGACCAACGCGGTCTACGGCTTCACGTCGATGCTGATCAACATCCTTCGCGATGAGCAGCCCACGCATGTCGCCGTGGCGTTCGACGTCGGGCGGCAGACGTTCCGGTCGGAGGCCTACGCCGACTACAAGGCGGGGCGCAGCGAGACGCCGACGGACTTCAAAGGCCAGGTCAGCCTGATCAAGGAAGTGCTCGAAGCGCTCGCCATTCCGATGGTGGAGGCGGCCGGTTTTGAAGCCGACGACGTCATCGCGACGCTGGCCGACCAGGCGTCTTCCGACGAGATGGACGTGCTCATCGTCACCGGCGACCGCGACGCCCTGCAGCTCGTCGGCGACAAGGTGACGGTGCTCATGACGCGGCGCGGCATCAGCGACATGACGCGGTTCACTCCGGACGAGGTCTTCGCCAAATACGAGCTGACCCCGGCGCAATACCCCGACTTCGCCGCGGTGCGGGGCGACCCGAGCGACAACCTGCCGTCGATCCCCGGTGTGGGGGAGAAGACCGCATCGAAGTGGATCCGCGAGTTCGGCTCGCTCGATGCCCTTGTCGATCGCGCCGACGAGGTCAAGGGCAAGGCCGGCGACGCGCTGCGCGCCCACCTCGCCGAGGTGGTGCGCAACCGCCAGCTCACCGAGCTGCGCCGCGACGTTCCGTTGCCAGTCGGGCCGCATGACCTGCATCTGGGCCAGTGGGATCGCGAAGAGGTGCACAAGCTCTTCGACACGTTGCAGTTCCGGGTGCTGCGCGAGCGGCTCTACCAGACGCTGCAGGCGGTCGAGCCCGAAGCCGACGAGGGCTTCGAGGTCGTGGGCACCGTGCTCGCGCCCGGCGATCTGCAGGGGTGGCTGGAGGAACACGCCCGCACGGGACAGCGCGTGGGTGTCAGCGTCGCGGGCAACTGGGGGCGCGGCACCGGCGTGGTGACCGGTCTCGCGCTCGCTGCCTCCGACGGCACCGCCGCCTACATCGATCCCGAGCAGATCACCGAGGACGACGAGCAGGCGCTGACGGCGTGGCTCGCCGACGATGCGCAGCCGAAAGCCTTCCACGACGTGAAGGGTCCGTTGCTCGCATTCGCCGACCGTTCCTGGCCACTGGCCGGCGTCACCAACGACACTGCCCTCGCCGCCTACATCGCGTTGCCCGGGCAGCGGTCGTTCGACCTGGCCGACCTGGCGCTGCGCTACCTCCGTCGCGAGCTTCGCGCCGAGACGTCGACCGCCAACTCGATCGAAGGCAGCCAGCTGTCGCTCGACGGGTCGGCCGAGGAGGACATCGCCCAGGCCGAGATGATCCGCGCCAGGGCCGTCGCCGATCTTGCCGACGCGCTCGAAGCCGACCTCGAACGGCGCGGCGGCTCACGGTTGCTGCGCGAGGTCGAGCTGCCGCTGACGGCGCTGCTCGCGGAGATGGAGCGCGTCGGCATCGCCGCCGACGTCGAGTGGCTCGCCGAGCTCGAGGCGCGGTTCGGTGGCGAGGTCAAGCGCGTCGCAGAGGAGGCCTACTCCTGCGTCGGCCGCGAGTTCAACCTCGGTTCGCCCAAGCAACTGCAGGAGATCCTGTTCGTCGAGCTGAAGCTGCCGAAGACGAAGAAGATCAAGACCGGCTACACCACCGACGCCGACGCGTTGATGTGGTTGGCGACGCAGACCGACCACCCGCTGATCGCGCACCTGCTCCGCCATCGCGACGTGTCCCGGCTCAAGACCGTCGTCGACTCGCTCATCCCGATGGTCGACGACGCCGGTCGCATCCACACGACGTTCAACCAGATGATCGCGGCCACCGGCCGGCTGTCGAGCCAGGACCCCAATCTCCAGAACATCCCGGTACGCACGGCTGAAGGCCGCGAGATCCGCCGTGCCTTCGTGGTCGGCGACGGCTACGAGTCGCTGATGACCGCGGACTACAGCCAGATCGAGATGCGCATCATGGCGCACCTTTCCGGTGACGTCGGCTTGATCGAGGCATTCACGTCCGGTGAAGACCTTCACACCTACGTCGCCAGCAAGGCCTTCGGTCTGCCGATCGATGCAGTCGATCCGGAGCTGCGTCGGCGGATCAAGGCGATGTCCTACGGGCTGGCCTATGGCTTGTCGCCGTACGGGCTCGCGCAGCAGCTCGGGATCACGCCGGACGAGGCGCGCGAGCAGATGGACACCTACTTCTCGCGCTTCGGCGGCATCCGCGACTACCTGACCGGTGTCGTCGCGCAAGCGCGCATGGACGGCTACACCGAGACCATCCTGGGCCGTCGCCGCTACCTGCCAGATCTCACCAGCGACAACGGGCAGCGACGGCAGATGGCCGAGCGGATGGCGCTCAACGCACCGATCCAGGGCAGCGCGGCCGACATCATCAAGGTCGCCATGCTCAACGTCCGGGGCGCGATGGGCGCAGCGCACATGAAGTCACGCATCCTGCTGCAGGTGCATGACGAGCTCGTTCTCGAGGTCGCGCCAGGGGAGCGTGAGCAGGTCGAGGAGGTCGTCCGCCGCGAGATGGCCGGCGCTTACTCCCTCGGCGACGTGCCGATGGACGTCAGCGTCGGCATCGGCGCTACCTGGGACGACGCCGGTCACTAGCCAACTTGTCAGACGGTGGCGTTGCTATGGCCACCGGACAGTCTGACAAGTCCGGCGATGGACGGTCAGTTCGTTGTCTTGGGCAACGCCGGGTCCACCGCCAAGGCTCCGCCCTGGTAGGTGCAGCCGGCGTTCCAGAGCAGGAACGAGTCGATGCCGTCGCGGTGGGCCGCGAGGATCTGCGCCTCAACCTGCGCCACGTGGTAGGTGACGCCGAGGGAGAAGTCCTGCAGCCACGGCATCACTTGCGCGTTCGTGCCCCGGACCTTTTTGAGGAAATCCTTCAACGAGCGGTTCACGATCGCGTACGGCTGCGCGTTGGGGTTCTTGACGCCGTACTCGCCCGGGCCCCAGTGCGACGGGTAGACCATCGGCGCGACGTAGTCGACGTACTTCGCCATCGCGCCGATGTCCTGCCCGACCTCCTTGGGTCGCGTTGCGGAGACGCCGAACACGGCGAGGCCGAGGTAGGCGCCGTTCGCACGGACCGGGCCGCTGGCGTCGCGCACGAAGTTGGCCACACCCACCGGCGCGGTCGTCTTGGCGCCGGGGAAGCGCATCGTCGAAAGCGGGCCGTCCGGGCGGCGGACGTAGTCGAACATGACGTCGTCGAACCCGAGCTTCGAGGCTTCGGTCGCGAGCGCGATGTTGTAGGCCTGCACCTGCGGGTTCGCCCAGTTGGTGAATGCTGCCCCGCCGTACTTCGCGCTGTTGTAGGGCCCGCCGTGCGGCGCCTGCACGACCCAGTCGCGGTGCCCATGCTTCCAGGCCCAGGCCGCGAGCTTGGGGTCGCGGAAGCAGACGATTCGGCCGACGACGCGCACGCCCATGCCGTGCAGCTGCGCGACCACCTTGCGCGGGTCATAGAGCACCCGGACAGCGTGAATCTGGTGGGCCAGGGCGACGCCGGTGTCGAAGTTGACGTAGCCGTCCTCTTCCTTCACGTCCAGCTCGATCGTGTTGATCTTGTGCTGGCGGATGAGCTTCAACACCGGGTTGCGCAAGACATTCGCGTTCCAGCCGTAGCCGGTGACGTGGACCCCGCGCATCTGCGGATGCCGGACGGCCACCGTCACTGTCTGGGTCGCCGCATTTCCGGCCGCGTCCGTTGCCACTACCGCGAGATGCGCCGGCGGCGTCGGCAACGTCAGGCTGAACCGGTCGCCGGCGAGCCGAACGTCGCGCCCGTCCGCACGGACGTGCACCGCGCCGGTCGCCGTGCCCGTGATCGTGACCGGCGAGCGAAGGGATGGCGCCGTCGCCGGCGCAGCCACGTGCAGGACCGGCGGGGTGGTGTCGACACGGAAGGACCGCCTGATGCTCGAACCGGCGGCGCGCACGCTGAGCTGATGCGCGCCGTCGGCAACGTCTGCCGCTGTGACGGTCACCATCCGCCCATCGGTCTGCGCGGCTACCGGCCGGCCGTCGAGCGTCGCTTTGGCCTTCCCGGGTGACGCACCGTGCACGTCGACGTGCACGACGAACTGGTGCGCCCGGACCGCGCCGATGACGGCGTCGACGGGCAGATCAGTGACGGTAAGTGTCGCGTTGTTGCCGCATGCCACAAGTGGCGTGGCCAGGGCAGCAAGAAGCAATAGTGAGATCGGGGGGCGCACGGAACTCGTCTACCGGACGAGGGCGGTTGCATGCAACCACATCGGGGTGATTTCGCGTCACGGCTTGTGCGTGACAAAGATCGCCGTGCCCGGAATCACCCGACCACGCAGCGGGCTCCACTGCCCCCACGGGAGTTCGTGGTCGTCCGGCCACTCCGGTTCGACCAGATCGTCGAGCACGAGCCCGGCGGCGACGATCTCGCGCACGCGGTCGCCCACGGTGCGGTGGTGCTCGACGTATGTCACCTCGCCGTCGGCGTTCTCCTCGACGTAGGCACGACGGTCGAAGTACGACGACTCGACCACCAGCCCGCCGGGCCCCGGGTCGTCGAGGAAGCACCAGCGGAACGGATGGGTGGTGGCGAACACCCACCGTCCGCCCGGACGCAGCACCCGCGCCACCTCCCGCATCACCGCCGCCGAGTCGGCGACGAACGGGACCGCGCCGTACGCCGAACAGGCCAGGTCGAAGCTCTCATCACGGAACGGCAGCCGCTGCGCGTCCGCCTGTACCAGCGGCACCGCGAGCTTCGTACGGGCGCCGAGGTCGCGGCCCTGCAGGAGCTGGCCGGCGGACACGTCGAACGCCACCGGCCGGGCTCCCTGGGCGAGCAGCCAGCGGCTGCACTGGGCGGCGCCGCACCCCACCTCCAGCACCCGGTGGCCGACAAGGTCCCGCTCCGGATCGCCGAGCAGCCGGACGTCCCGCTCGCGGAAGTTCTCCGGGCTCCAGACGAAGTCCGCGTCGCCCAGATAGGCGCCGTGTTCGGCGTAATATTCGCCCGCCCGCACGTCCCACCACGACCGCATCGCCCGGGCCGATTCGCCCGCGTCTGCGTCCCTTCGGAGGACGCGCTCGACTCGACTCACGCTCCGCATTAGACTCCACGGAGCGCTGTGGGTCTGCCATGCGCTCGTAGGTAGTCGGGGTAAACCAGTCGGCCACTCACGAAAGGGACCTGCCGCGCGCAGTCCCGCATTCGTCCCCGAGCCCAAATTCCGCCGACATCATCCGCACTGAGAAGAGTCCCGACTAGATGACCAGCACGCCCACGACGACCGCCCCTGCTCAGGTAGCCATCAACGACGTCGGCAGCGCCGACGACTTCCTCGCCGCCATCGAAGGCACCATCAAGGAGTTCAACGACGGCGACATCGTCGAGGGCGTGATCGTCCGGGTCGACCGCGACGAAGTGCTCCTCGACATCGGCTACAAGACCGAGGGCGTGATCCCGAGTCGCGAGCTGTCGATCAAGCACGACGTCGACCCCAATGACGTCGTCACTGTCGGTGACCAGGTCGAGGCCCTGGTTCTCCAGAAGGAGGACAAGGAGGGCCGGCTGATCCTGTCCAAGAAGCGTGCGCAGTACGAGCGCGCCTGGGGCACGATCGAGAAGATCAAGGACGAGGACGGCATCGTCGAGGGCACCGTCATCGAGGTCGTCAAGGGCGGCCTGATCCTCGACATCGGCCTGCGCGGCTTCCTGCCGGCGTCTTTGGTCGAGATGCGCCGGGTCCGTGACCTGCAGCCGTTCGTCGGCAAGACGCTCGAGGCCAAGATCATCGAGCTGGACAAGAACCGCAACAACGTCGTGCTGTCCCGCCGTGCGTGGCTGGAGCAGACCCAGAGCGAGGTCCGGCAGAACTTCCTGACCCAGCTGCAAAAGGGTCAGATCCGCAAGGGCGTCGTCTCGTCGATCGTCAACTTCGGCGCGTTCGTCGACCTCGGCGGCGTCGACGGTCTCGTGCACGTGTCCGAGCTGTCCTGGAAGCACATCGACCACCCGTCCGAGGTGGTCGAGGT
>Ga0207705_10001939_pt1 | contig 16159 bp, 15 predicted proteins | sample KBSC13metaG_FD_184314 | JGI IMG/M metagenome (GOLD analysis project Ga0207705, IMG submission 184314) | Corn rhizosphere microbial communities from Kellogg Biological Station, Michigan, USA - KBS C1-3 metaG (SPAdes) (version 2) | ecosystem: Host-associated > Plants > Roots > Rhizosphere > Soil ...
CTGTCGCATCTCTGGCCAGCGGCAAGCCCAGCAGCTCGGCGCCCGCGCTCTCGCCCGCCAGAGATGCGACAGTGTCGCGGTCCACGGGCGCCAGGCGCACCGTCACCTTCGTGGATTCGCCCAGGCGGCGGATGGCCGCCTTGATCATCCCCACGCGCACCTCGGGATCGGTCTTCAGCTCGGCGTCGATGATCTGACGCGCCAGCAGGCAGCCGATCTCCAGCGCCGTCGAGCCGATCTCCGCGCCCAGTCGGCCCCCGAGCTTCTTCAGCTCGGCGATGGCCTGGGCCAGCTTCTCGGTGGACTCCTGGCTCATCATCGCGGGCGGTGTAGGCAACGGTGGGGCCAGGGACTGCACGCCAATCTCGTCGTCGTGGTCGGCGTCCTCCGGGAACATCAGCTCGGGCTCGGCGTCCCCCTGGGCGGAGCCGAACAGCGGGTGGATGTTCTTGGCGCGCGCCCCGGTCAGGAATCCAGGGCTGCGGGTGTGGCGGGACGAGGCAGGCATGGGCATTGGTCGGCGTCTCCGCTACACCATCTTGTCGGCGGGCCCGACGACGGTGATCCGTCCCTGCTCCGCCAGGGTGAAGGCAATCTTGACCAGCTCGCTCTGGGCCAGCTCGACGTCGGCCAGCTTGACCGGCCCCATCGCGGCGATGTCGTCCGACAGCATCTGCGCCGCCCGGCTGGACATGTTCTTCATGATCTTGTCCTTCACCATCGCCGCCGCGCCCTTCAGGGCCACGCCCAGGCGGCTGGTGTCGACCTCGCGCAGGAAGGTCTGCACGTCGCGGTCGGACAGGTTCACCAGGTCCTGGAAGGTGAACAGCTTCGTGCGCAGCTCGGCGGCCAGCTCGGGATCGTCCTTCTCGATCTCCTGCACCGCCTCGGTCTGCTGGGCGGCGGGCGTGCGGCGCAGCAGCTCGACGGCCGCGCCCTTGCCGTCGAAGCGGCGCATGCCCGTCGACACCGAGGCGCGCAGCTCGATCGACAGCGCGTTGCCCACTTCGCGCAGCACCTCCGGCGAGACCGCCTCCAGCGTGGCCAGCCGCCGCAGGATCTGCGGCCGCTGCGCCTCGGGGATCAGCTTCAGCACCTGGCCGGCCCGGGTGCCCTCCATCGCCCCCAGCACCAGCGCCACCGTCTGCGGCTGCTCGCGGGCCAGCACCATGGCCAGCGCCTCGGGGTCGGCCAGGGCCACCGGGCCCAGGATCTCGTCGGCCTGGGGCGGCGGGGCCGCGCCGTCGAAGGCGCGGCGCACGACGTCGGCGCCCAGCACCTGGGCCGCCACCTCGCGCAGCAGGTTGTCACCGGCGGCCGTGTCACCGCCCACCATGTCCAGCGCCTCGACGAAGGCCCCCAGGGCCTGCGGGACGGCGGCGGGCTGGCGGCGGATCTGCTTGGCCCCCTGGGCGATGGCGCGCACGCTGCTCTCGTCCAGGTGCTGGAACACGGCCGCCGCGACGTCGGGGCCCAGCCCCAGCATCAGGGCCGCCGCGCGCTGCGTGCCGGGTCCGGGTGGCTTCTTGCCGTCCGCCTTGCCATCGCCATTGCTCGGTGCTGCGTCTGCCACTGCTTAACTCCTCTGCTCGCTGTCGGAATCGATCCAGGCCTTCACCAGGTGGGCGGCGCGCGCGGGGTCGGTCCGCGCCACGTCGCGGGCGCGGTCACGCACCACCACGTTCGGATCCGCCGCCGGGCCCAGCGCCGCCTGACCACCGCTCGCGGGCAGCAGCGCCTGCTGGTCCATCATCGCCTCCAGTTCACCCACCCGCGCCCCGGGGCGCAGCATGGCCGCGCTGCCCGCGGACGTGGCCAGCGCCGGCTGCGGCGAGGCCAGGGCGCGCATCTTCCCGATGGCCAGCGCCGCGATGATCAGCAGCACCACGCCGCCCACCAGCTGGGCGATGCGCATGATGCGCGGCGAGTCCAACACCGAGACCTTCGACTCCTCGGGCTCGGCAGGCTTCGAGAACGCCTGCGACGAGATCTGGAACTGGTCGCCACGGGCGGCGTCGAACCCGACCGCGCCCTTGGCCAGCGACTCGAGGCGCTTCATCTCGGCGTCGCCGCGCGTCTTGCCGGCCGGCGCGTCCAGCAGCACCGCCACCGACAGCCGCTTCAGGCGCGAGCCGCGGGTGACGGTGTGGGTGACCGTCTTCGAGATCTCGTAGTTCTTCGTCTCGTCCTCGCGGTTGCTGACGCCGCGGTTCGAGCCACCGCCGCCGGGAGCGCCCGCGCCCGGCTGGTTGGCCACCGCGCCCGCCACGCCCGACGCGCCCGCGCTGTCCTGCTGGTTCTGCTCGGTGGTGTGATGCTCGCTGCGCACCGCCGCGGCCTCGGGATCGTAGGCGTCGTTCGTCGTCTCGATCTCCGAGGCGTCGAACGTGGCGCTGACCTTCGCCACCACGGCCCCCTGCCCCACCGCCGGCTCCAGCAGATCGGTGATGCGGCGCTCGAGGATGCGCTCCGCGTCCCGCTCGTTGCTCTGCGCCTTGGCGCCGGGCGAGTCGTCGCCGGCCAGCACCGTGCCGTGACCGTCGACCAGGGTGACGTTCTCGGCGGAGAGGCCCGTCACCGCCGACGCCACCAGGTGGCGCACGCCGGCGATCTCCTTGTCCGTCATGGTGCGGCCGGGCTGCAGCGTCAGGGCCACCCCGGCCGAGGCCTTGTGGTCCTCGTCGCGGTACAGGCCCTTCTCGGGCAGAGTGATGTGCACGCGCGCCGAGCGCACCGGCGCCAGCCGCGAGATGGTGCGCGACAGCTCGCCCTCGATGGCGCGCTGCAGGTTCACCCGCTGCGTGAACTCGGACACCCCCAGATCGCCGCGGTCGAAGATCTCGAAGCCGACGCCACCGCCGCGGGGCAGCCCGGCCGCGGCCAGCATCAGGCGCGTGTCGTAGACCTGCGAGGCCGGCACCGACAGCGCCGTGCCGCCCGCGTCCAGCTTGAAAGGAATCTTGGCGGCCTTCAGCTGCGCCGCCGCCTCGGCCGAGTCCTCGGCCGTCATGTTCGTGAACGCGTACTCCCAGGCGCCGCTGGAACCGCTGAGCTGCGAGACCGCGATGATCACGGCCAGCACCGCCAGGCCCGCCAGCGCGCCGAACTTCACGGACGGCGGCAGGCTGGCCAGACGCCTGGGCAGCTCTTTCAGTTGGTTCATCAGCGGTTCCATGCGCGATTTGTCCTCTTTCGATCCGATCCCGGTTATCCAGTCGTTGCGCTGTCGCCGCTCACACGCTCATGCGCATGATCTCTTGGTAGGCGTCGATCATCTTGTTGCGCACCTTCATGGCCAGGCGCATGGACACGTCGGCCTTCTCCAGCGCCAGCGACATCTCGTGCAGGTTGCCGCCGCCCAGCGCCACCTTCTCGGCCTGCTGATCGGCCTCGACCTGCATGCCGTCCACCTTCTGCAGGGCGTCGCCCAGCGACTCGGCGAAGCTGCCCGGACCGACGCTCTGGCCGCCCTTCTCGACGGCGCCGGGGCGCTGCTGCTCCCCGATGTGCCCGATTGACTGGGCGATGGGCTGGGAGATGGATTGAATCGTTTCGATGCTCATTCAAAGGCCTTTCGCGTGTTCGTGTGGACCGGCGCCTCAGCGCGCGATGTCCAGCCCCCGCTGCGCCATGGTCTTCAGGGTGTCGATGGCGGTGGCGTTCGCCTCGTAGCTGCGCGACGCCGACATCAGGTTCACCACCTCGTGCACGGGGTTGACGTTGGGGAAGGTGACGAACCCCTCGGCGTCCGCGTCAGGGTGCCCCGGGCTGTACACCTTCCGTCCCTCGGTCTGGTCGGCCACGATCGACGAGATCTCCGCCATCATCGGCGGGCCGGCCGAGGCCTGCGCCTCGCCCAGCTCGGCCGGGAACGGCACCGCCTGGATGACGGGGTCGAGGCGCTTGTAGGGGCCGCCCTCGGCGGTGCGGGTCGTCTCGGCGTTGGCCAGGTTCGACGTGGCCAGGTTGACGCGCGTTCGCTCGACGCCCAGGCCCGTACCGCTGATGCGGAGCGCGGTGAGGAAGTCCATGATCAGGCCGCCCCATCCGAGGCCACGTAGCGCAGGATGGCCAGCTTCTTGCCGGCCGCCTTGGCGCTGGCGCCGTACTGCAACCCGTTCTCGGCCAGGCCCGCCATCATGCGATCGATGTCGACCTCGTTGCCGTCGATGCTGGGGCTGGAGCCGCCGCCCTGGTGGATCATCATCGTGGCCGCGTTCGTGGCGCGAGAGCCCTCGAGCGCCCCGCCCGAGGCGTCCATGTGGCGCGGGTCCGTGGCCGCCATGCCGTCGGTGACCGACACCTGCTGCGCGGCCGCCATGGCCTGCGTGAAGTCCAGCTCCTTGGGCCGGAAGCCCGGTGTATCCGCGTTGGCGACATTGCCCGCCAGCACGTTGTGCTCGACCAGCCGTACGTCGAGCGACTGCTCGAGCCGTGTCAAAGTCGTGTCGAAGATTTTCATGTGAGACCTCGCAGAGAGCCCACTGCGAGGTCCGTGCCAGTCGGAGATCTGTCACGCGGGCCGTCTTCGCCGGCCTTGCGGGGAGCGCGCGCCAGATCGACGACGCTCATCCCCCGCCTCGCTTGGCGTCGGCCTTGGCCCGGGCGGCCGGCTCGTCGGCGGCCTGCTTGCCGCCCGTCGCGTCCCGGCCGGCCGCCGCGGCGGCCTTGTCCGACTTGTCCGACTTGTCCGACTTGTCGTCGTCGCCCGCTTCTTTCTCGGGCGCCTCCCCGCCAGCGGTCTCGGACTTTTCGCCGTCCTTGTTCGCGGCGGCCTTCAGCCCGTTCATCAACGTGGCGGCCTTCTTCGCGGCCGCGTCGGCGTCCCTCAGGCCGGTCAGCGTCGCGCCCGTCTCCTTCTCGATCTGATCGCGCAGCGACGCCGTCATCTCGTCCTCCTCGCTGCGCGAGGCCAACGTCTTCAGGGCGGCCTTCCACCGCTCGCTGACGCGCGCCTTCGCGCCCAGGCGCGTCCCCATGTACTCGGCCACCACCCGGGCGCGCACCAGATCCTCGGCGCGCAGGAACGCCTCGACGGCGGCCAGCAGGTGGTCGGACAGGCGCGCGTCAGGGACCTCACGCGCCGTCGACGCCAGCAGGTTGCCGGCGAAGTCGGGCGCGCCCATCCGGATGGCCACCAGGGCGCCCGCCTCGGCCAGCTCGACGGCCAGCGGGCCCTTGTCCCAGGACGGCAGCTCCAGGTAGCTCTGCATCAGGTTCTCTTCGAAGGTGCGCTGCTGCTCGGCGGCGGCGACCTGGGTGGCCGGGTCCGTGCCCGACGCCCCGCCCGCGCCGCCCGTCGCGCCCTTGCCAGGGGCGACCGCCACCGCGCGACGGGCGTGCGGCAGCGGCGCGCGCGACGCCTCGCGCATCCCCTGCAGCAGGATGCGCCGGCACAGGAGCTCGGCCTCCTCGCGGCAGACGCTCTCGACCCCGTGCGCCTCGATCTGATCGGAGAGGATGCGCACCGCCTCGGACACGTGACCCAGGTAGGCCTGCGTGCGGGCCTGTCGCATCACCGACTCGGCGCGCAGCGGCTCGGGCAGGCCGGTCGGGTCATAGGTGCGCGTCAGCTCCTCGTCGTCGTCCAGGCAATCGCCCGTCAGCTCGCACAGCCGCTCGGAGGCCATGCGCCCGAACACCCCGTAGGCGCCCACGCGGCGGTACCAGCCGGCGGCCGTCAGCGGATCGCCCGTGCGCAGCGCCAGGTCGCCCAGGCGGAGGGACGCCATCTGGCGGTGGGGACCGGACAGACCATTTCGAAACAGCGCCGCCGCCGCCAGGATGTGACCGTCCTTCAGCTCGCACTCGCCGCGCGCGACGCCGCCCCGCGCGGGGCAGCCTTGCCCCAGTCCCACCCGCCAGGGATCGAAGAAGTACCCGGGTGCGCCGTCCAGGCCCGGCCGCCAGGGCAGCCCCCGCAGCTCGTTGATGTCCAGGAAGATCTTCTTGCCCTCGGGCGTCAGCTGCGCCTCGATGCGGCGGCTGCGGCAGGTCAGCTCGACGGCGCCTTCGCGCACGGTCACCTTGGGGCACACCGCGCCCGCGTGGGCGGTCAGCTTGGCCGCCAGCGCGGTGGGCGCGTCCTTGGTCGGACGCAGCCGGATCAGGCGCGACAGCGCGTCCACCGTCAGCTCGACAGGGCCGTGCAGGGCCGGCAGCGGAATCCGTTCGGCCGTGGCCGCCATGGTCAGGCGCACCGGCTTCGGCGGCTCCTTCTTGTTCTCGATGCGCTGGGCGCCCTCGGCAGCGGTGGGCTCGGCGGCACCGGCGGCCGGCGCCGCCAGCCCCACCACCAGCGCCGCGGCCAGGACCGCCAGCGCGCAGGGACGACGGCCGCGCAGTTCAGCGCCGGTCACGTCGATGATGCGGACGAGTCCTCCGGCGTGGCGACGACGCGGTCGTCCGTCGCCCGGCGACGCAGCTTTTCGACCAGCGTCGTCCGACCCATGCCGAGGAGCTTCGCCGCCTCCTTCTTGTTGCTGCCGGTCTGCACGAGGGCCGCGTTGATGTAGCGGTTCTCCAGCTCGCGCAGCATGGTGGGCAGATCCACCGGGAACTGCAGGATGGGCGTGGGGGTGTTGCCCGTGGCCTCGCGCAGCCTGCCGTTGACGGCGCGCTCGGCGCTCCGGAACTCGGCGGCCATGCTCGCCAGCGACTGCAGGCTGACCGGCTCGACCGACTCACTCACCTCGGCCGCCTCGGCGGACGCCTCGACCATCGCCGGGGCGGGCAGCCCGCCTTCGACGGCGCTCGGGAGGGGGGATTCGGAGACCGCGGGGGCCTCGACGACCGGCGCGAACTCGACCGAGGCCGGCGCCGCGGCCGACGCCTGCGACTGGACCGACTCCAGGTGCGGCGCCCGGATCCCCAGCGGCAGATCCGCCAGGCGAATCACCTCGCCCTCGGCGCACACCGACACCCGCTCGACCAGGTTCTCCAGCTCGCGCACGTTGCCGGGCCAGTCATAGGTGGACAGGCACTGCATCACCGCCGGCTCGACGGGACGAGCCTCGCCCCGCCGCTCCCAGAAGTGACGGAACAGGACGGCGATGTCAGCGCGCCGCTCGCGCAGCGACGGCAACCGCACCGGGCAGACGTGCAGCCGATAGTACAGATCGCTGCGGAACCGGCCCGCCCGCACCTCGTCGGCCAGATCGCGGTTCGTGGCCGCGACCAGGCGGAAGTTCGCCGGCAACGACTCCGAGCTACCCACCGGCTCGTAGGTGCGCTCCTGCAGCAGGCGCAGCAGCTTGACCTGCAAGGACAGCGGCAGCTCGCCGATCTCGTCCAGGAACAGGGTGCCGCCGTCCGCCAGGCCCACGCGGCCGCGCCGGGCCGAGACCGCGCCGGTGAAGGCGCCGCGCACGTAGCCGAACAGCTCGCTCTCCAGCAGGGTCTCGGGGATGGCGCCGCAGTTGACCGGCACGAACGGCCGGCCGTGGCGGGGGCTGCTGGTATGAATGAAGCGCGCGAAGACTTCCTTCCCCGTTCCCGTCTCCCCGGTCAGCAGCACCGTGGCGTCCGTCAGGGCCACCCGCGCACAGGTGCGGCGCGTGTCCACCAGCGGGCTCTCGGGGCCGAACACCAGGCCGGACGTGGATTTCGCGGGCTGCATCGTGCCGTCTACCAGCTGCGCGGAGAGAGCCATCGTCCGATTTCTCCTTCGAGATTGGTGGGCGGGGTCATGCCATCCGCCATCGACCTGCCGCGCCGATTCCTTGAGGCTGCGCGACACGAATCTGTCGCGCCGAGCCGCAATCCTGACGGGCAGTTACGGGGACTACCCAGCGTGCCGCGGGCCCCTCCAGATCCGGCGGCATCCGCCGATGATTGGCCTCGCACCGACGGCTGCCATGGACGAGCTCACGCGACCCCGCTTCGACCCCTCGTCCGCGCTGTCCTCTCGCGCCCGCGCGCTCCGGCGCGTGACCATGCTGAAGACGGGGCGCTGGCACCTGCCCCTCGGCACGCGCCAGGGCGCCCGCTTCATCGCCGTCACCGGCTCCCGGGGGGTCGGCAAGAGCACGATCGCCGCCAACCTGGCCATCGCGCTGGCGGGGCTGCGCGCGCGCGTGGTCCTCATCGATCTGGATCTGCGCCGCCCCACCCTGCATCGGCTGTTCGGGATCCAGGCGCCCGTGTCGGGGCTGCGCGCGCTGCTGGAGGCGCAGGTCGAGACGATGGAGCAAGCGCTGACGCCAACGGCGGTGCGAAACCTGTTCCTGGTCTCGGCCGAGGGGGCGCGTCCCCCCGAGCTTCCCGCCCAGCCCGAGCAGCAGCATCGATTGCTGGAGCAGGTCTGGGACCTGGACGCAGACATCGTGATCGCCGACGTCCCCGCGGCGGCGGAGGACGAGCTGGTCGATCTGTTCGCGCTGGGCGCGTTGCGGGTCGTGGTCGCGTCGCCGGACAGCCGCTCCGTTCGTTCCGCGTACGACTACTTCCGCTCCGAGGTCGTCCGCGAGGTGGACCACGTCGCGGGCGCGACCGCCGAGGCCGCCGCCCTGGTCAGCGCGTTGATGCAGCCCGCGCCCCGCGCCATGGGCGCGCTGCTGGCGGCGCTGGAGGGAAAGCCCGACCTTCAGACCGTCATCCGTCAGGCCCTGAACAGCTTCGGCGGCCGGCTGATCGGAAACCGCGTCCATGGTCCGACCCAGGCCGACCTGCTGCACGCCGCCTCCCGCCTGCTGGGAGACTACCTGGGGATCTCCGTGCCGCTGCTGGGAACGACGTCGGTCAGCGAGAACATCGGCGCCGGCGCGGGCACCCCGTTGCTGATGGGGACGGGCATCGATCGCAACGTGCGCGCGCTGCACGCGATGGCAGAGCTGCTGATGATCGACATCAACGAGCTGGAGGCGCCTCACTGCGTGCCGGGCGCGCGGCCGGAGGCCGTCTCCCCGCGCTGCTGTCTGCCGGGTCGTTCGGCCCGGGACGAGGCCGGCGAGCAGCCGGCGCTGCCGGTCCCGCTGGGCACGTACATGCGGCGCTTTCCCCGGTACCCGGTCGACTGGCACGCGCGCTACGTCTCGGACGCGGGACGCGACCTGGACGTGCGCGTCGTCGACGTCTCGCAGGGGGGCGTCTCGATCGAGGCGATCCCCAGCTTCGACCTGGGCCAGCGGGGCCTGCTGACGTTCACCCAGCTTCCCGGCCAGCCGCAGCTGTCGGTCACCATCGTGGACGCGCGCCGTCCCATGGGTCGGGCGGGGCTGCGCTTCGACGGGCCGCGCGTGGTCGCGCAGAACGTGGCGGGGATGGCCCGCGCGGCGGCGCGCGGCGGCGCGGTCCTCCCCCCCGCCTGAGCCACCGCCATCCCAGGATCATCCCGGAACCGTTGGCATTTCAGGCAGCCCCTCGCCTCGGTCGCCGACCGCCTTAGATTGGGGCGTATGGACGCGACACAGGTTTCTCCTTCGGCGGGTGAGGACGAGGCGTCCCAGGTGCGGCCGCACCGCCTGTACACGATCTGCGGCGGCACGGACACCGGCTCGCAGCGCAATCAGAATCAGGACACCTTCGTCATCGCCGATCTCGAGTCGGGGCGCATCGAGAGGCCTTGCATCAGCACCGACGTCTGGGTGGCGCGCCCCGGCGTGCTGATGCTGGTGTGCGACGGGATGGGCGGTCCGGCGGCGGGCGACGTGGCGTCGCGGCTGGCGGCGTCGTCGATCAAGCAGGGCCTGCAGGCCGAGGGGGACAACGTCGGCCGCGCGCCCGCGCACTCCCTGAAGCGCGCTGTGCTGCAGGCGAACAAGGTCATCCTGAACGAGGCGAACGCGCACCCCGAAGAGCGCGGCATGGGGACCACTTGCACGGCGGCGCTGGTCTCGCCCGACCGGCTGGCCATCGCCCAGGTGGGCGACTCGCGCGCCTACCTGATGCGCGACGGGAAGCTGATCCCGCTGACGCGTGATCAGACGCTGGTGGCAGATCTGGTCGCCTCAGGCGCCCTGAAGCCCGACCAGGTCGAACAGTTTCCCTTCCGCCATGTGCTGGCGCAGGCGCTGGGGACGAAGCCGAACGTCAACCCTGTCATCACCGACATCGAGGTGCGCGAGGGCGACCGCCTGCTGCTCTGCTCGGACGGGTTACACGGCTCGGTGCCCGATGCCACCATCGCGGCGATTCTTTCGGGGGCCGGGAAGGTCGCCGACGCCTCGCAGGCGCTGATCGACGCCGCGCTGGCCGCGGGTGGGCCGGACAACGTGACCGTGGTGGTCGCCGACTGCGGGCCGCTCAGCGATCAGCCGCCGCGCGCGCCGCGCGGCAACGCCTGAGCGCGCCGGCACCCGAAATAGCGCCCTGACCGACCAGCCGCGCGCCCGACGTACGCAACCGGGGGCGCGCGCGTGACTAGTTCAGCGACGCGTCGTCTTCTTGCTGGCTGGGCACGACGACGAACGCCTCCTGGGCGACCGGCGAGGCGTGGTGATGGACCATCTTCCACACGCCTCGCTCCAGCGCGAAGACGTTGGTGGCCACCAGGGCAGCCCCTGCCACCCGTTCCTCGCACAGCACGAAGCCGGCATCGCCCAGGATGTGCGGGGTGGGGTTCGTGCACACGACGCGCGGTGCCCGCCCGCTGGCCAGGATCGACCTCCAGCTGGCCAGCACCGCCTCGCGCCCGCGCAGCGCCGTCCAGCCGGGGTGAACGCACGCCACCGACGCCGTACCCGACCACAGGTTCTCCATCGCGGCGACGTCGCCTCCCACGAAGGCCCTGTAGAAGGCCTCGTTCGCCGCCAACAACGCCGTCGCGCCCGCCGCTCGTTCCGTCATGCATCTCTCCGGGGAGCCAATCTAGCATCTCGAAGCTGGTAGTCTTCCGCCCGTGCCGGACGATTCGACCTCACGAACATCAACACACTCTCCGACGCTGCGGCCCGACGCCGCCATCTCGCCCTCGGGGCGTCTGGACCTGCCGGTGTCTCACGGGCGGCTGGAGGCGTTGCTGAAGGAGCCGCCAGCGCCCCGGCGGGCGGCCGTGGTGTGCCATCCGCACCCGCAGGCGGGCGGGACGATGAACAACAACGTCGTCTATCGCGTGGCGAAGGCGCTGAACGACCGCGCCACGGCGGTGCTGCGCTTCAACTTCCGCGGCGTGGGCCGATCCACCGGCAGCTACGGCGAGGGCGTGGCCGAGTGCGAGGACGCGCAGGCGGCGCTGGACTTCATGGCCGCCCGGTATCCCGGGCTGCCCCTGTGGATGGCCGGCTTCTCGTTCGGGGCGCGCGTGGGACTGTTGACGGGCATCCGTGATCCGCGCGTGTCGCGGCTGCTGGGCGTGGGCCTGGCGGTGCGCATGTTCGATCTGTCGTTCCTGGAGGGGGCGCGCGGCGGCAAGCCGCTGGCGGTGATCCAGGGCGCGAACGACGAATACGGCGATCGCGCCGACATCGAGGGCCTGGTGGCGAAGCTGGCCGAGCCGAAGCGGCTCGCGATCGTCGAGGGGGCGACACACCTGTTTCCGGGGAAGCTGGACGAGCTCGAGCAGGCGGCCGGTGACGCCATCACCTGGCTGGACGCCACGGACGCGGCGAAAGTCTGAGCGGAGGCCGCGCCCGAGGAGTCGTCAGTAGCCCAGGTGCGCCTGACGAGGCTTGCCGGACTTGTCGGGGAGGGTCGTGGGGGAAGCCTTGTCGCCCGAGACCTTGAGCAGCAGTCCCCGCACGCCGTCGGGCCCCACGGTCAGCCGCTGCTTGGTGGAGTGCAGGCTGGCCTCGTGCCAGGTTTCCAGATCGTACTCGCCGGGCGGCACGTTCTTGATCTTGAAGGCGCCGTTCGCGTCGGCCTGCGTGTAGTAAGGCGAGTCCACCACGTAGACGTAGCCCAGCATGGACGCGTGGATGTTGCACAGGATCTGCACCATCCCCGTCTTGCGGAACGTCTGCGTGTACGAGGCGCCCTGCCGGTAAAGGCCCGTGTCGAAGTCGTTCGGTCGCGACAGGGAGAAGACGTTGTGGAAGATGTCGTCCTCGTTCCGGAAGTCGACCGTGGTCCCCACCGGCACGGCCAGCACGTGCGGCAGGAAGGTCTTGTTGCGCTGGGTGATGACCTTCCCCCGCGCGGGCGCGGGCCGCGGCGTGTGGCCGTCGGCGCGCTTCAACCAGATGACGGTCCCGCCGGGGCCCAGGGTGCCGCCACCGGAGACGGTACCGCTCACCGGCACGGGGGCGACGTGCGCGGCAGAGTTCGCTGAGGGCTCGGCCGGCGCGTCCGCCGGGCCGTCCTCGGCCAGCGCCGGCGGCGGCGCGCGCTCCGGCGCCGGCGCCGCACCACCGGCGCGCGCCCGGGCGTCGTCCGCCAGCGGGCGCATCACGCGCTCGATCTCGGGATCCAGCCGGGGGATCCGCAGCAGCGCGTCCCACTTCGCGGCCGCCGCCGTGTAGTTGCCGCTGTCGTAGGCGGTCTTGCCGCCGGCCAGCAGGTTGAAGATCAAGTACTGCCGCTCGGCCACCGCCTTCACCGCCAGGTCCTGCGGCGTGCGCACGGCCAGCGGCAGCGGCAGCTCCTCCGCCGGCCAGGGCCGGGCCGCGGGTGCCGGCGCGCTGCTTCCGCCAGCGGCCATCAACGCGGCTGGCGCCAGCCGGCCCGCGCCGGACACGAACGGTCCGGCGCCTGCCGCCACCGCCACCGAAACGGAGCCGGGGATGAACGCGCCCCCCAGCGCCAGCGCGCACGCACGGACCAGCGAAGCTCTCACCATTGGTACACCACCGAGGACGTGTAGACGTTGTTGGGGACGTTGGGCGCCCCTGCCCGTTCGCGGTTGATCAAGACCTCGCCCTTGACGCTGAGGACGTCCCAGAGATCCAGGCGCAGACCGCCCACCAGGCGGTCCACGGTGATCGGCACGAAGCCGTCGAACCAGGCGTGCCGCCACTCGTAGCGGACGTACGGCGTCACCTTCTGCAAGGACGAGGTGTCGACGGACAGCGCATAGGCCAGTTGCCCCCACAGCGCGCGGGCGTGGAACCCCGACGCCAGCGGGAAGGTGCCCAGGTTCGTCACCTTGGGCCCCGTGCCCTCGTCCTCGTCGACCCGCACGTACTCGCCCGACAGCGCCAGCCCCGCCACGAACAGGCGCAGGTCGGCGCCCTCCATCCTCTGCATCGCCTTGCGATCGCGCTGGTCGTTGCGCGGGCCGTGGAGCGCGCTGCCCCCCGCCTTCAGCTGGAACGGGCGCAGGTTCAGCTCGTAGCCGAGGCGCGCCGACAGGACGGGTCCGCCCGCCACGCTGCCGTCGGGCGGCTGCAACGACTCGACCATGTTGCCGCTGTTGGTGGCCGCGGCGTTCAGCGACACCGCCGAGCCGATGGCGCCGAGCTGCAGCCGATAGAAGACCTTGGCGCCGATCGACTGGCCGGTGGTGTAGCGCGCCGCCAGCGACGGCGTGACGCCGGTGCGGATGGGCGCCTCGTTGTCCAGGTACTCGATGCCGAACACGGAGTCGAACTTCCCCACCGAGATGGCCAGCTCTTGCGTGTCGAGCGGCATCAGGCGGCCGAAGGCCTGCTCGACCAGGAAGCGGCCGCCATCCCCCGACGGGGACAGCCGCGGCAGGAACTGCACGCGCGAGAAGATCATCAGCGGCGTGCCCGGCCGCTGATAGCGCAGATCCAGATCCAGCGTGTTGAGGAGAAAGGACGGGTTGCCGCCGATCCCCGCGCTGCGCGGCAGGAAGCCGTTCAAGAACCGCCGGTCACCCGGGTCGGTCGAGGCGACGTCGCCCCGCGCGTTGACGGCCGGCGCGAAGGTGTCGACGCCGTAGTCGGCGGGGACCGCGATGTCCTGGCCGGGAAAGCTGGTGCCGTTCCCCTGCGCCTTCGCAAAGCCCACGTCGACGTAGCCGTCGATGTGCAACGCCGACTCAGCCGGCGCCGCCGCGGGGGGCGTGTAGCCAGCGCTGTCGTTGCCGGCGTCGACCAGGTCGTCGGGCTGGGAGGTGTCGGAAGCGGACGGGTCCCCTGCCGGGGGCGGCGCCTCGGGCAGGGCGCGCGGCGCCTGGGCCCGCGCCACGGTGGCGAGCAGCAGCGTGGTGACCCCCGCCAGCAGCGCACCCCGTCTCAAGGTGCCTGCTCCTGCTGCTGGGCCTGTCCCATCAGATAGCCCCCGTTCGCGGTGAACGGCTGATTGCCCAGCTGCAGCAGCGGCGCCGCCAGCAGGATCTCGCTCGCGAAAATACGATCGGCGCCCAGCCCCTCGATGGCGGTCTGCCCGTCCAGCGTCAGACAGGGACCGGTGGGGATGCAGTCGGTGACGCGGCCGTCCCCGCCGGGGATGGGCGTGAAGGGGACGACCCAGTGAATGCGCCACAGTCCGCCGAAGCTGGGCCGCACCGCCACCCCCACGGGCACCGCGCCGTTGTCGCCCGGCCCGCCGGAGCCCGACGCGCCCGCGATCGGGTTCGACAGCGCGGGCGGCCCGGAGAACAGCGGGTGTGTCCCCCCGACCCAGGGATAGCCGAGAGGATGGAACACGCCGTCGGGGGTGCGGGTGGCGAAGACGAACATCGGCGTCTGGGTCACGACTGCGGACGCGTCCTGGGCGAACCCACCGTCGCCGAAGTCGACGAAGCGGTGATGGGCCGAGCCGTACCACGTCGCCAGATCGTCGACGTAGGTGGCCGCCGGGAACGCCGCCGCGCCCACCACGCCGTGCGGTCCCAGCGACGAGATGCGCCGCCCCAGCGACGTGAAGCCACCATGGCCGTTCGCCAGCTCGATCACGGCGCGCGTGTCCAGCACCGTGTTCACGTCCACGTCGTCGGGAACCTCGAAGCCGTAGACGTCCCAGAACGGGCTGTAGAACGCGCTGCGCGGTCCGATGCTGAACACCCAGGGCGGCTCGGCCTGCGGCGGCGCGAGCAGCACCCCGCCCTTCGTGGCGCGGTAGAGGGGTTGGGCCCAGACCTCTTCGAAGCCGACCCACAGCTCGGTGGTCGTCCAGACGGCGGCCTGGCCGTCGACGAAGCCGTGCGCGGGGACCAGCGCGGCCGTGCCGTCATACGCCGGGGCCAGCCAGGCGGCGGCTGGAAAGCCGGCGAAGGTGGGGGTGCTGCCCACCACGGCCCCGTTCGCAGCGGCGGGGAGCAAATCGTAAAGCGTTATCAGGTGCGCGGCGGGCGGCACCGACTGCGCGCAGCCGGCCGCCAGCGCTCCGGCCAGCAACAGGCCGGCCAGGCTGCGGACCGCGCGCGCCCCGGCCATCGCGACGTTGCCCGAGCGATGCCGGCCGCGCCGCGCCGCCGTCACGCCGGCTTGCCCAGCGTCTTCTGGCCCGGCTTCCATTCCACCGGGCACCGCTCGCCCGTCTGCAGGGCCTGCACCATGCGCAGCGTCTCGCTGACCGAGCGGCCCAGCAGGTCGGCGTTGTACGAGGCGTGCTGGACGATCCCCTTGTCGTCGATGATGAACGTCGCCCGCAGCGCGGTGCCGTCAGCGTCCCACAGGGCGTCGTAGTCCCGGGTGATGGTCTTCGTGAAGTCCGCCAGCAGGGGGTGGTTCAGCTTGCCCAGGCCGCCGGTGAGCCACGCCTTGTGCGAGTGCTTCGAGTCGGTCGAGACGCCCAGGATCTCGCAGTTGGCGGCCTTGAACTCGGCCGCCCGCTTCGAGAACTCCTGGATCTCCGTGGGGCAGATGAACGTGAAGTCGGCGGGGTAGAAGAAGAGGACCAGGTAGGTCCCCCGGTAGTCGCTCAGCGAGATGGTGCGGAACGTGCCGTCGCCGCTCACCCCTTCGGCCGTGAAGTGCGGGGCCTGCTTTCCAACGATGCTCATGTCTCCTCTTATTTACGATGTCGCGGTCTCGCGAGGTCGCGCTCTCGGCGCCAGGGCGGGCGAGCGGGCTCGCTCGTCGCGGCACCCTTCAAATGACTTGAAACGGAGCCGGCAGACTAACACGCCCGGGACGGCCATTGCGGTGCGACGGCCTGGCGCGGTTGACGTCGGGACCCGTCCCCATAATCTCGCGCCACCATGGCGCGCGCGCGAACGCTCCCCGTCCTGATCGTCTCGGCCTTCGCGCCCGAACTGGCCCCGCTGGTGGCGTGGCTGGACGCGCCCGCGCAGCGCGCGTTGCGGGCGGCGGTCACCTGTCAGCCGGCGGGCATCGGCGCCGTCGAGGCGGCCGCCGGCGCCGCCGAAACAATCACA
>Ga0207705_10001943_pt1 | contig 16153 bp, 15 predicted proteins | sample KBSC13metaG_FD_184314 | JGI IMG/M metagenome (GOLD analysis project Ga0207705, IMG submission 184314) | Corn rhizosphere microbial communities from Kellogg Biological Station, Michigan, USA - KBS C1-3 metaG (SPAdes) (version 2) | ecosystem: Host-associated > Plants > Roots > Rhizosphere > Soil ...
TTTCCGCCAGCGCCAGCCGCACACCCCCGTAAGCGGGGTCGGTGCCGACATCGTGGAGGCAATGCGGATCGCTCGCCAGATCGAACAGCAGCGGCGGCAGGCCGGCGAAATGCACGTATTTGTGCTGCCGGTCGCGGATCACGGCGAGATTGAGCCGGGTGGAGGGGAGGCCGAACCAGCGCTCCGCCTCCTGGGTGGCGACATCGCGAAAGTCGAACTCCCAGCCCACGGTATCGCGCCAGCCGGCCGGCTGCTGGCCGGCAAGGAACGGCGCCAGCGAGCGGCCATCCGGGTGGTGGCGGGGCGAAGTGCCCAGGGTGTCGAGCACAGTGGGGAAGACGTCCACCGATTCGGTGAACACGTCGACCTTGCGGCCGAAGCCGGCCGGCATGCGCGGGTCGCGGACGATCAGCGGGACGTGCTGGCTTTCGTCGTAGCAGCCGCCCTTGCCGAGCAGCCAGTGGTCGCCGAGCATTTCGGCGTGGTCGGAGGTGAAGACGATGAGCGTGTTGTCCCACGCGCCGCTTGCCTTGAGGGCGGCGAAAGTCCGGCCGAGCTGGGCGTCGACCTCGGCGATCATGCCGTAATAGGTGGCCTTGATCTGGCGGAAATCGGCCTCGGAAAAATCGCGTACCAACCCTTGGGCGCCGGGCACGAAGCTTGGCTTGCCGGCCCGTTCGAGCGTGTAGGCCAGCAGCGGGTGCACCGCGGCTTCGGCGTCGGGCGTCGGGGCGCGCCAGAAGCCGTCGACGGTTTCGGGAGCGTGCAGCGTGTTGTAGGGCGCCGGCACGATGAAGGGCGGATGCGGGCGAAGGAAGGAGAGGTGGGCAAACCAGGGGCTGGTGCCCGGCTGCTCGCCGAGCCAGCGGATGAATTCGTCGGTGAGGAAAGCTGTCTGGGTCTGGTCGGCGGCATAGCCGGGCGCGGCAGGTGAGACCGGTTCGGGCGGCGCGCCGACCGGCCAATGCCGCCGGCGCGGGTCGAGGACGAGCCCCTGCGCTTTGAGCCAGGAGAGCCAGATCTGTTCGTCCTCGGGTAGTTTCACGCGCACCGTAAAGCCCGGCAGGATGCCTTCATAGCTGGTGAGGGCCGGATCGCCGGGCGGCAGGGTGCGCGGATCGGGCGACTGGTCGGTATAGCCGAACAGGGTCGGATCGTAGCCGGCGCGGCGGGCGGCGCGGGCGATGTTGTCGAAGCGGTCGTCGAGCGGGCTGCCGTTGCGGCAGACCCGGTGGTTCATCTGGTAGAGGCCGGTATAGAGGCTGGCGCGCGCCGGCGAACAGGGCGCGGTGCTGGCAAAATGGTTGAGAAACGCCACCCCGTCAGCGGCGAGCGCGTCGAGGCTGGGGGTCTTGACCAGTGGATGGCCGGCATAGCCGGTCGCCGCGCCGCGCCACTGATCGGCGGTGATGAGCAGGATGTTGAGGGGCGGTGTCATGCGGGGTCAGTCAGGGTGATGGGGCCAGGTTGGAGCGTTTTCGGTCGCGACTGGGGCAGGGAGCAGCAGGTACAGTGCCGGTGGCAGGACCCCCACCCCTGACCCCTCCCCGCAAGGGGGAGGGAGACGATGGAGCCGCGAGGTTCATTGCCCCTCCCCCTTGAGGGGAGGGTGGCGGCAGCCGGGTGGGGGTCCTTCCGCCGGCACTGAGTGGGTGGTGGGTACCCCCACCCTTGATCCCTCCCCTCAAGGGGGAGGGAGACGATGGGGTCGAAAGCTGGGGGGCCGTGGTGGGTACCCCATCCCTTGCCCGGCTGTCTTTGCCGCTCGCCGCTCAATTCGGCAGGATCAGGATGTCGCTCGAATTGAGCGAGACCTCGATCCGCTGGTCCAGCGCGGGCGGCGGGGTGTGGGTGTCGTTGAAGGTGTCGAGGCTGAGCATGTTCTGCCCGAGATCGACCTTGAGGCGGATCACCGAGCCGAGAAAGCTGACCTCGGCGACGCGGCCCTGCAGCACCACGTCCTGCCCGTTCGGCTTGCCGAGGGAGACCGCTTCGGGCCGCATGGTCAGCGCCAGCGGCGCGTTGGCGGCGGCGCCGGGGGGGAGGGCGGCAAGCTGGAACGCCTGCCCGTCGACCGCCACCGAGCGATCGGCAACGTTCAGCACGGTGGCGTTGAGCGTGTTGAGGGTGCCGACGAAGGTGGCGACGAACCGGGTCGCCGGCCGGTTGTAGACCTCGAACGGGGTGCCGACCTGCTCGACATTGCCGGCGTTGAGCACGACGATGCGGTCGGAGATCGACAGCGCCTCCTCCTGGTCGTGCGTGACGAAGATCGTGGTGACGCCGAGATCGCGCTGGATGGCGCGGATTTCCTGGCGCAGCGAGACGCGGATCTTGGCGTCCAGCGCCGATAGCGGTTCGTCGAGCAGCAGCATGCGCGGTTTGGGCGCCAGCGCCCGGGCCAGCGCCACGCGCTGCTGCTGGCCGCCCGACATCTCGAACGGGTAGCGCTTGCCGTAGCCGGACAGGCCGATGAGCTTCAGCATTTCCTCGACGCGGGCGCGGCGCTGCTCGGCCGGCATGCCGGCGATCTTCAGCCCGAAGGCAACGTTGTTCTCGACATTCATATTGGGGAACAGGGCATAGGCCTGGAACACCATGCCGATCTGGCGCTGGTTCGGCGGCAGGGCGGAAATATCCTTGCCCTCGACCAGGATCGAGCCGCGAGTGGGCCGCTCGAAGCCGGCGATCATTCTCAGTATGGTGGTCTTGCCGCAGCCGGAGGGGCCGAGCAGGGTAATGAACTCGCCCTTGTTGAAGGCGAGGTTAGCGTCCTTGACCACCGGGATGCCGCCGAATTCCTTGACCAGGTCGGCGAGGCGCAGGAATTCGGGTCGGCGGGGCGCGGCTTCGGGCATGGGCTCAACTCGGCGCGGTTTTGGGGGCGAAACGGGCGAGCAACTGGATCATGCCCATCGCGACCCAGGTGAAGATGAACGAGATGATGGCGAGCGCCGCCGGCTCGTAGGCGCGGTTGGCGCCGACGTTCTGCATGTAGACGCCGAAGGCCGGACGGTTGAGCAGGCTCGCAATGGTGAACTCGCCGATGACGATGGCGAGCGTCAGGAAAGCGCCCGACAGCAGCGCCACGATGATGTTGGGGAAGATGACCTTGAACAGAATCGTCGGCGTGTTGGCGCCGAGGATGTTGGCGGCCTCGGTCAGCGTCTGCACGTCGATAGTCCTCAGGCCGGTGTCGACGGCGCGGTACATGTAGGGCAGGGCCAGCGCCACATAGGCGAAGGTCAGCAGGATGTCGGTGCCGAGGGCCGAGCCGGTGAGGTTGATGAAGGACGAGGTGTTGTAGAGGCGGATATAGCCGAACACCAACACGATGGCCGGGATGACCAGCGGCAGCAGGGTCAGGAACTCGATGATCGGGCGCAGCCGCGGCAGCCGGAGGCGCACGAAATAGGCGGCGGGTGCGACGATGAGCACGCCGACGACGATGGCACAGAGGCCGATGATGAAGGAATAGACGAAGCTCTCCTGGAAGTGCGCGTCGTAGAGCACGTTGGTGAAGGCGTCGAGACTGTAGGTGCCGCGCCTGATGCTGAGGGCGAACTGTATCGTGGCCACCAGCGGCAGCATGAAATAGAGCGCGCCGAGCACGAATACCAGCCAGGCCCAGGGCTTGCCGCGCCTCATTTGAGCCACCGCTCGGCGCGGGTGCGCACGATGAGGTAGATGACGTTGGCGAAGGCGGCGATCGCCACCATGGCCAGCGCGATGGCGGCGCCGAGGCCGGGGTTCTGCAGGGCGTCGCCGCGGATCTGGGCGTAAAGCTGCAGGGTGATGATGTTGATCGAGGTGCCGGTCAGCGCATAGGCGGTGGCGACGGCGCCGAAGGCATTGGCGAACAGCAGCGACAGGGTGCCGAGCAGGTTCGGCCACAGCACCGGAATGCCGACATAGGTCCAGAATTGCCACGGCTTGGCGCCGAGCGTCTCGGCGGCCTCGCTCCATTCCCGCTTCAGCCCGTCGATGGCGGGCGTGATGAGCAGGATGGTGAGCGGAATCTGGAAATAGCAGTAGATCAGCGTCAGGCCGCTAAAGGTGAAGAGATTGAAGCCCGAGCGGTAGATGTCGATGTGAAAGACGGTGCGCAGCAGGATGGTGAGGATGCCGAGGCGCCCGACGGTGGAGATGAAGGCGAAGGCCAGCGGGATGCCGGCGAAATTCGAGGCGACGCCGGAAAAGGTGGTGACCACGGCGCGGATCCAGCCCGGCAGATTGCCGCGGATCACCGCGAGGGCGATGAACAGGCCGACGACGGCGCCGATGAGCGCCGAGGCGGCGGAAATCAGGATGGAAATCCAGAACGCCGAGACGATCAGCGGCTGGCCCAGGTCGACGATATTCTGCAGCGTGAACTGGCCGGCCTTGTCGGTGAAGGCGAGGCCGAACAGGTAAAACGGGGGCAGCACCAGGAACATCACCGCGAAAATGATGAACGGGGCGACGCCCAGCACCTCGCCGAGGCGCAGCCGCGGCAAGCGCCCGATCCATCCTCCCCGTCCCACCGGGGCGACATTTGTCGCCCCGGTCAGCGGTTCGTTGCTACTTGGAAACATCGGCGCCAACCACCGAATCCCACTGGCCGGTAATCGTCTTGTTGGCGGCATTCAGCTGGTCGAGGGTGGGGAACACCGCCTTGGCGTAGAGATCGGCCGAGGGGAGCTTGGCCAGCAGGTCCGCCGGCACCTTGCCGTTCTTGGCGAGGTCGTTGAAGCGGATCGGGTGGCAGTAGCCGGCGAGCCAGCCGATCTGGCCCTCGTCGGAGTAGAGGTATTCCTCCCACAGCTTGGCGGCGTTCGGGTGCGGCGCATAGGCGCTGATCGCCTGGATGTAGACGCCGGCGAGCACCGCATCGGACGGCACCACCACTTCCGCCTTCGGGTTGCCGGCAAAGCCGTCGCGCCAGGCCAGCGCATTGTAGTCCCAGGCGGCGACGATGGGCGTCGTGCCCTGCGCCACCGGGGCGGCGTTGCCGGTCACCGGCACGAAATTGCCGGCGGCGTTGAGCTTCTTGAAGAACTGCAGCCCGGCATCGGCGGCGGTATCGGCGTTGCCGCCATTGGAGGCGAGGCCGGCGGCATAGACGCCCTGGATGCCCTGGGCGGCGGTGCGCGGCGGGCCGGCGAGGGCGACGCTGTTCTTGTATTCCGAATTCTGCAGGTCGGCCCACGTCTTCGGGACGTTGGTCACGATGTCGGTGTTCACGATGAACGACATCACGCCGTAATAGTCGCCATACCAGTAGCCGTCGGCATCTTTGGCCGTGTCGGGGATCGAGTCCCAGGTCGACACCTTGTAGGGCTGGATGAGCTTCTGCTCCTTGGCCGTGGGACCGTAGCCGAGGCCGACGTCGATCACGTCGGGCGCCTGCGGGCCGGTATTGCCCTTGTTGGCCTCGATCGCCTGCACTTCGTCGCCCGAGCCGGCGTCGGGGTTCAGCTCGTTGACGGTGATGCCGGGATATTTCTTCTTGAAGCTGTCGATGACGGCGCCGTAGCCGCACCAGTTGTGCGGCAGGGCGATGACCGTCAGTTGGCCTTCCTTGGTGGCGGCGGCGACAAGGTCGCTCATCGCGTCCGCATAGGAGGGAACGATAGAGGTCAACAGCGCCGCGACCGAGACAGAGGTAGCGATCAGGCTAGTGCGTTTCATCTTGAGCCTCCTGGGCATGATGGTCCGTTTCTTGATCGACGGATCGGGGTCTACGCCTCGATGACGAGGGCACTACTTACTGCGCGTGTCAATCGGATGACAAGACTTCGCCACATTTGTGCTCCTGCGACAATTGCACAACAAACAGGGCGGGAGGCACCGAGAGGCCAGCCGCGCAACTGTTGTTCGCAGGGCTTTTGGGCCGGCGGGGAGGGCGCCTCGGCACGGCGACGCGGCCAGGATTGGGCGCGGATCCATTGACGGAGGCGGGCATCTACCGTTTCATGCTCCGCCCGCCGCGCTCGATGGCGCAAGTTGGGAAAAGCTTTTCCTAACTCGGCGGCGGCCCGCGGCGAGCGAGCGCGCCGAAGGGCGGAGACGATGGACTCATGAGGGAGAGAAAGATGCATGGGATCAAGCAAATGGTGGCGGCGAGCCTGGTGATGGCCGCGCTCGGGGCTGCCGCGCCAGCGGTGGCGGCTGGGCTGGTCGAGAATGGCCTCCTGGCGCCGAGCCCGACGCTCGGGCATCCGATCAAATTTTCGGTGTACCGGCCATTTCCGGCCCCCGATGGCGGCAATGGCGAGCGGTGGCCGGTGGTCTATCTGCTGCATGGCCTGACCGGGCAGGGGGCGGACTGGTTTTCCTGGGGCAATCTGGGGCCGATCCTCGATCGCGCTCTGGCCGACGGCAAGCTCGGCCCGATGCTCGTCGTGGCGCCCGACGGCGGCGACAGCTGGTATGTCGACGATCCCGATCCGAAGAGCAGCGGGCTGGTCGAGACGGCGTTCGCCACCGACCTTATCGCCTATATCGACAAGACCTACCCGACCGCCGCGTGCCGGACCGGCCGGGTCATCGGCGGGCTGTCGATGGGCGGCTACGGCGCCATCCGGGAGGGCATCGACCATCCCGAGCTTTTCGCGGCGATCATCGGCATGTCGCCAGCGGTACATCCGCCACTGGTCGCCAACGATCCGCGGGTGGGCTGGATCCGCAATCTGTTCACCGGGGTGTTCGGCAAGCCGTTCGACGCGGCGCGCTTCAACGCCGCCAACCCCTTCACCATGGTGAAGCGGCTGCGGGCGGTGAAGGACAAGCCGCCGTTCTACCTGACCATCGGCGATCACGACCACGCCGATTTGATCGAGGCGACGGTGGCCTTTCACGGCGCGCTGCGCAATGTCGGGGCGGACAGCACGCTGCGCATCGGGGCCGGCCGGCACTATTGGGACACCTGGCAGCAGGCGATCGTGCCGGCCTTGCAGTGGGCCAGCCTGCGGCTCGATCCCAACTGCGGCCGACCGCCGCACTGAGCGGCAGCAGTGGGGGCGCCGGCCGGCTCGGTGGTGATTTCCTGGTGCGCCGCCCTTGTGTTTTTCCGGGGGCGGTGCGAGAAATCGACCAGCGTCATCCAAAGCGCTTTGGATTTTCCCTGCGCGCCGCGCGATCCCGCCACTGACATCAAATTCCCCAGGAGAATTCCCTTGGCTATCAGAGCACTCGTTTGGGGCGAAAACGTCCACGAGCAGAAGAACAAGGTCGTCGGCGCCAATTACCCCAAGGGCATGCACGAACGTATCGCGGAGCAGTTGCGGCAGGATGCCGGCATCACCGCCTCGACCGCCACCCTGCAGCAGCCCGAACATGGGCTGACCGAGGCCAAGCTCAAGGAGACCGACGTGCTGCTGTGGTGGGGCCACGCGGCGCACGGGCAGGTGCAGGACGAGATCGTCGAGCGCGTCGCCAAGCGGGTCTGGGAAGGCATGGGGCTGATCGTCCTCCATTCCGGGCATTTCTCGAAGATCTTCAAGCGCCTGATGGGCTCGCCCTGCGCGCTGAACTGGCGCGAGGCGGGGGAGCGCGAGCGCATCTGGGTCGTCAATCCGGGCCATCCCATCGCTGCCGGCCTGCCGCAGCATTTCGAGCTCGAGATGGAGGAAATGTACGGCGAGCCGTTCACCGTGCCGGAGCCGCTCGAAACCGTGTTCATCGGCTGGTTCCAGGGCGGCGAGGTGTTCCGCTCGGGGCTGACCTACCGGCGCGGCGCCGGCAACATCTTCTACTTCCAGCCGGGTCACGAGACCTACCCTACCTATCACGACGACAATATCGGCAAGGTGCTGCGCAACGCCGTGAACTGGGCCCATAACCCCACCGCGCTGCAGTACAATATCGCCGCGGCGCCGAACCGGCCGATCGAGGAGGTGCTGGAGAAGATCACCGAGCGTGGACCCAAGCTGCACCAGGCCGGCGAGGAAGGCTTCCACTAAGCGGAGCAGCGTCCGCCGCCCCCTCATCCGCCCTTCGGGCACCTTCTCCCGCAAGGGGAGAAGGGGAGCTGGCGGTCTCGCCCCACGCCTCCCTCTCCCCTCGCGGGAGAAGGGTCCGGCAGAGGGTGAGGGGGAGGCCGCGAACTCAGCGCCTGGGGGGCGTCCCCTCGCCCTACCGAGTCGGCCCCATTCTCACCTCATGCCCGTAAGGGCGCTCATTTCCAGGATCTTCTCATGCGTCTGCTGGTGGTTGGTACGGGAAGCATGGCTTCCAATCAGGTTACCCATTTCGCCGCGATCGAGGGCGTCGAACTGGTCGGCGCGGTCGATACCGATCCGGTGCGGCTGGCGGCGTTCTGCGACGGCCACAAGATTCCAAAGCGGTTCGAATCGCTCGACGCCGCCCTTCAGTGGGGTGCGTTCGATGCGGTGACCAACGTTACGCCGGATGCCGCGCACTACGAGACGACGCTGCAGATCCTCGCGCACGGCAAGCACATCTTCTGCGAAAAGCCGCTCGCCACCGATTACGCCAAGGCGCTGGAAATGACCGTCGCGGCGGAGACCGCCGGGGTGGTCAACATGGTCAACCTCACCTATCGCAACGTCCCGCAATTGCAGCGGGCGCGGCAGATGGTGCTGGAGGGGGCGGTCGGCGAAGTTCGCCACGTCGAGGCGTCGTATTTGCAGAGCTGGCTGGTGTCGCGCGCCTGGGGCGACTGGCGTACCGAGCCGCGCTGGCTGTGGCGGTTGTCGACCGAGCACGGCTCCAACGGCGTGCTGGGCGATGTCGGGGTGCATATCCTCGATTTCGTCGTCTATGGCGCGGCGACCGACGTGACCAAGGGATTTGCGCGGCTGCAGACCTTCCACAAGGCGGAAGGCGACCGGATCGGGGACTACCCCCTCGACGCCAATGACAGCTTCACCATGTCGGTGGAGTTCACCAATGGCGCCCTCGGCATGATCCACGCCAGCCGCTTCGGCACCGGCTACCTCAACACGCTGCGGCTCAGGATCTTTGGCGACAAGGGCGCCATCGAGGTGCAGCACGGGCTCGACGGCGCGTCGCTCCGGGCCTGCATCGGCGACGACATCGAAGCGCCGCTGTGGCAGGAGATCGCGGTCGATCCGGTGCCGACCAACTACCAGCGTTTCGTCGAAGCCGTGCAGCAGGGCAAGAGCCTCGATCCAACTTTCCGGCATGCGGCCTACCTGCAGAAAATCCTCGACCTGGCGCTGCAGGCCAATTCCGACCACCGGGAACTGGTGGTGTCGTAGGAGCGCCGGCGTGGCTTTATCACTCAAGAAAGGCCCCCTCACCCGGATTGCGAAGGCAATCCGACCTCTCCCCCGAAGGGAGAGGTGACGCTGGGGCACGGCTCTCGCCTGTTCTCACCTCTCCCCGGAGGGAGAGGTCGACGCGAAGCGGCGGGTGAGGGGGCCTTGGCGGCGTAAGCGATGCGTGGCGTTTTGCGCCCCGACCTTCACCGTTTTTCAATGCCGGCCGGGCATGCTGGCCGGTAGCAGGCTGCCTTGGCGGCGGGCCGCAGGGTAGCAGTCGCGCATGAGTATATCGCTCGAAAGCCTGGTGCAGGAACCGGCGGCCGACGCCCGCGGCGTGGCCGTCGGCAAGCAGCTCGTGATCTTCATCTGCATCGGCGCGAGTGCCGCGGGCGGCTATCTGGTGCTCTCCAATGCCCTGATCGGGCTCCATCTGGGCATCGACAACTGGCTGGTGAGCGCCCTCTGCTATGGCGCGTTCATCCTGCCGGTCTATCTGGCGCATCGCCGCTTCTCGTTCCAGTCCGACGCGCCGCATGGCCGCGCGCTGCCGCGCTATGTCGGGGTGCAATTGTGCGGGCTCGGGCTCGCGACGCTGTTTTCCTACCTCGCCTACCGGCTGCTGGCGCTGCCGACGCTCTCGGCGTCGGTCATTGTGATCGGCCTGACGGCGGGGATCAATTTCATGGTGCTGCGACTGTGGGCCTTTGCAAGGAGCAGGTGATGACAGCCGATGCGATGTCGATTCTCGATCCGAAGGCGCTGCTCAACGCGGTGCACGACAAAGCGGTCTTTGGCCGCCGCGTGCGGGTGCTGTCGCGCCAACTGGCCGAAATCATTCCGGCCGGCGGCCGGATGCTCGATCTCGGTTGCGGCGACGGCTCGATCGCTGCGGCGGTGACCCGGCTCCGCCCCGAGCTGACGGTCGAAGGGGTGGACGTGTTGCGGCGCCCGCGGACCCACATTCCCGTCACCCTGTTCGACGGCAAGGTGCTGCCGTTCGCGGACCGGAGTTTTGACTATGTGACGATTGTGGACGTGCTGCATCACACCGAGAGCCCGGCGGCGGTGCTGGCCGAGGCGAGCCGGGTGGCGCGGCGGGGCATCGTGATCAAGGATCACCTGCTCGAAGGGGTTCTGGCCGGGCCCACGCTGCGGCTGATGGACTGGGTGGGCAATCGCGGCCATGACGTGGTGCTGCCCTACAATTATCTTTCGCGCGCGGCGTGGGACGCGGCTTTCGCCACCACCGGCTGCACCGTCGCCATCTGGCGTGACCGGCTCGGGCTCTATCCGGCACCCGCCTCGTGGCTGTTCGACCGGCGGCTGCATTTCGTCGCGCTGCTGACGCCGGGGCATGCCGGCTGACGTAACAAGGTCGCATCGCGCGGTAATTCTCGCCAAAGCAGGCATGGCAAATCAGGTGCATTGCGCTATCGTCCGCCGGTTTTTAGCGGGAGCGATGCGATGCGGACGGCGCTGATTGTTTATGGCGGCTGGGAAGGGCACCAGCCTGAGGAGTGTGCGGCGATCTATCGCCGCTGGCTGCACGAGGACGGCTTTACCGTCCGCATGGCGACCGAGACGCGGGCCTTCGCGGACCCCGATCTCAAGGATCTGTCGCTGATCGTGCCGATTTTCACCATGTCGCAGATCGCCAAGGATGAAGTCGAAAACCTGACGGCAGCGGTGCGCGGCGGGGTCGGCCTCGCCGGCCATCATGGCGGCATGGGCGATGCCTTCCGCGATGCGGTGGAGTTCCAGTTCATGGTCGGCGGGCAGTGGGTCGCCCATCCCGGCAATATCATCGACTACACGGTCGAGATCACGCGGCCGGATGACCCGATCGTGCAGGGGATCAAGGATTTTCCCTACCATTCCGAGCAATATTACATGCACGTCGATCCGAGCAACGAGGTGCTGGCGACCACCACGTTCTCGGGTGAGTACGCGCCGTGGACGAAGGGCGTGGTGATGCCGGTGGCGTGGAAGCGCCACTACGGCGAGGGTCGGGTGTTCTATTCCGCACTCGGCCATCAGGCCAAGGAATTCGAAGTCTCCGAAATGGCCACTATGCTGCGGCGCGGCATCAACTGGGCGGCGCGAGCCGAGGCGTGAGCCTGCCGGCCTTCGAGACCGAGCGGCTGCGCCTGCGGCAGCGCTCGGCGGCGGACGAGGATGCCTGCTTCGCGATGGACCGCGAGCCGGGGATGCTGCGCTACATCGCCGGCCCATGGGCCGATGCCGCGGCGCACCGTGCCTTCATTGCGGCGCGGACGCGCGGCCCCTATCCGGAGGGGCTCGGCTATTGGAGCATCCTCGACAAGGCCGCGGGGGACGCGTTCCTCGGCTGGGTGCTGTTGATTCCGGTCGATGCAGAGGGGCCGGGCATCGAGATCGGCTGGCGCCTGCGCGGCGCGGCGCAGGGTCGGGGCATCGCCACCGAGGCGGCCGGCATGGTGTTGCGGCATGGCCTTCAGACGCTGGGACTTGCGGCGATTGTGGCCGAGATCGACGGACGCAATGCTGCCTCGCTCAGGGTGGCGGAAAAGCTCGGCATGGCTCGGTCCGGAGAGGTTGCCGGGGCGACAGGACGGGCAGTGCGCTACATCGCCAGGGGCGACCATCAGGGGTAACGTCCGGCTCCCCGACATGTGAGTTGAAACTTGCCCGCGAACGGCGCCGTTTCTTCCCGCGTGCCAAACCACAGCAGCGAGGGGCGCATGGCGACCATCACCGAAGACCGCGTCGAGCCGCGCGACAGGCGGGCCAAGGGGCCGCTGATCTATCGGCAGTCGATCTTCACCCGCGTCACCCATTGGGTGTGGGTGGTGTGCCTGTTCTTCCTGCTGTGCTCGGGGCTCAACATCTTCAACGCCCACCCGACGCTCTATATCGGCGAGCAGTCGGGGTTCCCCAATCTGCAGACCGGCAGCCAGCACCTCGATAACGCCTGGCTCGATATCGGGGCGGTCAACACGCCCGACGGGCCGCGCGGCCAGACGACGCTGCTTGGCCACAGCTTCGATACCACCGGGCTGGGGCTCGGCATGAGCGGGGACCCGGCCAATCCGGAGTTTCGCGGCTTTCCGGGGTGGCTGACGGTGCCGTCCTTCTATGATCTCGGCACCTCGCGGGTGGTGCACTTCTTCTTTGCCTGGATCCTGGTGGCGACGCTCGCCGTGTGGCTGGTGGCCAGCGCCTTCAACCGCCACATCGCCGAGATTCCACCCGGCCCGCGCGACTGGCGGCAATTGCCGCGCGACGTGCTCAACCATCTGCGGCTGCGCTTCGAACATCGCCGGCAGTACAACGTGCTGCAAAAGATCGCCTATTCGGTGGTGCTGTTCATCCTGTTCCCGCTGATCATGCTGACCGGCATGTCGATGTCGCCGGGGCTGAACGCGGCGCTGCCGTGGCTGGTCGAGCTGTTCGGCGGTAGGCAGACGGCGCGGTCCATCCACTTCCTGACCATGAACGCGCTGGTGCTGTTCTTCATCATCCACATCGTGATGGTGCTGCTGGCGGGGCCGTTCAACGAACTGCGCCAGATGATCACCGGGCGCTATCGCGCCGGCCCCGAAGTTGGTTTCGATGCAAGCCGGAGGGACAAGCCATGAGGCAGCTCATCCTCAATCGCCGGCGGCTGCTGGGGCTCGGCGCCGCCTCCGCCTCGACGCTGCTGCTGTCGGGCTGCGACTGGTACGACGGCGGCCTCGGCATGGGCGACGGGCTGCGCTCGGCGCTGGAGCGGGCCAACGCCCTCACCTATCACGCGCAGCGGCTGTTGGTCGGGCAGCAGGCGCTCGCCACCGAATATACCGACGCCGATATCCGGCAGGGGCAGCGGCCGAACGGCACGGTCGACCCGCAGACGCCCGAGTACCTGGCGGTCAAGGCGAACAATTTTGCCGACTACCGGCTCAATATCACCGGCCTCGTCAATACGCCGCTGAGCCTGTCGCTGGCCGAGCTCAAGGCGCTGCCGGCCCGCACCCAGATCACCCGCCACGATTGCGTCGAGGGCTGGAGCTGCATCGCCAAATGGACCGGACCGCAGCTCGGGCCGCTGCTCGATCGGGCCGGGGTGCAGCCGGCGGCGCGGTTCTGCGTCTACCACTGCTACGACACGATGGACGATGGCAGCCTCGATGGGCCGCCGCCCTATTACGAGAGCTCCGATCTCGTCGATGCCTTCCACCCGCAGACCATTCTTGCCTACGGCATGAACGGGGGCGACCTGCCGATCGCCAACGGGGCGCCGGTCAGGATGCGGATCGAGCGCGCCCTTGGCTACAAGCAGGCCAAGTACGTCCACACCATCGAGCTGGTGTCGGACTTCACCAAGTTCGGGGGCGGTCGGGGCGGCTATTGGGAGGACAATGGCTACGACTGGTACGGCGGCATCTAGCCGGCGCCGTCGCGGGCGCGCGCGGACGCCGTGCGGCAACAGAATTTCATGGTTATTTCATGCAGATTTGACGGGTATTTTCTGCTACGAAGCCGCCACAAGATTTCTTGTTTTGGGGGAGGCGTCGTTGTCCGGTCTTGCTTTGCTTTCGTCATGGATTGCCTCGGCGGCGCGGCCGCTGGCCGTTGCCGCCGTCGCCGGCGCGCTGCTGCTGCCGGCCACGGCGGAGGCGGCGATCTTTGCTTCGGCGCCCGCCGCGAATTCGGCGACACTGACGTTCAAGTCGGGGGCAGGCACGCTGACCGGCCGGTGGACCTATCGCAGCATCGCGATTTCCGGCGACTCCAAGGTGCCGCTCAGCAAGATGGCGCTGGGCACCAGCGAGTTCGACCTGGTGGAGCAGGGCGGCAAGCTCACCGGCACGCGGCCGGCCGGCAAGGGCAAGACCTATGACGTCACCGGCTTCGTGGTTTATGGGGCCCGCCGGGCGCCACAGGTGGTGCTGCACTCGACCTCGGTGGTCAACGGCAAGAGCTACGAATACGATTATTTCGGTTATCTGATGCCGAGCTGGAGCGTGAACGCGACGCAGCCCGACACTTTCATGGGCACCGTGGTGCGGACCGATCCGGATGCCCCCGATGCGGCGGCCGTGGTGGTCAGCTTCATAGCGACGCGCCAGGCGGCAGCGGCTCCGGCGGCCTCGACCAAGGGTGGCAAGGCCGAATCGCTGCCCGCCGATTCCGCAACGCCGGCAACGCGATAGAGCTCTCGGCCGGCTCTCCCGGGTGCCGCCGCAACCCTTGCATGCGGCGGCTGCAGGACTAATTTCCTTGCAATTTGGCGGCGAATGCTCCATTTGCTGCCTGTCGCCGTCGCGTCGCCCGTTCAGCGGGTTCGCGGCGAACATGGCGACCGTGCTTCTCTTCTTATCGGCCAATGCGGTGAGCGGCGAAGTGGCTTCGGTGAATTCAGGCCGAAGTGCATACGCGAGCTGGGCGACAATGGTGTCGCCGCCGCATCAGGTTTCCATCCACTGCGCCAGGCGCGGGGATGACGCGCGTCCATTGGTTCGGCGCGCCACAAGAAAGAGAATATCGTTTTGACCCAGAATTTTTCCGAACTCGGTCTCTCCGTCGGGCTTGTCAAAAGCCTCGAGAAGGCAGGGTTTGTCACGCCCACGCCGATCCAGGCGAAGGCTATCCCGCCGCAGCTCGCGGGCCGCGACATCCTGGGCATCGCCCAGACCGGCTCCGGCAAGACCGCGGCTTTCGTGCTGCCCATCCTCACCGGCCTCGCCGCGATCGAGGGCCGCATCGAGCCGCGCTCGACGCGTGCCCTGATCCTGGCCCCGACCCGCGAACTGGCGGTGCAGATCGAGGAAGTGATCCGCAGCCTTGCCGGCTCGATGCGCGTCTCGACGGTGCTGGTGCTTGGCGGCATGTCCCGCCACGCGCAGGTGCAAAAGCTCGCCAAGGGTGTCGATGTGACCATCGCCACCCCCGGCCGGTTGCAGGATCTGCTGCACGACAAGAAGGTGCGGCTCGACCACACCCGCTGGCTGGTCCTCGACGAGGCCGACCGCATGCTCGACATGGGCTTCATCAAGCCGGTGCGCGAGATCGCGGCGCAGATCGGCGGCCGCCGGCTAACGGCCCTGTTTTCCGCCACCATGGCGCCGGAAGTGGCGCAACTCGCCGCCGGCCTGCTGAGGGATCCGGTGCGGGTCGAGGCGACGCCGCCGGCGACCACCGTCACTGCCATCGAACAGCGGGTGATCCTCACCGGCTCGAAGCAGAAGCGCGACGAGCTCAACAAGCTGCTGGCCGATCCGACGCTCGCCAAGGTGCTGGTGTTCGCCCGCACCAAGCATGGCGCCGACCGCGTCACCAAGAATCTCGAGATCGACGGGCACAATGCAGCGGCGATCCACGGCAACAAGTCGCAGAATGCGCGGCAGGCGGCACTCAAGGGGTTCACCGACGGGCGCCAGCGTATCCTCGTTGCCACCGATATCGCCTCGCGCGGCATCGACGTGCCCAACATCACCCATGTGATCAACTACGAGTTGCCGGACGACGCCGAGAACTATGTGCACCGTATTGGCCGTACCGGCCGTAACGGCGCCTCCGGTATTGCCATCACGCTGTGCGACGCCGGCGAGCGCGACAAGCTGCGCGATGTCGAGAAGCTGATCCGGCAGAAGCTGCCCTCGAGCGGGGAGTTCGCCTCGGCCGACAAGGGCCGCCAGCCGGAAGCCGCGCCGCGGCGCGGTGGGCAGCGTCCCCCGCAGCAGGCCCGCCGTCCCGGTTCGGCCGGCGCGGCACCGCGGCCGCCGCACGAGCGGACCGCTGCTGCCGGCGGCGCGCGTCCCGACGCTCCGGCCTGGTGGGAAAAGAAGACTGGCACCGGGCAGAAGCCGGCCGGTGCCAAGCCGCGCTGGAATCGCGGCCAGAAGCAGGCGGGTCGCACCCGTCGGGCTGGTGGCGAGTCCGCGACGGTATAACTGGTTCGG
>Ga0207705_10001945_pt1 | contig 16150 bp, 15 predicted proteins | sample KBSC13metaG_FD_184314 | JGI IMG/M metagenome (GOLD analysis project Ga0207705, IMG submission 184314) | Corn rhizosphere microbial communities from Kellogg Biological Station, Michigan, USA - KBS C1-3 metaG (SPAdes) (version 2) | ecosystem: Host-associated > Plants > Roots > Rhizosphere > Soil ...
GCACATGAGCACTCAAACCGCGGGTAGCGAGGCCAGGGACGCGATCTCGATGAAGATGCGGGTCGAGGCGAAGCGCATCGGCCAATGCGCGGCGAAGGAGAGCTGATTCACCAGCTCAACAGGAGGGGAGTATTCATGCGTGTGATCATCATTGCGGCGGCGGCCGCGCTTGTGGCGGGCTGCGGCAATTCGGGGAACGAGAAGGCGGACGCACAACCGACCGCGACCGCGGCGGCGCTGCAGCCGGGCGAATACGCGCTGACATGGAGCGCGATCGAAAATGGACCGGCTGCAAAGGGCGGCGCGACTGCCGCAAAGGCCCTGAGCTCCGCCGATTTCCCCGACAAAGCCTGCATCGCCGCTGATGGAAGCATCGATCCGGCTGCTTTCGGCAACAAGGCCGACCAGTGCCACACGGTCAACAGCTACGTCCGCGAAGGGACCGTCAACGTCCAGGTCGGCTGCGTCCGCGAAGGCAAGGGCGAAGTGTCGCAGATCGCGAGCGGAAGTTTCACCGACGCCGAGAGTTTCGATGCGAAGATCGACACCTCGACCAGCTTCACGGGCGGCGGCGATTATTCGATGACCCGCCAGCTCAGCGCAAAACGGGTCGGCCAATGCGCGGCGAAGCAGTCCTGATCGCTTCTCGCGCGTTCAGCGCAATGTGAAAGCGACAGTCCTCATCAATCGCGGCGGCGGATCGGTCGGCGAAACGCTTGCCATCCGCAAAGCGCTCGACGCCGCCGGGATCAACAGCGAAGTCCAGGTGCTGGACGGCGGTGAACTTCACGAAGCCGCCGAAAAGGCAGCCGCCGACGGCCCCGGTCTGATCATTGCCGGCGGCGGCGATGGCACCATCAGCTGCGTCGCCGGAGCGGTTGTGGGAACCAAGGCCAAACTTGGCGTCCTTCCGCTCGGGACTCTCAATCATTTCGCCCGGGATCTCGGGCTTCCGCTCGATCTCGACCGGGCCGCAAAGCTGATCGCGGAAGGCAAAACGCGCAAGGTCGATGTCGCGGAGGTCAACGGCCGGGTGTTCATCAACAATAGTGCGATCGGGGTCTATCCGCTGATGGTAAGCGACCGGGACGAGCAGCAGAGCCGGCTCGGTCGAAGGAAGCAGCTGGCGTTGGCGATCGCCGCCGCGCGCACCCTGTTTCGCTTTTCAAGCCGGCGGCTGACCCTGACGGTCAACGACCACAAAACGCGGGTGGACACGCCTTTGCTGTTCGTCGGCAACAATGACTATCGGCTTGAACTGCCGGGAACGGGGACCCGCGAAACGCTCGATTCAGGCGAGCTTTGCGTAATGGTCCTGCGTCGCAAGTCGCGGTTTGGCTTCCTCGCCGCGGTGGCCCGCTCACTGGTCGGCCACGATCGCCCGACCGACATCGCGGAGCTCGACAACGTCCAGCAGCTCCGGGTGGACAGCAGGCACCCGTCGCTTACAGTGTCGCTCGACGGGGAGACTGCGAGGATGGACACTCCGCTTACCTACCGGATCAGGCCGAAGGCGCTCCAGGTCATCGCGCCGTGAAAAAATTCGCTCTCAAAGGAGCTGCTCGTTCGCGGCTTTCGGGCGATAGGAACAGGACGGCTCAAACTTCGTTGTCGGGCCGAAATCACAAGGGAGAGAGAGTATGAGGAAACTAATCCTACTCGGGCTTCTGGCTGGGGTCTCGGCATGCGCCACGACACCCGCCACCCACACCTGCCCCGACGGTTCGGTGATCGAGGCGGCCGTGCCTTGCCCGCTCCCTCCACCTCCACCACCGCCGCCGCCGGCAACGATGACCTGCCCGGACGGAACGATGGTAACGGTCGGCACTCCGTGTCCGGCCCCTCCGCCCCCGCCTCCTCCTCCGCCGCCGCCCGCTCCGGGTGAACGCGGCTAGGGCCACGGCAGGCTTGCGAGAAGCGAGCCTGTGACTTTCGAGACACGGCGGCGGGAATCGCTCGATTCCCGCCGCTCCCCAATCGCATCCCCGCGTGTTAGCGCGCGCTGATGGATCTCGCTCACGCGCTGTCGGGCTTTCTCGTCGGCCTCCTGGTTGGCGTGACCGGGGTTGGCGGCGGATCGCTGATGGCGCCGCTGCTGATCCTGATCTTCGGCGTCGCTCCGGCAACCGCGATCGGAACCGACCTCTGGTTCGCCGGAACCACAAAGACCGTCGGCGGAGCGATCCACCATGCCAAAAACAACGCCGATTTGCGTGTGGTCAGGCGGTTGATGAGCGGGAGCATTCCCGCCGCGATCGTCACCCTCGCCATCATGAGCGCGAACCATTGGGGCCAGGTTAGCCACGGGTGGCTCCCGGTGGCGCTCGGGCTGGTGCTCGTCGCGACCGCCGCTGCCACGCTTGCAAGGCCGGCACTCCACCGATGGGTCCTTTCGCGGCGAGGGCCTGACGGATTCCGCGGCGCCAGCCGTCTGCAGCTCCCGCTGACCATCCTCGCCGGAGCGATTCTCGGAATCCTCGTCACGCTCACATCGGTCGGCGCCGGAGCCCTCGGGGCGACGATGCTCGTTTTCCTCTATCCAGTCCGGCTGGACGGCAGGCAGATCGTCGGCACCGACATCGTGCACGCAATTCCGCTGACATTTGTCGCCGGCATCGGCCACCTTCTGATCGGCAGCGTCGATGGGCATTTGCTACTCAACCTATTGATCGGCTCGATTCCCGGAATCATCATCGGGTCGCTGTTGGTCCAGAAGGTCAGCGAAAGATTGGTCAGGATCGCGCTCGCAGGCGTGCTTATTATCGCGGGCGCGCGGCTGGCCGTCCTCTGATCAGAAGCGGAACGCGATTCCCGAATAGATTTCGATTCCGGGCGTATTGCGGTTGAGCCCGAAATTCGCGCCAGCGTCGAGCTGCACCTCCTCACCCAGAAGGTAAGCGACCGCTCCATCGATCGAATATTGCCGGACCGTTCCGGCGGGATCGAAGTCCCATGCACCCCAAAGCTCGCCTGACACGGTAAGGCGGCTGGAAAGCGGCACCCCAAGGCTCCCTGCAGCCGTCGTCGCGAGATGATAGCCCGATCCATCGCCATCGGCGACGAGGTCGACCCCCGGCGCGACATTCCAGCCGACCGCCGATCCTGCGAAGGTGGCATCGGCGAGAAACGCGAGACCGCCCTCCACCTTGCCGTTGCCCAGCGAGTGCCGCGCCGTCGGGATCTTCACGAACGGCCGAAGCGCGAACTGCGCCGGAGCCGAGTCCGCGGTGAGCCGGTACTTCACCGCAAGAGCGGAATCGCCAAAGCCTGAGGGCCCGTGCCGAACGTCCAGGTAAGCCGGAAGATCGAACTCGAGGTGAAGCCGGTCGGTCACTCCGAACTTCACCGCCGATCCGCCGATGTCGAGTTCGCGGGTGCCGTGGTCGTTCGTCCAGTCAGCGAGCCCGGTCTCGACCTGGATCATGCCCTTCGGAACCGTGCAGGTCGGAGTCGCTTTTCCCGGCCGGTCGGCGCAAATCGGGTTATCGCCCGCAGCATGAGCCGCGGCTCCCGAACACAACAGCAGGCAGGCGAGCAAAACCCGTTTCGTCACGAACCCCCCGGCCGAAACTGCCGTGCGTCGGCGGAGCAGTCGAGTGAATTCGACTAGCGTCGGGCGCCGGCGCTCTCCTCGCGGACCTTGGCGAACTCCGACTGCTGGTTCCACTTCGGCCACTCACGGTCGTTCGCCAGCCGGTCGCCGACCGCGTAGAATAGCTCCGCCTCCTGCGCCGCTCCGCGCAAATCCCAGCTCGGCGACCAGGAATCGCAGGTCTGGTGATAGCAATTAGCGGTGAACGCGCTCAGCCACTTCTCGCCCGCAGCTCGCCCGCCATCGACCATGTCGTAGGCACCGGCGAGCGCCATATCGAGAAGCACCGGAACGCCGCGCTTGGCGAAGGAGAAATGGTCGGCTCGGTAGAACAGCCCGCGCTCGGGATGGCCTTCCACAGTTACATAGCGGCCCTGCTTCGCGGCCTCCTGAGCGAGGATGTCCTCCATCTGGCTCTGGCCTTTGCCGATCAGGACGACGTCCTTGACCGGCCCGTTCCACTGCAGCGTGTCGAACGTCAGGTTCGCGACCATCGTGGCCATCGGATAGAGCGGGTGCTGCGAATAATAAGCGCTTCCGAGCAGCCCGCGCTCCTCGCCTGTCCAGGCGAAGAACAGCAAGGTGCGCTGCGGTCGCGGACCCGACGCGAACAATCGCGCATCCTCGATCATCGCTGCAAGACCGAGCGCATCGTCGGCGGCGCCAGGACGGATGGTGCGTCCCTGCGCGTCGGCCGGGCCGATCCCGTAGGCATCCCAATGCCCGCCATAGCTCACCGTCTCGTCGGGGTATTTCGAGCCGGTCAGTTTGCCGATGACATTCTGGCTCTGGATTCGGTCGACGCTGACCGGGATGTCGGTCGAGAAGCTCGCCTTGAGGTCGATCGGCTTGAACGCCGCGGTGCGCGCCTGCCGCTTCACCGTCTCGTAATCGTAGCCGGCGCGCTTCAGCAGAGCTTCGGCAACACCGCGCTGGATCCAGCCCTGGAGAAGCACCGGCTGCTGCGCGTCCGGCGGGAGCACGATGTTGTAGCTCTCACCTGCAGGGCTCTTCACCACCGTCCACGGATACCCGGCGGCATCGGTCTCGTGGACGACCAGCGCTCCGATCGCACCGCGCCGCGCCGCTTCTTCATATTTGTAGGTCCAGCGGCCGTAATAGGTCATCGTCTTGCCGCCGAACTTCCCGGCGACAGGCTCTCCCGCCGCGGCTTCGAAGTCGGGGTCGTTGACCAGGAAAACCGCGATCTTGCCATGCAAGTCGACATCCTTGAAGTCGTCCCAGCCGCGCTCCGGAGCGTTCACTCCATAGCCGACGAACACCATCGGAGCGTTGACGATCTTCACTTCGTCGACCGGCCTGACCGTGCCGAGATAGATGTCGGCGGGATCGGCGAGCCTTACGGTCTGCCCCGCCTGTTTGACGCTCACGCTGACCGGATCCTTGAGCTGGGTGCGGATCATCGGCACCGCCTGCGTCCAGCCGCCATTCTCGCCGCCCGGCTGGAGACCAGCGGCCTTGAACTGCTCGATCAGGTAAGGGATCGTCTTGGCTTCGCCCGGAGTGCCAGGCGCCCGCCCCTGGAATTCGTCGGACGCGAGAACCCGCGTAATCTCGCTCATCCGCTTCATGTCGACGTGCGGCGCCGGCGCCGGGGCGACCGAGGCGAGCGGCTGGGCGGGAGGCGGATACGCAATGCTCGTGCAAGCCGCCAGACCCAGCGCGGGCACGAGCATCGCGAGTTTACGCAATCCGTTCATGAAATCTCTCCTGGCTCGCTCTTCTGCGCTATAAAGCACAGCGGGAAGAAGAGAGCGATGCAACTCACCTACGCAATCAAATATGTGGCCGACATGGACCGCTCGATCGCGTTTCACCGCGACGTGCTTGGACTGCGGTTGAAATTTCAGTCGGCCGAATGGAGCGAATTCGGGACCGGGGAAACTACTCTCGCGCTCCACCCGGCAACGCCAGAAAAGCAGGCCGGCACCGTCGACCTTGGCTTTGCCAGCGACGATCTGTCCGGATTCTACGCGAACCGCGAGAAACTCGGCGTCGAGTTCATCCAACCGCCAAGGGAAATGCATGGCGTCCGAATCGCGCAGGTCCGCGATCCTGACGGCGCCGATACATCCGTCAGCGGCGGCGGCTGAAACAGCTCAGTAAAAATGCAGCGCCGAGGACGTCGGCTGGACTGGCTGGCCTTCGAGCTTCGCCTCGGCGGCGCGGATTGCATTGACAAGCATATTGTCGGTGAACGGCTTGTGCAGGCAGCCAAGCGCAAGGCCGCGGCCCTGCTCCCTCGGGCAGTTGCCAGTCGCGAAAAGGACCGGAATCCCCCGCTCTTTCAGTGCTGCTGCAACGTCGAGGCCGCTATTGCCGCGGCCGAGATGGATGTCGACCAGCGCGAGGTCCGGACGAGTCGATTCCACTGCCGATACGGCGGATTGCAGATCGTCGACCTGAGCGATCGCTTCGTGCCCGGCCAGACCGAGCATCCCTTCGATTTCCATGGCGACGAGGGCTTCGTCCTCGACGATCAAAATTCGCAACGAACTTGCTCCTTCACCCCCGGTTACGCGGACCACCGATAACTCCCGCTAAATGCTCGTGGTTAGCGGCACGCTAATCACGAACTCCGCACCCGGCTCGGCGGACCTGATCGTCAGGGTTCCACGAACCTGCCGCACGAGAGCTGTGACAATCCGCATCCCCAAGCCGCCGCCGGACGCTGGATCGAAACCTTCCGGAAGACCGATTCCGTCGTCGGACACGCAGACGTCCACGCGGTCGCTATCGTCCCGAAGCTCGACGGTGAGGCGGCCGCTCCGGCCGTCAGGGAACGCATATTTCACCGCGTTCGTGATAAGTTCGCTGACGGCGAGGGCCAACGGGACCGCCTGGGTGAGCGGCATGACGACATCCTTCCCGATCTCGACCTCAAGCGCGATCTGCCCTGAATTGTTGAGGGAACGCAGGGTCTCGCTCGCAAGCTCCTCGAGATAATTGCCGAAATCGACCCGATCGTGCTGGCTTGTCGAATAGAGCCGCTGGTGGATTCCGGCGACCACTCCGATCCGGCCGCGCGCTTCGAGGAGCGCCTGCTTCAACGCCGGCTCCGTTGCTCGGCCCGCCTGAAGCATCAGCAGCGATGTCACCACCTGAAGGCTGTTCTTTACCCGGTGATTGACCTCGTGGAGTAGCATCTCCTTCGCATGCAGGGCCTCGGCAAGCTCGGCCGCCCGGGCGCGTTGTTCGGCGATGTTGCGAACCTCGAGGATTGTGCCGACGGTGTTCGATGCCTCGTCGTGGACCGGTGAAGCGGTGAATGCGACCGGGAAGAACGTCCCGTCGCGGGCCATGAACCATTCCTCCCCCTCGGTCCGGGCCGCACTCTCGAACGCCTCGTTAATCGGGCATTCGTTGACCGGATATTCGGTGCCGTCCGGATGCCTCGAATGGACGAGCTCGTGGAACGGCCGCCCGTTCATCTCTTCGAAGCTATAGCCGATCAGCTTCTCGGCGGCAGTGTTGGCAAAGATACAGTCGTGACGCTCATCCATCACGAACACGGCCATCATCGTGTTGTTGAGCACCGCGTCTAGGCGGCGGCTGACCTCGGCAAGCCGCGTTTCGGCGGAGCGCCGTTCCTCGATCTCCCGCTGCGCGTCGCTGTAGAGGCGGGCATTGTCGATCGCGATCGATGCCTGTGCCGCGATCGCGACGATCAGCCGCTCGTGGGCTTCGGTGAATCGCCCCGGCTCGGGATGGCCGAAGAACAACCCTCCAAGGACTTCGCCCGAGCGCGAGATTACCGGCACCGCGAGATAGCTGACGACCGGCAGGTGCCCCTTTGGGAGGCCATAGTGGGGCGGGCTTTTCCCGTAGCGGGGATCGAGAAGCACATTGTCCGACCGGAACACGCCTTCACCCCTGAAGGTGTGATCGAAGATCGCCGTGTTGCGCGGCATCGGGAACTTGTCGAACGCGGAGCGCGGAACGCCCGAGAGGCTGTAGAGCATGAAGCTCTCGCCGGCTTCGTCGAGGACGTTGTAGAAAAAGGCGCCGAAATGCGCTCCGGTCAGCTCGACGGCTGCGTCTGTGACCTTCTGCACGATGCGTTCGAGGTCGAGGTCGGCGGCAACCGTGGCCCACACCTGGTTGAGCGTGTCGAGCGTGCGGGTCTGCTCGCGAAGCGCTTCTTCGGCCTGCCGCCGCTCGATGATCAGCGACGCGGTGCGAGTGACGAACTCGACCAGATCCAGGTCCGACTCCACCGGCTCGCGCGGCTGTTTGTGGTACATCGCAAAGGTGCCGAGCACCCGCCCGTCGCTGGCGAGGATCGGGATCGACCAGCAAGCGCGGAGCCCGTTGGAAAGCGCGAGGTTCTTGTAGTCGGTCCACAGCGGGTCGGATTCGATATCGCTTACGAATACCGGCTCCTTGCGAAAGGCGGCGGTTCCGCACGAGCCGACCCGCGGCCCGATCTCCGTCTCATGAATTCCCTCGTTGTAGGGCTGCGGCAAGTGCGGCGCGGCTCCGTGGAGGAGGCGCTTGCCGGCGGGGTCGAGCAGAAGGATGGAGCCGAGCACACCGGTCGAGCTTTGACTCTCGACGGTAAGCACCAGCTTTTCCAGGATCTCAGGCAGCGGAGCGTTGCTGACCGCGTCCCGAAGCAGCTCGTTCTGGGTTTCGCGAAGCTCTTGCGCTCGTGCCCGTTCGGTGATGTCCGAACCTTCGACGAAAATTCCGGTGACCGACGAATCCTCCGTGAGCGGCTGATAGACGAAATCGACGACTCGCCGCTCCAGCGGTGCGCCCGGCGAGCGCTGCAGGTCGACCTCGATGCCGCGTCCAACGAACGGCTGGCCGGTGCGGTAGATTTCGTCGAGGATGGTGAGGAAGCCTTGGCCCGCGGCTTCGGGAACGGCCTCCGCAACCGGCTTCCCGACGATGTCGCGATGCCCGACCAGCTGCATGTAAGCGGGGTTTGCCATCTCGAAAACGTGCTCCGGACCGCGAAGGAGGGCCATGAATCCGGGAGCCTGCTCGAACAGGCGCGCGAAACGCTCGTGCTGGTCAGAATCGCGGCGGTCGGCAAGCACGCGCTTGGTCGTCTCGACAACGATCGCGATGACTCCGGCCGGCTCCCCGTCGTCGCCCGGAACCGGCGAATAATCGAGGTTCATCCACACCTGCTCCGGCCTGCCATTGCGGTGAAGCGTCAGCTCCTGGTCGGAATAGGACAGGGTTCCCCCGGAAAGCCCCACCTTCATCACATTGTCGTTGAAGTCGGCGACCTCCGGCCAGCCTTCGCGAACATTGCATCCAAGAAGCTTTGGATGGCGCCCGCCGGCGAACACCGAATAAGCATCGTTGTAGATCATCACGCCCTGCTCGCCCCACAGCATGACGATCGGCACCGGCGAGCGAAGAAGGATTCCCGTCGCGGTCTTCAGGCTTCGGGGCCAGCCGCCGATTGGCCCGAGCGGGGTTTCGGACCAGTCGAATGCAGCGATGAGCCGCCCGCACTCGCCGCCCCCGGCGAGAAACGCGAACTCTTCCCCTACGGGCTGGTCGAGGCTTCTGAACACGCCGCTATCCCTCAAATCACACGCGCCTGCTTGGCATTACCAAAAGCCGGCTACGCAAAGGTCGAGCGGCATCCCTACCTCTGCGGAAGCGCATAGGCGATAACGTCGTCGCCAGCCGTGGTGCCCAGGGTGCCGTGCCCGCCGGCGACGACGACGACATATTGCCGTCCGTCCGCGCCCTGGTAGCTCATCGGAGTCGCCTGCCCGCCGGCCGGAAGCCGGGCTTCCCATAGCTGCTTGCCGGTCGTGACGTCGTAGGCCCGAACATAATTGTCGAGAGTGGCGCTGAGGAATCCCACTCCCCCCGCGGTCACCATTGGCCCGCCAAGCGAGGGAACGCCGAGCTTGAATGGAAGCGGCACGGAGCTGCTGTCGCGGATGGTGCCGTTCTTGTGCATCCACGCGACCTTGCCCGTGGTGAGGTCCATGCCCGCGACATAGCCCCACGGCGGCGCCTGGCACGGCAGGCCAAGCTTCGACAGGAATGGGTTCAGATAGACCGCGTACGGAGCGCCATAGTTCGGATTCAGCCCACGGTTCGTTTCCTGTTTCTGCATGTCGGCCGGGCGCTTCGCCGTCAGCTTGTCGACGAAGGCCATGTAGCTGGGGTTGGCGAATGCGATCTTGCGCACCGGGTCGATCGCCATTCCGCCCCAGTCCATCACCCCGAAATTACCGGGATAGACGAGCGAACCCTTGGTCGAGGGCGGGGTGAACGGCCCGTCGTAGCGCAGGCCCTGGAATGCGACCCTGCACATCAGCTGGTCGAGCATGGTCGCGCCCCACATGTGGGCGCCCTTCACTCGCTCCTGCGGCATGAAGGTCGCTTGCGAGTAGGGCTGGGTTTTCGCCGTCCAGTCGCCGGGCGCCGCGCCCTGTGGCACGGGCTTTTCGACCACCGGAATCACCGGCTTTCCGGTGCGCCGGTCGAGGATGAAGATGTTGCCGGTCTTGGTCGACTGGACCAGCGCCGGAACCATCGTGCCCCGGATCGGAAGATCGACCAGCGCCGGTTGCGCCGGGACGTCCATGTCCCAAAGATCGTGGTGAACCGTCTGGAACACCCACTTCAGCTGCCCCGTCTCGGTATCGAGAGCGATGACGCTGCTCGCGAACTTCTCGGTCGTCGGCGGCCGAGTGCCTCCATATTGGTCGACCGCGCCCATCCCGAACGGCAGGTAGATCATCCCCAGCTTCTCGTCGGCGGCCGAGGTGCTCCAGCTGTTCGGCGATGACAGGCTGTAGTGTTGGCCGGGGGCGAGCGGAGCGGTCTGGCCAGGATTGCCGGGATCGAAGTTCCACACCAGCTTGCCAGTCTTGGCGTCGAACGCGCGAACGACTCCTGACGGCATTTTCACCGACCGGTTATCGAAGATCGCGCCCGCCAGGACGACCAGCCCCCGAGTCACCAACGGCGCCGAGGTGAACTGGTAATAGCCTTCCTCGTAGCCCGGATAGCGCGGGATCAGGCCGATCTCTCCCGCATTGCCGAAATCGCCGCAGCGCTTCCCGCTCAACGCATCGAGCGCGATCAGGCGGGCGTCGTTGGTGGCGAGGAAAATCCGTGTGCTGCAATCCGCGGCGCGCGGCGGCTGCGGTGGCGAACCGGGAGTGGCGGCGCTGTCGTAATAGCTCACGCCCCGGCACGTCATGTGCTGCGTGCCTTCGACATTCACTTTGGGATCAAACCGCCAGACCTGCCTCCCGCTGACCGGATCGACGGCGATGACGATGTCATGCGGAGTGCACAAATAAAGGAGGTTGCCGACCTTGATCGGGGTCATCTCGTAGGTGAACTCGCCGGGATCGTCGGGGTGCTTCAGGTCGCCCGTGTGGATGTGCCAGGCGGGCTCCAGCGTGTTGACATTGGCGGGAGTGATCTGAGTCAGCGGCGACCATTTCAGCCCGTCCCACGTGCCGCCATAAGCCGGCCAGTCACCGAGCGCGGCGTAGGTCATCGGCGGAGCGCCGGCGTCGGCGGTCCTCAACCTTCCCTGGGTGTCGTTGGGGTTCTGGAAAAGCGCGACGAAAAGGACGACGATCGAAGCGAGGAGCGCGACGGAGAGCGCGATTCCCGCACCGCTGATCGCGCTCGTTCGAGGGCGCAGCCAGCGGGTCAGCCAAGGAAGCAGCAGCACGACCGCGATCGGGACGAGCAGGTTTCCGCGCGGTGACAATTGCCAGAAATCGAGCCCGACCTCGAACAGCGCCCAGATCAGGGTTCCGGCCAGGACCAGCGCATAGACCCACAAGGCCGCCGCGCTCCCGCGATAGAGGAGCACCGCACTGAGGATCAGCCCGACGCCCGCGATACCATAATAAAGCGAGCCGCCGAGCACCGCGAGCCAGACGCCGAACACCGCGCTCCAGATGCCGATCACCGCGATGATGATGACCATGATCAGCGGAAACAGCGGTGGCCGCTCCGATGCTTTCCTGTCGGGCACGATTCACGCCTCCCTCAGCCGAGAATTCTCCGGTTAACCGCTTGGGGCGGGGAATCGTTGCAGCGGCGTTCGAATAGGCTGCCGGAGGGGCCGGCCTCTCGCGCTAAAAGCTCTTCCCCAATGACACCATCGCCCGGAAGTCATTGTTCGGGTGCGACTGCCGAATGTGCTGCCAAATCGGCACCGCGATGGCCGCGGCCGCGGACCAGCCGTTGCGGGAATTGAAGCGCACCCCGGGCGCTGCATAGACCCACGTTCCGCCACTCTCGCTCTCGACAGTGCCGGCGATTTCCTGCCTACCTTCCCACTCGCCGCCGAGCTCGACGAACGCGTCCCAGCTGTCGCGCGCCTCGCGAACGTGGTGCTCGTGCTCGCTGGACTCATGGTGATGCTCGGCCTCCGGCGGCTCACCGAAATGGTGAGACACGGAAATGCCGCCCTGCATCCGGTCGCCCAGGCGCGTGTCCTGCGCTCCCTTGCCCGCGAACTGGTAAAGCGCGCTGGCGGTAAACTGGACCAACCCTGCCTTCACCGCGGCGGAGGCGCCGAGAATTGGGTCCCAGCTTCCGGTCCCGGGCTGGTGCTCTGTCTCCAGCCGCTCGCCTTCGAGGTCGCGCTTGTGGGTGCTTCCGGTCGGAACCTTGATCCCGCCAACGAGAGCGAAGCGGACGCCCTTTTCCCCAGTCAACCGGTACTTGGCGAGAAGGTTGAGATCGCCGATTCCGGAAACCGTCCCAAGCCGCTCGACTTCGTTGGTTGCGATTCCGCCCAGGTGCGAATGCTCGCCTTCGCGAAGGTCGTCGCGGCGGAGGTAGGGAAGCTCGGCGGAGAGGGTCAGGCGGTGGGTGACCCCATAAGCGACGCCCACCGACGCGTTGAGATTATAGTCGGTATTGTGCGCGTGAACATGCTCGGCCGCGAGCGCCGCCAGTTCTTGGTCGGAGCGATGGTCGGGCCGCGTGTAGAGGAGCCGCAATCCGATCGCGCCATGCCCTTCGTCGAGCGTGTCGGGAGAGAAGACATCGAGGCCGCTTCCCGATCCCACCCCACTCGGGCCGGTGTGGTCGGCGAGCGCCGGGGTGGAGAGCGCAACGAGTGCCGCGCCGGCGACATACGTGAATCTGGTCATTCGAATTTCCCGTGAACGCCTCCGGCCCCTTGACCGGAAGCGGATTGAACCGAAGCGATTGAGTCAATTCAGGCGGGAAAAGGCGGCCCTCTCAGGCGCGGCGGCTCGCGGGCTTTTGCTTGAGCGACGAGACGATGCGGACGTGCAATTCGCGGCGCCGCGAGAAAGACGATGACTCCGAACGCCAGCGCGAGGCCAAGACCCAACGCGGCGACCGTGGCCGCGGCGGCATAAGGACAAAGCTGGTGGAATTTGCCGGGGTCCCGCGGGGAGTGGCGCATTGGCGCCATCGCCAGGCTATCCGGGCAGGCGACGATAGTCACGCCGCCACGATCGAAGGCGGGCATGAATCCGGCCGGTGCCAGCAGGCGCAAAGCGAGGAGCGCGAAGAGAACCGCCGCCAACGCCGATCGCATCGAGAGAGGTGCCGCTGTCATTCGTCCCATCGGATGCGCTCTAGTGTGGCGAGGTTCCCGAGTCAGCCTTCGGTGCCGCCCGATTCGAGCGGTGAACATTTGCCCGTCAAGCGTGAAAAAGTACCTTGGCAACCGTCCCCGGCCCCGCGCCGAACACAAGCTTCCCATGCAACTGGTGAGCGAGACTCTGGAGAATGCCCTGGCCGAGGCTGGGGCCCTTGGCCTTTCCGAAGTCAGGCGGAAGGCCCGGGCCGTCGTCGGCGACCGACAAGGTGTAAACGCCTTTGCCACCGGTCACCGTCACGACGATCAGCCCGTCGCTCCTGCCCGTGAATGCGTGCTTGAGGCTGTTGGTGACCAGCTCCGCCACGATCAGTGACAGCGTCATCAACCCGTTCAGGCTCAAAGGCACGGACGGGCTTTCGACCGTCAGCCGGACTCCAGGCGTGTCGCTCGCATCGATCAGGTCGGTGCACAGCGACTCAAGATAAGACTGCAACGGCTGGTCCAGCGATTCCGGATCGTGCAGCCGGCGGTGCACCCTGGACATGGTTTCCAGCCGTGCCTGCGCCGTCTCCAGCGCCTCGGTGCAGGCCGAATCCGACCTCAGCATCTTCCTTCGGCGCATCAGCACCGCCGCGACGAACTGGAGATTGTTCGCGACCCGGTGCTGAAGCTCGCGAAACAAGACGTGCGATCGCTCGCGTGCTTCGGACAGTTCGGCGATCGCGGCGTTCAGGCTGAGTATGGTGTAGAGCACGAGCACCGCGGTGACGACGAATATGACCATTGTGATGACGTGCGGAGTCGCCAGGGCGAACGAGCCGTAGGGGGGAAAGAACATCACCCACGCGACCAGGGTGCAAACCGCCATTACCAGGACAGCGATCTGAAGTCCGCCGAACAGGCCCGCCAGCAGGATGGCCGGCAAAAAGGTCATCGGCCCGAAGCCCTCGCTGACCCCGCCAAGTGCCCAGCGCAACACCGACGCGAGGACGAAGAAGGCGCCTCCGGCGGCCAGCCCGAGCATTGGCCGGTCCTGCGGTTGCCTTCGGAACGCGGACGAAAGTCTGCGCACGACTCTGCTCTCCCCCGCAAGCACGCTCCACCATTCCCATCGGAAAGACAATGCACCTCGTAAGCGGGGAGAAATACATTCTTCGTCCGGCCTGAAACTTACCCCAGCGCGCGCCCGATGGTTTCGCGGAGCGCCGGAAGGACGAGCTCTTCAAACCAGGGATTCCGGCCGGCCCAGATGCGCGACCGCCACGACGGGTGGGGCAGCGGGAAATATCTTGGGAGGTAATCGCGAAAGTTACGAACCCTCTCAGCAACCGCGCCCTGGCCGAGGACATGGTTTTGGGCATAGCTGCCAACCAGCAGAGTCAGCCGGATCGCGGGCATTCCGGCAAGTAGCCGTCCGCGCCACAGCGGCGCGCATTCGGGGCGCGGCGGAGCATCCCCACCGCCGCTCCCTCGTCCGGGATAACATAGCCCCATCGGCAGGATCGCGACCTTCGCCGGGTCGTAGAATTGCTTCTCCGACAGGCCCGTCCACTCACGCAGGCGGTCCCCCGAAGGATCCGAAAAAGGGACGCCAGATGCGTGAACCTTGGTCCCCGGAGCCTGGCTCGCAATGACGATCGTCGCGGTTTGCGACACCTGGAAAACCGGCCTGGGCCCGAGCGGAAGCAGGCCCGCGCAAACCGTGCAGGCGCGGGCCTCAGCAATCAGGGATTCGAATTCCGCCGCGTCCACTCAGCCCGCGCTCCCTGAACCGGCCGTCACATGGTCCATTTCATCGAGAGCGATTGCGGAATGGGCGAAAGCTCCGCCTGCGCGCATTTCGGCGGCGACCCAGATCGCCTCCATGATTTCGGCTTCCGATGCGCCGGCTCGAAGCGCGCCTCGGGTGTGGCCCCGGATGCAGTACGGGCATTGGGTCACATGGGCGACCGCAACCGCGATGATCTGCTTGGTTTTGGCCGGAAGCGCCCCGTCGGCGAAGACGCGGCTGCTGAATTCGGCGAACGCCGCCGCCGGATCGGGCGCAAGCTCGCGCCGCTTTCGGGACAGTTCCGGGCTTGGCGCCGGGTAGAGATCATTGGGCATTTCCATTCTCCTGCAACTTCATTCGATCGGGCGGCCGAGGATTACCTGCCTCAACACGACCGCATCGTTGTGAATCTCGTCGCGCGCCGAATAGACGAGCGTGACCGGCCCATCGCGGGCGAGCTCGCGAAGGCGCGCGAGCAGATCGGGGTGATCGTGGATTTCCTTCGCATAGCGCTCGCGGAACTCGCCCCACCGGGCCGGATCGTGCCCGAACCATTTGCGAAGGGCCGTGCTCGGCGCGATCTCCTTCACCCATTCGTCGATCGCCGCGTCGACCTTGGACACCCCGCGCGGCCACAGCCGGTCGACGAGCAGGCGGCGCCCATCTTTCGGGTCGGGCTCGTCGTAAGCGCGCTTGAGCCGGACGTTGCTCGCGGAAATCGACATGACCGCACTCCTGGCGCGCAGCTTGGCGCGCTTGGCCATCGACCGCCTGGCAAATGCTCCGTTGATTTTTCCGCGACCGGTCGAACCGCAGGGAGCCGAGAGTCCCGCGAAGGGCCGGGGCTGAATGGGGAGCCCGCTCGGCTCGATCGATATGCGACTCGCGCCGCGCGCGTTCAAGATGCCGAGGGGGCAAGCAAATCCACAGGTAATTTGGCCGCCAAAGCATTTATCCGCTTGCGTTCGGAATCAGATGAGGCACAATAGGTGGTAGCGCGAGAGGGGGGATGCCTCAAAACTTGGTGTTCGGCGCCGGAGTCCTTGCATTCCGGCGGTGGCCCAACTCGTCCCCGATTTCCACAGGGCGCGGGCATGGCAAAGCCCCTTCCGGCGCTGCAAGAAGACTCGCCCGCATCAGTTCGGGTGAGTAGAACGATTAGAGAACAAACGGCTCCGCGTTGAGCCGGGAAGGAACGGGGTAGAGCGATGGATTTCACGACTGGTAGCGAAGT
>Ga0207705_10001946_pt1 | contig 16143 bp, 7 predicted proteins | sample KBSC13metaG_FD_184314 | JGI IMG/M metagenome (GOLD analysis project Ga0207705, IMG submission 184314) | Corn rhizosphere microbial communities from Kellogg Biological Station, Michigan, USA - KBS C1-3 metaG (SPAdes) (version 2) | ecosystem: Host-associated > Plants > Roots > Rhizosphere > Soil ...
GCCACGAGGCCGTAAGTATTCGGGTCGCCGTCGATGGTGGCGGCGGCATCCGGCCACCCGCTCGCGGTCGCGCCCAGCTTCTTCATCACGCGCGTGTCGAACAGGCTGGCGCGCAGCGCGGCCGGAGCGACGTCGACCGCCGGCTGGAAGCGCGGACCGCTCATGTAGTCGAGCAACGAACGGCGCAGCTGGCGCGCGGCCGGTCGTTCGGCGAGGCGGTTCTCCAGGTCGAACGTCGCCACGACAAGACGGCCGCGTCCTACCCGCGCCTCGAACACGGCGCCCAGGCGGTAGTTGCGGTTCCAGTCGTCGATGGGCTGGACGATGGGTTTGAGACCGACCGGCAGACGCTCGATGTTGAACGCGCGGGCGCCGGCCACCAGGTCGCTCCACTGCCAGTCCATATGGTCGGCCGTCGGGAAGCCCGCCAATGCGGGATGCGCGCGGTCGATCCACAGGCCCAGCATGCGGCTCCAGCCCGGATTCATCAACCGGTTCCAGAACACGGGCACGTCCGCCAGCGGCGGCGAGGTCCAGTCCAGGTCGGCCTTGCGCGGCAGGTACAGCACGGCGCCGCCCTGCGCCAGCCGGGCCTCGGCCTCCGGCCATGCATGGGTCACGAGCACGCCGGCCGGGACGGCCGGGTCCACGGCATCCGGGTACAGCCAGAAGTTCCAGTCGTTGGCGACGTCCATGCCTTCGATCTGCACGACCAGCTTGTAGTGCGCGGGCGCCGGCAACGGCGCGAGATCGGCCGCCGCGCGCCCCAGCGCGATGTTCTTCCCGATCGGGATATCCAGCGCCGGGAAGCGTCCCTGCGCCACGGCGTGTCCGCCGTCGTCCTCGATGCGCCACCAGGGCCGCGCGCCGGCCAGCGGCTTGTCGCCGTAGTGCGCGATCTCGACGGGGACGTCGAACGTGTCCCGCGTCGTCAGGACGGTGCGGGTCAGGCGCGCGAGCGGCACGGTCGCGCCGTTGAAGCGGCGGAACGCTTCCGGCGTCGCATAGCCCTTGGTCTCCCAGAACGTGTCGAGGATGCCGACGAGGGCCGTGCCCTGGCCGAGGTAGTCGTGCAGGTCCAGCAGCTGGTAGCCGCTCATGCCGCGCGTGCGCAGCGCAGCTTCGATCTCTTCCTTGTAGCACGCCACCTGCCAGTAGCCGGAGGCCAGCGCGAAATCATGGTTGCGGTCCAGCACACCGTGGCGGCGGGCGGAGTCGCGGAAGATCTCGTAATTCCCCGGCCGCAGATATCCCGTGAACTTGTCGATGATGGAAAAATCCGGATACGCGACCCACTGGCCCATCTCGTGCGCTACGACCGGCACCTGGATGCCATCCAGTGAGGCCGCGTAGTCGCGTCCGAACCAGCCGGTCTTGTTGCGCAGCGGTCTGGGCCCGATGCGCTGCACGGCCAGGTAATCCGTATTCCTGTCGAGCTCCGGCACGACGGGTTCCGTGTGGCCCGTGCCGTTCGTGTACAACCGGCGCGGATCCTCGGCGCGGAAGCGCGCGATCCAGCGGTCGAACACGTCCTTCCACCGGCCGGACGGTTCGTTGCTCGGACTGAGCAGCAGGAACGACGGGTGGTTGCCGTAGGCGCGGATCAGGCGCCCCGTCTCCTCGTTCAGCATCGTCTCGAGGGGCGAGCCGGGCTCGAACCGGTTCCACATGCCGGGCTCCGGCTGCAGGTAGATGCCCACCTCGTCCGCTGCCTGGAACGCGGCCTCCGGCGGCATGAACGAGTGGAAGCGGACATGGTTGATGCCCCACGCCTTGTTGATCGCGAAGATCTTCTTCCAGTACGCGACGTCCGTCGGCGGATAGCCGGTCAATGGAAAATCGCCGCCGTGGTGCGTCCCGCGCAGGAACACGGGGCGGCCGTTGACGAGGATGTCGGTGCCGCGCGCGGCCACCTGCACGAAGCCGAACGGCACGGCCCGCGCGTCGTCCGCGTCCGGGCCCGTGAGGCGCAGCCGCAGCGATTGCAGCGCCGGATGAAATTCGTCCCACGTCGGCGCATCGTGCGGATACTGCACGCGGAATTCGGCGCTGCCGCCCGCGGCGTCCCATCTCACCGGGATGCGCTGCCCGTTGGCGACGACGGTGCCCTGCCCGGCCCGGCCACCGCCATTGCCGATCGCCAGGCGCACGCGCACGCTGCGGTCCGCGACGTTCGGGAACACCTGCGCATCGGCGATGTACACGGGCGACGTCGCCTGCAACTTCACCGCGCCGACGATGCCGTTCCAGCTCATGCCAAGCGAGTCGGAAATGCTGTGCGAATCGGGCCGGTACGCCATCAGTACGCGCGAATCCACGCGCACCGTCACGCGGTGCCGGCCCGGCGCGAGTGTGCCGAGCTCGTAGTCGTGCGGCGCCACGAGGCTCAGGTTCGAGCCCAGCGCACGGCCGTCGATCCAGGCACTGGAGCCCCAGCGCGGCCGCTCCAGGTGCAGCACGATCCTCTTGCCCTGCCACGCCGCCGGTACCTCGACGTCGCGCTGGTACCAGGCCGCGCCGAGGTAGTGGCGCGGCGGCTGGCTGAGGAACGGCACCTTCACCTGGCCTGGAGTGGTGAACGCCTTGTAGTCCGCGCGCAGGTTCCAGTCCTTGTCGTACAGCGACAGCACCCAGGGCGTGCGTGCCGTGATCTCGTCGCCATACCCCTGCGCGTTCAGGATGCCGGGCACGCGGATGCGGTCCGGCAGCGCGCGGCCTTCCCAGTGCGCGGCCACGCCGGCGTCCTCGCGGTCGAGCGCGAAGCGCCAGTCGCCGGACAGGTCGAGCGCGTCGCTCGCCCGCGCCGGCAGCGCGCACGCCAGCGCGAGGGTCACGAGGCCCGCGCGCATTCTGCCACCGATCCGCATCCGCATGCCGGATCAGCCGCCGAAGCGGAAGTCCGCGCCCACCATGATGCGGCGGCCGGCGTAGCTGTAGTCCAGGATGCTCGGCGTACCGTTCGAGAACGGCACGTAGGTGCCCTGGCTGTTGCTGGTCGCGGCGTTGTTCAGATTGCGGCCTTCCACGAAGACGTCGAGCTGGGGCGTGATGCGGTACTGGATCTTGGCATCGACGTAGCGCGTGGCGTCCCGGAAGTTCGGCGAACCAGGGTTGTACGCCGGCGGACGGGTGTTGCCGCTGGCGTTCGGGTAGTTGTTCACGCCGGTGCCGGTCCAGCCCGCGATGTTGGCGAAGTAGCTCGCCACGCCCTGCACCGCGACGCGCGCCGACAGACGGCCGTCGTCATACCAGAGCGCCCAGTTGTACTGGAACTTCGATTCGCGCAGCGGCGGCATCGGGGTGCCGGTCAGCAGGTCGACGATGTTCTGGGTCGAGGTGACGGAACCGAGCTTCGTGTAGTTGCCGTCGAAGCCCAGGTAGCGCAGGCGCCACGGCAGGAACGTGAACGCGGTCTTGGTATTGAATTCCCAGCCCGTGCGGGTGGTCGGCACGCCGTTCTGGTAGGTCGAGAACGAGAACGGCAGCTCGGCCAGCCGCTGACCCGTCGTCGGGTCCGTCAGCGACATGCCCAGCGTGCCGCTCGACGTCTGCACGATGGCCGGCCCGATGATGCCCTGCTGCTTGAAGTACGACAGCGAGAACATCGTGTCCTTGCTCGGATAGTATTCCGCGCTCCAGTTCTGGTTCAGGTTCTTCTGGGCCTGCAGGGCCGGGTTGCCGATCTTCGACGTGCAGGTCTGCGTGGCATCGTCGGCCAGGCGCTCGTCGTAGCGGCACAGGCCTTGCGGCAGCAGGTACGTGACCGGAGGCCGCGCCACCGTGCGGGCGCGGTTGTAGCGCACCACGAGCTGGTCCGGCACGACCCACATGGCGAGGTTGTAGATCGGCAGGAAGTCGTGCGTGGTCGCGTCGACGGCGGTATTGGTCGTGACCGTGACGTCGTTGATGCCGCCCGGCGCGCCTGGGTTCGCGGGGTCGTAGTTGGCGTTCTTCGTGATCGACTGGAACGACATCTGGCCGATGCCGTGCACCTTCGTGCGGATATAGCGGTAGCCCAGGTTGCCCTCGATGTCCCAGCCGAACGGCAGTTCGCGGCTCGTGAACGGGATGTGGTCGATGCGGAAGTCGCCCATCACGTACAAGGCCTGGGACCGCTCGCTCATCCTCGTCATCGGCTGGTCATAGGTCTTGCCGTCCGAGCCCACGCAGGTGTAGATGCAGTTCAGGTTCGCGTTCGGCACGCCGGACAGCTGGAACACCTTCTGCACGTCGATGTTCGGCCAGTTGGTGAGGGCGCTGCCGAACTGGCCGTTGGCGCCGTTGAAAAACTGGGTCTGGGTGATGTTCCCCGTGATCGACTGGCCGACGATGTCCTGGAACTGCTGCGGCGTCACGTACACCGTGCCCGAACCCAGGCGGTTATAGGAATTGCCCGGCACGTAGCCGTACTGGCACTTGTTCCCGCCCGCGCCCAGCGAGCCCGGGGTATCCTGGCAGCCGACCAGCGCGCTGCGGACGATGGACGGCTGCACCCACACGTTCGGCGTCGTGCTGGCCTGGTAGCCGTTGCCGTAGTTACCGGGCAGCTTGTAGCGGGTATCGCGGAAGTTGAAACCGGTCTTGAAGCGGGTGAAGAACGGGACCGATTCCGGCGTCGCCCACGTGAAGTCGGCCTTGGCGGTGCGCTCCTCGGTCTCGCTGATCACCGGGTTGTAGGTGAGCTGCGGCTGCGAGAACGTCAGCAGCGGCTGCTGGTTGACCGAATAGGCCGGGATGCTGTTGATGTTGCCGCCGCCCCCCGTGACGGCGTTCGACGCCGCCGGCTGCACCAGCTGCACGTAGTTGGCCGGGTTGTACAGGTTGAAGTTCGACCCGGACGGGAAGCTGTACGCCCACAGTCCGTTCGGCTCCACCGAGAGCTGCGCAGCACCGTAGTTGGTGCTGAACGTGGTGCGGAACTGTTCGCTGGTGTACTTCGACTTGGCGTCGCCGACCAGCCACTCGGCCGTCAGCCCCTCGTGCCGCCATTCGCCGCCGGTCTGGAAGTACTTGGTGATGGTGTTGCTCTTCTGGTAGATCTGGTCGACGGTCGCGCTGCCGTCACTGATGCCGAAGCTCGTCACGTGGTGGCTGGCGTCCACGGTGACGGTCGACGGGTCGACGTTGGTAACGGCGCCCTGCACGGCCGGGTTGTTGGACAGGAAGCTGGCGGTCGTCGGGTACAGGTAGTAGCCGGTCGTCCCCGGCGCGACCGAGCGCACGCCGTTCTTGTCGACGAACGTCTTGGCCGTGTTGACGTTCATGCCGCCGAGGCTCAGGAACGACGTGTTGTTCGTCGTATCGCGCTTCGAATAGCTGCCCTTCAGGTAGACGGTCAGCTCGCGGTTGACCTTGAAGTCGCCGCGCAGGTCGAGGTTCTGACGCCGGTCGACTTCGGTCTGGACCTTGTTGCGGACCAGCGAGGGCGTGTAGTCGTTCCACTGGTTCAGGCAGCTGAGCAACTCGTTCTGGCGCGCGTTGACCGCGTTGTTGCGGTTGGTCGAGCTGAGGTTCTTCAGCGTCGCGTCCGCCGTGGTCAGCTGCGGGAAGGCCGCATAGCAGTCGGCCTTGGTCTTGGCCGCGGCCGACTTCGTCAGGATCTCCTGCGGCGTGGCCGTCATGTAGTTGCCGGTGCCGCTCGTGTACGGGTAGATGCCCGACGAGCCGACCGTGGTTCCGGCCGGCGTCGTCGACGCGGGATCGGCCATGTTCAGCGTGGCCGGGTTGTACGTGAAGGTCTTTTCGGGCGAGTTGTCGAAGTCGATCGCGCGGGCATAGCCGGTGTTCGCGCTGGTCGCGACCTGCATCTGGTGCTGCTCGTTCGCCGTGGTCGACTTGGAAGCGTTCAGGATCACGCCGAAGCGGTCGTCCATGAACTTGCGCGACAGGATGACGTTGGTGTCCGGCTCCCACTTCTTGTTCAGGTTATTGGTGGTGCCGGCCACGCGCACGGAAGCGAACGGTTCCTTGAAGTCCAGGCCCGTGCGCGTCTTGATGATGATGCCGCCGCCGAGCGAACCTTCGACCATGTCGGCCGTCGATCCCTTGACGACGTCCACGCTCTTGATCAGGTCCGCCGACAGCTGGCGGAATTCGTTGCCGCGGCCGCTGGAGCCGGGACCGGCGCTGTTCGCGGACTGCACGGCCATGCCGTCGACTTCCACGCGCGTCAGGTCCGGACCGTTGCCGCGCACGGCCACGGTGACACCCTCGCCGAAATCGCCGCGGTCCAGCGCCACGCCGGCCATGCGCGAGATCGCCTCGCCGATGTTCCGGTCCGGCAGCGAGCCCACATCCTCGGCCACGATGGAGTCGAGCGCGGTGGCCGCGTTCTTCTTGCGGGCGATCGACGATTGCTGCGACTTGCGGGTCGACACCACGACCGTCGCAATACCGCTCGCGACTTCGTTGTTGCCGCGCGCGGCCGGCGCCGCGGCCTGGCCGCCGGCCGGCGCGGCCTCGGCGGCCTGCGCGCTCGCCGCGTCCTGGGTCGGGGGATTGTCCTGCGCGAAGGTGGGGCTCGCCACCAGCGATGCCAGTGCCAGCGAGATGGCGTAGGCGAGACGCGTGGGACGGATGACGGTGCGGATCTGGTGCATTTCTCTGTCTCCTGGATGGACCGCTGGGCGGTCTGCTTGTTCGCATCGACGCCGCGGGTCTGTCGCTGCGGTCGTCAACTCTTCTGCTGGGAAACAGTGTAGGGTTGCCGGGACGCGGCGTGATATATCAGCGAGAAATACTCAACAACGTGAGCGAAGTGAGTGCACAGACGCCACGCCGATCGATCAGATTCGCGATTGCGATTCCGTTTTTGCGCAGAATCGTCCCGGATCGGGCCACACGGGTTATCGCAACGCTCCGGCGCGGGCCGTGCGTGCGCCCAAACGCTCAGTTCCGTGATCGAATCGCGGCGCATGCGCCGACGCCCGTGCGCTGCGCTATCCTTGCCGCCACGCAGCCCCATGCCACCCGGAGGAGACGAATGAAATCGAAAATGAAAACAAGCCCGTCACACACCCTGCCCCTGCTGCTTGCCCTGTCGTTGCTGTCCGCCGCGCGCGCGCAGACCGGCACCGTCGTCGTCAATGGCGCGAAGGCCCGTGCGGGGGACTCGCATTCGGTCAACGCCGCAAAGGACCGCATCCTGAACGGCAGGTCGGCGTCGTCATGCGCCTTCATGGACCCGCATAATCCGGCCTATGATCCCGTCACGGTGGCCTACATGAGCGATTTCGGGCTGGACGACGCCATGTCGAACGACGTCCCGCGCAGGTCGGACCTGGCGCCGCTCGGCGACGTTTCGGACGCGACCACGGTGCGCACTATCGTGGCGGGCGACAGTACGCAGGTGGGACGCCCCGTCACCACCGGCTGCAGTGCCGCCGACTGGCGCTTCGCGGCCGGGCGCAACCGCATCGCCCGCAACGACAGGTCGCTCGCCCTGGGCTACGAAGCCTACGACAACCACGACTACGCCCGTGCGCTGGACGCGTTCACGACGGCGTGGAACAAGATCGGCTACGACGAGGCCGCGCTGATGCTCGCGCGCCTGCACCTGTACGGCCTGGGTACGCCGAAGGACGGCGCGCGGGCCGTCGCCTGGCTGGAAAAAATCGACACGAAGCCGTACGGCCCCGCCGACCGCATGCGCTTCGACCCCGCGCAGCCGACCGTGATGACGCCGCGCGTCGAGGCCGCGTTCATGCTGGCGCGGATGTACGAGCGCGGGATGGGCGTCGCGCGCGATGCGGCCAAGGCACGCACCTGGTACGAAAAGGCCGCCGGCTATGGCTTCGTGCCCGCCCTCGACGTGCTGGGCGAACGGGCGCTCGCCGGCACGGACGGCCAGCGCGACCCCGCCAGGGGTCTGGCCCAGTTGAGGGAGGCGGCCGACGCCGGCTACCCGCCCGCCCAGTACCACCTGGCGCGCGCCTACTATGCCGCGGACGGCGTGCCGCGCGACCTGCGCATGGCCGGCGCGTACTTCGAGGCGGCGGCGCGCGCGGGCATCCCGGCCGCGATGTTCGCCGCGGGCCGGATGCTCGACCAGGGCGAAGGCGTGAAGGCCCAGCCGGCCCGGGCCATCGTCTGGTACAAGGACGCGGCGCTGAAAGGCGACCCCGACGCCCAGTTCGCGCTGGGGACCTATTTCTATTCCGGGGAAATCGTCGGCAAGGATCCGGCCACGGCGCGCAGGTGGTTCGGCGCGGCGGCGCGCCAGGGCCAGCCTGACGCCATGTTCAACCTGGCCGTGATGGCCGCGCACGGCGAAGGCGGCGCGAAAGATCCGTCGATGGCCTGGGTAATGTTCAGCCTGGCCGCACAGGCCGGCCACGACGGCGCCGCGCAGGCCTTGCGCGCGCTCGGACCCACGCTTACGGCAGACGAGCGCAAGCGCGCGGAAGCCGTGCTGCATCCGCAGGTCGCGGCAGGTACGAACCCGTAGCGTACCTACCCTACGGCGCGTAGTCTGCGGGCAGCATCATGTCGGGAAAGCGCGCGCGCAATCCGTCCAGCGCCTGCAAGGTGCCGGACAGATGCTGCCGCACGGCGCGCTGGGCACTGGCCGCGTCGCCCTGCGCGACGCAGCGCGCGATCCGGCCGTGCTGGCGCAGGATCGACAAGGCCTTGCCGTTCAGCGGCAGGTGCAGCCGGCGCAGGCGGTCCAGGTTGCCGCTGCAACTGCGCAGCATGGCCCACAGGTCCGGCAGTTCGGACGCATCGTACATGCGCTGGTGGAACGCCATGTCGATGCGCGTGAAGCCTTCCAGGTCGCCTGCCTCCAGGCAGCCGCGCTGGCGCGCCACGAGGTCCAGCAGCGCCTTGCCCAGTTCCGGCCGGGGTGCGCGCGACAGGACCCACGCGATCTCCAGTTCCACGGAGAGGCGGAAGAAATGGGCCTGGCGCGCCGCGCCGAGATCGATCGCGCGCACCCGCGTCTGGTGCTGCGGATAGATGTCGACCAGGCGCTCTTCCTCCAGGCGCAGCAGCGCGGCGCGGATGGGGCTCTGGGAGAGCTGGAAATACTCGCACAGCTCCGGTCGCGCCAGTACCGCGCCCGGCCGCAGCGCCAGGCTGACGATGCGTGCGCGCAGGTGTTCGTACACCTGCACGGACGCGTTGCGCGAGCGGTCCAGGCGAAACGGGGCGTCGAGGGCGCTCATCGTTCACGGCCTCTCGTAGAATTCCGCCTCGACGATAGCCAGGCGCGACGTCGACACCCCCTGTGTTCCCGTCGCCGTGTTCGCCTGGTTCGCGACTTCCGTCAAGCGCATGCCGCCGCCCTCCTGCGCCTGGCCGTCCAGCACGATGCGCACGTTCCGGCCCCGCACGGGTGTCAAAGGCAGGGTGACGTAGCCGAGGCTCCTGGGCGTCATGCCGCGGTACGCTTCCTGGCCATCGATCTCGACGCGCAGCGGATAGCTGCGTTCGCGCCATCCCGACAGCTTCAGCACCACTTCCGCCAGGCGCGCCGGCCGGGCCAGCGTGAACGTCAGGGCGGGCGCGCCACCCGCGGCGCTCGTCCATGTGGTCGTCTCGTCGTCGTCGACCGCCTTGCTGCCGTCCGGAGCGTCGACGGCGGCCACCGGCACCGCCACGCGCGACACGGCGAACGACGGCGTGGCCGGCGTCGGACCCCGGTCGAGGCGCGCCGGCGGCGCGGGCGGCAGCGCGGCCAGGCCATCCCGCACGGCGACCGGCCGCGATTCCAGCACCAGCTCGGCCGGCGCGAGACCCTGCGCATGGGCGCGCACGACGATGCGGCCCGCCTGCGGCGTCGTGCGCAGCAGCACGCGATTGACGCCGCCCTCCACCGGCAGCGAGCGCGCCAGGATGTAGTTGTCCGGCCCTTGCGCGATGCCGCCGCGCCATTCGGCCGGGCCCTGCACGTCGAAATCGACCATGTCCAGCGCGAGAGGATGGCGGCGGCCCGCCGCATCGACGACCTCCACCTGCACGAGGGCCATATCGGCGCCGTCCGCACGCAGGCCCTGCGGCGAGACGATCGGCGTCAGGCGCAGCGCGGCGGGCGTGCCGGCCGTCGCCAGCGTCGTCGTGCAGACCTCCTTGCCGTTCGCGTCGTAGCCGACGGCCTTCAGCTCGCCCGGCGCCCACGCCACTTTGTCGAAGGTGAACAGGAAGCGCGCGCTCTGCGTGGCCGGGCCGACCTCCTGCCCGTTCAGGAACAGTTTCACGGACCGAGCGCTGGACACGACGGTGACCGGCTTCACGGTCCCCGCCGGATAGTTCCAGTGGCCGATGATGTGGGCGCGCGGCCGTTCGACGTCGACCCAGCCGTCCCACATGACCTGGTGCGCGTACCAGCCGTCCTTGGGGATGCGCATGGCGTCCACCTCGCCGCTGCGGCGGTAGTTTTCGGCGCCGCGATGATGCGTGTTCGAATCCGAGAACACGATGTTCACGCCGCCGCTGGAGACGCGCGTGCCCGTGCCCGGCCGTTCGCGCCAGTAATCGTACCAGCGCACGACGTCTTCGACGGCGAAACTGTCCTGGTTACGGTTGTAGACGCTCGCATCCTCCCCCTTGTGCAGCGGGCCGTCGCCGTCCTTGTGGAACGGCGGGCTCTGTTCATCCCAGTATTTGCGCAGCGCCTCGTCGCGCGAATACTCCATCGCCCACACGGGCATGTTCGCGCTCTTGTTTATGTACAGCATCTCGCCGCCGTATTCCGCGATCTGCTGCAGTTCGCGGCTGAGCATCTCGCGGCTGCCGGAGGCGCGTCCGCCGTACGGATCGAACGCATCGCGCAGGGCCTTCATCTGGCGCATGTGTTCCGCGCCGACGCCCTTGTTGCCGCTCTCGTAGAACACGATGCTCGGGTTGTTCCGGTTGTAGACAATGGCGTCGCGCATGACGTCCAGCCGCTGTTCCCAGCGCCGGTCCTTCACGTCCGCTTCCGAATCGCCGGCGGGCATCGCCTGCATCAGGCCGACGCGGTCGAGCGATTCCACGTCCTGCTTCCACGGCGTCACGTGCATCCAGCGGATCAGGTTCGCGTTGCTGTCCACCGCAAGCCCGTTGCCGTAGTCGGACAGCCAGGCCGGCACGGACATGCCGACCGCCGGCCACTCGTTGGTCGAACGCTGCGCATAGCCGTGCATCTGGATCACCCGGTCGTTCAACTCGATCATGCCGTTGCGGAACGCGGTCTTGCGGAAGCCCGTGCGGGTCGTCACCGTGTCGAGCGCCCTGCCGTCCACCTTCAGCGTGGTCACGACGTCGTACAGGTAGCCATAGCCCCAGCTCCAGAAGTTCAGGCCGGCGACCGGCGCGCCCGCCTTCAGCGTCACGGTGGCGCCGGGCGCGACCGCCTGCGCCGGCGCCGCGAAGCGCGCCACGCGCCGGCCGTCGCGGTCGCGCAGTTCCACTTCGTAGGCGACCTTGCGCACGCCGGCCGAGTCGTTGCGCACCTGCGATTCGGCCATGATGGTCGCCTTGCGGCGCGGGATGTCGAAGTCGCGCGCATACACGTACACGCCCGTCGTGCCGAGGCTCGCGTACAGGGGCAGCGTCTGGTACACGGGTTCGGTCACGTGCAGGCGCACGTTCTTCGACAGGCCACCGTAGTTCGCGAAGAAGTTCTTGTCGTTCCACTGGAAGCGCTGGCCGGTCGCCCGTTCGCGGTAGTCCCAGCTGTTATCGGTACGGACGGCCACGACGTTATCGCCCGCGGTCAGCGCCTGCGCAATCTCCACGCCGAACGCGTTGATGCCGTTCTCGTGCAACGCCACGCGCCGGCCGTTCACGTACACCTCGGCCGCCTGGCGCGCGCCCTCGAATTCGATGAACACCTTCTGCCCGGGCCTCAGCGCCGGCACCCGGAAGTGCTTGCGGTACCACGCGACGCCGGTGGACAGGTCGGCGATGTCCTTGCGGAAGGCGTCGTCCTCGTTCCACGCGTGGGGCAGGCTGATGGCTTTCCACGCGCTGTCGTCGAAGCCGGGATTCGCCGCATCGGCAGGGTCGCCGACGGCCAGCTTCCAGCCGGGGTTGAAATCGTACAGGGCGCGCGCGGCATGGGCCGGCGCGGCGCCGGCGCACAGGACCGCCAGCGCGACAAGGAGTGCGGATCGTGGAGTCATCGGATCGGATCGGATCGTAGTGAAGGGTCACTGAAATATTAGCAGTCCAGTTCCACCCTTTTTTTGCCGCGGCGCCAAAACTCAACATGGTGAGCATTCGCCGCGCGGCGATTGACACCCCAACCGTTTCGGCAGGTAATGGCGATCCCCAAAACAACAACGAAACAGGAGACCGAATGAAGATTCGACAGCAGTTCCCGGTCCGCAGCGCGCTCGCGGCGGCCCTCATGAGCGGTGCGGGCTGGGCGGCCGCCGCGACGTACTACGTGGCCCCGACCGGCAACGACGCCAACACCGGCACGCTCGCGGCGCCATGGGCGACGTTCGCGCATGCGCAGGCGGTGGCGGTGCCCGGCGACACCGTGTACTTCCGCGGCGGCGCCTACGTGTTCCACGGTGGCCTGAACCAGTGCGCCGGCATGACGGACACGGTGAATGTCGTCACGCTGAACAAGAGCGGCCAGGCGGGCAAGGCGATCCGCTACTGGGCCTATCCGGGCGAGACGCCCGTGTTCGATTTCTCCCAGATGAAGGACAATTGCCGGGTCAAGGGATTCAACGTGACGGGCAGCTGGATCCACCTGAAGGGCCTGGAAGTGACGGGCGCGCCGCAGCAGCCCGGCAACCTGCTGAACAACGAATCGTGGGGCGTGTGGAACAGCGGCAGCAACAATACGTTCGAGGCACTGAACACGCACCACCACATGGGGCCGGGCATGTTCATCGCGAAGGGCAGCAACAACCTCGTGCTGAACGTCGATTCGCACCACAACTACGACCCGTACAGCAAGAGCGGCGCCGGCCAGAACGCGGACGGCTTCGGCGTCCACATCGGCGCCACCCAGCCCGGCAACGTGCTGCGCGGGTGCCGCGCCTGGGCCAACACGGACGACGGCTATGACTTCATCAATGCCGGTTCCGTCGTCACGGTCGAATATTCGTGGGCCTGGCGCCACGGCTACTACCCGGGCACCACGACGTCCATCCCGGCCGGCAACGGCAACGGCTTCAAGGTGGGCGGATTCGGCGGCGGCTACCAGGCCGGCGCGCCCCAGCACATCGCCCGCTTCAACGTCGCGTTCAACAACAAGGCGTCCGGCTTCTATGCGAACCACCATCCGGCCGCCAGCTACTTCTACAACAACACGGGCGTGAACAACCGGCCGGACTTCAACATGCTGGGCGTCGACGCCTCCGGCGCCGCGGTCGCCCTCGGCATCCTGCGCAACAACCTGGCCTGGCAGGGCACGCTCGTGTCCAACGTGGCCGGCGCGGACGTGGCCAACAACAGCTGGAACCTCGCCAGCGTGTCCGTCACGAGCGCGGATTTCCAGAGCACGTCGCTGGACGGCTGGGATGCCCCGCGCCTGCCGGACGGCAGCCTGCCCGCGCTGCCCCACCTGCGCCTGGCGGGCGGCAGCGACCTGCTGGACAAGGGTGTCGACGTGGGCCTGCCGTACACGGGCGCGGCGCCCGACCTCGGCGCGTTCGAAGGCAGCACGTCCGTCATGCTGTTCACCGATGCGAGCGCCGGCATGAAGGCCACGCAGTCGGGGTTGACGCTGAACCGCACGACGCAGCAGATGAGCGGCACGATCGCCTTCACGAACCAGACGACGACCACGTACGACGGCGTGCTGATGTTGCGCCTCGATACGCTGTCCGACGGGGTCACGCTCGTCAACCGCAGCGGCAGCCAGGGCGGCGCGCCCACGCTGACCCTGCCGTCGACCCGGCTCGCGCCGGGCCAGACGGTGACCTTCCCGCTCGTCTTCACCAACCCCGCGCGCGTCGCCATCGCCTACACGCCGCGCCTGTTCGCCGGCCAGCCTTGAGGAGCCCCGCATGACCCGACCCATCCACGCACTGGCCCGCGCCATCGGCCTGGCCGCCCTCCTCGCCTGCGGCACGGCCGCCGCCGGGCCGACGTACCACGTGGCCATCGACACGCGCGCCTGGGCCGGCCAGTCCGGCTGGCTCGACTTCCTGATCCTCGGCCAGGCCGCCGCCAGCGGCGTGCACGCCACACTGGACGGCTTCGGCGGCATCGATCCGGACGGCGGCGGCGCCGACATCGTGCTCGGCGACGTCGCGGGGTCGAGCGCGACCGGCGTCGTGCTCGGGAACGACGCCGGCTGGAACGAGTTCGGCCGCTGGACCCGTTTCGGCGGCCGCCTGTCGTTCGACGTGACCTTCGACCTCGACCCGGCGCCCGGCGCCGGCAGCACGCTCGAAGTGGCGTTGCTGGACGCCGGCCAGAACTACCTGGACGCGGCCGGCGACGTGCTGGCATTCGCCACGCTGCCGGGGCAGGCTCCCGTCGTGACGGCCACGGACGTCGTCGCGCTGCCGGAGGCGCCCACGACGGCGCTGTGGGCGACCGGCCTCGCGCTGCTCGGGCTCGCGCGCCGGCCAAGGCGCTGATCCATTCGTCCAGGCTGGTCAACGCGGCACGAACGCTGTTAGGATGACGGCACGCGGCACGGACCGCGTGTCCGCCTACCTTTCCGTACCAACCAACACAGTAATCCTTGCGATGACCAAACCTTTCAAACGCATCCTGTTCACCGGCGCCGCCGGTAACCTGGGCCGCCGCCTGCGCGAACGCCTGCACGAATTCGCCGACATCGTGCGCCTTGCCGACATGGTCGACGTCGGCCCGGCCGCGGCGCACGAAGAGGTCCATGTGTGCGACCTGGGCGACCGCGACGCCGTCATGCGCATGTGCGAAGGCGTCGACGCCATCCTGCACTTCGGCGGCATCTCCACCGAAGAGGAATGGGCGCCGATCATGCAGGCCAACATCCTCGGCATGGTCAACCTGTACGAAGCCGTGCACAAGCTAGGCATCCGCCGCGTCGTCTTCGCCAGCACCAATCACACGATGGGTATGTACAAGACGACCGACCTCGTCGACGCCACCATGCCGCCGCGCGCGGACGGCTATTACGGTGTATCGAAGGTGTTCGGCGAGACGCTGTCGCGTTATTACTGGGACCGTTTCGGCGTCGAGACCGTGTGCCTCCGCATCGGCTACTGCTGGCCGGAAGCGACGAACTACCGCCAGATGACGACGTGGCTCTCCCTCGACGACCTCGTGCAGCTGCTGCACCGCTCGCTCGTCACGCCGCGCGTGGGCCACACGATCGCGTTCGGCATCTCGGACAACGATGGCCGCTGGTGGGACAACCGCCACGCCGCCTTCCTCGGCTACAAACCGAAGGACAGCTCGGCGCAGTTCGCGCACCAGCTGCCGCAGGAAGTCCAGTATCCGCCGGCCGACGACATCACGACGTTCTACCAGGGTGGCGTGTTCCTCCACAACGGTCCGAAATACCGGCCCTGAACGACCCGGTGGCGCGCCCTCGTGCGCCATATGTTGTCTGACATCCTATAACGGGCCATTCTCTGGCGGGGAACGGCCGGTTGCGGCTTTTTTCGGCAAACTTGTCTGACAAGTGATCCACGCGGCTATAATCGCGTCTGGACCCTTTGCCCATGAAGCCCGCATGAACTCGCCAACCGCCCTGCTACCCGCCCGCAAGAAATACCGCAACCTCGCCCAGGGCGTGGTCGAGGAACTGAGCGCGCGCATCCGCCGTTCCGAATTCAACCCGGGCGACAAGCTGCCGCCGGAAGCGGCGATCATGGAAGCCTACGGCGTGAGCCGCACCGTCGTGCGCGAGGCGATCTCGCAGCTGCAGGCGGCGGGCCTCGTGCAGACGCGCCACGGCATCGGCACCTTCGTGCTGGAGCCGCCGGCGACGGCGCTCGGCATCGGCCGCGACAGCGTCATGACCGTGCGCGACGTGCTCGCCATCCTCGAATTGCGCATCAGCATGGAGACGGAGGCGGCCTGGCTGGCGGCGTCGCGCCGTACCGACGAACAGGTGGAAAAGATGGGCGAGGCGCTGCGCGAGATGCAGCGCGCGCTCGAGCACGGCCGCACGTCGGTCGAGGCCGACGTGCGCTTCCACCAGCTGATCGCGGAAGCGACGGACAACCGCTACTTCGTCGAACTGCTGGGACAACTGGGCAG
>Ga0207705_10001947_pt1 | contig 16139 bp, 23 predicted proteins | sample KBSC13metaG_FD_184314 | JGI IMG/M metagenome (GOLD analysis project Ga0207705, IMG submission 184314) | Corn rhizosphere microbial communities from Kellogg Biological Station, Michigan, USA - KBS C1-3 metaG (SPAdes) (version 2) | ecosystem: Host-associated > Plants > Roots > Rhizosphere > Soil ...
AATTTCCCCCTTTTCCAGCGGGGGAAACATCGCCTAAAGGCTTAAGGGTACGGGGCCGTAGCTCAGCTGGGAGAGCGTCGCAATGGCATTGCGAAGGTCAGGGGTTCGATCCCCCTCGGCTCCACCATTCAAGCAGAAAATTCGGTAGTTTTCTGCCGCTCGATAAAAGCCGGACTGCGGGAGTACCACATTTTCGTCCCACAGCTGGATGCGCTCTAGTGAGACAGCGTGAGGGATGGTGAAGGAGCTGCGGGACAAGGGTGTATACCTGAAGGCCCTGGAGCAGCCCTCGGGAGGCCGAGTAGAGGCGTCGCATCATATAATACACTCGCCTCCTGCCCTGCTTTTTTCGGCCGTGACCATTGGGCTTCCCGTCCCGTCTGACTTAGGGCACACCTCGGGCCGTGGCGGGGGTACAGCGCATCAGTCTGACGTGCTGCGGGTCAGCGAAGGCTGATCTGCCATGAGCAAGCGCATAAAAGCCACGATCAATCCTGACGTGCTTGAATGGGCCCGCACCTCAGCGGCCTACAGCGTTCAGACCGCAGCGGAGAAGGTTGGGGTCGAGGAGGAGATACTCTCCGCTTGGGAAGCCGGAGACGATCAGCCGTCGGTCCCGCAGCTCCGCAAGCTCGCTGATCTCTACAAACGTCCCTTAGCCGTGATGTACCTTCCGGAGCGGCCCAGCACCTTCAACCCCATGCACGATTTCAGGCGGCTCCCTGACGTCGGCCTTAGGAGCTACTCGCCCGAGCTGGCCTACGAGATACGCACGGCCCAGCAGAGGAGGCAGCTTGCCTTGGAACTGGCGGCGGATGACGAAGGAGAGCCCTTCCCCAAGTTCACCCTCGAGACCACCCTCATTACCGCTGCAGAGAATGCTGGGCAGTCGATCAGGCAGGCGCTGGGCGTCACCTTCGACATTCAATCGAAGTGGCGGGACAACCGTGCAGCGTTCCTCGCTTGGCGCTTGCGGATCGAGGAGTTGGGGGTGCTGGTGTTCCAAGCCAGCCGCATCGAAAGCTCTGAGGCTTCAGGCTTCGCTTACTGGGCGGAGGAGCTGCCCTTCATCGTTGTGAACCAGAAGGACGCGCCGGGCCGACGCACTTTTAGCCTTCTCCATGAGCTGGCGCACCTGATGCTGCACCAGAGCGGCGTGTCGGATCTGATCGCGGAGGGCCGTAGACCGGTCGCTGACGAGAAGGTGGAGGTATTCTGCAATCAGGTCGCTGCAGCCGCCTTGATGCCGAAGCTTCAGTTCCTGTCTCAGCCGGAGATCGGAAGGGCTCCCGACGGACGGCGCGAATGGACCGACGAGGACATTGCAGCACTGGCCCGAACCTTCAGCGTCTCACGCGAAGCGGTGGTGCGCCGCCTCCTGACGCTGGGCCGAACTACCGACGACTTCTATCGGAAGAAGCGAGCGCAATACGCTCAGGAGTACAACGCAAGTCGTGTGAGGGAGCGCGAGAAGCAAGGCGACAAGCCAATCCCGCGCAACATGCCCCGCGAAACTGTTGCCACATTTGGACGACCCTTGGTGCGGATGCTCCTCTCCCGATATCACTCAGATAGGCTGAGCCTCGCCGAGCTGTCCGGCTTCTTAGGCGTCAAGGTGCGCCACGTCCCTGGCATTGAGCAACTCAGCTGATGGCAACAGCGGGCGTGGTGTACTGCGTAGACACTAGCTCGCTCATTCACGCATGGGCCCGCGCCTATCCGCCGCAACGTTTCCCCGGCCTCTGGGCCGCCTTCGATGACTTGATTGAAGCGGGGCGCATGGTCGCCAGCATCGAGGTGTACAACGAGCTGCAGAAGAAAGACGATGACGTCTTTGCCTGGGCGAAGGAGCGTAAGGACGCTCTTTTCCGGGATATCGACGACGACACTCAGAGCGCCGTCATCACGGTCATGGCCAAGTACCCCAAGCTTGTGGACACCAGCACCGGTAAGTCGGGCGGAGACCCCTTTGTGATTGCTCAAGCTATTGCGCTTGGCTCATCCTGCTGCGTTGTCACTCAGGAAGTGGGCGGCTCCGATAGGTCTCCAAAGATACCCTATGTCTGTCGGCAGGAGGGGATCGATTGCATCAACCTCCTCGACATGATCCAACGAGAGCAATGGACCTTCTAGGGACAGCTGGGCCCGCCCAGCATCGCCGAGCGGACCCTTGCCGAATTAACCCTGAAGCTTGTCCAGCTTCACTTGCAAGGTGATGCCTGGTGCCTGCGGGGACGTGCCCTGCCCCGTCATCGTGTCGCCCTGCACGGTGCCTGTGATCTTCAGCTGGGCATCATTCGTTCCCAGCGTTGACGTCATGCCCGGGACTTGGGAGTGCTGGAAGGCATGAACCTCCGCCGTAAAGGAACTTCCCTCAATGCTGTAGCTGCCGACGTAGGCCATCATGGTGTCGCCGCCATGCAGATTGCCATCCCCTAGGTAGGCAACTCCGTAGCCGCTGCCCAAGGGCGTCCCGAAGGTAACTCGATACAGACCATCCAACCTCATTCGATCCTCCTGTTCATGACTCGAGCGGAGAACAAGATAGGAACAAATACAGCCGCAACAAGAGATTCGCGCGTTTGCTGCAACCACGAACACGAGGAATGGGTTAGCGACAAGGGCGTCACTGTGAACAACCTTGAAGGTTTCTGGCGGCAGCTGAAGCGCGGCATCAACGGGACGGATATCCATGGCAGCGCGAAGCATCTTCCGAAGTATCTCGGGGAGTTTGAGTTTCGGCGGAGCATGCGAGCGGTTCCGCATCTGATGTTTGGCCGTGCGCTTCACTCTTTTGCGTACTGCTAAGAGCGGGACCGGCGAGCACCGCCCTTAGGAGCGGTTGAACAGTGAGTTAGGGTCGTTTCTCATAGGCCCCATTCCTTTTCGAGCCTCGAAAGTTCGCGAAGATACTCTGCGGAATCCCAATCGCGCTGGGTCGGAGTGTCAGGCCTGTCGGCCTGTCTGTCCCTTCGCATCATATACTCGACGCCAAAGTGAGGCTGAATGTCGAGATTGGCCCGCTGCTTTTGTAGAAACTCGCCAAAACGCTCTGGCAACCCGGCGTCGCGGTATTGCTGCACAATGTCCCGGCAGTCTTTGATGACGGTCCGGCGATGTTGGATCTGGCTCTGTCCTAAGTGCTCGGCGGTGGTCTCAGCCGCCGACACGGTCTCGGCCGATGACAGTTTACTGTGAAGGGGTGGCTCTTCTGCTTCGATCACGGATGGCAAGAACCGCTCGGCCGGAAAGAGGCTGATCAAATTGAACGGCTTGGTGTGAAGGCTGAGCTTATGAGGCTTTCCGCCTACCTGTGTCCCTAGTGCTCGGATCGGTCGCCCAACAACCGTCGCCGGTGAATCGTTGACGATGAACGCCGTCCCCGTCCCTCCGCTCACGATCTGATCGAACTCGACCGTCATTTCATGCTGCCTCAGCGGCGGCGGTTCGCTGGGCTTCCCGAATGACTGGAGCCCAACCACAATCCCAACGTTCACCAAAGTGTCGCCGCTGTGATTGGTTGCTTCGATCCTCTGGCATTTTGGGCGCACTGGACCACCGTCCCAGTCGATCTCGCCAACGTGCTCCTTCCACCCCCATATCAATCCTGATGGGTCCGTTTGGGAAATCCAGTAGCAGCGGAATGGCGAGGACGGCCCCCTCACAGGCAAACGTTCGCTGACGCTCGAAACGTATAGGTACCTACTCTTCCAGAGGAACGCCCGAACCCCGAACACAGCTGTAGCAATCAGTCCTACAAAGCCGACTAAGGTCAGCGCTAACGCCCATCCAAATGGCACGATCATGTTGGGGAACGCCAAGTTGAATCCGAGGACGATCGCCCAGAAGGACGCTGTGAGGATTCCGCTGATGATTGCGGCTCTTTCGTTTGAGCCCATTCGCATAGCTCCGGACTGGCTTCGGCCCGAGCTATACAACACTTAGCGGTACTTGGCGCAAAGGGTATATCTCATTTGTTTAGTCTAAGATTTTGAGTAGCGCGCTTTTTTAGAGACTGACTGGGGCGGCAGGACGCGATAATGTCAAAGACGTAATGTCTTGCACCCAGATCTTCCGAGCGGGCAATCACTTGCCAGTATTGTTGATCTTTGTCTGCAAATCGGCGTCGGTGTTATTCTGCTTGGGGTCAAATCGCTGCAGCAATTTTGTTGTAGTCGCCAATAGTGTCAATCAACGCGTCGTGGCGAATACGGCACTGATTGTATTGTCTGACCAGCTTCATTGCCTGATCGTCCGTGATGACGTGGCTCCAGCCTTTCATCGCGTCGGGACACCGTACGGTGAACTCGGCGGGTATCTTATCGGCTGCCGTGTATACCGGGTGCTGATGATAGGCGCCGGTCCCGCCGCCAATCTACGTACATTTAAAAGTGAGAGATTTTGTCCTCTCCAGGACACCAGCTCCTTCACTTAGTTATCGCCGATTCTCCTGCCGGTCAGATATCATCGGCACTGAAAAACATCGGATTGCGCATCCAAGCATTGACGGCTGACTCGCGCCAGCCGGCGCAGCGGGTGCTAATCCGGACCTGCTTCGGAAAGGTTCCGTTTTCAATCTTTCGGTAGAGCGTCGACCGCGAGAGGCCCGTTCGGTCGAGCACCTTTCCGATGCGCAGAATGCGGTCGCTGATGTCGGTTGTCATGGTTCGATCCTGCACCCGCTGCGATCATCTGGGTTGTCAGGTGCAGGATTGGGCTGTTTGTGCCTGCGCACAAGGCTCACGGGTGAGAGATTCGTCGAACAGAACTCACATGCGCCCATAAGGTACGCCATTTTTGGGCGCTCCCGGTCCGGCGAGACTCTTTTCCGCGTTAGGTTTTCTGGCCCTCGCCTGAGCGCTGCTTCTCCAGGCGTTCGACTTCTCTTTCGACGAGCTCGCGGATGAACACCGCTCTGCGTTGTGGACCGACGAGGCGGTCGATCCGCTCGCCCAAGCCTATGGGCAGCCGGATAACGGTCGATTTCACCTTGAGCGGCGGCCTTCCCATGCCGCTGTCGTAACGAGGCATCCGGCGGGTTCAATTATAAGCAAGGTAAGCGATATCGCTTATTGCGAAATTTCTTTCGGACATCTATAACCGATATCGCTTATTACCCAAACGTCATGCGAGATGATGGTGCGCGTGCCTTTAGCAAGGAACGATCTGCCGCAGAACGGTGCCTCCCGCCGGACGTTCCTCCGTGCCTTTACAGCGATTCCGCTGGCAGCCGCTGCGACGCCTCCCTCGTCCGCGGTGGGAAGGTCCAAGCCCAATTTCGGCGGTCCCCGCGAACAAACATTCAGGTTCCAACGCACCAGGGAGAAACGAAGCCTCAGCTGCATTCGGTATCAAAGGGCTGAAAGCTTTTTCGCATCACTCGAACATGGCTTTGCGTCCCGACGAGGCGACGAACTCTACCAGGTCGGCATTGTCATCCAACTCGCCTTGAGCGCGCATCTTCTTGATGTCGGCTTTGACGATGCATGGTGCGTGCGGAACATCGGTCTTTACCTCAACAGGTCGCTGGAGCACGCGAACGCCACGGGACTGTATCACGAATGCCCCGAACTGAAAAGGCTTGCAGAGTTTCTTTCACCATACGGACGCTGGCGAAATCCTGGTCCCTTACCGACCGCCGACGCTAGCCCATTCTCGCACGAACTGATCTGCCACCTTACGCGCGAGCTCCTCGAACGAGTCCGCAACGTCACGGGTCATCCGCGGCCCCGCGGAAGAGGTCCGCGCAATGGATGAGCTGGAGCAGCGCCGTTTCGCAGCGGCACTCGAGACACTTCCTCTTCTGACCCGCGCGGCGTTCCTGCTGAGTGCCCGCGACAATTTCCCCTATATCGAGATCGGCTGGCGCTGCGGCATCAGCGTCGATGAGGTAACGGTTCGCATCGGCGATGCATTGCTCGGGATCGATCGCGCCCTGTCCGGCCGGCCGAACCTCGCCGGACGTATCCGGCGTGCACTGCTACCATACCGCGATGCCTGGGCGGCCGCCCGTAAACGGGAAGGTGATCGCTCGCTCGCGCCGTGGACCTCCCCGAACCGAAAGCCACGACCACGGCATACGCTCGACTGGGTCGCCGCCGCTTTTGAACTGTTGGTCCGCTAGTAGGTCGCTTCCGACTCTGCCTCAAACGCGCGCCTTCCGCGCCTGCGCCAGGCGGCAAGCGCTTCCGCGCGTTGCTCGCTCCGAAGCATCACCGCGGTAGCCAGGAACGCGCCGTAGAGAGTCGCGCGATCGTCGTCAGTGAGCTCGACCAGGCCGGCTTTGACGACCAGTCCGCCGAGCTCGATCAGGTGGTGTGTGCGCTCGCGGCGTTTCACAACCCACTCGCGGGCGCTGTATCGTGCGCGTTGCGCTTCAACTCGGCGCCTCGCCCCGTCACAGCGGCAGAGTTTCTTCAGACTTGCTGCCAGGCTTGCGCGGAGGTTTTCGCGACGGGTGCTGAAAGAAGGCCGCGCCGCGCTTGCGCCAGCCCTCCTTTACAGACGCGTCTTTGACTTCCGCGATCCCAAGTAGCGCACCCGCAAGGTCTTCCGGCGACAGAGCGTCCGCACCGCAGGCAACAATGAGTTCGCCGAGTTGCTGGACCTTCCGTTGCCTCAACTGCCTTGCCTTGTCATCGAGGGCTTTCAGTTCCGCATCATAGTCGCGAGGTTTGCGCATGGAATTCGTCCTCTCTTGAAGAAGAGGGGCGACCAGCTATCGAGCGCATTGCCTCTGCTCAATGCTGTGAAATTCCGTGGGACGAACACGTCCCGAAGAAGAAGACATTCTTTTGAGGGCGCGCTTATACGTCGTACCGACGTGCGCCGAAGAGGCACTGTAACGCAGCCCGCCTGAGGTGCACGCCATCGCCCAGAATGGCGATCTATCACTTCTCGGCGAAAGTGATTTCCCGCGCGACCGGCTCCAGCGCGCTCGCCGCTGCCGCTTACCGCTCCGCCTCGCGGCTTCATGACCAGCGGCTCGATCGTCACCACGACTTCTCCAACAAAGCGGGCGTAATCCACTCCGAAGTGATGCTGCCCGAAGCAGCGCCCGAGCAGCTCTCCGAGCGTGAGCGACTGTGGAATGAAGTCGAAGCGGGAGAGAAAAGGATCGACGCGCAGCTCGCGCGGGAGGTCGAGTTTGCCATTCCGCGGGAGCTTTCAGCGGAAGCCGGGATCGAGCTGGCCCGCGAGTTCGTCGCCCGCGAGTTTGTTGCGGCCGGCATGATCGCCGACCTCAACGTCCACCGCGACATCGGAGCGGACGGCGAACCCAAGCCGCACGCGCACGTGATGCTGACGATGCGGGCCGTGGACGAGAACGGGTTCGGCGCAAAGGTGCGCGACTGGAACCGTACCGCGCTGCTGGAGCAATGGCGCGAACGCTGGGCCGAGCACGTCAATCAGCGCTTGGCCGAGCTGGACATCGATGCGCGCGTCGATCACCGCTCGTTGGAAACGCAGGGCATCGGCTTGGAGCCGCAGAACAAGATCGGCCCAGCCGCATCGCGAATGATCGAGCAAGGGCTCGCATCGGAGCGCCTCAGCGAACATTTGGCGATCGCCCGGGAGAACGGCGAACGAGTCATCGCGCGGCCGCAGATCGCCCTTGAGGCGATCACACATCAGCAGTCGACGTTCACAATCCGCGACCTGGCGCGCTTCATTCACCGGCACAGCGTCGACAAGGAGCAGTTCGACCGCGCGCTGGCGGCGGTTCGTGCGTCACCCGAGCTGATCCTTCTCGGCAAGGATGGGCGGGGCGAGGAGCGATTTTCCTCACGCGAGATGATCGCGACGGAACAGCGGCTGGAGAGGGGGGCAGCGGCCTTAGCTGGACGGGCCGCGCACAGCATTCCGGCGGCGGCGCGCGATCGGGCGATCGCCGCCGCCGGAATGCGCGGATTGGTTTTGGGAGAAGAACAGGAGGCGGCGCTTCGGCATGTCACGGGCGGCAGCGATCTTGCTTCGATCGTTGGCTATGCTGGCACCGGCAAATCTGCGCTGCTCGGCGTGGCGCGCGAGGCTTGGGAGGAGGCCGGCTATCGCGTGCAGGGGCTCGCCCTATCCGGCATCGCGGCGGAGAACCTGGAAGGCGGCTCGGGCATCGCCGCGCGCACAATTGCGAGCCTCGAGCATCAATGGGCACAGGGACGCGAGCTGCTCTCAAACAATGACGTGCTCGTGATCGACGAGGCCGGGATGATCGGTTCGCGCCAGATGGAGCGGATTGTCTCGGAAGCCGAGAAGCGAGGCGCGAAGCTTGTACTGGTCGGCGATCCCGAGCAGCTCCAGGCCATCGAGGCGGGCGCGGCGTTCCGCTCGATCGCTGAGCGGCACGGCGCAGCGGAGGTGACCGAGGTCCGTCGCCAGCTTGAAGACTGGCAGCGCGCCGCCACTCGGCAGCTGGCGACAGGCCGGACGACGGAGGCGCTCAAGGCTTATGAGGAGCGAGGCTTCGTCCTGGCCGCGCAACACCGCACCGAAGCCCGATTGGCGCTGATCGAGCAGTGGGACCGCGATCGAAAGAATAGCCCGAACTCGTCCAACCTGATCCTCAGTCATACGCGCGACGAGGTTCAGCAGCTCAATCGCCTGGCGCGCGATCGGTTGCGCGAGGCGGGCGAGCTCGGCGAAGAGACAAAGGTCACGACCGGCCGTGGAGAGCGCGCGTTCGCCGCCGGCGATCGCGTCATGTTCCTCAAGAACGAGCGGAGCCTGGGCGTGAAGAATGGCTCGCTCGGGCACGTCGACAGCATCACTGCCGTCCGAATGGCCGTTCAATTGGACGACGGCCGTACGGTCGCGTTCGATTTGAAGGACTATGCCGAGGTGGACCACGGCTACGCTGCAACGATTCATAAGGCGCAGGGCGTCACCGTTGATCGAACGTACGTCCTCGCGAGTCCTCGGCTCGATCGGCACGCTGCCTACGTCGCCTTGTCGCGGCATCGGGAGAGCGTGCAGTTTCACTACGGAGTCGACGATTTTGCTGATCGCGACCGGCTGACGCAGACGTTGTCCCGCGAGCGGCAGAAGGACGTAACGACGGATTACACGCACGATTTCGCCGACCGGCGAGCGATCATCAAGCCCGCGTCCACCGCTCCCGCTCGGCAGCTCGGCCTATTCGACGGGATGGAGGTTGAGAATGCACCGGCTCGGCTGTCCACGCCCTCGCTTCAAGACGGCGTTGTGCGGTTCGCCCGGATAACCGCTGAGATCGTTCGGATGCGCGAGGAGGGGCATCCGGAGAACGCGCAGCAGCGCGCTGCATTCGAAGCGGCGCGCATCGGATTAGATGCGGTGCGGCCGAATGCCGCCCGCGACCTTCGGGCGGCATTCGTGCGGGACATGGGGCTGCTGCAGGAAGCCGCGGCCGGCCAGCCCGCCAACGCTATCCGAGCCATCGAATGGGAGCGCCGGTATCGGACGGAGCCGCAGTTCCGCGCTGATCATTTCGTGAAGACGTGGCGGCAACTTGGCGATCGGCACGAGCTCCACGAACGAAGAGGCGACGAACGCGGAGCTCAGCGGATTGCCGCTCAAATGACTGGCCTCGCCAAGACGCTGGAACGGGATCCGCAGCTCGAATCTCTGCTGCGCAATCGCACAAAGGAGTTGAGCGTGCCCAGCTACTTGGACCGGCGGCTCTCGCAGGCGCTGCCGCAGTGGATCGGATGGGGAAGAGGGCGTGGGCTTGAACGCTAGCGCCGGCGCATGGAGGTAGCCCGACCTTAGCATCAACCCACGACGAGGCGCGAGATCATGAGGGGCGGGTCGCACCGCGATAACGTTCGTGCCAATGCGCCAGTCCTACGAAGCGGCGGTTCATTGGCCCCGACGTCCGGCAGAAATTGGCCGTTAGAGGACTGACGACTTCCAGCTGCCGGGCAGTCCAAACGGACCTTCCTGAGCCAAGTTCCTAGAGTCCGTTTTCGACCCAAAGCAGACATTTGCCTCGATTAGTTTGCGACCGAATATCTCATCGAATGCGGCCCCTTCGGCCGGTCGTCCATGGGCCAGCATCGACATCGTAGATTACAAACGTGGGGAACTCATGGTCCCGATCGACTCTACGTTGCATGATGGTCGCGAACATGTCGGCAATCATCGCGACTTCCTTGTCAGACAGACTATACGGTTCGGTCTTGTTCACCGTCCGGATATAGATCTTGCTGAGCACGTATATCCGCTCGAAGCCGGTTTCGTGGGAGGAAAGGTAATCCACTCTTCCTTGGATAAGGCCGCTGCCGAAGCAATGGTCTTCGCTCATTCCCCCAGACTCGTCGGGCCTTCTGTCATATTGAAGAGAGAAATGTCCGGGATTTTCTTCATCACCCCTCCCTATGGCGTAGCTTAGACCGACACCTTTTCTCGAGTCGGTTGCCGAATAGAAACGCTGACTCACTTCAATTCCCGGAAGCACTCGTCCGCGGACAAGGCGTGGGTCGCTCCGACTGCGACGGAATCGCTCCTTGTAAGCGGCCACTTTCATATCGGTCGATGTATCGCGCTCAGGTGAAACGGCGAATTCCCTTTTCGATGCTTCAAACCCCCGCCAAGGCGTTCATTACGACACGCTACTTTCAAGTATCACTGCGGGAAACATCATCTCGCACTTCTTAATGTCAGCTTTCCACCCATTGCGGACATTACAGATCGTTGTCACCAGGTCGTTTAAGAGCCCGCAAGGGCACGTCGGGAATTACACATCCGGGCTCCGGGGGTGGGCGCTCGTCATTGTCTGAAGAGGGGGTTGTCGCGGTCTCGATGCGAATCGGAGTGCCTGCCCAGTCACATCTTGTGCACGTGGGTCGTTCCCATTCGTTTTCATCTTCTGGGTCGTACCTCCGTTCGGGAGCGAGCCGGTTTGAGCCGCAGGCCGGGCATGCGGCGGGGACGCCGCGCACGTGCTGAATCACCGCAGACATAGTGAGCATGATGGCATTGGCGGTGCTTTCTGCTGCCGCTTCGGCGTCGTTCCAGGCCGATGTTTTCGAGTGGGTGAGCCAATTCGCGAAATCCCATGCGGAGGTAAGAAGGGATTTGAAGAGTCGCCTTCGGTCCTTCTGCGATTCCCCCGACATTGCAGCATTGCAAACATGGTCCACCCAAGCCTTGAAATCGGCTCGTTTGGGCGCCTCGGCGACCCCGCGCCACGGTAGCAGCCTCTGGGCAACGTTCGTGAAGGCCAACAGCGCCTCGCGGCAACGCACACCAGTGGCTTGAAAGTCGGCGACCTCTTCTGCGTGCTGTACCGCGTCCGACGCCTCCTGCACACAACGTGCGCATTCGGCGAACGGTTCGACCGGGAGGCTAGAAAGCTTCGTTCGATCGCCACGTGGAACACGAAGGCAGATGCCAACGTGAAATGTAAGAGCCAAATCCATGTTCGGAAATTGGTCTTGGGAATAGAGGTTGGTTGAGTTCGTGATGACCCACCATCGACCCTCGTTCGTATGTACGTCCCACACATCGTGGCGTTGCCCAAGTACTAGCTCGCTGTACACCTTCTGTAAGAACGGAACTTTCAGGGCAGGCGCTTGCCACTCCATGTAGCCGCGTACTGCGTCGACTTCTTCTTGGGTTGCAGGAAGCAAGGTTGGTTCTCCTCCCCGACCACACTGATCATCCACGTGAACGCCGATGACAAGCGCCGCCCGGTCACAACTCCAACGCCTCCGAGAGCTCAAGCGCATCGTCGACCTCCACTCCGAGGTAGCGCACGGTGCTTTCCAGCTTTGTGTGGCCGAGCAGGAGCTGGCAGGCGCGCAGATTACCCGTCTTCTTGTAGAGCAGCGCGACCTTGGTCCTGCGAAGGCTGTGAGTACCGTAGGCGGCGGGGTCGAGCCCAACGAGAGCAACCCATTTGTCCACCAGTCGTGCGTACTGGCGCGTGCTCAAATGGCAGCCTTGCTTCAAGCGGCTGGGAAACAGCCAATCGTCGGGCCGAAGCGCCTTCCGTTCAATCCAGGCCGCAATTGATCGCCGCGCCTACTCCGTGACCTCGAACTGCACCGGACGGCCAGTCTTCTGCTGAAGGATCATGACCCGTCGCTTCACGCCGCTGGACGACGCCAGGTCCAAGACACGGAGCCGGATGAGGTCGCAGCAGCGAAGTTTACTATCCAACGCCAGGTCGAAGAGCGCTAGGTCGCGGATACGGCAACTCACCTGCAAACGCACACGGATGCCCCAAACGCGGAAGGGTTTGAGCGCGAGCTTCGCGCCCGTCGGCTTGCGAGCGGGAAAACGGAACGTAGGTGTGTAGAGCATGAGAGGCCTCCAGCTTATGCCGGAGAGCTACGGCCGGGCTCCTTCTAAGGTCCGCAATGGGTGGAAAGCGGACATAACGTCAGCCCTGCCAACAGAGCTTATGAGCCAAGGGTAGGTACCCCGCGTCGGATTGTAGCCACAGCCCTCTCGGATCAAGTCCAGATGAGTAGTGGCTCACGAAGACAAATCGGCCCTTTTTGTCCGGTGAGAACTTGAAGGACCCACGGACCTCGCCGCGATAGCGCTGCCGGTTAAATGAGAGCTGGGGCACTTTGCCAAATCGCGCTGCGAAAGCAGCGCTCGTTTCTCGGTGAACCGATCCTTGGCTGTAAAGAATGATGCTAATGAATAGGACTGCGACCGCGAGAGACACTGCAGTTTGCCACTTCCAACTGCCGAACTTTCGTTCGCCAAACAGTAGCTGGGAAGAGGCATCTTTCGTTCGGTAGCCGACCAACAACGTCTCCGAAGGGAGATCCTAACGTAGTTTCTTCAATGACAGGAACGGGCCGGAAGCGGACACGCAAAGTACGCCATCTCGCCCGCTTTTACCAGCGGACCGTACTTTCGAGGAGCGACAACAGCCTATATCCATCCATCAATGGAGGAGCGCACATCACTGTCGAGATTGACCGAGCGTGAGAAGGTTTGTCTCCGGCAATGGCTACAGCATAAATCTGCAAAGGAGATCGCCGCGGATCTCGGCATTTCGCACCATGCTGTCGAGAAGCGCCTGAAGATGGCGCGCACCAAGCTTGGCGCGACGTCGTCCTTGGAAGCCGCTCGGATGCTCGTTGAGGCCGAAGGGTACGGTCAAGCGGTACCCCAATCACCGGACCTAGTTTCTGTCGCCCTGCCGCAACACTCAGCTGTCACTCGTGCAGCAGTCGTAGGAGTGGCCATCATGATCTTCGTCGGAGCAATTATGCTCGCGCTTTTGCAGCCCGCTGCTTTGTCGCAAGCAGGTAATAAGCATCCCGCGGCGCTGACTGAAGAATTGCCGATAACCCCCGCCTCGGCGCCGACCCCCGGCACCGAAGCTGTGCTGCGAAGGCTTGTGGCCGGTCTGGCAAGCGGCTCGCCCCCCTACGACAAGCTCTCGCCGCAGTTCGGGGAAATCGTCCGCCGGGACCTGCCCATGACACATGCAATGTTCAGCGCAATGGGCGAGCTTAAGTCGATGACTTTCCGCGGGCGCGGCGAGATGGAGGACGACGTCTATGACCTCAAGTTCGCCAAGGGCGAAGTGATAATGTCGGCTAAGCTCGACGCGGACGGGAGAATGGCCGGCGGCTTTTTCGCACCGCCTGGAGTACGGGAAGTTCCCGCTGTCACCCCCGCCCCGGTGCCGACCGCCGGTACCGAGGCCGTGTTGCGAAGCCTTGTCGCCGGGCTGGCGAGCGGCTCGCCCCCGTACGACAAGCTTTCTCCGCAGTTCGCCCAAGTGGTGCGAAGCGATTTGCCCAGGACACATCCCATGTTCAACTCTATGGGCGGTCTAAAGTCCATGCGATTCCTCGGGCGCGGTCCGAGGGGCGACGATGTCTACGACTTGGTCTTCGCCAACGGTGGCGTAAGAATGTCGGTCGCGCTCGACGCTAACGGCAAGATGACCGGCGGCTTGCTCCAACCTGGTGCGCAGCCAGGCCATTGACGGCGCGGGACCTGGTTTCCCGAACGGGGATCCTCGTGTCCGCAATGGGTCGAAAGCGGACCTTGAGCCACTGGTCAGCGGCAGTCCACTCGCGGTGAATTGGTCGGTTGCTTGATGCAAGTGGCACCACCCACGACCTCCGCGCGGCCGCTTCCGTTTATTGAAATGTTCGCTGCATTCGACACGTCGGCATAGGCCGAGCCTGCGCCGCCGATCGCAATGCTGGCGTTCTCCGCGCGAAGCCGCTTTGCGTCGATAGAGCCTGAACCGCTGACCACATAGGTCGCTTCGCGGGCGCGCCCCTCGACTGTGATTCCGCCTGAGCCGCCGGTCGCCAACTGGACACGCTGAACGTTGAGCTGGCGAATGGAGATGCTGCCCGAACCATTGGTCTCTGCTGATAACATGTCACCGCGAACACCACCGATCTCGACTTCCGCGGCCCCCTCGACATTGACGGCTTCGAGATTGGGTGCGGACACGAACACATTCACGCCAGACCCTGGATTCCAGCTCCAATTGGCCCCTTCGCGAAAGCGGATTGTAAGTGTGTCGCCTTCGACCGTCGTTATCGTGTCGGCGAGTAGCGAGGGCGGTCCCATAACGTGCACTCGAGCAGCTTCACTGCTGATCAGAACGCCGACCTTGAATGGTCCGGAAACCCTCAATCGATCAAAGCTGCCGATAGGGATGTCGCGAGACTGATAGGGGCTTGGATTCTGCTCCGAAGCACTACGCCCATTCGAGGCGGGAGCGGGCGAGGCATTGGGACGCTTCGATCCCAAGCCTCCATGCGCTATCGAAAGGGCGAATGCGGCAGCGATGATGAGGACCACGAGCGAGACTCCTGCGTATGGCAGCCGTCGACTGCGACTGAGCGGGAGCAACCGGAAGCGTCTGCCGGCCCTCTGAACCACCCCGAACATCTCGGGTCCCACGTTATTGGGGGGTGTTGATTCTGCCTGTCTCAGAATGCGAGCCGCTTCGCGGCTGCTCGACACTCCCAAGTGGCGTCGCGCTTCGCTCAAATGTTCGTTGACCGTGTGAACGGATATGCCCAGCTCCCGCGCCGCCATCTTGGCGTCGAAGCCATTCACGATGAGGCGCAGTATTTCCCTCTGTCGAGGCGTAAGCTTTTCAACGTCGCCGACACTCGCCATTCGGTGACGTATCCGCGAACGGCTTAATGTCGGCAATGGCTGGAAGCGGATCTAGGGCTCCAATGTCGCAAATGGGTGGAAAGCTGCCAATCGGAATGGCGGGATGGCCGGTGGAGTGATCGGCCTCTATTTGTGTCTCAATTCGCCCACGAGTTCAGAAAGGTTCGTCTCGACGATACTGTTCGATTGAGATTTTTCTACGCCGTCCAGCCACGTCAGCCTTTTCTCCAGACCCGTTGTCACCCTGTCGCGGGTCGTCTCGAGCAGAATGCGCTTGACGCCCGTCCCATCAGGATCGACCTGCTCGACGCTGTGAGGATCGCTGAGGTCGCGGAAGCGAATCATCATCGGCCAATCCTCGCGCGGAAGTTCGGCCTTGGCGTGGCCAAACCAACTGCCAAGCCGCTTCACGGCTGCGAAGTATGGTTCGAACCCGCCGAGATGGCCGCGATGGTTTAGCGCGTCCGTCACGTAACCACCTATTTCACCTCTTGCGTCAGACATCTTCAAGAGCACGAATAAAGGTCCGTCCGGCAAATCGACGACGACGGCTTCGCCACGTGTGCCACCTGATCCGGGTCCCGTCTCCGACGTTCGGAAGACGTTGCGCGAAGCGATTTCTTCCATCACCGATGAGCCACTCCTCATACCGGTGGGAGTGTAGGCCTCCACGCTCATCCGAAAGCGATAGGACGCGCTATCGGGCAAGCTGCACCCGGTCAGACTGTAAACGATCGGGAAAGCGAGAAGTTGGCCAAGCACTGCGCGCCTTCCTAATGACAGCGCCGTGGTCCGATTCGTGTGAAGCTCAATCATCCGACTTGCGTTAGCAAAGCGAAGTTAATGTCTGCTTTGGGTCGATTGTGTTGAAAAACTCCCGCTTGAAGTCGTGACTGTGGTCTGATTCAGCGACGGTGTTGCAGCGGGAGAGATGCTGATGATGGGCGAGCGCACGGTGGGTCAGGAAGCGCTCTTCTATGAGTTCAGCCTCGAGCGGCACGTTCCGGCCGACCACCTGCTGAGGTCGATCGATCGCTTCG
>Ga0207705_10001951_pt1 | contig 16098 bp, 17 predicted proteins | sample KBSC13metaG_FD_184314 | JGI IMG/M metagenome (GOLD analysis project Ga0207705, IMG submission 184314) | Corn rhizosphere microbial communities from Kellogg Biological Station, Michigan, USA - KBS C1-3 metaG (SPAdes) (version 2) | ecosystem: Host-associated > Plants > Roots > Rhizosphere > Soil ...
GTCGCCTGCCCGATCAGGTCGAGCGCGATGTTCGCCAGGCTGAGATCGACCTCCAGCGCGGGCGCGTGGCCACACCATTCGCTTAGGCGCTGCCCAAGGATCAACGCATCGTCGCCAAGGCGCAGCAAATAATCGGCGCGGGCGTCGCTCACGCCCAACCGACGCAATAGGGCTCCGGCTTCATATCCACAGGGTCATCGCTGGCGCCAGGCGGCGGGAACCGCTTCTTGAAGGTGAAGGCGTGAGCAGTCGGCCCGAAGCGGTCGAGATGCCAGAGCCGCGAAAGCGCGTCATTAATCGTCGGGATGGTCCCCGCTTCGATCCACCACAGCGCCTGATAAGAGCTTTCGAACTTCTCGAAAAACTCGCGCCTGCGCACCATGAACGGCGTATGCGCGCTTCGATAGACGAACTGAAACAGCGACTCCGCGTCCTCCCACACCGACATATTCGGGATTAGGAGCGAATCGGCGGTGGCCTGAATATCCGTCGCGTTGTTGCCCTCGCCTTTCAGCCGCCAGACGAACCCCGGGCTGCTTTCGGCCAACGCGTTCACCTCATCGAGCGCATCGAAGAATGGCTGCACTCGGGGATCGCCCTTGGGGGCGACAAGTCTGCCGATATTCACCTGCGCGAGATGCCAGCCGTTGCTCATATATGCTTCACCTCGTCGGGGATGTCGTAGAAGGTCGGATGGCGGTAGATCTTGCTGTCAGCGGGGTCGAACAGCTCGCCTGCCTTGTCAGGATCGCTGGCGACAATTTCGCCCGACGGGACGACCCATAGGCTCACCCCCTCCTGCCGCCGGGTATAGGTGTCGCGCGCGTGGGCAAGCGCGAGCTCGGCGTCGGGGGCATGAACGCTGCCGACGTGGCGATGCGAAAGCCCGCCCTTGGTCCGAACGAACACTTCCCAAAGCGGCCAGTCACCAGACATCAACCCGTCACCCCGGGCTCGACCTGGGGTCCGCCTTTTCTTTTCGCCGTAATAATGAAGAAGGCGGATCCCGGCTCAGGGCCGGGATGACGAAACCGGGAAATCAAGCCGCCATCCTTTGCTTCCGCTTCGCCTCGTGCGCGGCGGCTGCCTCGCGAACCCAGGCGCCGTCGTCCCAGGCCTTGCGCCGAGCCTCCATCCGCTCCTTCGCCACCGGGCCTTCGCCGCGAACGACCGCGTAGAATTCCTCCCAGTCGATCTCTCCGAAGTCGTAGCCGCCCTTCTCCTCGTTCCACTTGAGGTCGGGATCGGGCACCACAAGCCCCAGATATTCCGCCTGCGGGACGCTGATGTCGACGAACTTCTGGCGAAGCTCGTCATTGGTCTCGCGTTTGATGCGCCAGCGCATCGACTGCGCCGTATTGGGCGAATTGTCGTCTGGCGGGCCGAACATCATCAGGCTCGGCCACCACCAGCGGTCGAGCGCGTCCTGCGCCATGCGCTTCTGCTCCGGCGTGCCCTTCGCCATAGCGATCATGATTTCGTAGCCTTGGCGCTGATGGAAGCTCTCCTCCTTGCAGATTCGCACCATTGCGCGGGCGTAGGGCCCATATGACGTCCGCTGGAGCGGCACCTGGTTCATGATCGCGGCGCCATCGACCAGCCACCCGATCGCCCCGATGTCGGCCCACGTCAGCGTCGGATAATTGAAGATGGTCGAATATTTGGCCTTCCCCGAGTGCAGCGCCTCGATCATCTCCTCGCGGCTGGTGCCGAGGGTTTCCGCCGCGCAGTAAAGGTAGAGGCCGTGGCCGCCTTCGTCCTGCACCTTGGCGAGCAGGATCGCCTTTCGGCGAAGCGTCGGCGCGCGGGTGATCCAATTGCCTTCGGGCAGCATTCCAACGATTTCGCTGTGCGCGTGCTGCGAAATCTGCCGGGTCAACGTTCGCCGATACGCCTCCGGCATCCAGTCCTTCGGTTCGATGAACTCGTCGGCCGCGACGCGAGCTTCGAACGCTTCGATCAGCCTGGGATCGTCAAGGGTTTCGATGTTGGCGGTCTTCTGGAGCTCGGTCGTGTACATGACATCGATCTAGCGACTGACACCCCGGCGTTCAAATGAGGATCTTCTTCTCGCCGGAGTAGATTGAAAAATCGTCGTTAACGACTCGTTTTAACGTGAATGGTAATAGGCTCTTAACGCCTTCCGCATGATGATGGCCCATTGGGGGACTGAATTCGTGCCATTCTACCCGCGTCAGAGCTTCACAAATCGATCCGCGCCGCGCGCGTTCACGCGCGCGTAAGGGCTGTCGATTCGTGAACGCCGTCACTTCCGCTTCGCCTCGTCGCAGCTTCCGAAACGCCATTGTCCAGGCGTTGTCGATCGAATCCATCATCGCGCTTGCAATCGCGCTGACAGTGATCGCCGTCGCCTACCGTGAGCCCCTGACGACTCAGAAGCTCGAGTTCACGCCCCTTTCCTTGAACACTTCCGTCTACGCCTACGCCTACAACGACGCCAACAACGGCGGCTCGTCAATCAGCTCATACGACAAAACCAATCCGTCCCATTGGACCTGCACGCTTCGCGCGGGATACCAGTGGCCCTATTGCGGCTATGGCCTGTTGTTCGACATATCGAACACTGGTCATGGGCTCGACCTTCGCGACTACGAGCGGATTGAGCTGAAGCTCGCCTTTCGCGGAAGGGTGAAGCTGCTCAATGTGACGCTCAAGGATCATGACCCGCGTTACCAGTCGCTCGCCAAGCCGCTCGACAAGGTCAACCAGGCGAGCTTCCCGGTCGTAAACGGGGTTCAGTCGATCCCGCTGACGTTAGCGGATTTCGGGGTAGCAGGCTGGTGGAAGGATCAGACGCAGGCTCCCGCAGAGCTGGCCCAGCCTTCGTTCCGAAACATCGTCTCCATGGAGCTGGTGACACAGGGGGGCACCCTCGGGGCGCAGCAGATACAACTGCAAAGTGTGGTGTTTGTGCGCCACTGGATCAGCCCCGCCGCATGGTTCGGCGGAATCGCGCTGTCCTGGATGGTTCTCGTGACTTCCCTGCTGGCCTTTCGCCGCCATCAGATTAGGCAGATCAGGGCCGAGGCGGAGCGCGCGCTCCGAAAAAGCGAACGCCTGCATCGCAACATTCTCGAGACCAGCACCGATTGCATCATTCTCTTCACGCAGGATGGACGGGTCGAGTTTGCAAACCGGCGGGCGCTGCGCTCCTTCAGGATCGGCTCGCTCGAGGAAATTCGCGGCAAGCATTGGAGCGAGATCTGGCGCAGCCCGAACTGGGATCTAGCCAAAGACACTCTGACCCGGGCAGCTTCGGGCGAGACCGTGCGGATGCGCTATCAGGGATCCGTCAGTCCGCCGAAGTGGTGGGACGTGGTTGTCACCCCTATGCTCGAAGACGACGGAAGCATTCGCGGGATGCTTTCGATCTCGCGCGACATTACCGCCGAGCTCGAGCATACGAACCAGCTCAAGTGGGCGAGCGAACACGACTCCCTCACCCATCTTCCGAACCGCCGGGCCTTCCAGGCGCGTCTGCAGGCGGCAACCCTGCGGGCAATGGAAACCGGCGAACAGATCGGCCTTCTCCTGATCGACCTCGATCACTTCAAACATGTGAACGACGCGCTCGGCCACAGCGCGGGCGACGAGCTGCTCCGGAATGTTGCTTCAAGGCTTCGCGAAGGCGTTCGTAACGACGATTTTGTCGCCAGGATCGGCGGCGACGAATTCGCGGTCATCCTCGAACATGTCGTCTCCGAGAAAACCCTGACCAGTGTCGGCGATCTGGTCGTGTCCTTGATCCAGGAGCCGCTCAAGGCGGGTGATCGGGTCGTGACGGCCGGGGCCAGCATCGGGGGCGCCCTCTTCCCGCAGGACGCCGCGACCGCCAACGACCTGTTCAAGCATGCCGACACCGCGCTTTATGCCCTGAAGCAGAGCGGCCGCGGCGGAACGCGAATGTTCGATTCCTACATGCTGGTGGAGGCGGAAAAAACCGCGACTCAGCTCCGGGTCGCGCGCGGCGCAGTGAGCGAGATGTCGGTGGTCCCGGCCTATCAGCCGAAGTTCAATCTCGACAGCGGCACCATCGCCGGTTTCGAGGCTCTGCTTCGATGGCGCGATCCTCGCGACGGACTGCAGCTCCCTGGAACCCTGGAGGAGGCGTTCAACGATTACGAGCTTGCCGCCAAGATCGGCGAGCTCATGCAAAAGAAGGTTGCCGCCGACATGCGCCGCTGGATGGAGTCGAAGCTCGATTTCGGGCGGGTGGCGATCAACGCCGCGCCGGCCGAATTCCTCCGCGACGATTATGCCGAGCGCATTCTCGCCATCCTGTTCGAGCAGCAGGTTCCGCCGGAGCTGGTCGAGATCGAGATCACCGAGCACGCCTTCCTCGGCCGGGCGACCGAATATGTCGCTCGAGCACTGTCAGTCCTCAAGGCCGCGAATGTCACCATTTCGCTCGACGATTTCGGCACCGGCTACTCATCGCTCTCGCACCTTCGCGATTTTCCGGTCGACCTGGTGAAGATCGACATGTCGTTCGTGCAGAAGATGAGCGAAAACGAGGAGATCGCGGCAATCGTGGCGGCGGTGGTAAGCCTTGCTCGAAGCCTTTCAATCCAGGTTGTCGCCGAAGGAGTGGAAACTCCGGCGCAGCTGGAGGTGCTTCGGGCGATGGGCTGTCACATGGCCCAGGGCCACTTGCTTAGCCCGGCGATCGAGGCCGAGGCCATCCCGGCTTTGCTTCCGGGAACCAGAGCCGCCGCCTGATCCTTCTCCACCGGGTGGCGATCGGTTATTGCGCTCCGATGGCCTACGAAACCGTCCTCCTCGAACAGTCGGGCCCCATCGCCCGGATCACCCTCAACCGTCCCGACAAGCTCAACAGCTTCAATACGGCGATGCATCAGGAAGTGCGGAGCGCGCTCCGCTCAGTCGAGCATAACGCGCGCGTGATCGTGCTCACCGGCGCCGGACGCGGCTTTTGCGCAGGCCAGGATCTTGGCGAACGGAGCATGGGCTCCGACGGACACGCGGTCGATCTCGGAGTGACGGTGGAAACCGCCTGGAATCCGCTGATCCGCCGGATTGTCGAAATGCCGCAGCCGATTATTGCCCGCGTGAACGGCGTCGCGGCTGGCGCGGGCGCCAACGTTGCACTTGCAGCCGACATTGTCGTTGCCGCACGCTCCGCCAAATTCATCCAGAGCTTCTCGGCGATCGGGCTGGTCCCCGATAGCGGCGGAAGCTGGGTCCTTCCGCGGCTGGTGGGCCAGGCTCGGGCGATGGGCATGACCTTGACCGGCGAGCCTCTTCCGGCGGAGACCGCAGCGGAATGGGGACTGATCTGGAAATGCGTTGATGACGACTCACTCGACGACGAAGTGGACGCGCTTGCCGAAAAGCTCGCAAGTCTTCCCCCGCTCGGCCTCGCCGCAACCAAGAAGCTGATCCGCTCCACCTGGGCGCGAACGCTCGAGCAGGAATTGAACGAGCAGCGCAACGAAATGCGCCGGTTGGGCTACAGCCAGGATTATCGCGAGGGTGTCGCCGCATTCCTGGAGAAGCGCACGCCGACCTTCGTCGGACGTTGAGGATGAAAACGCCGCAGCTTCTCAATTACGAGCGCGACCGGTGGAGTCCGGGCGACAGCGGCCTCGCTGAATTGCCGAGCGCGATCGACGGCCGAGCCGTCGCCGTCACCGGCTCCGGCGGGCTCGATTTTGGCGCCATGCTCCGCCACGCTCGGGAAGTCGGCGGCCCTGCACTTCGCAAGATGACATTCCACGAGCGGGCGCGGATGCTCAAGAGCCTCGCGTTGGCGATCATGGATCGCAAGGAGGAGCTGTACGAGCTCAGCTACCAAACCGGCGCGACCCGAAAGGACGGCTGGATCGATATCGAGGGCGGCGCCGGCACCCTCTTCTCCTTCTCGTCCAAAGGCCGCCGCGAACTCCCCGACGCGCATGTGCTGCTCGATGGCGCGCTGGAGCCGCTGTCGAAGAGCGGGAGCTTCGTAGGCCAGCATATCTACACCTCGCTTCAGGGCGCGGCGGTCCACATCAACGCCTTCAATTTCCCGGTGTGGGGAATGCTGGAGAAGCTCGCCCCGACACTGCTCGCGGGTGTTCCGGCCATCGTGAAGCCCGCGACGGCGACCTCCTATGTCACCGAGGCGGCGTTCCGGGTGATGATCGAAAGCGGCGTGTTGCCCAAGGGGACGATCCAGCTGATCGTCGGCGGAGTCGGCGACCTGTTCGATCACCTGACCGGGCAGGATGTGGTCAGCTTCACGGGCTCCGCCTCCACCGCCCTGAAGCTTCGAAGCCATCCCGCCGTCCAGCGCGAGTCGGTGAAATTCATCGCCGAGCAGGACAGCCTCAACGCCTCGATCCTCGGCCCCGACGCGGCGCCCGGGACGCCTGAGTTCGACCTGTTCGTGAAAGAGGTCGCGACCGAGATGACGGTGAAGGCGGGGCAGAAATGCACCGCCATCCGCCGCGCCATCGCTCCGGCTGAGTATCTCGACGCGGTCGAGGTGGCGCTTCGCGAGCGGCTGGCGAAGACCAAAATCGGCGATCCGCGAGCGGAGGGCACACGCATGGGCGCGCTTGTCAGCGCCAGCCAGTGCTCGGATGTACGCGAGAAGATCGCCGAGCTGGAAGCCGCCGGTGCCCGGATCGTAGCGGGCAATCCGGAGGCCGAAGCACCAGTAGAGGGCGGCGCTTTCCTCGAGCCTATCCTGCTCCGGGCCGACGAACCCTGGAAAGCCGAGGCGGTGCACGATGTCGAGCCGTTCGGCCCAGTCTCGACGATCATGCCCTACCGCGACGTCGATGACGCAATCGCACTCGCCAATCGCGGCAGGGGCAGTCTCGTGCTTTCACTGTTCACCCACTCGCCAGAGGCCGCCCGCGACTTCGTCCAGGGCACGGCCTCGTTCCACGGCCGGATGCTGGTGATCGACCGCACCAACGCGAAGGAGTCCACCGGCCACGGCTCGCCGCTTCCGGTGCTGGTCCATGGCGGCCCAGGCCGCGCCGGCGGAAGCGAGGAGATGGGCGGCATTCGCGGGGTCAAGCACTATATGCAGCGGACCGCGCTCCAGTCCTCGCCTACGCTCATCGCGGCAATCACGGAGCAATGGGTCGCCGGCGCCCCAAAACATATCATGGACGTCCACCCATTTCGGCTGAAGATGAGCGAGCTCAGCATCGGCGACACCTGGCTGACCGGCAGCCGGATGGTGACCCTCGAGGATATCGAGCATTTCGCCAACTTCACCGGCGACACCTTTTATGCCCACATGGACGAGGACGCGGCGAAGGCTTCGCCGATCTTCGAGGGCCGGGTCGCACACGGCTACCTGATCCTGAGCTTCGCTGCCGGCCTGTTCGTCGATCCGGCGCCGGGCCCGGTGTTGGCCAACACGGGCCTTGAGAACTTGCGCTTCCTGACTCCACTCTATCCGGGCGATTCGATGCGGGTCGAGCTCACCGTCAAATCCAAGTCGATCAAGACCGAAGAGACCGGACAGGTGCGCTGGGCGGTCGAGGTCTACAACCAGAATGACGAGCTTGTCGCGACCTACGACCTTTTGACCGAGAACGTGCCGTAACGCTCGCAACAACCCTCCCCGGCCGCACGTTGCCCGAATAGCAGCCAAAGGAGGAAATCATGAAAGTCAGCGACGTGATGACTCGCGACGTCCAGACCGTTCGCCCGGACGCGACCGTTCAGGAGGCGGCCAGCTTCATGCTTCGCGAGGACGCCGGATCGATGCCGGTCAGCGAGGACGACCGCCTGATCGGCATGATCACGGACCGCGACATCGCTGTTCGGGGCGTGGCAAAGGGCTATGGCCCGGACACGCCGGTCCGAGAGCTGATGACGGACGAGATCATCTGCGCCCACGAGAACGATGATGTTGAGGAGGTGGCATCGAAGATGAGCAGCGCCCAGGTGCGGCGGATGCCGGTGATCGACGAGAACGAGCGCCTCTGTGGAATCGTGAGCCTCGGCGACCTCGCGCGTGAAGCGGACAGCGACTCAGCCGATCAGGCCCTCCAGGGAGTTAGCGAGCCCGGCGGCGACCACCAGCAGGGCTGATCCGTCGCCCCAGCGAAAGCTGGGGCCTCAGCACAGAAGAGCGCCAACAATGTCACTGGGATTCCGGCTTTCGCCGGACTGACGGCTAGCTCAGATCCGCGATCGCACGGTCGACCAGCGCAGCGTCCGCCTTGTCGTCGATATTCTCGGCAATGAGGCGGGCAGCGGCCCGGGCGGCCGCGTCGGCGGCGGCAGCGCGGAGTTGCTGGACCGCTGAATTCTGCTCGGCCGCGATCTTGTCCTCGGCCATTTTCTGGCGGCGCCGGATCAGCGCTTCGGCATCGGCTTTCGCCTTCTCGACCAGCGCCTGAGCCTCGTGCTTGGCGCGCTCGACGACGGCCGCGGCCTCCTGCTCGGCGGCCGCAGCTTTGGCCGCATATTCCGCCTTCAGCGCCTCGGCTTCCTTGCGCAGCGATTCCGCTTCCGCGAGCTGCTCACGGATCGAATTGATCTTGCCGTCCAGCGCCTTGCCGACCGCGGCCGGCACCCTCTGCCAGAGGAAGATGGCGAGGACGAACACCATGGACAAGGCGACCCAGCCGTAGGCGTCGAAGCCGAGATAGGTCGCGTGCGGCGCATGCTCACCAGCCGGCTGCCCGACCGTCGCGGTTGTCGTTTGCTCAGCCATTCATCACCGCCTTTACGGCGCGAGTCGCGTCCGCCGCGGGAACGGTCTTGCCGGTCAGCTTCGCGAACATCTCGCGAGCTGCTTCGACCGCGATCTCGTCAAGCTCGCCCTTGGCCGACTGCAGGGCCTTGCGAATCTCGGCCTCGGCAGCAGCGATCCTGTCGCCGATTTGCGCATCGACCGCCCGGGTCCGCTCTTCGCCTTCGCGAGCGCCCTCCTGCTTTGCAGCCTGGGCAAGCTTCATCGCCTCGGCCCGGCTGGCCTCGATCTCCTTGCGATACTCTTCCTCGGTCGCTTCGGCTTCCTCTCGCGCCTTTTGGGCGGCTTCCAGATCGCCCGCGATCTTCTGCTCGCGAGTGGTCACGGTCGCCTGGATCTTCGGCACCATACCGCGGGCGATGACGAAGAAAATGAATCCGAGCGCGATCGCCAGCCACAGCCACTGTGACCAGGTGACGGTCGCCAACTGATAAAGTTGAGGCATGAGTTACTCGCGAATTTGCTCTGCCGCGTCTTAGCTCGCGTAGAGAATGATCATCGCGATGGCGAACGCCATCAGGCCGAGAAGCTCGGCGGCGGCGAAGCCGATGAAGAGGCGGCCCTGCTGACCGTCGGCTGCAGCCGGGTTGCGAAGCGCGCTCTGGAGGAACGAACCGAACACGAAACCGACACCGATCGAAGCGGCGCCGACTCCGATGGCGGCAAGACCGGCACCGATGACCTTTGCGGAAGCGGGATCCATTATTTAGCTCCTTGCTGAAATGGGACTTAGTGAAGATTGACCGCGTCGTTGATGTACAGCGACGTGAGGATTGCGAACACATAGGCCTGGATGGCCGCGACGAGCAGCTCCAGTGCGTTGATGAAGGCGAGGAACAGGAAGCAGAGGATCGAGATTGCGATCCCGCCGCCGCCCGCCTGCAAGCCTTGAATGACAAAGGCGCCAAACACGTCGAGCAGGATGTGACCGGCGAACATGGCGATGAACGGTCGAAGCCCGAGGCTGAACGGCCGCACCGCGAAAGAAATGAGCTCGACCAGGAAGATCAGCGGAACCATGACCTTCGGTGTGCCGTGCGGCACGAAGAGCGAGAAGAAGTGGAGGCCGTGCCTCGAAAAGCCGACGATCAGAACGATGGCAAAGCTGATGATCGACATCACGCCGGTGATCGTGAACTGCGCGGTGACGGTGTAGGGGTGCGCCGCCGAGACCAGACCGGTCGGCATGTAGGCCATAAGGTTGGCAAACAGCAGGAAGACGAAGGAGGTGAACACCCACGGCAGGTATTTCCGCCCCTCCGGCCCGATGCTGGCATCCACCGTGTCTTCGATGAAACCGATCAACCCTTCCACCGCGACCTGCCAGCGGCCCGGCACCAGCTGCCGTTTCATCCCGCCGAGCATGAAGAACCAGATTGTTCCGAGAATGATCAGGGTCCAGATGCCGCTGTTGGTGAGGACGAACGGATTGTGGCCGTGGAACGTGCCGGCCACCGGCTCGATCACGAACTGCTCCATCGGGTCGATTTTGCCGGCCACTTAGTCCTCTTGCGATCCTGAGCCGGAGCTTGGCCCCGGCGGAGTTTTCGAAATCCGAACAACGTCGACGAAACCTGCCACGAAACCGAGGAACAGGCCCGCCAACATCAACCACGGTTTCGTGCCCAACCACCGGTCGAGAACGAAGCCGATAATGAATCCGCCCGCGGGAGCACCGACCAGGTGACTCAGGACAAGCTGGCCGATCCGGTAATTGCGGTCCGGTTCGCGCCTGCGCGTCCTTTTCGCTTCCTCCGCCTGCGCCCGATGAAGCCGCTCGTCGAGCGAATCGAACCGTCGGTCTGGTGGAAGCTTCGGGTCCTCGCCGTCCTCGTCCTCAGCCATGTCTCTCCCCTGTGCGTCGCCTCACCGGAATAGCGGGATCGAGGCAAAGGCGAGGGACAAGGCGGAAGCGATCCCGCCAAGGCGCCGACCCTTTATGAACGGGGCGTCAGATAGTCAACCGCGAGCGAAGGCGTTATGCTCCCCAATGTGAAACGCGCGCTCCCACTTCTCGCAATGGCGCTCACCGCAGCCGCTGGACCGCACAAGGTCGTGCGTAATACGGCGGAGCTCGATTTCAGATACGAGTGGCCTTCGGAGGCGGTGGCCATTCCGGCGCTTGATCTCAAATTCTACACGGATGCAAAGCGCCAACTCGTGGAGGCGCAGGAGAGCGCTCCCGAGGATAAGAAGCAGTACCAGGAGCAAGGACGGGGTTCGGTTCGCGACTCCTACTGGGCAAAGTGGACCACAACAGGCCAATCGTCGCGGTTACTAAGTCTCAGATATGAGTCCGAGGAATATACCGGTGGAGCTCACCCCAACCAAAACGTGAGCGATCTGCTTTGGGATCGCGAACTCGGCCGGGAGATTAAGTTCGCGAACTTGTTCGAGGTCGCCGACGGCTACCCGCCGGCTCTGCAATCCACTTACTGTCACAAGTTCGAACGGGAAAAGGTCAAACGGACCGGCAATCCGATCGACAGAGAAGTCTTTACCTGCCCCAAGTTGTCCGAACTCGCCAGTCTGCTGATCGACAAGAATAAGAACGGTCATTTCGAGGCGATAGACTTCGCCGCCCCGCCCTATGCGTTAGGCTCTTATGCCGAAGGCGAATACAACATCGTCGTGCCGGTCACGGCACAACTCATCGCTTCGTTCAAGCCCGAATACCGCAGTTCGTTCGAGGTTCACCGTTTGCAGTAATCCGGCTCCGGCGCTGCCTGGCCCGGCATTCGCCTGCGCCAGCTCCCGTCGCCCAGCATGTAGGCCTCTCCTACCGAAAGCCGCTCAAAAAGCTGGCACGCCGTGGCCAGCCCCACCACCTGGGCCGTAACATTTCGGCGCGAGGCGAGCTCGATATACAGATTGCGGCGGCGGATGTTGATCGCATTCACCTGCCGCCGGACGCTGTCCGGAGCAGGAGCGGCAAGCCCCATGTAGCCGTCGTAGCGTTCACCGACCTGCCCCGACGCGATTGCAGCCGAAAGCGTCGGCGTCTGCGCGGCCCCGGGTGCAGCGAGGACGAGCGCAGCGAGGAATGCCCAGCGCTTCATTTGCCCGGAGTGGTCGGCGCCGGCGGAAAGGCGTTCGGATTTTGGTTGATCATCTGCTGCACGTCCTGCTGAAGCCGGACCAGCACTTCCTGCTTGATATCGACATTCAAATTGATGTCGATCGGCTTGTCCGGCGCCTTGACGGTGATGCAGCTGCAGAGCGGCAGCGCGAGCAGCGCTCCGGCGGCAATCCTGGGCAGTGCTGGTCTCATTTCTGACCTCCGGGTGGTGATGAGTTGGCCGGCTGAGTCTGTGTGGCCGGCTTGGTTTGGGTCTGTTCTTCCTGCTTCGTCATATTCTGGACCTCGACCTTCAGCGCAGGCGAATCGATCGGGAAGGGCATCACCGGAGCGATGACCTCGGTCGGATCCTTGAAGGCCTTCGCCATCTGGATCAGCGCCCGGAACGGCCCGTGGATGTTCACGTTGAGCCGCATCGGCAGCTTGCTGAACGCGGAGCGGACGAGGCTTCCGAGCAAGCCTCCGCCCTTCCCGAGCGAGATCTGATTGAGCGTCAGCCGGGTCGCGAATTCGCCGGCGAGGTCCCCGTCGAGCCGAACGGTCATCGATCGGTAGTTGAGGTCACTGACGAGGGCGAAGACTGCACCGGCGGCCAGCCCGCTCGGTTTTGTCCCGCTATATTTCATCTCGCCGCCCGGCGGCTCGGAATCGAGCCTTCCGCCGACGATCCGGCCGCCATTCTCGTCGAAGATCATCGGCAGAACGCCGTCGAACTTGCCGGTGATTTCGAGTCCCTGGAAGCCGAGGCTGTCGACGAACATCTTGGCGTCGAAGCCGTGGAGCTCGAACGTCAGCCGTTTCTGGCTGGGCTTGGAGAAGTCGAGAATCGTCTCTCGAAGCACCAGCTGGCCGCCCATGAACGGCCATTCGCCGCGCTCGATCTTCACCAGCTGGTTGGGAAGCAGCTGATAGTGGATCACGCCGTCGTTGACGGTGATCCCGGCGTTGATCGAAGCGACCGTTGCGACCTGGTTCGGCGAGGTGGCGAGCCCGAGCAGGTCGGTGAAATGCAGGCTGGTCGTAAGGCCCGTCACCGGCCCGAACGGCGCCGCAAGGTCCATGTTGCGGGTGGCGAAATCGCCGGTGGAGGTCACCTCGCCGGAGCCGCTCCAGTTGATTTGCCCGTGCCCGGTCACGGTGCCGTTGACCAGCGCGACGACGCCTTCGGTCAGGGGCGTCAGCTGGTCGGGCTGGAAGCCGTTGGCGGCGAACGTGATCCCCGGCACGTCCAGGTTGGCATGGCCGTTTCCGGTGGTCAGGTCGTGACCGATGCTGACGTCGGTGACCTTGGTCCCGGTTGCCGGGTGCCGCAGCGTACCGGTTGCGGTGATCTTGCTGTTCGCCAAAACGAAATGCGTGTTGTCGCTCTTCAGCGGGTAGAATTTCGGCGGATCATGGCGGTCGCTGAGTGTGAGGCCGCCATCGATCGCCAGCCTTCCACCGGCGAAATGCCAGCGGCCGTCAATATCGCTCAGCTTGAGCGGGACGGTGCCGATCACCGCGTCTGCGCCAGCCAAAGTTCCAGCCGCCCCGCCTTTGCCGAACATTCCGGCAAGACTGCGCGCATTCAGCGCGACCGGCGACTCCATCTTGCCGAGCTTTAGCGCGACGTCGCTTCCGTTGAACCCGGCCTGGCTGAGCAGGATGCTGGAGGCGCCGAAGCGCATCGGCGCGCTTCCGATCTTCCCGGCCAGCTGCGGGTGCTCGATCCGCCCGCCGACGCGCAGTGGCTTACCCGGCGTCTGCGCGATGATTGCCGGGCCGGTCGGGCACACCGGCAGTTTCGCCGGCCCGAGCTGGAGCTGCTGCATTTGCAGATAATTGAAACTGATCGTGGCGCATTGCCGCCCCACCAGGATGCCTCCGCCGGGCGCGATCCGGCCGCTGATCGGAAGATTGAACCCTTTGACGCTTCCGCCGGAGAAAGTGCCGGTGAATCCTGCGACGGTGGAGAAATCGGTCGCGCCGCTCGGTTCCGCTGCAAAGCGCAGTGTGGCCAGAGTCAAACGGCTGTTGCCGACCACGTAAGGCTGGAAGTTGCCGACGCCGTTGAGCGCCGCGTTCGCTGCCTGGTGAAGAGTCAGGCTCCCCGTGGGGAGTCCGCCACCGGTCATCTGGATCGTGCCGTCGAAGCGCAGGCGGCCGGTCGGCCAATAATAACTGACGCCCTTGCCACCGAAGATCCGGGCGCGGCCGCCGCTCGGGGTCGCGAGCAGGGCATCGACGATCCTCGCTCCGCCGCCGCCGGGGAAGTTCACGAGGGTCAGCCCACCATCGACGTCGAAATCCTGCGCGGCCGCGCTGATCGCATGGCCCATGTGCGCGGCAATACCGCCGATGGGGGTGCTCTTGGTCGCCTTCAGGGCATTGACGAAACCGGCCACCATTGATGGCGCCAGGCTCGCCGCGTCGGCATCGTAGCGGCCGGACATGACCAAAGTGCCCGCTTCAACCCCGAGCTGGTAGCGAGCGACGACTCGAGTCCGTTGGGCGCCGATGGTGCCGAGCCGTGAGTTCTGCGCGGTCAGATCGACGGCGCCCGTCGCCTTTGCGGGCGTTCCGGTGAGCGTGATCGTACCGTTGAGGGCACCGAGGCCGTTGTCGCCCGCAGTGATCACGTTGGAGATGATCCGTGCCTTGCCATCGAAGCTTCCGAACGCTTCGGTGAACCGGCTGTCGACCTCCAGCCTGGGCTGAAGGACCGAAAAGTGGCTTTGCGGGCAGACAAAGCGATCGGCGGTCAAGGGACCGATCACATGCGGATGCCGCGCCTTGATGTCGATTGCGGCGACCCCGCGCACATTCTGGGCGAAACACTTCTTCGTCACCAGCTCCGGCGTGTAGGAGACGACATGGCCGGCAAAGCCGCCGCTGAGGTTGCCCGAGCCCTGCATCGCGAATCCGAACGGGCCCCAGGGAGTGCTGAGCGAAATGCTGCTGTCGGCGACGTCGAGCGCGATGTTGGGAAGCGTGAACGGCTTGGCGGGCCTGCTCGGCGCTGGCAGCAGCTTGTCGATCTCGCCCCAGCTCACGCGCCCACTGGGGAGCACCTTGCCGCGCAGCCGAACGCCGCGAGCAACGATCCGGTAGACGTTGATCGTCAGGTTGGGGCTGAGCCGCATCTGGATCAGCACGCGCTTGGCTGTCAGGTCGGGATGCGCGGGATCGCCGATGGTTAGGTTGCTGACCTCCTGGGTTCTGAGGCCCACCCGGTCGAGCGTGTAGGTCGCCTGTACGCCCTTGCTTGCAAGCTGTTGCTGGATCACCCGGTTCGCGATCTCGCGCCGCTGGATCCAGACAATAGCGATCGCGACGATGATGAGCAGGAGAAGGACGGCGCCGATCAAGGTCAGCGCACGGCGGATGCGGGGACGGCGCCGGACGATCACTGCGTCCGGAGTGCCGGCTTCCCCGCTGTCCGTCTCATACTCCGCCATCGGCCCTTACTAACCCCGCCGGAAGAGAGCCGTTCCGTCTGCGGCACGACCTTGGGCTTCCCACTGCGCCCAGCCGTGCGCTAGGAAAGGCGCGCTCGGCAAGTCAGGCGGAACAAACGCATTGAACGAGCACGCCTCCAGCATTGCTTCACCCTCCGCCGCAAGCGGCCACCGCTCGCGCCTCAGGAAGCGGCTGTTCGAAGGCGGCGGCAAGGCTTTGCTCGATCACGAGCTGGTCGAATATCTGCTCGCCCTCGCCATCCCCCGCCGCGATACCAAGGCGCAGGCCAAGGAGCTGATTGCCAAATTCGGGGGCATCGGTCCGCTGCTGTCCGCCAGCGCCGAGACCCTGAAGCGCGAGGGCCTCAGTGACACCGTGATCGGCGCGCTCAAAATCGCCGACGCGACTGCGCTTCGCCTGCTCGAAACCCGCCTAGAAGGCCAGCCGGTACTCTCAAGCTGGGATGCGCTCTGCGATTATCTCCACGCGGCGATGGCTCATTCGCGGACCGAGCAGGTGCGCGTGCTGTTCCTCAACGCAAAGAACATGCTGATCGCCAACGAAGCGATGTGGGACGGATCGGTCGACGAAGCTTCGGTCCACGTCCGCGAAGTGATCGCCCGAGCCATCGCGCTCGGCGCCACCGCGATCATCATCGTCCACAACCACCCGAGCGGCGACCCCTCCCCCAGCCAGCAGGACATCCGCCTCACCCGCGATCTGGTCGAAGCCGGGCGGCACATGAAGGTGACTGTGCACGATCACATCATCGTCGGCGCCACTGGACGCACGAGTATGAGAGCTATGGGTTTGATTTGAGTGTCCGTTTTCGACC
>Ga0207705_10001952_pt1 | contig 16081 bp, 12 predicted proteins | sample KBSC13metaG_FD_184314 | JGI IMG/M metagenome (GOLD analysis project Ga0207705, IMG submission 184314) | Corn rhizosphere microbial communities from Kellogg Biological Station, Michigan, USA - KBS C1-3 metaG (SPAdes) (version 2) | ecosystem: Host-associated > Plants > Roots > Rhizosphere > Soil ...
CGGCCAGGCGATGCGTGAGCACCTCCCAACCTTTGGACTCGACAAGCCCACGCAGATCTACCCGAGTCACACCGGGCGGAACGACCTCCGGATGAAACGGCTCCAGTGCGGCGCCGCTGGGCAGCTCGACCTTGAGCGCATTGCAGACCGGGCGCAGATCCACCCGTGTAGTGCCGTTCTCGATCTGCGCATGGCATTCGATCAGGGAGTTGTCGGCGAGCAGGACGATCTTCAGCGGGCGGGCGGACTGCGTCACCAGCTTGCGGAAGCGGTCCCAGTCCCAGTGGGGGCCGGGATCGAACTTCCGGCCCGGCGCGACATGACTGTGCCCTACGAAGCGGTCGATCGTGATGTGCGGATACCGGGCGATCAGGTCCCGTGCGAGCTGCGCCGTCGCCTCATACTGGAAGTCCGTGTAGGGCTCCGAAGGTCCCAGATTGGAGATCTCGATCCCGATCGAGATAGAGTTGACGGCCCTGGTTTTCGCGCCGGTATGATCGGTCCATTCTGCTTTGCCTGCATGCCAGGCAGATCTCTCCTCGGGAACCAGGGTTTTGATGCCGTACGACTCGTGGCGTCCGACCAGGTAGTGCACGGAGACCTCACGAACCGTCCCCCCGCGCAGGGTGTCCTCATCCGACCTCTCATAGCCCGCCGTGTAGTGGACGATGACCAGACTGATCGGCTGAGAACCGCGCCCACTATGAAACGGTCGCTTCATGTCGAGTTTGTCGATTTTGTAGCTCAATGGCGTCTCCTTGAGGGTCTACGAGCGACCTATCCGTCTCGCCAACCTGTAAATCCCTGCACGCGAAAGTCTGATCTTATCATACCCGCTCGCTTCCTCCGGATGCATAAGAGGAACATGAATTCGCGGATTCTGCGAAATCGTCTCCTCTGCCGTGCTTTTTCTTTTAAATTGCCTTACCTCTCCGCGGAAGAGGCAGGAAATCCCTTGACGTCCATGGAAGGTAGACGGCAACGCTCCAATTCATCCAGTCGATACCAGATGCGCGCAACGATCCGCACGCAACGAAAGGGAAATTATGACTATTGACGAGAAATCGCTCACATCGCGACGGCAGTTCCTCAAAACCACCGGGGGCGTGGCTGCCGCCTCGGCTCTGACCGGGATCTATCCCTCTGCGGTCCATGCGGCAGGCAGTGACCTGATCCAGGTCGCGCTGGTGGGATGTGGCGGACGCGGCAGCGGCGCGGCCGTCAACGCTCTGGCCACGAAGAGTGGTCCGATCAAACTCGTCGCTATGGCGGACGCCTTCCCGGATCGCCTCAAGAGCAGCTATGAGAACCTGTTCCAGCAAGCCGGAAAGGCGTCCGCCATGCCGGAAGACCGGAAATTCATCGGATTCGACGCCTATATGAAGGCGATGGACGTTCTCAAGCCGGGGGATGTGGTGATCCTGACGACCCCGCCCGCCTTCCGGTGGGTGCATTTCACCTATGCCATCAAGAAGGGCCTCAACGTCTTCATGGAGAAGCCGGTGACGGTGGACGGTCCGACCAGCAAACGCATGCTCAAACTTGCGGAGGAGTCGAAGGCTAAGAACCTCAAGGTCGGCGTCGGCCTCATGTCCCGTCATGCCAAGCCCCTGGTCGAGCTGCACGACCGCATCCAGAGCGGACAACTTGGCGAGATCATCCTGATGCGCGGGTACCGGATGCACGGTCCGGCGGGTTACTTCAACTCTCTGCCGAAACCGGCCGGCGTCACCGATGTGGAGTACCAGATCCGCCGGTTCCATAGCTTCCTGTGGGCCAGCGGCGGCAACTTCAGCGACTTCTACATCCACATCATCGATCACCTCTGCTGGATGAAGAACGCTTGGCCGGTCAAGGCGCAGGCGGTGGGCGGTCGCCACTATAAAACGGATGAGCACGGCATCCCATTCGTCGATCAGAACCTGGACACCTACTCTGTGGAGTACACCTTCGCGGACGGCACCAAGTATTTCTTCGATGGGCGCTGTATGAACAACACCACCGGCATCTACTCCAGCTACGTTCATGGCACCAAGGGCATGGCCATCGCCTCCGCCGCCAACGACTGCGGAGCTCCCTCCACCATCTACAAGGGTCAGAATGAGACGTCAGCCGTGGTCTGGCAGTCCAAGGATCAGAGCAATCCCTATCAGAACGAGTGGGACGAACTGATCGACGCCATCCGCAACAACAAACCCTACAACGAGGTCGAGCGCGGCGTGTATGCGAGCGTAACCACCAGTCTGGGCCGTATGGCGGCGCACACCGGTCAGGAGATGACCTTTCAGGACATGCTCAACTGCGAACATGAGTTCGCTCCGAACCTGGACAAGCTGACGATGAATTCGCCGGGCCCGCTGCCCGCCGACGCCAACAACCGCTATCCTCAGCCCAATCCCGGCATCACCACCAAACGCGAGTACTGATCCCCGGAACCATACTCCGGATGAAGTTCTACAGAGATCGAGAGGGCGCAACGCTGTATCAGCGCTGCGCCCTCTTCTCTGTCTCTTCATTGCGCGTGCGCGCCCTTACGATGGTAGGGATACGGCGGCCTCTTCCGGAATGTCCTGGAACTGCGCGGCATAGAGGCGGGTATAGGCGCCGCCTTGAATCAGCAGTTCCGCGTGCGTGCCGCGCTCCACGATCTGCCCATGTTCCATGACCAGAATCAGGTCGGCGGCGAGGATCGTGGAGAGGCGGTGCGCGATGGCGAATGTAGTCCTGCCTTCCATAAGGGGTTCCAGGGCGGCCTGGATCAGACGTTCCGACTGGGTATCCAGCGCGGAGGTCGCTTCATCGAGGATCAGAATGCGGGGGTTTTTGAGGATGGCGCGGGCGATGGCGATGCGCTGCTTCTCCCCACCCGACAGTTTGTATCCGCGCTCTCCCACGACGGTATTGTAGCCTTCGGGTAAGCCGGCGATATGATCGTGAATGGCGGCGGCGCGGGCGGCGGCAATCAACTCCTCTTCCGTGGCATCCGGGCGGCCATAGCGCAGGTTGGCCGCGATGGTGTCGTGCACCAGATAGGTCTCCTGCGTCACCATGCCGACGATGCGGCTGAGCGAGGCCAGGGCGATACTCCGCACATCGTGCCCGTCGATCTGCACGCTGCCCGTAATCACATCGTAGAGCCGGGGGATCAGATAGGTCAGGGTGGTTTTGCCTGCGCCGGAGGTGCCGACCAGCGCCACCAGTTCGCCGGGTCGGGCAGTAAAGGAGATGTTTTGCAGGGTAGGCGTCGCCTGCTCCGCCTCATACCGGAACCCGACGTTTTCAAAGACGACCTCGCCCCGCACGTCCTTCGGTTCGATCGTTCTGGCATCCGGCGCATCTTTGATCTCCTGGGGCAGATCCAGATACTCGAAGATACGGTCGAAGAGTGCCAGCGCGCTCGTCACTTCCACCTGCATGTTGAGCAGGCCGGTGAGCGGGAAGAACAGACGCGACTGCAAGGCGGTAAATGCGACGATGGTTCCCAGATTCAGGTGGCCATCGTGCAGGCTGACGATCAGATACCCGGCCAGCCAGTAGACCAGAACCGGCGTGATCGAGAAGGTCAGGCCGATGAGGTTGAAGAAGTAGCGCATGATCATCGCCTGCTTGATCTGCAGCTCCGTCAGCGACTGATTCTCTTTCTCAAAGTTCCGCATCGCCAGATTCTGCCGCGCGCTGATCTTGGTCAGCAGCATGCCCGAGACGCTGAGGGTCTCCTGCATGGTGGCGTTCAGTTCCGCAAGCTGCGCCTGCGTCTTGCCCCGCACGCCCCGCGACATCTCCCCGACTTTGGCCGCCACGAAGGCGAACAGAGGCAGAATCCCGACCGAAAGCAGCGTCAGCCGCCAGTCCATCGTGAACATGGCGATCAGCGTTGAGAGGACGGTGGTGAGGTTGGAGAGCACATTCGCGGCGGTATCGCTGACAACGGACTGAATCCCGCCCACATCGTTGGCAAGCCGCGACTGGATCTCGCCCGTCCGCGTTCCCGTAAAGAAGCGCAGCGACATGCCCTGCAAGTGGTCGTACAGTTGGTTCCGCAGATCCCGCATGATCCGCTGCCCGACCAGGATGCTCAGATACCCATAACCGAGCGCGAGCGCCGTTCCCAGTATGGTGGCGACGAGCGTATAGATCGTATAGCGCGTGACGACATCGAGACGCTGCGCGAGCAGTCCGTCGTTGATGATGATTTTGAGGTAGAAGGGAGAGAGCAGTCCCAACGCGGCGGAGATCAGGACCGCACCGACAGTCAGCGCCACCTGCACCTTATACGGTCCAAAGGAGCGCGCTACACGTCCCAATGTCTCTTTTTTAATCGGTCTTTTAGGGCCTGGGATCGGCCCGCGCATCGCCATCATAAGTTATGCGTCTTCTTTCATGACAACTCCGGTTCGATCGGTCTTTCTGTGGGCTACGGTGAGGCAGCGTCTTGTCATCGACAACAGTATACTCGACTTTTATTTTCATGACAAAAGCAGTTCCGCTATCCTGATCTGGCGGCATCACAGCGCCAGCGAGCGTTGCCCTTGCTTGTTTGCTAGGTTAACCCTCTCTCCTCGCGAACTTTCAACAGGTACTCCGGGACGATACGATAAAGATCTAATTTTGGTCTCATCACAAATTGAGCACCGTAATGCGCGGCAAATATGATGTCCTCCTGCATATGGGACGGACGACATAGAGCTCCTAGAATCAATTTCTTGCTGAGCCCCGTACGATGCAACTCCTTCATCAAATCATCCGTCTGGCTGTGAGCCATATCAAGGTAGATCACCGTCGAAGGATCTTCGAAATCGGTGTCCTCCATTATCTCCCTGGCTTCGTGAACCACGTGCAGTTGGAAGGCACCCTTTGCGACGCCGAAAGCGTGGGTGGCGCATTCTATGTTCCATTCATCGTCACTTAAAAAAAGAACTTTCATCTGCACTTCCCCTTCCGGTAGATCTGTCTTGCACTACGGAACACTTTTTTGTTATCGAGCCGGATAAGTCCTCCTCAGATTGCCGCGGCGGTGGATCTCCAGTTTGGACAGGTAGTAGAGGGCCACGCCGCGACTGGGGCTGTCGCCCCAGTCGCGCGTCCTGCCGCGCCCACTGTCGTCGGTAACCTCCTGCCTCCCAACATCGGATAGGCGCCAGGAGAACGTAACTACCTGTTCTCAAGATCCAGCAGTTGGACCGAGAGAGAGAGCATCAGGTACTTGAAATTAGGCGGTCATATGGATCCGTTGCGGTATAATAGGCACAGGAGGTGTCCTATGTCTATGCCAGTAATCGAATTAGAAGGAACCGTTGAAGAGATAAAGGAATCTCTTTCTATCTTCGCCGGTCAACGCCTTCATATAACGGTCCGACCTGTGGAATCATCCGGCGAGGCTGCTCCGCGCCAACTCACTATCACAGATAAGCTGCTGGCAATGGCAGACGAGATGCCGACGGAGGAACGCGCAAAAATGCCCGTGGATCTCGCCGAACAGCACGACCACTACATCTACGGATGGCCGAAAAAGTGAATTACGTGTTCGCCGATACCTTCTACTGGCTCGCGATTTCTAGCCCAACCGACCAATGGCGTGCAGCGGTGCTCGGGGTGGTCGCCACTCTGGAAAACCTATCCATCGTAACTACTGAAGAGGTCCTTACAGAGTTTCTCGCAGGGATGGCAGGTCGTGGCGAATATCAGCGCGCACTGGCAATCCGTATGGTACGGAGCATCCTGGCGGATGACACTGTGACGGTTTTACCACAAACCCACGAGACGTTTTTGGATGGTCTGGATCTCTACGAGCGACGCATTGATAAACACTATAGTCTCACCGACTGTATCTCTATGAACGCCTGCCGGCAGCAAGCCATCACGGCGGTGCTCACCAACGATCATCATTTTGCACAAGAGGGCTTTACTGTCCTCATCACACAGAGCTCATCCTAAAGGAAACCTCTTGCCTGCCTCACTCCTCTGTTCTGGCGCCGTTTTGAACCGCCCACCCCTTGCCGTACGGAGAAATGGAGATTCAGTGTGGAGTTCTCCGTAACTTACGCTTCCTGCATTCGACAGAAGAGTACAGAGCGAACGCCGGGAGGTTCGCGCGCTGTTCCTGGCGAACTACCAGGGTACGACTGAGCAGGGAGAAAGATAGGCATGCGGTTGCACAAGAACGTTTTCCGGTTGGCGGCGATAGGCGGGTTGTTGATGGGGGCGCTGGCGACCGTCACGGCGCAGACGCCCGCGAAGCCTGTGACACCGGAGGCGCTGGCGTTCTTTGAGAAGAATATTCGCCCGGTGCTGGCGGAGAAGTGTCTCTCCTGTCATGGGGAGAAGAGTCAGTCCGCCAGTCTGCGTCTGGACTCTCGCGCGGCGCTGCTGAAAGGCGGCGATAAAGGCGCGATCGTGGATCTGACCAGCCCGGACAAGAGCCGACTGCTGGAGGCGCTGCGCTATACCGGGGCCGTAAAGATGCCGCCGTCCGGAAAGCTGCCTGCGCAGGTCGTGGCGGATTTTACGGCGTGGCTGACAATGGGGGCTCCCTGGCCTGCCGGTGTCGGACCGCAGACGAAGACGATGGCGGAGCGCGTGACGGATGCCCGCGGCCGTCTCTGGTCGCTCCAACCGGTGCACAAACCTGCCCTGCCGAAGGTAAAAAACACCGCATGGGCGCGCACGCCGATCGACCGGCTGGTGCTGGCGAAACTCGAAGCGAAAGGGCTGCCGCCTGCCCCACCCGCCTCCCGGCTCACTCTTCTCCGCCGCGTCACCTACGATCTCATCGGCCTGTCGCCGACGCCCGCGGAGATCGACGCCTTTGTCTCCGATAAGTCGCCCAACGCGTTTGAGAAGGTCGTCGATCGGCTGCTGGCCTCCCCGCTCTATGGCGAGCGCTGGGGCCGACACTGGCTCGATGTCGCCCGCTATTCGGATACGCTGGGTTACCTCGTCGGCAATGTCGGCGATCCCGGCCGGATGTATCCCTACGCGTATACCTATCGGGACTACGTCGTCCGCGCCTTCAACGCGGACAAGCCGTACAACCAGTTTGTGCGCGAGCAGTTGGCCGCGGACCTACTCCCGCTGCAGGACCCGCGCGACCAGGCAGCGCTGGGCTTCATCACCGTCGGCAACCGCTATCTGGGCAACACCCAGGAGATCATCGATGATCGCATCGATGTGGTCACCCGTGGGCTGCAAGCCATGACCGTGAGTTGCGCCCGCTGCCACGATCACAAGTTCGATCCCATTCCTGCCGCCGACTACTATTCGCTCTACGGCGTCTTCAACAGCATCCATGAGCCTGCCGATCTGCCGCAGATCGGAGAGCCTGCCGACCACCAAGCCTACGAGGCGTTTCTGGCGAAGTTCACCCCGTTGGAGCAGAAAGCGGCCCAACTGCGGAAGGACAAGAAGAACGAGGATGCCAATAAGGTCGATGAGCAGATCAAACTGCTCGTGCTCAACGATCCCGGAGCGCCCCCACGCGCGATGATCGTGCAGGACAACCCCACCCCGGATGAGCCGCATATCCTGCTGCGCGGCAATCCCGGCACCCCCGGCGCGGCGGTGAAGCGGCAGTATCTGCAGGCGGTGCAGGGAGATACGCGCCAGCCCTTTACTAAAGGCAGCGGGCGGCTGGAACTGGCCGATACCATCGCCTCCCCCGATAACCCGCTCACGGCGCGCGTGCTCGTCAATCGGGTCTGGATGGTCCATTTCGGCAAGCCGCTGGTCAATACGCCCAGCGACTTCGGCACCCGCGGAGAGCCGCCGGTCCAGCCCCAACTGCTGGACTATCTGGCCGCCTCTTTCATGGAGAACGGATGGTCGCTCAAACGGCTGCACAAGCTGATCCTGCTCTCCAGCGTCTATCAGCAGTCCAGCGACCCGGACCCAGTCACGGCCAAAAAGGATCCTGAGAACCGCCTGCTCGGCCACATGAACCGGCAGCGCATGGACTTCGAGCCTCTGCGTGACACGCTTCTGGAGCTGTCCGGAAACCTGGATACGACCGTCGGCGGCCGCCCGGTGCAGGCGCTGCTCGGCACGAATAAGCGCCGCACTCTCTATGCCTTTGTGGATCGCCAGGATCTGCCCGGCCTGCTGCGCACCTTCGACTTTGCGGACCCCGGCGCGCACTCCCCGCAGCGCAGTGTGACCACGGTGCCCCAACAGTCGCTCTTCCTGATGAACAGCCCGTTTGTGCTTCAGCAGGTGCGCAGTCTGCTTGCGCGGCCGGAAATCGCGTCGAAATTCGCTCCGACCGAGCGTGTGCGCGCGCTGTTCCGTCAGGTCTATGGGCGCCCCCCGACCGCACCGGAACTCGTCCGCAGTCTGACCTTCGTGACGACCTGGAAGACGCAGCCCGCCGCGGATTCGACACCGGCGGTGGCCTGGCAGAACGGGTATGGCGAGGTGGAGTCGATCACGCACAGACTCAAGTCTTTCACCCGCCTGCCGCACTTTACCGGCAACGCCTGGCAGGGCGGCCCGCAGCTTCCCGATCCGAAACTTGGGTGGGTGACCCTGCGCTCCGACGGCGGCCATCCCGGCGACAGTCAGCACTCCGCCATACGCCGCTGGACCGCGCCCTACGCGATGACGGTCACCATCCAGGGCCGTCTGAACCATCCTTCCGAGGCGGGAGACGGCGTGGAGGGCATGGTCATCTCCAGCCGGGCGGGACTGCTCGGAGGCTGGATCGCGCACAACTCCAGCGCGGACACGATTCTGAAGAACGTCCAGGTGACGCGAGGCGAGACGCTCGACTTCGTCCTCTCCTGCCGCGAGAACGTCAACACCGACAGTTTCTCCTGGGCGCCTACCGTCGAAGCGGTCACCACCCCCGCTACGGCGAAGGGCATGACGATCCTCTGGGATGCAGCCGCGGACTTTGCGGGGCCGACTTCCGCGGAACCGCGCACCCCGCTGACCGCCTGGGAGGTCTACACGCAGGCCCTGCTCCTGACCAACGAATTTCTCTTTATCGACTGAAGAATTTCTCGACGAACCGAACGATCGACCGATCGACTAAGCGATCGACTGAGGCAATAACTCTGATGAGTCACCATAAACCGGATCTGGAACATCTGTTTTTGAATCGCCGTGAACTGCTGAAACGCTGCGGGACCGGCCTCGGTATGCTGAGCCTCTCCGCCATGCTCGGTGAGGAGGGACTGCTCGGCTCCGCCGCCGGCGCAGACACGCTGCCCAACGCGCTGCATCCGCTTGCCCCGCGCGCGCCGCACTTTCCGGGCAAGGTCAAGCGGGTCATTCATCTCTTTATGAACGGCGGACCCTCTCAGGTCGATACCTTCGATCCCAAGCCGATGCTGACCCAGTACCACGGCAAACCTTTGCCCGCCTCCCTCTCCACCGAGCGCAAAACGGGCGCGGCCTACCGATCGCCCTTCGCCTTCAAGAAGTACGGCAAGAGCGGGATCGAGGTGAGCGAGATCTTCCCCAACGTCGCCCAGCATGTCGATGACCTCTGTATCATCCGCTCCATGCACGCCGATGTGCCGAACCACGAGCCTTCCCTGATGCTGCTCAACTGCGGCGACTCGCAGAAGGAGCGGCCCAGCATGGGATCCTGGGTGCTCTACGGCCTGGGAACCGTCAACCAGAACCTGCCGGGCTTCATCGTGATGTGTCCGGGTGGCTACCCGATCAAAGAGGGCAACAACTGGCGTTCCGCCTTCCTGCCCGGCATCTATCAGGGCACCTACATCAACACCGCCAACTCCCGCATCGACCAGTTGATCGAGAACATCAAGAACTCGGACCTGGACAGCAAGCAACAGCGGCAACAGTTGGACCTGGTGCAGGAGCTAAATCGCCATCACGAACAGTTGCACCAGCAGGACGCGCAACTGGAGGCGCGCATTCAGTCGATGGAGCTGGCGTACCGGATGCAGATGGAGGCGACGGACGCCTTCGACATCAGCAAGGAAGCCCAGTCCGTGCGGGATCGCTACGGCTCCGGCACCCAGGCGCGGCAGATTCTGATCGCGCGGCGTCTGGCGGAACGAGGCGTGCGCTACATTCAGGTCTGGCACGGCGCGGGGCAGCCCTGGGACAACCATGAGGACATCGAGACCAACCATCGTATGCTGGCCAAACAGTGCGATCAGGCCATCGGCGCCCTCCTCACCGATCTCAAAGAGCGCGGCATGTGGGAGGACACTCTGGTGATCTGGGGAGGAGAGTTCGGGCGAACTCCGGTCGTGGAGTTGCAGGCCAAAGCCAACGGCCGCGACCATAACCACTGGGGCTACACCACCTGGCTGGCAGGCGGCGCAGTGAAAGGCGGCTATGTCCACGGAGCCACGGACGACTTCGGCTTCAAAGCCGTCGAGAAGCCGGTGCATGTCCACGACCTGCAAGCCACCATCCTGCACACCCTCGGCTTCAACCACGAAAAACTGACCTACCGCTACGCCGGCCGCGACTTCCGCCTCACCGACGTCGAGGGCGCCGTCGTCCACGAACTCCTGGCCTGACGGCGCGGCAGTGTCTGCCTCGCGGGGCATTTAAGGACGCATTGAGAAGAATTGCCGGATTGCCGAAAAATAGGGACACGATAATGTGCCATTTGTCGGATACGGTATGCGTGTAAGTATGGTAAGATTGGTAAAGGGTAGGACGCAAACGGATAAGCACAGCCTACCTAACGGAGGATGTACCATGCTTATGTCTATCGCGATCGGCTGTATTGCTCTCGGTTCTCTGGGAGCGTATGTGATCAAGGAGCGCAAGAGGGACAAAACATACGAACAAAACACGCGCGTTTTCGGTCAGACACGACTCGCCATCATAGAACCCTACGAACAGGAGATCAACGCCGCGTTCGAGGCGCATCGGATATCCAAAAATGTGATTTTTTCTGAGACCCTGGAGAACCTGGCGCTGATCTGTTCCAACGGACATCGGTTCGCCCGAAAGGATATGACGCACGAACCGATCGCAGCCATATCCTCAAACCCTGGGACGCGCATCGCGCCGCCTGCGGTGCAAAACGCTCCCCAGCCTGCCGCTGCCGACACACAGTCGGATCCCCTTTTCCCCGACCGACACGCAGGCCGCGCAAACCATTCCACCCAGGAGGCAGGCATCCCGAATGCACAACGCCAGGCATCTCCGGGCACGGATTTTCGGGAAGGATGCCCCATCTGCCATTCCACTGTGTTCGTATATGAATCAGACCAGGGGCTCCAACATCGGCTGAATCTGTGTACCTTCCACGAGCATAAGCCCGCCTATTCCAGCGACCAGACAAAACGACTCAGGATGTACCTCACAGTTGGTACTTCCTGCCCATTTTGTGCCATAGACGCCTCTTACAGTTTCAGAATTAAGGCGATTGGCGCGTATCCGACAAGATGAGATCTCCGTGCTTACACCCAGGCACGAAAGAGCGGCGCCTCCTCCATCAGATTGCCCCGAATTTTGCGTCGTACGAAGACAAAACACCAATGTCTGTCAGAGACTACTTGCCACTTGTTGCGGCCACCTTCCCGACATGGAAGGAGGAGAGGATCGCCGCCATTTCACGGTCTACCTGAGCGCTGAGCGAGGAATCGCTGGGATCTAATCCAGAAAGCCGTTTGCATCGATACCGGTCCAGAACATGTATAGGATGGCAAATGCCAATCCCACCAACAGGAGCGCCCAGCCCTTAAACGCGAACGATCTCTTGAATTTGCGGATAACGAGCGGGTACGCAACGAGCGTGCCCATAAATAGAATTATCAACGAGAGAATCAGCTTGATATGCCATGCCACGTCCACATCACTCATCTTGGGCGACCCCATCGATCGTCAACTCCTTATCTCAGCGGCTTCTCCCCCTCTTACTTGCACCTCGATGCGCGCCGACACGTGATCCCCCTCTTCTAAACGCTCCGCCTTGCGGACACTGTCCTTAACGGGCAGAACATAGAGACCGTCTCTGTGAAAGAGCGACGTTTTGAAACTGGTGCCGCCGATGTGGGCCAGTACGGGAATCATTCCCCAACCATAGGTGACCAGATGGACGATCTCCTTCAACTCGCCGGATTGCGCCTCCGGAACCGTCAAAAAATAGTATGGAGCCGGACCTCTCCAATGCCAGATCGCCCCGCAGAACTGGTACTCCACAGAGACTTGCCCGGTATGCTGTCTGTCCATCGTGAAACCCTTTCACTTCTGTACCGGCAGTGAGGCGTCCTGGATCAGTTGGGCTGCAGGATCGTTCCCCAGCCGCAGCGCCTCCGCCAGTCCGGGCGACAGCTTGATGATCTGCGCGAAGCTGTCGGCAGTGCCCGACAGCAACTGTTCCGGTGTAGGCTTGGCAGCCGTAGGCGGGTGAGCCGCTGCCAGTTCTACCAGCCAGCGTACCTGCCCTCCGAGCAGGACGGGAACGCCTTCCGGCAAAACTTCTCCGGCCCCCGTATATTGCGCCTTTCTCAAGAGCGCGACCATCTCTTTGGCCCTGGCATAGTTGGTGGGCAGCAGCGCCTCGGAGACACCCATCTCATAGCCGATCACCGACCAGAGGTGAAACCAGCCGTCCAACTCCTGGCTCACGTCGTTCGGGTCGATCTGTTTGGTGGCTGAGAGCGCCTCCACCGGCCACCAGGCGAAACTGTAGAGCACCAGGGCATAGGCCTGCTGGTTCAGGGGCAGCCGCTCTTTCCGGTTCCAGTGCAACACCTCTTGCGCCTTCCTGGCAACCCCGGCATGCAGTTGACCTAGCTGATACGCCCGAGCAAGATTCGCGGTCTGAAACTCCTCACGGCTGTCTTGTTGCTGCGTGATGCCGTCCATGAGCTGGCCGGTCTCATTCATGCGCTGTGAGAAGTCTGTGCGCAGCCGACCCGTCTGCATCAATACCGGTGGGATATCTTTCGCCGCAAAAGTGGCCGCCAGCGAGGAGGTGCCGAGCACCTGCCTGATGAACGCATCGTGCGCTTTCACGAATGCAAGTCCCACCCGCACTTTGTCGAAATCCAGCCATGAGGGCGGCGTGGCACGGGGGGTTATGGCCTGAGTCCGAGATCGCACAACGATCTTCTCAAGTCGGGAGAGGGAGAGGGAAGGCGCTTTCTGGGCATGCGACATACCGCAGCAAGCCACCAACAGGGATACGATGAGGATGACATTTCGAAACTTCAATGCGGTCTCCTTAGTTGAGTTCATTCCCTGACACCTCCTGCAGTCGGATCATCGAGCAACGGCCTATCTGCACATTGTCTTGTGCCCTCATCCGGCGCTTCTCCGGGAAAATTCTCTGTCCGACAGTGTACCCGCAAAGCGGTCCCGAAGCCACACATATCTCCGTTTCAATGCAGCGAGGATTTCCGCTTAAAACAAGCGGGCCAGGGGGTATAATGGTGTCAGCGCTTCCCTCTACTATAAAACGACCTTAACGACCTCGCGCCCAGGTAGGTCGGCAGTACGGATGCTCTCGCACAGAGCCCCCTCAGTCCCCTCATCCGGGACATCTACTAATGTTCGAAGGGAGATCCCATGTTTCTCACATCTCTGTATCGAGGTATGTGTCTGGCCCTCGTTGCCTGCACGCTCACCATCGCAGCTCCGGCTGCCTTTGCTCAAACCGCGCCCGCCACGGCCCCGGCCGCGCCCACCAACGTGACAGCGACCGCGAGCAGTTCGAAGATCACCGTCACCTGGAACAAGGTTCCCGGAGCGAAAAGCTACATTCTCTACCGTTCATCAACCAGCGGCGGGGCGTATACGCTGCTCGGAACGCCTAGCGCCCCCAAAGGCGTGGACTCGCACCCTTATGGCGGCACGACCTACTACTATGTCGTGTCCGCGGTCAATCCCAGTGGTGAGAGTCCCAAATCCGCGCCGGTCTCGGCGGCGACCCCCGCTCCCACCGCCGTACCTGCCGCCCCTGCCAATGTCACCGCCGCCCTCGGAGTCCCCGGCAAGGTCCACCTCACCTGGCCCGCCGTCTCCGGCGCGGACAGCTACATCATCTACCGCTCGACCGCCAGCGGCAGCGGATGGAAGCTGATCGGAACGCCGATCGACTCCCGAGGAACAGACTCCAAGGCGAATGCCGGTATGACCTACTACTATACCGTGACCGCGGTCAATACCAAGGGCGAGAGTCCCAAATCCAACGAAGCCTCGGCAAAAACTCCCGCGGTTAAGTGACACGATTCGCATAAGCCTCCGCGATGACCTCGTGGAGAGCAGCGCGACAACATGCTGAGGTACATCAACAGAAGAGCGAAGGCCCAAGGGCCTTCGCTCTTCTGTTTCAGCGGTTTACAGCGTGAGGTTGGTTCAGTTGACGTAGACGAACTCGTTGGAGCAGAGGAGCGCCTGTGTGTAGAGTTCCCAGGGCGTGAGCGGGGTGCGGGCGACCGGGACGCCCTCGTTGCGTATGGGGGCGAAGCGGTTGCCGGGCTGGTACTTCTTCACAACCGGCCTTTGCGGGGCAGGGCGTTGAGGACCAGCGCGCTTTGCCGGGGGAGCGACCACCATCGAGGCGGCCTGGGTCAGGAAGTCGGTGGCCCAGCTCACCTCTTCGGGTTTGGGAGAGCGCTGGAACAGGATCAGATAGATCGCCTTTACCTTCGACGCGTCGTCGGGGGCGTTGGCCACCTCCGGGCGCGCCATCACCTGCCGCGCCACATCCACCGACATCGGACTGTTCAGGAAGAACAGCGCCTGCTGCGGCACGATGGTGCTGATCCGTCGGGTGTTGGCCATGTCGGGATCGGCGAAATCGAACTGGGTCAGCAGGTCGGAGAGGTTGTTCCGATCCACGTAGCCGTAGCAGCTTCGGCGATAGGTGTAAGGCTCGTCGGTGATATTGACCGGTTTGCCGCCCACGCTCTCATCCAGTTTGCCGGTAAGCATCACCATGGAGTCGCGGATGGCCTCGAAGTCGAGCCGCCGCATATTGGCCCGCCAGAGCAGCCGGTTTCCCGGATCCTTCGCCGCGTAGGTGGGGTTGGGAGCGCTGCTCTCCTGGTAGGTACTGGAGAGGAGGATCAGCCGGTGCAGCTTCTTCATCGACCAGTCGTTCTTCATAAACCAGCCGGAGAGCCAGTCCAGCAGTTCCGGATGCGACGGCGCCTCGCTCTGATTGCCCAGGTCGTCCGGCGTCGAGACGAAGCCCTCGCCGAAGTGGTACATCCAGATGCGGTTGACCTCTACGCGTGCCGGAAGCGGATCGGTGGGCGCGAGGATCGCCTGGGCCAGTTCCAGCCGTCCGCTGCCCTCGCTAAACGGCTTGCGCTCCGGCCCGGACAGGATCTCCAGGAACTGCCGGGGCACGACCGGCCCTTTTTTGGCGCGTTCGCCACGGATATAGATGTAGGAGTCGCGTGGCTTCGGCGCGTCCGCCACCACCATCGCGCAGCCGGAAGCGCCGGGATGCGTCATCCGCAGGTCGTTGATGGCATCGAACATCAGGTCGCTGCCTGTGCGGTTATCGACATAGAGCGTCGCCGGACGATTGGCGGTGATGGCGCGGTCGATGAAGAAGTCCACCTGCTGGTCTGCCGTCGCAAGCGTTGCGGCGGGTGGCACCGGGACCGGCGTCTCCAGCAGCTCCGCCGTCTTCGCATCCACGTTCCCATCGGCAGCGCCGGGGGTGCTGCGCGCCACCAGGAAGTTATTCCGAACCGGCTTCAAGCGGGCGTAGAGGTCGCCATACACGCGGGCCACATCCTCCAGGGATTGAATCTTCGCACTCTTCAGCGCCACCGCCACCAGCGGATTGACGGGGCGTTTGGGATCGTTCAGCAGTTTCGGCAGCAACACGGCGGCGCGTGCCTCGAAGCCCTCTTTCGGCAGGCGGGAGAGCGCCGCGAAGGGACCGAGGACCGGATCGAGAGGCGTCGGGCGCAGGTTGTTGACGATGTCCCGATCCTCGGGCCAGAGGCCGTACTTCTTCGCCAGATCGTAGCGCTCCGTGCCGCGTCCCCGTACGGAAGTGAGCATCAGATAGCCTTCGGCGTGGTCCTGAAACTGCGTCACATCCGCCATCAGGATACGGTAGATCGCCTCCCGATTTTTGACCGTCATCTCGGCCAACTTCTGCTCATAGTCCGCCTTCTGGGTCGCA
>Ga0207705_10001954_pt1 | contig 16079 bp, 13 predicted proteins | sample KBSC13metaG_FD_184314 | JGI IMG/M metagenome (GOLD analysis project Ga0207705, IMG submission 184314) | Corn rhizosphere microbial communities from Kellogg Biological Station, Michigan, USA - KBS C1-3 metaG (SPAdes) (version 2) | ecosystem: Host-associated > Plants > Roots > Rhizosphere > Soil ...
CGAGAGATCTCGGTGGCGCGCAAGGACGCCGAGGCGGCGCGCGGCGCGCTGGAGAACCGCAAGACGATCGAGCGCGCGAAGGGAATCCTGATGCGGCGCACGGGGTCGTCCGAGCAGGAGGCGTACCGGATCCTGCAAAGGACGTCGCAGGACAAGTCGGTGCCGATGGTGGAGATCGCGCGGGCAGTGCTGGCGTCGGAGCCGGGGATGATGGACAAGGATGGCTGACTCGTCGCTCACGACCAGTTCACAGTGAATAGTCGGGAGTTCCACGGCAAAGCCGAAAGTTTGAGCTGAAAGCTGTAAGTTTTTCCCGTAGTCGCTCACGGTCTTACAGCTCCTCGCAGCGGGGCGCTGTCGGAACGAACTGACGGAAGGGCAGGGGTGGAGTGGTCAGTCGTCAGTGGTCAGTCGTCAGTGGTCAGTCGTCAGTGGTTGGTGAAGGGTTGTCGGTGTCCGGTGCCGGCTACGTCCCGGCATCCAGGGTGCTGGACACCTTCTTGATCAGGCCACCCAGCATGCGCCGGACTTCTATCGTCCGGGCAGACAGGTCTTCGTAGATGGCCGCCTCGAGCAAGCCGAGGTCTCGTGCCGCGAGCAGGTGGTAATCGGTTTCCACCGCTGAGCCGAGTGCAATCTTCAGGAATCGCCGGAACTCACTGTTCCCCGACTTCCCGGCGCCCTCGGCAATGTTCGCGGGAATGGAGAGCACCGCGCGCCGCAATTGTCCGTTGAGCGCGATCCCTTCGACGCGCGGAAAGCCACCAGCGATGCGGTGCACATCCATCGCCAGGGCGTGCGATTTCTCCCACACTTTCAACTTGTGATAGTCCTGCATGCGGGCAACGTATGCCGGCATGCGGAACACTTATCACCACTTCACTGCGCAAGGGCACATTCCCTTGCTGCCGGATCGAGCAGCCCGCCAATCGCCCCACCGTCCCATTCCAGCCCCGGTGCGAAGAGCCGTAAGACCGTGAGTGACTACGAGAAGAACTAACAGCTTTCAGCTTGAACTTTCGGCTTTGCCGTGCGAACTCCCGACTAAGAAACTGTCAACTCGCTGAAGCCGTCGAAGCCTTGGGTCGCACGTACGACTCCATCCCGAGTCCCAGATAGATCGTCCCCGCCACCATCGCTCCACTCAGGAGGAACGGCAGCGGCACCGACCGGTCGAACAGGAACCCGAACAGGATCGGGAAGATCACGCGCGCCAGCCCGCCGAACGTCTGCTGCACCCCCATGTACAGCCCGCGCTCGCGGCTGCTGATCACGCGCGACAGCAGCGCCGTCACGCAGGGGAAGGTGAACGCCGTGCCGAGTGGCAGGAGCGCCACCGCCAGGGCGAGCGGGAGATAGGGGAGGAACGCGACCGCGCTCGCCGGCAGAATGTGGCCCATGCGCGCGGCGAGGCCGGCGGGGTCGGCGAGTGGCTTGATGAACGCCAGCGACGCGATCCCGATCGCCATCAGCGAGCTGCCGAAGCGCGACAGCTTCGCCTCGCCGTAGCGATCCACCATCCTGCCGAGAATCAGCGCGCGAGTTACGACGCTGATCACGCCGACATACGTGAAGAAGAAGCCGATCGTCTTCTCCGTCACGCCGAAGCGCACGTTGAGGAAGAGCGCCAGCATCGACGTCACGCCCTGGAACGCGCCGATGGCGATGGCGTAGATCCAGATCAGCCGCGACGCCGGCTCGTCGCTGTGCGTGACGACGTGCGCCACCGCCTCACGCGACCGCCCCTTCGCGCGCGGCGTCTTCTGCTCCTCCGCGGCTTCCGTCATGTCGCGCGACTCGTGGAGGAACTTCCACGCGAAGGCGATGTTGAGCAGGCAAAGCGCGGCGGCGAACATGCCAGGCGCGGCGCGTCCCATCGTCGCCGTGGCCGAGCCGAACACCGGACCGATGGCGACGCCGGCGTTCGTCGCCGCGGAGAGCCAGCCGAGCGCCTTGGCGCGATCCTCGGGCGCAGTGGCGTCGGCGACGTACGCCTGGACCACGCTCACCGTGCCGCCACCCGCACCCTGCACGAGCCGCGACAGGAAGAGGAAGAAGAGCGGATGCGGCAGCTCGAGCGCGAAGCCGAAGATCACGTAGGCGATGGCCGATGCGCCGAGGCCGACGAGCAGCGCGGGACGCCGGCCGTACGTGTCGGACATCCGTCCCCACATCGGCGCCGTGAGGAGTTGCGCGACGGAGAACGAGCTGACGAGCACTCCGACGACGAGCCCGCCGCTGGAGAGATGCCCCGCGGCCTTGGCGTAGAACGGCAGCAGCGGGATGACCATCAGCACCCCCACCATGTCGATGAAGGCCGTGATCATGAGGATCCACAGCTTGCGGCTGTCGCCTTTCATCGTGACGGTGCGTGCGCGGTCAGGTGATGGGCCTCAATCGCTCGTCGTCTTGCCCAGCGCGGCGGGCGCCACCGCGCGTCCCACCACGCCGGCGAGGGCGATGATGGTGAGCAGGTATGGAATCATCTCCACGAACTGCGATGGAATCGCGTTCGAGCCCTGCAGCCGGATCTGCAGCGTCTCCGCCGCCGCGAAGAGCAGGCAGGCGAGTCCGGCGCGCACCGGATCCCACCGGCCGAAGATCGTCGCGGCGAGCGCGATGAAGCCGCGCCCCGCCGTCATGTTGTCGGTGAACTGGTGCTGGTCGAGCGCGAGGTAGGCGCCGCCGAGACCCGCGAACACGCCACTGAGGATCACCGCGAGATAGCGCACCCGCGCCACCGGCACGCCGACGCTCGCCGCCGCCGCCGGATGCTCGCCCACCGCGCGCACGCGCAGCCCGAACGGCGTGCGGTACAGCACCCACGCCGTGATGGGAATGATGAGGATGCCGATCCAGAACAGCGGATTCTGCACCAGCGCGTAGAACCCGACGCCGCCGCCGCGCACGTCGAACCCGGACACGCGCGGCGAGTTGGACGAGCTGTCGAAGACCAACCTCAGGAAGAACCGAGTAAGCCCGATAGCCAATAAATTGATCGCGATGCCGACGACTACCTGATCGGCCTTGTACCGGATGCTGCTCACCGCGTAGAGCCACGCGAGCGCTGCACCACCGGCGACGGCGGCGATGACGCCGACCCACGGCGACCCCCCGGCGTACGCACCGAGTGCCGCGCAGAACGCGCCGCCCAGCATGTAGCCCTCGAGGGTGAGGCCGATCAGCCCCGACCGCTCGCTCATCACGCCACCCGCCGACGCGAGCAGGTAGGGAATGGCGATGCGCAGCGTCTGCGCGAGGAAGGCGAGGAAGATCATACGTCGGCGCTCGCCGCGGTGGGTGGGGCGACGTTCGGTTCCACGTGCTGCGCCGGACCACTCGGCGCGCCGCGCCCGATGCGCAGCAGTCGTCGCACTTCGGGCACCGATACGCTCACGGCGATGATCACCACCGCCTGCAGCACGTCCACCATCTGCTTGGGCACGAGCGCGTTCACGGCGAGCCCGCCCTGCGACAGCGTGGCGAACAGCAGTGCCGCGAGCACGATCCCCAGCGGGTGCGAGCGACCCACGATCGCCACCGCGATGCCGAGGAAGCCGGCGCCGGTGGCGAAGCCTTCTTCATAGTAGTGCTTGTAGCCGAGCACGTAGTTGAGGCCACCGATGCCGGCGATGGCGCCCGACACGGCGAGTGCGCGCCACGTCACGCCGGCCACGTTCACGCCGGCGTATTCCGCGGCCGCCGGCTGCAGTCCCACCGCGCGCAGCTCGAAGCCGCGTCGCGTGCGGAACAGGTACCAGCCGAGTGCGATGGCCGCTGCCACGGCGAGGAGAATCGTCGCGTTCGCCGCCGACCCGTGAAACGAGGGCAGGAACGCGTCCACGCGTGGTAGTGCACCGCTGGCGATCGGCGCCGTGTGCAGGGTGTCCGGCACGTGCAGGTGAGTGCTCGTGAAGTAGTTGAGCAGTGCGAGCACGACGAAGTTGAGCATGATCGTCGTGATCACCTCGTGTGCGCCGAACCTGGACTTCAGCACACCGGCCGCGCCGCCTACCACGCCACCGCCCAGTGCGGCGGCCAGCAGGTACAACGGGAGGCAGAGCAGCGCCGGAACGCCCGGCGGCAGCAGGAGCCCCACCATCGCCGCGCAGAATCCGCCGGCTGCCAGCTGGCTCTCGGCGCCGATGTTGAACAGGCCGGCGCGCAGGCCGAGCCCGACGGCGAGCCCGGTGAAGGTGAGCGTCGTCGCCTTGTACAACACCTGGCCGAATCCGTACGCGTTCCCCCACGTGCCTTCGATCAGCTCGCGGTACACCGCGCCGGGCGATTGGCCGAACGTCATGATGAGCACGTCGCCCACCACGGCGGCAAGGAGCAGCGCGACGATCGGCGGCAGCACGCTCTCCTCGAACGCTTCGCTGAGACGCATGCTCATGCCGCGTGCTCCGCGCCGGTCATGTATGGGCCGAGCGTGTCCGGCGTCGCCTCGGCGCGCGGCAGCACGGCGACGAACCGTCCGCCGTACATCACCGCCACGCGATCCGACAGCGCGAGCACCTCGGCGAGGTCGGCGGACACGAGGAGCACCGCCTTGCCCTGGTCGCGCGCTTCGCGAAGGCGCGCGTGGATGAACTCGATCGCGCCGACGTCCACACCGCGCGTCGGCTGCGCGGCGAGCAGGACGCGGAAGTCACGCGCCATCTCGCGCGCGACGACGATCTTCTGCTGGTTGCCGCCGGAGAGTGCGCCCGCGGCGAGCATGGCATTCGCCGGCCGGATGTCGTAGCGCTCGATCAGCTCGCGCGCATGCTCCTGTACGCGCGCCGCATCCAGCATGGCGCCGCGGGTGAAGCGATGCTGCTGGCCGAGGATGAGGTTGTCGGCCACGGTGTAGTCGAGCACGAGCCCGCGCTCGTGGCGGTCTTCGGGGATGTGCGACAGGCCGCCGTCGCCGCGCTCGCGCACCGAGGCATCCACGAGGTCGCGGCCGGCAAGGATGATCTGCCCCGACGCCGCCGCGCGCAGGCCGGCGATGGCTTCCACCAGCTCCGTCTGTCCGTTCCCCTCCACGCCGGCAATGCCGAGGATCTCACCCGGCGCCACGCTGAAGCTCACGTGGTCCACTGCCGCCGAACGACGCGGCCCTCCCACGACGAGATCCCGCACCTCCAGGAGCGCTGTCTCCGCGCCGGGCGTGCGCGCCGGCGCGCCCCGGTACTCGGCGTCGAGCGCGAGCGCCACGTCGCGGCCCACCATTGCGCGCGCGATCGCCTGCGGGGTGGCGCCGGCCGTGGGCATCTGCGCCACGGTGCGTCCCTGGCGCATGACGGTGATCGCGTCGCTCACCTCGATCACTTCGTCGAGCTTGTGGGTGATGAGCACCACCGTGCCGCCGTTCGCGCGCAGGGCCCGCAGCACGTGCCACAGCTCCTGCACCTCCGGCGGCGACAGCACCGCGGTGGGCTCGTCGAGGATGAGGATCTTCGCACCGCGATAGAGCGTCTTGAGGATCTCCACGCGCTGTGCCTCGCCGACTGACAGGTCGGCGACGAGCCGCTCGGGGGCCACCGCCAGTCCGGTGCGCCTGCTGAGATCACTCACCGCCTGCACCGCGGCCGCACGGTCGAGCACGGGCCCGCGGGTGATCTCCTGGCCGAGCACGACGTTCTCGGCGACGGTGAGCGTGGGGACGAGCATGAAGTGCTGGTGCACCATGCCGACACCGGCAGCGATCGCGTCGGCGGTGCTCCAGCCGGTGACGTCACGCCCCATGACTTCCATGGTGCCACTGTCGGGAGCGTAGAGGCCGCTCAGTACGCGCATCAGCGTGGACTTGCCGGCGCCGTTTTCACCGACGAGCGCGTGGATCTCGCCGACGGCGACGTCGAGGTCCGCGCCGCGGTTGGCGAGGACCGGGCCGAACGTCTTCACGATGCCGCGCATGCGGATGGCGAGATCAGACATGGAGCGCGTGGAGTGCGGTGTCATTCCGCATGAGCGAGCGCAGCGAGCGAGTGTTGGAACCTGCTTTCTTCGCGCCGGGGCCCGAACAGCGGGAGAGGACACAGCTGAAAGAACTCAAACGGCAGGATCGGCTCCGTGTCGGAGCTTGGCTCCGTGCACGGACGCTCACCCCTGCACCCCCAAAGTTTCTGAATTGATTGGAACGGCCTCGGGATCCTCCGATGCGCATGGAGGCATCTTGAATGAGGAGAGGATCCTGCCGTTTCAGGTAGTTTCCGCCGTGTCCCCTCCCCGCTGTTCGAGCCCCGGCGGGAGGAGAGCAGGTCCCGACACTCGCTCCGCTCGTGCGGGATGACACACGAGGGTACTTCATCGCGCGCTCGGCACGTTGATCTGCCCACTGATGATCTGCTGCTTCAACTGCTCGACCCGCGCCCGCACCGAATCGGGAATCAGCTTCGCGTTGTTCGCGTCGTACACGTACCCCACGCCTCCCTCGGCCAGGCCGTACTCGTAGATCCCGCCATGGAAGCGTCCCTCCTTCACGCGCTTGATCGTGTCGTACACGGCGTTGTCCACGCCCTTCACCATCGACGTCAGCACGTAGCCCGGCGCTTCGTTGTACTGGTCGGCGTCCACGCCTATCGCGAGCTTGCCCGTCTGGCGCGCGGCCTCGAACACGCCGAGCCCGGTGGACCCCGAAGCATGGAAGATCACGTCGGCGCCCTGCTGGTACTGGCTGAGGGCGATCTCCTTCCCCTTGCCCGGATTGCGGAACGCTTCCGGTGTCACGCCCGCGTACTGGGAGAGCACAGTGCACTTCGGGCACACCTTCTTCACGCCCGCCTGGTAGCCCACCTCGAACTTCTGGATGAGCGGCGAATCCATGCCGCCCACGAAGCCCACCTTGCCCGTCTTGCTGACGAGTGCGGCGAGGGCGCCCACGAGGTAGGAACCCTGTTCCTCCCGGAACTTGAGCGCCGCCAGGTTGGGCGGGGGCGGGATCACCTTGCCCGTGGAGTCCGTGGCCACCGAGAAGTCCACGCCGGCGAAATCCGTGTGGGGATATTCCTTCGCGAGCTGCGTCAGGTCATCCGTGAAGATGAAGCCGATGCCGACCACGAGATCCATCCCTTCGGCGGCCAGGAGGCGCAGTCCGGATTCGCGGTCGGACCCTTCGCCCGGCTCGATGAACCGCACGTGCACGCCGAGCTCCTTTTCGGCGCGCTCGGCGCCCAGGTACGCGCCGTCGTTGAACGACTTGTCCCCGCGCCCGCCGAGGTCGAAGACGATGCCGACGTTGACCGCGTCTCCCTGGGGAGGGGCAGCGGCACCGGAGGGATGGACGAAGAGGAGCGCCACGTGGACGGCGAGCAGGACCGCCACGAAGATGAGCAGCTTGCGCATGGTGCGGAAAAGTCGTGCGGCGCGCGGAGTGGGGCAAGGCACAGTGGACCGTGCGGACGAACGGCGGGGAGGGAAGTAGCTTTCCCGCATGCCCGAGCGTCTCAGTACCCGCTACCTCGTCGTCGGCAGCGGCGTGGCCGGCCTGCACACCGCGTGGCGCGCGTCGCAGCATGGCGACGTGCTGCTGCTCACCAAGCGCTCGCTGTTCGATAGCGCCACGGCCTACGCGCAGGGCGGCATCGCCGCGGCGCTCGGCGCCGGCGACTCGCCGACGCTGCATCGCCAGGACACCCTGGCCGCCGGTGCCGCGCTCTGCGACGCGGCCGCGGTGCAGGTGCTGGTGGAGGAGGGACCGGCGCGCGTGCGCGAGCTGCAGACCGCCGGCGCGCAGTTCGACCTCGACCCGCGCGGCGAGCTCCTGCTCGGCCGCGAGGCAGCGCATTCGACGAACCGCATCGTCCACGCGCATGGCGACCAGACCGGCGCCGAGGTGGCGCGCACCCTCATCGCGCGCGTGCGGGCGAGCCGGAAGATCAAGGTCCTCGAGCACACGCGCGTGCTGGACCTCATCGTGTCACGCGGCGCGTGCGTCGGCGTGCGGGCGTCGGTGAAGGGAAAGGCGGTCGACATCCTCGCCGAGGGCACCGTGCTGGCGACGGGCGGCTGCGGGCAGGTGTATCGGTACACCACCAATCCCGTCGTCGCGACGGGTGACGGGTTCGCCATCGCGCATCGCGCCGGCGTGACGCTGGCGGACATGGAGTTCGTGCAGTTCCACCCGACGGCGCTGGACACGCCGGAGAATCCGCTCGCGCTCATCAGCGAGGCGGTGCGCGGCGAGGGTGCAGTGCTCGTCGACGAGAAGGGCGAGCGATTCATGGTCGGCGTGCACAAGCTCGCCGAACTCGCGCCGCGCGACGTGGTGGCGCGCGCGATCTTCCGCGAGCAGAAGCGCAGCCGGGTGTTCCTCGACGCGCGCGCACTGAAGCGCACCTTCACGACGCGCTTCCCCGGCATCTACGCGCTTTGCAAGGCGCGCGGGATCGATCCGCGTCGCGATCTCATTCCCGTCACGCCGGCCGCCCACTACATGATGGGCGGGATCGTGACCGACCTGAACGGCCGCTCGAACCTGCCCAGGCTGTACGCGGTGGGCGAAGTGTCGCGCACGGGCGTGCACGGCGCGAACCGGCTCGCGTCGAACTCGCTGCTGGAAGGACTCGTGTTCGCCGAGCGGGTGGCGCGCGATCTCACCGGCGTGGCGCCGCTGAAGCAGAAGATCGCGTCGAAGTCGTGGACGGTGCCCGTGCTCGAGGACCGCGGCGCGGCGCAGGTGGCGGCGGACCGGGTACGCGAGGTGATGTGGGCATCGGCGGGCATTGCGCGCACGGCGCGGGGGCTGAGGTCGGCGTCCACTGAGCTCAGCGGAATCGAGGCGCGACTGCCGGAGGGAGCGACGGAGGAGCTCAACCTCGTGCAGACGGCACGGCTGATCGTCGAGGCTGCTCTGCGGCGTCGCGAGTCGCGCGGCGGCCATTATCGCTCGGATTTTCCGCGGGCACGGGCGAACTGGCGAGGTCGGCACATCGAGCTGTAAGCGGAGTCGAGCGATGTGCAGTCGGATCACTGCTGTTCGATCGTCTCACGCAATTCCCGTCCGATCCTTGCAACATGGCGAGTGAACCCCAACCATGGAGGACATCAGCCATGAGCGACGAAACAACCTGGAAAGCCGATACCGAGCACGGCAAGCTGAGCACCTCGGACCGCGAGAAGCTCCCCGAGAGCGTGTACGCATTCCCGAAGCAGCGCAAGGAACCGCTCACCGACGCCAGCCACGTCAGGTCGGCGCTCGCACGCTTCGATCAGGTAGACGACGTGTCCGACTCCGATCGCGACCTCGCGTTCCGCAACATCAAGAAGGCGGCGAAGCACTACGGCGTCGACGTCCAGGAGTCCAACTGGCACCAGCTCGGCAAGCACGCGCACACGAAGAACTCCTCGCACGGCTGATCCGCCTCACGCCGACTGCGCCGAGCTCCACTCGCCGGACGAGACCACCGTCGCCTGCCGCGGAAACACTTTCGTGGTGAGCACGCGATGCACCTCCTCGTCGGCGTCGGCGCAGAGATCGGCGATCACCGGACGCTCACTCGTATCCACGATCCCGTCGCCGAATGAGCTCGTTCACGGAAAGCAGACGGCCTTCCGACTCGCGATGATCACGCGCGTACCCGGGAGAGACGCCATGATCACGCAGCATGACGAAGTCGCGGAGTGTCGCGTCGGTGTAGCCGAGCGCACGGAAGTCGCGGACGAACGAATCGCTGACGCCGTGGTCGCGCGCCTGGAGCAGTTGAACTAGCGTCAATCCGCTGAAGCCGAAGCTCCGCATCGCGGAGACATAGTCGGGAGTGACGCCGTGATCGCGCAGCGCCAGGAGCTCGTCGAGGGAAAGATCCCGGTAGCCGGCGTCGCGGAGCCCGCCGATGAAATGCGCATCGACGCCGTGGTCGCGCAACATGACGAGCCTCTGGGTGTTGCGGACCGCGTAGCCGGCCGCCTTGAGCGAGCGGACGTAGTCGAGGTTGGCACCGTGCATGCCCATCACCACCAGCTGCTGCACCGACGGCCGGTCGTAGCCGTCGGCGCGAAGCTCGTCGACGAAGGCATACCCGATGTCGTGCAGCGCCAGCCAGAACTGCTGATCCTCGCTCGGCCGCTCGTATCCGCGCGACGCGAGCTGCTGCGGGAAGCGCGGGTCGGGCACGAAGGTGAAGAAACCCGTGCCGTGCGCGTCGCGCACCTGTCCGTCAAAGTTGAAGGTTCCCGCATCGCGCACGAGCTGGAAGCGAACGGGGCCATCGGTCGAGCGCAGCTGCTCGTACGTCACGCCGCGCAGCTCGTCCGGCGAGATCCCGAACGACGTCATTCCTCCGCGCCGGCCGTTGTCGTCGTAGTGCTCGAACGACAGCTGCACCCGGTTCCGAGACGAATCGGCGTACAGGTTCCACGTGCCGCGCTCGTTGCGCTGGGCGCGCGCCGCGACGAGCGGGCTCGCGCTGCCGAGCACCAGGATGGCTGCGCCGAGCAGTCGCACGCTCGGCAGGCTGAAGGAGCGAACGCGAGTGGTCATCTGGACTCCGGGTGGATGGCGGGTGTTCAGGGCCCGATCCATTGGAACAGACGACGGGGGCGAAGGTTTGAACGCCCGGCTGTTCACCCCACCGGCGGCGGCTTTCGCGACGCTCGCCGGTGCCGGTGGAGCTCGTGGGAGCCGGTGTGGGTGTCATGCGGAACGGGCTCCGCGTCATATTTCCACGTAACCCCAGCCCATCCACTGTGCGTCCTCTCCGCTACTCCATCAACATCACCGTCGACGGCTGCTGTGATCATCGCGTCGGGATCCCCGACGAAGCCCTGCATCGTCACGCGATGGAGAACATCGCGCGCGCCGATGCGCTCCTCTTCGGCCGCGTCATCTACCAGATGATGGAGTCGGCGTGGCGACAGCCGACGCCGCCGGACGCGTGGCCCGAGTGGATGATGCCGTTCGCACTCACGATCGACCGGGCGAAGAAGTACGTCGTCTCCAGCACGCTCGAGAGCGTCGACTGGAACTCGGAGCTCGTGCGCGGCGACCTCGCGACCGCCGTGAAGGAGCTCAAGTCACAACCGGGGAACGGCCTCCTCACGGGAGGAGTGACGCTCCCGAAGACCCTCGCCGAACTCGGGTTGATCGACGAATACGAGCTCGTCGTCCACCCGCGGATCGCCGGTCACGGACCGACGCTGCTCGCCGGGCTGCCGAACCTGGTCGACCTCGAGCCGGTGAGCCGCGTCGAGCTCGGCTCGTCGGGAACCGTGGCGATCACCTACGTGCCGAAGCGCTAGCTCGCGGTAGTCGCGTCGCGGTCACCGCTTGCGGGCCGCGCATTTGTTCTACAAGATGATGCTAATGTCAAGATCAAGGCTTGGCACCCTCGAGCTCGCGGCCCTGCTCGCCGTCGTCCGCCTCGCGGACGATGCCTACGGCCTCGCCGTCCGCCACGACCTCGCCGAGCGCACCGGACGGGAGCTGTCGGTGGGCGCGGTGTACACCACCCTGCAGCGCCTCGAGGACAAGGGGCTGTTGAAGTCGCGCACCAGCGCGCCTCTCCCCGTACGCGGCGGCCGGTCGCGCCGGCTCTACACGCTCACCGGTGCCGGCGCCCGTGCCATCCGCGACGCCGAGCGCCATGCCGCATCCATCTGGACCGGCATCACGACGCGCGGTCGTCCGAGGCCGGCATGAAGACTTTTCATCACTTGGCCGCCTCCAGCAGACTGCAGCGCAACGGCTGGGGCCAGCGCACCCCGCGACTCGAGCGCTTCCTCCATCTCCTTGGCGCCGACCCTTCGTTCGTCGACGCCGTGCTCGGCGACCTCGCCGAGGAGCGTGCGGCACGGGCGGCGACCGATGGTGCACGCTCGGCGCGACGCTGGTACCTGCGCGAAGTCTTTCGCTCGGCGCCGCATCTGGTCGCCAGCGCCGTGCGTGGCACCGAGGGACGCCGGCGCGCGCTGCTGGCCCTGTACTTCGGAGCGATCGCCCTCTTCACGACGTTGGCGGTGAAGATCGCGCTGGACCTCCGGGCGCCGGCGCTGCTCACGGCTGCCGGCGACCGGGGCGACGGCGTCGTCGTGAACAACGTGAAGCCCGTGCAGCTCTCCATGCGCGTGCTCGACGCGCGAGGCCGCGTGCTCCCCGACACGGGCGTCCGCTACCGCTGGCTGTCGGGCGCGCCCATCTCCGTGTCCCCACGCGGGGTGACGCGCTGCACGAGCGCCGGCGACGCCGTCGTGCGTGCGTCGCTCGGCAACCTCGCCACGCAGCTCGTGCTACGCTGCCGCCCCGTGCACGGACTGCGCACCCTGGGGATGATGGACCTCATCCTCGGCGACTCCGGAGCGAAGGTGACGTTCGAAGCCGTGGACGCGCACGGCAACCAGGTCTCGCTCCTGCGCGGCGAGATCGGCGTCGAGGACAGCTCGGTCGCGACGCTCGCGCGCGCCGCCGACGGCACGCGCATCGTCCGGCCGCGCGCGCCGGGTACGACCTACCTCAACGTTCACATCGGTGACGAAGCCCGGGGAGCAGCGGTGAACGTCTTCGAGCGCGCAGGCACGGTGGAAGGTATTCGCCGGGGACAGCACCTGGCCGTGCCCGTCACGCTGGATGCCGGCGAGCTGCAGCAGTGGCAGATCCCCGGTGGGTTGGAGCCGTACTCGCTGAGGGTGCTGCCCGACGGCGACGCTCACGTCCCCCGACTGGCGATCGTCGGCGCCAACTGCGTGGACGACTTCGGCACGGAGGGACTGTACTGTATCACGCTGCACGGGGCGACGGTGTTCGTCTACCACTCGCGCGACGGTGACCAGGAGCGCGCCGAGCGCGGCATGCTCGCGGTGTGGCGGCACCTGAAGCCATGAGTCGATCACCACGAGCGGCAGCGCACGACATGGCCTTCACAACGACGCCCGGATCCAGTACGCGAACCGGCGCATGAGCGACGACGGACGCGGCAGCAGCGGCTCCACGTCCGCCGGCCGGTCCAGCCACGTCGTGCGCGACATCATGTAGAAGAGGTCCGCCAGCCCCGCCGACGCCTGCGGTCCGGAGACGATCAGCATCGCCTCGCCGTCCGACATCAGCCCGCGGTCATCCATGTTGTGCGAGCCCTCGGCAAAGTAGAAGCTGACGTGCTTCCGCTCGGCTTCGGGAATGCTCGCCTCGTAGCTCTTCATCATCTCGTCGGCGCGCCGCGTGGCGGCGGTGTCCACTGCGGGCTGGGCGGCGCCGAGCTGCTCGGCGAACGTCGCCGTCTGGCGCGCCTGTACGCGCATCGCGTCGGCGAGGATCTCATCCCAGCCGGGCTGGCGCAACAGCGCGGCGATCGCGCCGGCACGCGCGATCACCTGCGTCTTGCGATGCGGCTGCGGTGGGTGCGGCTTCTCGTCCTTCGCGATGCTCGTGGCGTCGGGCTTGTTGGAGATGTCGCGCTCCACGCGATCGAGCACGGCGAGGGTCTTGTCGTCGAACGGGATCACCTGGCGGATCCACGGATAGCGCCGCAGCCCCGCGCGCACCTCGCGCAGGCGGCCGGCAGCGTCGTCGGCCTGGGCATGGGCGGCGAAGAGGCCGATGTGCAGCTCGCCGCCGCTCTCGCGCAGCGTCGGCGCAATGCTGTCGCGTAGTTCCAGCAGGTGGGTGAGCACGTCGTGCGCGCGCGCCATTGCCGGTGCGTCGGGCACGGGCGCGTTCGCCAGCGCCGGCGCGATGATCTGCACGCGCGCGCCGCGCGCCGCCGCGCCGCCGAGCATCCCCGCCCACGTCTCGCTGAACCAGAGCTGGTCGGGCACGATGATCACCGCGCCTGGCTGCGCGAGGTTGTACAGCATCGCCCGCGCGACGGACGACTTCTTGTCGCCGAAGCCGACCACGTTGTGGACCTGGAGCGCCCGCCCCACGAACTCGCCGAGGTTCGCCTTCTGCTCCTGCGCCGCCTTGCTGGCGACGGCGCGCAGCGGCACGGGGATCTCGTCCTCCTTGAAGCCGGTGGAGCGCAGCGCCTGCCGCAGCGCGGCGCGCGCCTCCAGCGTGGCGGGGCCGCGCAGGCGAAAGCCGCGATCCTCCCACGACGCGCTCGAGTACACCTCGCCGATGCCGATCCCCATCACGTACACCGCGCCACGTTCGGGATCCGCCTCCGTCACGTCGTAGAGCACCAGCTTGCGGTGATCGCGCATCACGTTGTCGGGCGTGAACGGGATGCCGGGGATGATGTGGCTGCTGCGGAAGGAGAAGTCCGATGGGTTGCCGACGTTCACGTGCACCTTGACCGTGCTGCGCAGCCAGCGCGCCGCATCGCCCGACGCGCGCGCATCCGCCTGCAGCCGGCGCGACGCGGCGACGGCGGCGCGCAACTCCTCCTGCCGCTCGCGCAGGTGACGCTCCTTCGTGCCGTCGTCCCCCTTCAGCTTCATCGACGCGTTCAGCGGATCCTCGAGGATCGTCAGCCAGAGGCGACCGTCGGAGACCTCGTAGAAGTACTGATCGTGGAGGATCATGTACATCGGGATCACGCCGGTGCTGTCGTAGCGCTGCACCGCCGCGGTGAGTGCGGGGAGGTACGCGTCGGCCACCATCGTGTAGCCGATGTCGTCGATGGCGCGCGTGTACCAGTCGCGCCCCATGAACTCGTGCGTCCACATCACGTGGTATTGCCGTGCGGCGAGGATGCTGCGCGCTACCTCGAGCGGGAGGTCGGTGCTCCGCATGTACGTCAGCGCGTTGCCGTCGGTGAACGGATGCCCCACCACTCGGCCGATGAGCGAGTCGACCTCGATCTGGTCGTCGTACTGGTCGAAGGTGAGCGCGAGGTCCATCGGCAGCCAGACGAGCCGCGAATCGCGCCGGTGGCGCGCGACGACGTCGCGCATCGCCGGCGTGACGGCGTCGATCCACGCGGCGAACGCCGACTCGGCGAGGGGCCGCTTCTCCGGCGCGATCCCCGACGAGTCGCTCAGCCATCTATTGAAGTCCACCGCAGCCCCGGCGGCGAGGCGCATCACGTCCACCTCCCGCGCGCGCCCGAAGAGGGAGTCCACGGGAATGATGACGCGATCGAGCACGGCGATGCGGGCACGCCGCGCCGCACTGGCGCGCTCCGTCTCGTTCAGCGCGGCTCCGAACAGTGCGTCGAGCGCGGTGCGCGAGCGATCCATCGCCGCGCGATAGCTGCTCGCGCGCGAGGCGCGAACGGCGTCGTCGGTGTACAGGTCGTTGTACGCGGCGATGACCTCGGACGCCGATGCGATGTCGCGCACGAGCTGCCGGGTGGCGGCGTCGCGTGGTGCGCTTACCTCGACGTTCGCGTGCGCCGGCTGCGAGTACGGGATGTCGACCGTCGTTTCCCGCGGACGCGTGCGTCCTGCCAGCGGCTGGAAGAGCGGCGCCGCGATGCCCACGCGCAGCGTCTGTCCGCGCTCGGGGATCCAGTCGACGCGCACCATGGAGCCGTGGCCGAGGATCCCCCCGCGGCGGATGGCGCTCTGCCAGCTGACGATGGTGTTGACGCGGCCGTGGCGGATGTCCCAGTCGGCGCCGACGCTCGTGGCGAACATGCGCGACGTCGCCATGGCGCGGACGCCCGCGTCCTCGGCGCCGCCGATGCTGCCGTACCCTTCGACGGTGCCGCCGATGAGTCCGAGTAACGGGTTGAACGCGGGGATGGGCGGCTTGCTGAAGGCGCGGAAGACGCCGTAGCTGAACGTCGCGCCGGATCCGCCGTCGCGCGCGACCAGCGTGCCCTGCGCGGAGAGCTGCTGCCGCCAGATCGGCGGCTGGCCGATGGAGAAGATTGCCGGCGCGAGCGGGAATCGCGACGTTACCGTCGCCGAGTCGGGGTCCTGCGCGCACGCCGCGCGGCCGAGAAGCAGGGCCAGGACGACGACACTGCCCGCGTGGAGTGAGCGAATCATCGCCTGCACGAGGGCAAGCTTCATGCGAGCCGAAGCGTAGCGCCAATCACCTCGACCGAGAGTCCCCCATGCCCTGTCTGCTAGTCCTGCTCGCCCTTGCGGCGCCTCGACTGGTCGTTGCGTGCCTGTGGTTCTTCACGCACTGGTTCCAGGGAATGTTCAGCAGCGTGCTGTGGCCCATCCTTGGATTCTTTTTCCTTCCCACCACGCTGCTCTGGTATTCG
>Ga0207705_10001956_pt1 | contig 16067 bp, 14 predicted proteins | sample KBSC13metaG_FD_184314 | JGI IMG/M metagenome (GOLD analysis project Ga0207705, IMG submission 184314) | Corn rhizosphere microbial communities from Kellogg Biological Station, Michigan, USA - KBS C1-3 metaG (SPAdes) (version 2) | ecosystem: Host-associated > Plants > Roots > Rhizosphere > Soil ...
CTCACCTGCTACGGCGGTACGCGCGTCCATACGCCTCATATCGACGGCCTTGCAAAAAGCGGACTGCGCTTCACCAACGCCTACTCCGACGCGGCCACATGCACCCCCTCGCGCTACGCAGCTTTAACCGGAAGCTACGCATGGCGGCACGACGGCATCGCCATTCTCCCCGGCGACGCACAATCGCTGATCAAGACCAGCCAGCCGACCATAGCCTCTGTACTCAAGGCCGCGGGCTATGCCACCGGCCTCGTCGGCAAATGGCACATCGGTTTAGGCGACGGCCACATCGATTGGAACGGAGAGATCAAACCCGGCCCCTGCGAACTCGGCTTCGACGACGCCTTCTTCTTCCCTGCAACCGCAGACCGTGTACCCACGGTGTATATCCACAACCACCGCGTCGTCAATCTGGACCCCAAAGACCCCATCCAGGTCTCCTATACAGAAAAGATCGGAAACGAGCCTACCGGCAAAGAAGATCCCGAACTCCTCAAGATGAAGCTGAGCGAGGGCCACGATGGCACCATCGTCGACGGCATCAGCCGCATCGGATTCATGACCGGCGGCCACGCCGCGCGATGGAAGGACGAGGAGATCGCATCGACCTTTACCGACAAGGCCTGCGAGTTTATCGAGAAGCACAAGGATGAGCCCTTCCTGCTCTACTTCACGCCAAGCGACATCCACGTCCCGCACGCGCCCATGGACCAGTTCGCAGGCAGAAGCGAGTGCGGCATCCGTTGCGACACCATCAACCAGCTTGACTGGTGCGTGGGCCGTGTCATGGAGACGCTTGAACGCGCCGGCGTGGCCGACAACACGCTGGTGATCTTCACCTCGGACAACGGCCCCGTCGTCAACGACGGCTACGATGACAACTCTACCGAGCTGCTCGGCGATCACAAGCCCGCAGGCCCGTTCCGCGGCGGCAAGTACACCATCTTCGAAGGCGGCACACGCATGCCCTTCATCACCCATTGGCGCGGCCATATCGCGCCCGGCGTCTCGTCTGCCCTGATCAGCCAGGTCGATCTTCTGAGTAGCCTCGCCGCCCTGGTCCAACAGCCGGTTCCAACGGGCGGCGCCCCGGATAGTTTGAACGAACTGCCCGCCCTCCTCGGCCAATCGCAAGAGGGCCGTGACACCCTGGTAGAAGAAGCGACAGTGCTTGCCATCCGCGACGAGCGATGGAAGCTGATCGACCGCAGCCAACGGCCCGGCCTGCATCCTCAACCCCTCAAGGCGAGAGAAGATATCGCGGTCCAACGCATCATGAAAGGCCACGATTACCCTCAGTCGCCTCTGGAACTATACGACCTGCAAAACGATCCCGGCGAAACGAAAAACGTCGCCGCACAGCACCCCGAGATCGTTGACCGGCTCAGGAAAAAACTGGAGCAGTTCCGCACGCAGGGGCATAGCTAGCCTCAAGAATCGTTCGCAACTGCTCATTTCAAAGTCGATCGACCGGCCTAGAAACGTCGTCCAGCAGCCATCGTCTCCATGCTCATTCACTAAGCCCATCTCGAAAGCGCCCATGAATACGAATCACCCAAACTCCAATCAAAAAATCCTCGTGCGACAATGCTGCCTTCTCCTGCTCATCTGCGCATCATGGATGGCGCTGATTGCACCGCTCGCCGCAGCGCCACTTCCCTCAACCCACATCGATACCTTCACGCCACATCCTCGCGTCATCATCATCAGCGACGTCGGCAACGAGCCTGACGATCAGATGTCGCTCGTCCGCCTTCTTCTTTACTCCAACGAACTCGACATCAAGGCCCTCATCGCCTCCACATCGACCTGGCAAAAGACCGCAGTGCATCCGGAGACGATGCAGTCCCTCATCAAGGCTTATGGAGCGGTTCGCTCCAATCTTCTTCTGCACGCCAAGGGATGGCCAACCGCCGAAGAGCTCTCCAGCAACGTCTTTTCCGGCCAGCCCGGCTACGGCATGGCCGCCACCGGCCCCGGAAAGATGTCGCCCGGAGCAGAAGCCATCATCCGCGAAGCTGATCGCAACGACAATCGCCCACTTTGGATCTGCCTTTGGGGAGGCCCGAACACCCTGGCCCAGGCCCTCCTCCACGTCCGCGCCACGCGTACACCCGATGAACTGGAAAAGTTCATCTCCAAACTCAGAGTCTCTTCCATCTCCGATCAGGATGACTCCGGGCCATGGATGCGCCGCGAATTCCCCAGCCTCTTTTACATCGTCGAGCCCTCGACACAAACCGGTGGTGAATCCTACTACGCCACGTGGACCGGCATCAGCGGCGATCGCTATTATCGCAACGGAGCCGGTGCAGATTTTTCAACCGTCACCAATAAGTGGCTCGACGCCAACATTCGCAGCAAAGGCCCACTCGGCAAGATGTACCCCCGCTTCGCGTTCATCATGGAAGGCGACACGCCATCCTTTTTCAACCTCATCGACAATGGCCTTGACTCCAGTCTTCGTCCCGACTGGGGTGGCTGGGGAGGCCGCTACCTCTATCGCCAGCCCTACGGCGAGACCCACCCCATCTGGACTCAGGGAGGCGATCTCTTCTCCCGCGTCACCTCGCAGGATACAGTCAGAGGCAGCGACGGCAAGACCTACACCTCCGATCAGGCCACCATCTGGCGCTGGCGCACCGCCTTCCAGAACGACTTCGCAGCACGCATGGACTGGACCATCGACGACTATCGCCATGCCAACCACAATCCGGTCGTAGAAGTGAACGGCCAGCCCGGCACCGCTCCCATCTATATCGACGCCACGGTAGGAGAACCAACCGTACTCGACGCGAGCCGGGCCCACGACCCCGACGGCCAGTCGCTGCATTACAGCTGGTTCCTCTATCCCGAGGCAGGCTCGACCGGAGCCAACCTCTCCGCAATCAATATCAGTGCAGCCGGCACTCCAAAGGCAGTCGTCACGCCAACCGCGGTCTGCCGCCCCATGTGGCTTCCTCTCGGCCCCCCGTGTAAAGGAACCGGCACAGCCCACATCATTCTCGCCGTCACCGACGACGGTTCACCGCAACTCACCTCGTACCGCCTCACCTCGTACCGCCGAATCATCCTGACCGTACACCCGGAGACGAAGCACTAAAGCCCAACATGATGACCGCCGCTATTCTCGGTATGGTCCTCAAGTAAGTTGAAAAAAACAGGCACCCGGCTCAACGAATCAGCTTCAGGTAATCCGGCTCGTCCGTAGCATCGCTAAACTGGGAAGAGCAGCCTTTATGACCAGCCTCTATACAAAAGCCACGACAGCCGCCGCTTACATTCGCTCACTCACCCCGCTCGCACCGCGCCTCGGCATCATCCTCGGCTCCGGCCTCGGCAACTTCGCCGCGCAGGTCGAAGACCCTACCGCCATTCCTTACGCCGAGATTCCGCACTTCCCTCAATCCACCGTCGAAGGCCACTCCGGCAAGCTTATCCTCGGCCACATCGCCGGAATCCCAGTCGCCGTCATGCAAGGCCGCGTCCACGCTTACGAGGGCTACCCGCTCGCCGAAGTCACCTTCCCCACTCGCGTCCTCGGCCTCCTCGGCTGCAAATCTCTCATCGTCACCAATGCCGCCGGGGGAATCAACACCAGCTATAAACAAGGCTCGCTTGTGGCCATATCCGACCATATCAACCTCACCGGCTCGAACGCCGCCCTCGGTCCCAACGAAGCAAGATTCGGTCCCCGCTTTTTCGACATGACCACTGCCTACTCGCCGCGACTGCGCAGCATGGCTCAGGCCGAAGCTGCGAAACAAAACATCCTCCTCGCCGAAGGCGTCTATCTTGCCGTCCTCGGCCCCAGCTATGAGACCCCCGCAGAGATCCGCGCCTTCCGCACTCTTGGAGCCGACCTCGTCGGCATGTCGACGGTCCACGAGGTCATCGTCGCCCGCCACATGGGAATCGAAGTCCTCGGCCTCTCGCTGGTCACCAACATGGCCGCCGGCGTCCTCGACGAAGCCATCAACCACGAAGAGGTCATGGAGACAGGCCTGCGTGTCGAGCGCCAGTTCACCGGTCTGCTTACCGCCCTTATCCCCATAATTGCACCAAGATAGAGCTATCGCAGACCGGCGATCCCTCTCTTCCAGTTCCATCAACCGCTATGGCACCCCAGCACGGCGACCGCCGCCCTGGCCTCTATCGCCGCCATCTTCCGGTGCATCACGTCGCTCGAAAATTGGATTGGCCCCGCCGCAAATCGCACCTCCGCCCGCACCCCGCGCAGTCCGAGAAACCGGAAGATATGCGGCAGCATCTTCGCATCGCCCCAGTAGCAGACGGCATCTCCCACCGTCGCCTTGCTTCCTTCAGCCAGACTGTAGCTCATATAAGCCGCTGTAACCGGCATTCCGCTCTGCATCGCCTGTGCCAGCAGCCCGGAGTGGAACTTCAGCAGCCCGCTCCCATTCGTGGTTGTGCCCTCGGGAAAGAAGACTATGGGCAAATCCGCGTCCGCCGCCGCCTGCATTCCGCTACGCGCCTTCACCGCCGAACCGCCATGTCCCCGCGCCACATAGACCGTCCCCGCCATCGTCGTCATCCAGCCCAGCAACGGAACCGTCTGAATCTCCGCCTTCGAGACGAAGACACACGAATGCAGCGCCGCGAAGACCACAATATCCAGATAGCCCATGTGGTTCGAGATCACCGCCCCCCGCGCGGGAAACTCCCCCACGACAACAACTTCGATGCCCAGACGGCGGATCGCCCGCGCCGCAAACCGGTGCAGCCAGTCAGCTCTCGCCTCCCGTGTCGCTGGACGCCGCAACAGCAACTCCGCACCCGCTTCCACAAACATTGCCCCCAACCAGACGCTTCGACCCAACGACCGCAAGAAACTCACCGGAACCGTCCCGCCTCTCGATAACGAACACAACCCTCGTTGCGCAGTCTATCCTGTTAACAGTGACTTCGAGCGACGTGAACCCGGCCGACACCCAACCCATCCATCCGCCGCTCCGCCATAACTGGCTCTACCGCCGCGTCGCGCTTCCCATCTTCGCTCTGCTGCGCATGGGAGCCTCTCCCAAAAAGCTGGCCTGGAGCATCGCCGTCGGCCTGCTCATCGGCATCAATCCCGTGCTCGGCAGCACGACGATCTTCTGCCTCGCCGCGGCCTTCCTGCTCCGCCTCAACGTCGCCGCCTCGCAACTGGCCAACCACCTCGTCTACCCCTTTGAGCTTCTGTTCCTCATTCCCTTCATCCGTCTCGGCGACATCGTCTTCCACACCGCTCCCATGCCCTTCACCGCCTGGTCGTTGATTCATGCCGCCCGCACCAATCCCCTTGGCCTCACCCGCCAGCTCTGGCAATGGGAAAAGCACGCCTTCCTGCTCTGGCTCGGCCTCGCCGTGGTCCTGATCCCCATCATCGCGATCGCCATCACGCCACTTCTCAACCGCCTGGTGACCCGCATCGATCATCACCAATACCCAATCATCCGCCCACCCCATCTCTCGCTCGAACGCGCCGACTCGTAGCGGCGAGAGCAATTCCGTTCCCCCTCGAGGCAAGCATCCTCTCCGCTATCCATGAAACTCCTGCACCGGATCGGCACTCCGCAGCCACGCCGTATAGATCATGTCCCGTAGCTCAATGGCTCCGGCAGCGAGACGCTCCTCGGTGAACGCCTTCCCCTCCGCTGTCCCGGCCCCGTCGAACCCGCCCGCCTTGTCGATCTGGTACGTCTTCTCCACCAGCGAGTACGTGTGCCGCAGATAGGTCATATAGTCTGCCCACTCATCCGCCAGCACTTTTGGCTGAGCCGCCACCACCAGCGAAGCCATATCGGCGGGCTTCACATTGGCCGCGACAAACCTGCTCTCGAACTTCGAGTGAATCTGGTGATCGGTCGTGTACCCATTCGGGTTTGGACCAGTCCATCCGTTGTACTGAATCGACGTATGCAACGGCATCGACCCATCGCCAACGTAATGTCCCAGCCACGCGGCATAGTAGAGGATTGCCAACTCGGCAGGCTTCGTATCTTCATTATCTGCAATGAGTTTTCTGTATTCTCTAAATCCAACCTTTAGCTTTTGATAGACCTCTTCCACCTGCCACGGCTGCATTCCCACCTTCTCGGGAGTCAGCGGAAGCCTTGGGTACTCTCTCTGCAACTTCGCCAGATCGCGGATAAAGTCATACCGCCGCTTCGGCAGTGTCCCCACCATATCTGCCCGTTCCAGGTCGATAAAATGATCCGGGGCCTGCACCTCGTTCAACTCGCTCTCGGCCTTATTCCGCCACCTATCTGGCTCCGGCCCCAGATAGGCCATCGCATCCAGCGCCCCGCCATTTCTTAGAAACGCCGGAACATCGTGTGGCAGGTTCGCCGCTGCCAATCGGTTGATCATCGAGTGCCCGTCCGCTCCCCACCCAAACGAAGGGTGCACCGTCATTAGCGGCACCAACGCCGCCGCCACCATAAACCGAATTACACCGCCAAGCTTCATCATGCCCGCAGTATATCCGCGACGTCTTACATCTTGGCTACCCACAGCCGGGCCGCTCCGTTATTCCGAATCAGCTCGGATATCCTCAAACCACCACCGCAGCCCCCGCCACCTCGACACTTCCGAACACCCGTCGATATCGCGCGACCTCCTCGGCCGTACCTGTCGATTTCAGCGAGTTGTCGCTCAGCTTCACCGCCGGACGGCCCTCAACCGTCATCAACTTGCACACCAGGCTAATCGGTTCCAGTGTGTCTTCTCCCCGTGGATGGCATCCCCTGAAGTCATTGGTCAGCAGCGTCCCCCATCCCGCGCTAAACCGAATCCGCCCTCGAAAGTAAGCGTCCAGACGCACAATGTCCTCCACATCCAAACCATCGGAGGCGATCAGCAGCTTCGTCCGCGCATCACGCCCCCGCCGCATCAGCCACGCGATGTACTCATCTCCGGCCAGGATCGGATCCTTGCTGTCGACCCGCTGCCCGGTCCAGTCGGCCACCCAGTCCGGCGCGCCCTCCAGAAACTGAGTCGTCCCGAACGTATCCGGCAGCATGACCAGCAGTGCGCCGCCATAACTCTTCTGCCACAGTTCCAGCACCTTGTACTGCGATGCCTGCAACTCGTCGTCGCTCGTCGCCATCGCCGCCAGCGCCATCGGCAGTTCGTGCGCATTGGTTCCCATCGCTTCAAGGTCGTGCTTGTAGGCCAGCGCCGTGTTCGACGTGCCCGACAGTCGATTCCCCAGCCCCGCCCGGAGCGCCTCGACTGCATACTCCTGCCACAAAAAGCTGTGCCGCCGCCGCGTCCCAAAGTCTGATAACTGGAGGTCCTTCACCCCGCGCAGCCGCTCGATCTTGTCCCACAGCCGCGTCTTCGCCCGGGCATACAGAACGTCCAGCTCCAGCTCGCTCAGTTCCGCCAACGCCGACCGAGTCTTCAGCTCGCTCACAATGGCCAGGGCATAGATCTCCCACATCGTCACCTCGGTCCACAGGCCGCTGAACCGAAGAATCAGTTGGCCATTGTGCTCGATCACCTCGTAGTCGCTCAGCCTGAAGTCCCGCTCCAGCCACTCCAGAAACTTCGGCTCGAAGATGCTGCGCGTGCCATAGAAGGTGTTGCCGGCCAGCCACACCATCTCGCTCCTGCGAAACCGCAGCCCGCGCACATGCTCCATCTGCTCGACGAGCGCTGCCGCACCCACCCGCTCGGCCAGCCGAACCTTGACTGTTCGATTAACAACCTCACTGGTTACACGTATATGCAGGAAATTCTTCCAGATAAACTGCAACATTAGTAGTTTGTAAAAGTCCGTATCCAGCAGCGACCGCACAATCGGATCCAGCTTCCAGTTATGGTTGTGTGCCCGCTCCGCGAAATTAACATCCATGCCAGTTCCCTCCCGCCCAGCCTGCAATCTCGGCAACTACGCCGAGTCTTCGGATACAAGCTTTTCATCCACACGAATTACCGGATGCGGACCTCCCGCACCTGCGAGTCCTCAAAATCTCTCCCTGCCAGCAGCCGGAACTCAAGCCGCGCCCCCCGCCGCACGTGATAGACCAGCGTCGGACGGAAACACACAATGCACGTCCCGCCTTTACGCCTGACGCTGGGGTAGATGAGCCCGTTCGACTGCTCCGCCAGCAGCACCGCGGCCAACTCCTGCGACTCCGCATAACACTCCGGAATCGGCCCAGCCTTCAGATACCGCCGATACTGCGGCTTCGGGCCTCGGACGTCATGCATCTCGGTCGCGAAGTCGGCGAGGTAGTCGTCGAAGGTCCCAACCTCCTCCTCGGCCCAGTCGACCTCCTCCAACTGCCGCAGCTTATGAAACGCAACTTCGGCGACCGAAGTCTCCCGCTCAACTCCGCAATACCACGCGCCGCGCCCGCTGTTGTTGAATCGTCCCCCGCTAGGTCCGGCATGGGTAAATGCCGCGTTCACTATATGGGCATACCGAACGCCATATAGCAGTTCATGAACGCCGATGCCGGGCAGCAGACCTTCCTCGCCCAACAGCCGGTCGTTCGTTGCCCCATCCAGCTCCATCAGGTCGCCTAGACTGCCCTCATCCATGTCGAGTCGCGAAAGCACCGTGCCGCTCCCGCTGTGCCTCGATGGGATCAGCCGATGCGTATCGGTCACCCGAAGCTCGGCAATGGATGAAATCATTGTCCACCGCGCCGCGCATCCAGCAGTTGCCGCACATGCAGCATCCCAGGTTGACCACGCTGAATCATGTACGCCAGAGGCGACACGCCCCGGAACATCGGATTCCGGTTCGGCAGCGTGATCCAGGCATCGGCCAGCGCCGGACTATATAAGATGTTCAACGCTTTGAAGATCCCCACCAGCAGAGAAATCCGCGTCAGCGTGTCCTGATCGAGCGTCCGATGCTTCGGTTCTTTCTTTAACCCGTAGTACGAGCCGGAGGAGATCCCTCCCAGCAACTGCCGCGCATCCGGGTCCTTGATCCCCCACTTCTCCATGATCCGCAGAAATCCCTTGATCGCAGCAGGGCTAAGCCGCACCCGTGTCGGAGAATGGGAAAGGTCCGGAGAGGCATCCAGCGCATATCCAACCACATTCGGAAGTACAAGTGCAGCGGCCATAGCGCACTCCAATATTGATTTATTATCTCATCACATTTGATGCACCCTCTGCAAGCGCAAACTACATGGAAGCGGTATTCGCGCTCTGGCATTAAGGGAAGACATACCGCGGGGGAGAAGAAGGGCAACCGCAGATTCCTTCGCTTCGCTACGGAATGACAAAAGAGTTCGCTAATGAATGACCGCCGAAATTCATCCAACACCGCATTCATACCGCGGCAAAGTTGGTATCCTGATAGCTGCCATGCCAACGAAAAAAGAACTCCTCCAACGCCCCATCCAGCACCTCGACCTCAAGCAGCACAACGTCGTTCCCCTGGTCGACGCCATGGCTCACATGGCCTACTCCGCGCGTGACACCAACCGCGCAGCCAACATCTACGAGATGATGCTGCGCGACACCGACTGCGGCGTCATCCTCTGCCTCGCCGGCTCGCTCATCTCCGCCGGGCTGCAGAAGATCTTTGTTGACCTTGTCCGCAACAATATGGTCGACGCCATCGTCTCCACCGGCGCCAACATCGTCGATCAGGACTTCTTCGAGGCCCTCGGCTTCAACCACTACATCGCCGGGGACGAGTACAAGTACGGCGCAGGCGACGCCGACCTCCGCGAACTGATGATCGACCGCATCTACGACACCTTCATCGACGAGGAAGAGCTGCGCATCTGCGACGAGGTCACCCACCAGATCACCGATTCGCTCGACCCACGCCCCTACAGCTCCCGCGAGTTCATCCGCGAGATGGGCGCCTACCTCGCTAAAAACGGCAAGACCCCGCAGGCAGGCGGCCGCGACTCCATCGTCCTCGCAGCGTACGAGAAGAACGTGCCTATCTTCTGCCCCGCCTTCTCCGACTGCTCCGCCGGATTCGGCCTGGTCGCCCACCAGCACGCCCGCCAGGGCAAGCCCGTGGTCTCGATCGACTCTGCCAAGGACTTCTACGAGATCACCCAGCTCAAGATCGCCAACCCGACCACCGGCCTGCTCATGATCGGCGGCGGCGTCCCCAAAAACTTCGCGCAGGACATCGTCGTCGCCGCCGACGTTCTCGGCGTCGAAGCCTCCATGCACAAGTACGCCATCCAGATCACCGTGGCCGACGCCCGCGACGGCGCTCTCTCCGGCAGCACCCTCAAAGAGGCGTCGAGCTGGGGCAAGGTCGATCTCACCTACGAGCAGATGGTCTACTCCGAGGCCACCCTGGCCCTGCCCCTGATCGCCGGATATGCCTTCCACAAGAACGCCCACGTCGCCCGCAAAGGCAAGCAATGGGCCAACGTGCTTGCACCGGTCGCCGCCACAGCCTGACGCGCGTCAAAAATCCAGTCAAAGAAGGGCGTCCTGACATCGGACGCCTTTTTTATTTCCTGTCCCGCCAACCAAAACGATTGTCCGCGCGTACACCTTAAGTCATCTAACTGAGTTACTATTACGCTGCAAAGCAAGTTACTCTAAGGATTACAGGCAAGGATGCACACGTTTCTCATTGTCGGTTGCCTTTTCCTGCTCGCCGCCACTGGCGTCCTGCTCGCAACGCTACTGCGCACCAGGCGCGTTGCCAGAGAGCTTTCGACCCAACTCACCCAAGCCCGCGAACTGCAGCACCGGCACGATCTTCAACTGATCGAGCGCTCCCAGCTCGATGCTCTCAAGAACGAGTTCGTCTCTACCGTCTCCCATGAGCTGCGCACCCCTCTTACCAGCATTCGCGGCGCGCTGGGGCTGCTCTCTTCCGGACTGATCGGAGACGTGGACGAAAAAGCCCTGAACCTGCTCCGCATTGCCCTCACCAACACGGACCGGCTGATCCGTCTTATCAACGACATCCTCGACATCGAACGCATGGAGTCCGGCCGCGCCCCTCTGCAGATCCGCCGCTGCTCGCTTCGCGACCTCTGCCAGCAGGCCATTGAGACCATGACCTCCATGGCCGACGTCAATAGCGTCCACCTGGAACTCGTCTCCTCGCTCGGGCACGACAACGCACCCGAGCCCCTATTCTTCGACGGTGACTCCGACCGCATCCTCCAGGTCCTCACCAACCTTCTCTCCAACGCCATCAAGTTTTCTCCCGCCGATTCCACCGTTTGCATCCACACCGAAGCGACCTCGGACTCCATCCTGCTCAAGGTCTCCGACGAGGGCCGCGGCATCCCCAGCGACAAGCTCGATAGTATCTTCGACCGTTTCCAGCAGGTTGAGCCGGCCGACGCCCGCCACAAAGGCGGTACCGGCCTCGGCCTCTCCATCTGCCGCAGCATCGTGCAGCAGCACAGCGGTTCCATCTGGGCCCAGCGCAATACCGGCCTCGGAACCACCTTCTACGTCATGTTTCCCCGGGTCACGCGTGCCAGCGATATCGCTCCTGACCCAGAGCCCGAACCTCCTACCCGCATCAACGCCTCCATCCTGGTGTGCGACGACGATCCGGGCATCCGGACCGTTATCGCCGAGCACCTGCGCCGGCAAGGCTACACCGTTATCGAGGCCAACTCCGGCGAGCAGGCCCTCGCTCTTGCAGCCGAGCAGCCGGTCGAGGCTATCCTGCTCGACCTCTACATGCCGGGACTCAGCGGATGGGAGACCCTCCAGCACCTTCGCAACAATCCCGCCACCACACATATCCCCGTCGTCATCCTTAGCGTCCTTTCCTCCACCTTACGCACCCAGCTCGCCGGTGACGCCCAGGGCTGGGTACAGAAGCCCTTCAACGAGAAGCTCCTCTTCGCGGAGCTGAGCCGAGTCTTGCACCCCGGCGAGGGCCCGGCACGCATCCTGCTGGTCGAAGACGACGCCGACCTAGCCAGCGTCGTGCTGGCCAGCTTCCAGAATGCCGCTGTCGAGATCGATTTGGCCGGCACTCGCCAGCAGGCCATCCGGCAGTGCCTCGACTCTCCTCCCGACCTGCTCATCCTCGATCTCACCCTGCCCGACGGCGACGGATTCACGCTGGTAGAGTGGCTCAGGCAGCAGCCTGCGCTGCGCACACTCCCTCTGGTCGTCTACTCCGGGCGCGAGCTCTCCGAGAACGAGGCGGACAAACTTCGCCTCGGCCCCACCCAGTTCCTCACCAAGGCCCGGGTCCAGCCTCAGGAAGTTGAAGAGCTTGTCATCTCCATGGTGCACCGCATCCGCTCCAAATTCGCCGACCTCACCGTCACGGCTCCCCGGACATAAAGTAAAGCAGCAAAACGTCATATCCGATCCAACTTCCAGCAATACATGAGAAAATAGGCACGCTGATGCGACGCATTTTAATCATCGACGACGAGGATGATATCCGCGAAGTCGCTGCGCTCTCTCTTGAAGCCACCGCAGGCTGGCAGATCTTCACGGCCAGCTCCGGGCTGGAAGGCATTTCGATGGCCTCTACCGAACAGCCCGACGCCATCCTCATGGATGTGATGATGCCCGGCGTGGATGGCCCTGCCACCTTCCGCAGGATGCAGGAGGATTCCACCGTCGCCCATATTCCCGTTCTGCTGCTCACAGCCAAGGTGCAGGGCGTGGATCAGCGCCGTTTCGCCAGCCTCGGAGTCACGGGCATTCTCTTCAAACCCTTCGACCCGCTCACGCTCGCCCAGCAGATCTCGGAGATGCTGGGCTGGAAATGAGCGGCAGGCCTGATATCTGGCCTGGCAGATTGACGCTTCATGAGTAAAGAAGAGACCAAAATCGACGCCCTGCTCACCTCTCTCTGGAACCGCAATCTGCCCTTGCTCCGCGAGCGCCTCGGGACCCTCGACCGTGCCGTAGCGGCGGCAGCATCCGGACATCTCCCCGAAATCTTGCGCTCCGAAGCTCTCGACATCGCGCATAAGCTCTCGGGATCGCTCGGCATGTTCGGCCATCATCGGGGCACAGAGATCGCCCGTGAGATAGAGGCAATCCTTAAAGACAGCACGCCGGACAACCTGCCCCGCCTCGCCGCGCTCGCGGCCGACCTTCGCGGTACGCTGTTCCCCGAAGGCTGAACTATTGCCGGACAGCCCACCCTGCCAGGTCGATCGCCGCTGAAAAAGTGTCGAACTCGACCGGAAGATGGTTCCGCCGATCGGTGTATTCGTTGTAGACCCACGGATCGACGACCGCAAAGACGGTTCCCTTGCCGTATCTGGCAACCGCGATCATCTCGTCGCCCTTGTCGGTCACCACGGCCTTCGCCGGAGCCTTTACCGAGATGGTGCAGGTGTCCTTCATATAGGCCTTGTGAGGATGCGCGAAGACTCCGGTTCCAGCCGGAATCATCAGCGTTCCGGCGGCAAAGTCGTTGCCAATCACATGGTTGCGCAGCACCGGGTTGAAGTGAATGCCGAATCGCTCGCTCAGTGTGTTGAAGTGCTCAAACTCGGCGTTCGGACCATCGTTCTCCATCAGCAGCAGTACCCCGCCGCCCTTCACCCAGTTCGCGATCACGTCCACGCTCTTCGCGTCCATGTAATGCGGGTTGGGGTTCTTCGAGGGAATATCCGGGGAAGGCAGAATGTAAATCTGCGCCTTGCTTAGATCCGCCGTCGTAGGCGCTGTCTTCTGGGTGGCCAGTTTCACCCCGTAACGCTGAAATGCCCGCCCAAAGAACGCAAAGCCGCTGTTGGAGTCGTCGTTCCACTTGTAATGGAACAGCTCGGTCTGGCTGGCCGCATTCTTCCGTGTCTGCGAGTTGAACCAGGCGTCGACCAGCACCGTCTTTCCCTGCCCTAAAGCCTCAGTCGCCGCCTGCTCCATCTCCGAGCCTGCCAGCAGAAATGCGCCAACTCCCTTGGCGTCGTTCACGCGCGTCTTCTCACCGATGTAGTAGTCGTAGCTGCCCGAGCGGTACGGCTTGCCACCCAGCCCTCCCACCGTCACCGTTCCGCTGAGCGCCATTCGTCCATTGGGCCCGGTGGTGACAAACGCCTTTTGAATTCCGGCCCACCCGCGGCGCGCGCTGGCCTCATCGGCCTGCGGCAGATAGCCCATGCGAACGCCCTTGGCAATGGCGTAGACGAACATGCAGCTTGCGGAGGCCTCCGTATAGTTCCCGGCCCTGCCGCCTTTGTCCATCACTTGCCACCACAGGCCGGTCTTTCGGTCCTGATACTTAACCACCGCCGCCATCGTCCGCTTCAATGCGGCGATCAATGCGGGACGCTGCGGCTGATCCGCAGGCATCCAGTCCAGCACATCGACCAAGGCCATCGAATACCAGCCCATAGCGCGACCCCATACCTCAGGCGATAGTCCGGTGCGAGGATTCGCCCACGGCATCTTCTTCGACTCGTCCCATCCATGCAGCATCAGGCCGGTCTTCGGGTCGCGCATGTGCGCGTCCATCAGCAGCAACTGCTTCGCGATATCGTCAAAATCCTCGGACTGGTGGAAGGTCGCCGCGTACGCCGCCCGGAACGGCTCCGCCATGTAGGCGCCGTCCAGCCACATCTGGTTGGGATAGATCTGCTTGTGCCAGTAGCCGCCGCTCGCCGTCCTCGGCTGCGCCTGAAGCTGGTCGTGGAGAAACTTCACCGCCTTGTAGTACTTCGGCTGCTGCGTTACCCGGTACACCAGCAATACGGCGCGGCCCATCTCGATGTTGTCGAGGCTGTGCGCGTCCGGGGCATAGCCCTTGATCGTGCCGTCCGGCAGCACATATTTATCGACCGCGGCCTTGATGTAGTGGAAGTCCTGCCCGTCCGCCGTGGTATGCCACTCCGCCGCCATGCCGTCGAGCAGCACTCCCTCTTCGTATCCCCACGCACCCGGATGCCCGGTCGTCGAAACCACCCCGGCCGGCCACTCTTCGATCATCGCCGCCGCCATTGACCGCGAGGGCGACTCCTGCGCAACCGCCATCTGCACGCCCAGACACCCCAGCATCACCAATCCCGCAAAAAACTTCATCTCAAAAAATCCTCTCGCACAAAACGAGCAGCACGAAACCAGCATAACCCGCGCGCCGGAAGACTTGCCCGCTGTCGCGTGCCTCAACTACAGCCCAGTGCCATCCAGACTGCGCTCGCCGTGCCATTTTCCCCGGTTACGTGAAAGTCCACAAAGCTACCTGCCGCAATTGCAACTCCTCCAGTCGCTGCGCAGCTTCCGACGGAGGCCGCCGTGCAGGCCAGTCCGGAATCCACCATGTTGCCCGGAGTTCCCTCACGCAGCGTTACGGTAATTTGCGCGGGCTGCTCCGAGTAGACGTTCAAGGTCGTCGCCGCGCAGCCCGAAGGAAGCCAGGTCAGCACTGAAGTATCCTCGCTCGCGCTCGCATTCGTATTGCTCACGGAGTAGAAGTTATTGGCAAACGAAACCGCGTGATACATCGAGCCCAGCACGGCTCCCGAGGCGCCGCTCGACCCTCCGCCTGCGCCGCTGGTTCCGGCCGCGCCCTGAGGAATGGTAAAGTTCAGTACCGCCGCCGCCGGTGTGCCGCTATTGGTCACCGCCGCCTGCGATCCTGCCGCGCCCGTCGTCACGGTGCCGATGCTGACCGTCGCTGCCGTGCCGACTGGCCCGGTCGGCCCCGCGCTTCCCTTTGCCGCCAGGACGGCCCACGCCGAAGGATAGAGGTCCGGCTCCATTCCGGAGCTGGCTGCCAGCGCGAGATAGGTGCCGCCCCCAAACGACGCCGCGTCATTGGCCTGATAGCCGATCCCGGCATTCCAGCTTCCCCGATAGTTCATACCCACGGCGCCTGCCGGGCCGGCGACGCCCTGCGCTCCCTGCGGGCCAGTTGCGCCCTGGGGTCCCGCCGCTCCGGAAGCACCCGTGAGTCCAGTGGCGCCGGGGGCTCCCTCGGCCGCCAGCAGCGCCCACGCTGAGGTGGCCGAATTCGGCGTATTGCCATGGTTGCTGGCCACAATCGAGACATAACTACTGCCCTGATAACTCACAGAATCGCCCTGGTCATAGTTCGTCACCGACGAATAGTTTCCCCGAAATATGATTCCCGGAGGTCCCGACGGCCCGGCTGGGCCCATCGGGCCGGTTGGGCCGGT
>Ga0207705_10001960_pt1 | contig 16051 bp, 10 predicted proteins | sample KBSC13metaG_FD_184314 | JGI IMG/M metagenome (GOLD analysis project Ga0207705, IMG submission 184314) | Corn rhizosphere microbial communities from Kellogg Biological Station, Michigan, USA - KBS C1-3 metaG (SPAdes) (version 2) | ecosystem: Host-associated > Plants > Roots > Rhizosphere > Soil ...
CTTCAATTTTTTTTTTTAACAAATATAAAAAAGTTTGGGAAAAACGTAAATTTACAAAAAAGCAAGGAATTAAAATGCAACGACTTAATATTTATTGAAATAAAAAGTTTAGGAAAATCTTTATAAATAAAAAATCTTTAAAAAAAAACCTATCAACTTTAAATTTTACACTTCGTAGATTGTGTTGATCTGATTGTTATTATCGTACACGACACAAAAGAATTGCTATAAAAATATATAAAAATATATTTAAATCCAAAATTTTTTTTTTATTTAATAGAGGTAAATGTTTAAATAGATTACTACGTAAAAAAATTTTATCTTTTATTTTTTATAGTAAAAAAAAAAAAGTTTCAATAATTAAATATCTTTTACGATTAAAAAAAAATCGTACAATTAAAAAATAATTTTAAAATTACATTTCAAATAAAATAATAAAAAATAAAAAACAAAATAAAAAATTTACCAAAAAACCTTACAAAAAAAAGAATTTTATGCAAAAAAAATTTTGGGTTAATTTAAATCCAAAATATAAAAAAAAAAGATATATTAAAACCAGATTAAAATCTGGACTTATGAGTTATTGAAGACCTTATATATATCATTTAAATAAACCTGAAACACAATATTTTTTAGGAATATCCAATCATACAGGAAACTTGACATGTCATAAAAAAGTTGATCCTAATTCTTATTTAAAATGACTTACTAAAATGTCAGTATGAGATCGGATTACATATAATAGTACTCGTTTAGTAGACTGATTTAAATTTGTACCTGTTTTTTTTTTAAAAAAACGATATCCATGAAAACGAAAAAATTTAATAAATCAAATACGATTTAATAAAGGTAAATTCCCGGCTTCTGAAATTCTTCATGACCTTGCTAAAAAAAAAAAATTTCCATGATGAAAAGTACATTTTCTTAAAAATTGAGAAAAAAATAGAATTAATTGAATATGAAATATACCAACTTCAAATTTTTATGAAAATTCTTTTAAAGAAGAAAGAAATACGTATGTTTTAAACATAAAAAAATATTTAAAACGTTTTAATATATTAAAACAGAAAATAACATATACAAAACATAAATGTAAAAATAATAAATCAACAAAATTATTGAATAATAAAATAAGAACGAATTTATATAATGCAAAATTTATAAAAAAAATATATAAATATAATTATAAGAATAAAAAATATAGTAAAAAAAAAAATAAATATAATTATATATCAAATTTTTGAATGATGTATAAATCAAATGCATATCCTCGGGATTTTTTAAATACACGAAAACGTTATTTTTACCATAACATTGAAATAGAAAATATGGCTGAAGAAGAATTATGTGCAAAAGCTATACCTACACGTGCACCACTCAATTTTTTATATAAAATTCATTTTATAGGACATAAAAAAAAACGTTTGAAAGCCTTTTCATTACCACGACGTATGGCTAAACAAATGCCATGGTTGATTCCATTAATGTGTAATAGAAAGTTATATAAAATAAATAGAAAAAGAACTTATAAAAGAGAAAAACTTTTTTGAAAAGTACGAAAATTTTGATGACATACACAATATTTTCGTTGAAGTTCACCCAAAAAAAATGCTATTAGAGGAAAAAAATTTCCAAGATTTACCCGTATTTTAATGAAATACATTATGTGACCTTATTTAGGTTCAATGAAACAACGACAAGCACAACGTTTTTTTAAAAAATTACGTCGAATTCATTCTTTACAAAATAGTTTATTATGTAATTTTGAAAATCGTCTTGATTTTTTAGCTTGCCAATTAGGATTTGCTCCTTCAGTATATTGAAGTCGAATTTTTATTTTAATGGGATGAATTTGAGTTAGCAATAGCAAAGAATTGGAAGTATGTAAAAATACAGCACTTCCTTTTTTATCGACAAAAACCCAAGGTGTTAAATTCTACCACTATACTAATAATTCAATAAATTGTAATAAAAAATTTATCAATATGTTTGTTGAAATTAAAACTTCTTTATGGTGTAAAATACTTCAAAAAGAAGTTAGTCAACAATTAGTATTACCCGAATTTTATATGACTAAAAGTAAATATCAACAAATACGTACTTCCCCTTTACATATAGTTAAACATCATGAGATGATACATATTTCTCCATTTTTAAAAAAAAGATTAGCGTTTTGATTTATGAACAAATTTCGAAAAAAACATATTCGTTGATATATTGAATGAAATGCAGATAAGACAGTAGCCTTAATACATGAATATAATAATTTACATCACGGAGAAAAAAATACAGAACGTTTAGATAAAAAATATTTTACGGTCACATATTTAATGGCACAACGTTAAAAATTTTTTTTCAGTATATATATCATATAAACCATAATTCAATTAAATATGTCTTATTACATAACTTTATTATATCAAATAGGTGAAATTTTAATCAAAATTATTTTTTTATTAATATCCATTGCATATTTTACTATAGCTGAACGAAAAGCTATGGCTGCGATTCAACGCCGAAAAGGACCTAATGTAGTAGGTCCATTTGGATTATTACAACCATTAGCAGATGGATTAAAATTAGTAGTTAAACAGTTGTTAATGCCTACAAAAGCAAATAAACTCATTTTTTTATTTGCTCCCGTAGCTATTTTAACATTAAGTTTAATAAGTTGAAGTGTAATACCATTTAGTTTAGTAAATAATGAAGAAAGTGTAAAATTAATTCCTGTATTATTACAGGAATATATTGAATTTAATGAAAAATTTTTTTTAGATCTAGAATATTTTAATATATTGGGTGTGTCCAAATTTTATTATAGTTTATTTTTTTTATTAGCATTATCTTCTCTTAATGTTTATAGTATTATAATTGCAGGGTGATCTAGTAATTCAAAATATGCATTTTTAGGTTGTTTACGGTCTGCTGCACAAATGATCTCTTACGAAGTTTCTATTGGATTAGTTTTATTACCAGTCGTATTACTTTCGAAAAGTTTAAATTTAACAGAAATTGTTCTTAGTCAAGAAAAAACAGGATGATATTTTTATCCGTTATTACCGTGTGCACTTATTTTTTTTATTTCAATGTTAGCAGAAACAAATCGAACTCCTTTTGATTTGCCTGAAGCTGAAGCTGAATTAGTAGCAGGTTATAATGTAGAATATGGATCATTAATATTTGCTATGTTTTTTTTAGGCGAATATAGTAATATGTTATTAATGTCGACATTAATTTCATTACTGTTTTTTGGAGGATGAACTTCTTCTTTTTTCTTTTTTCCACTAGAATTAGTTTTAGCTTTTAAATTAACAATTTTTTGTTTTGCATATATCGTCGTAAGAGCAACACTTCCACGTTATAAATATAATCAATTGATGGATATTGGATGAAAAATATTTTTACCAATAATGTTAGCATTTTTTTTTTTAATTGTTTCTATTAATTTTTTAAATGAAAGTTTTATAATTTTATCATATAAATAAATATGATTAATTTAGAAAATTTAATGTGTTTATTTGGTCTATTATTTTTAATAGGTTGTATAGGAATATGTTTAAAACGAGAAAATTGTTTACTTGCATTAATATCTATTGAACTGATGTATTTGGGTATAATTTTTTCTTTTATTGTATTTGCAAGATTACACAATTTAGTTTGTCCTTATGTTTGAGCGTTAGTAATTTTAATTATAGCTGCTTGTGAATCAGCTATTGGTTTAGGAATTTTAGTAACATTATATAAAAGAAGTAAAAGCGTTAGCTTTTCTTATTATAGAACATTACACGGATAATATGCCATATATTTATAATTTAATTAATTTTAAAATTAAAACGATTGGTAGTTCTAAATATATTTTGCAAAAATGCAAAAATGCACATTGATCAGAAGGATTATTACTTTATAGTAATAATTGAAAATCACATGAAATTAGAAATACATTGTATTTAATTAAAATGAGTAGTAATATAATTATTCCTGAATATAAAGCTATTAATAATCCATCTATTCAAAAGGAAAAATGAGGTTATGTACCTTATTGTTATTTTTTGATAAAATCAAAAAATAAATTAAAATATATAGTATCAAATGTTTTTTGAACATGATGACATTTTGGAATGAAACAACATCTTACTTCTCAACAGATAATAAATTATAAAAGTAATTTAAGTAAATTAAATTTTATTCAAATATTTTGTTGGATTGGAGATTGCACACCAAATCTTAAAATTCATGAAAAACCAGAAACATTGTTTAAATTAAAAATTTTTTTTCCTAATACATGGATAAAATTACAAAAAAAATTTTTTATTAAAATTTTTAAAATTTTGAAATTAAAAAAAAAAATACATACAATTAAAAATTCAAATGTTAACTCTAATTAACACATCTTATGTAATTATTTATAATAGTCAAAATTGGCAAAATATTGCAGATTCTTCTAAAGAATCTACACTTACTATTTTAAAAAATTTTTATTGTATTTCCTATTGAAATACAATGTGATTTATTTTAGTATCAGGATGTATTACATTTATAATGCTAAGTTTGGCTACAACGTTATCTTTAACTTTTTTAAAAAACCAAGCACAATTATCTGAATATGAATGTGGATTTGAACCTTTTGATAATGCTACAAGAACTCCTTTTGAAGTACATTTTTATGTTGTTGGAATATTATTTTTAATATTTGACGTTGAAATTGCATTATTATATCCATGAATTTTTTCTCTACAAGAAACATGTGTAAGTAAATTCTTTTTTGGATATATTTTTATAATTATATTAGGAATCGGATTTGGTTATGAATTAAAAATGAATATATTAAAATGAAAACAAGAACCTATTTTAATAGGTGATAAAGAATTTTTCTTTTTAAGAAAAAAACATTGAAATCAAAAATCTATATTTTTATTTTGTGGAACAGAACAAAACTTTCGTAAAGGAAAACCCAAAGAATGGTATTTTAACCAATCCATTGGCGGAGGAAGAGGGGGTCATGTTCATTGAATCGGAACTCCGGATTATAATAATATACATCCACTAAAACAAAAATGAAAATCTTATCGATTGGATATACTTTGTAAATTAGAAGAATATGATAAAAATTGTTGATTAGAAGGAAAAAAAATTGATTGAGAGAAACGTCCTTCTCCACAATCCTGTTGATGTCTTAAATGTCAAATGAGGGAGTTAAAATAAAAATGAAAAAATTCAAATTCAATCAAATATATGAATGGATAATTTATAATTATAATTATAATATTGTTAATTATTTACCTTGCATTAAAAAAAAAATATGAATTTATTGTAATCAGCATTTTGGAATAAATATTTTACCCAACCAAATATTACCGTTATTAATCATATTAAAAAATCATTCAATAAATCGATATACTCAATTGAGTGATATTATAGTAACAGATTATCCTAAAAATAAACTTAGATTTACTATAAAATATGTATTAATTAGTTTTAACTTTTCACAAAGGCTAGTAATTAGTCTACAAATAGATGAATTAATGAATGTAGAAAGTGTAACCCCACTATTTTTGAGTGCAATTTCTTCGGAAAGAGAAATATGAGATTTATTTGGTATTTTTTTTAAAAATCATAAAAATTTAAGACGTATTTTAACTGATTATGGATTTAAAGGACATCCTTTGAGAAAAAGTTTTCCTTTAAGTGGGTTTGAAGAAACAAATTATGATTATAGTAAAAATAAGTTGAAATATCCTCAAATTGGTTTAAGTCAAGAATTAAGAGGATCAAAATTTTTCATATAAAAAATATGTTTAACAACATACAATATGACAACACAAGATATAATAAATTAAAAAATTATTATGTTAATAAAGATGTTATGAATTCAACCAAATATGAATATTTTAAAAAAAAATCTAATATATTGATTAAATCGTTGAATATTTTCAACGAACCATAAAGATATTGGTTTATTGTATTTGATTTTTGGTGCCTTTTCCGCAATTTTAGGAACCGGATTATCGGTATTGATACGTTTAGAATTAGCACATCCTGGAAATCCTTTTTTACAAGGAAATCATCAATTATATAATGTAATAATAACAGGTCATGCAGTAATTATGATATTTTTTTTTGTGATGCCTGTATTAATTGGAGGATTTGGAAATTGGTTAGTACCTATTCAAATAGGTGCTCCAGATATGGCCTTCCCAAGAGTAAATAATTTAAGTTTTTGACTTTTACCGAATTCATTGTTTTTATTATTAAATTCAGCTTTAGAAGAGAATGGAGCTGGAACTGGATGAACTTTATATCCACCATTAAGTGGTTCAGAGAGTCATTCAGGAGGATCAGTTGATTTAGTTATATTTAGTTTACATTTATCAGGGATTGGATCAATTTTAGGAGCTATAAATTTTATTGTAACAATAATAAATATGAGAGCAAAAGGGCTTCATTTTCATAATATGCCTTTATTTGTTTGATCAATATTTATTACGGCCATTTTATTACTTTTAAGTTTACCAGTATTAGCAGGATCAATTACAATGCTTTTATTTGATAGAAATTTTGGTACTCATTTTTTTAATGCAAGCGGAGGAGGAGATCCAATATTATATCAACATTTATTTTGATTTTTTGGACATCCTGAAGTATATATTCTTATTTTACCAGCTTTTGGAATAATTAGTCATATTGTTGAAGCAATGGCTAATAAACCTATTTTTGGATATATTGGAATGGTTTATGCAATGATTTCAATAGGATTTCTTGGCTTCATTGTATGAGGACATCATATGTATACAGTTGGTTTAGATATTGATACAAGAGCTTATTTTACAGCAGCTACTATGGTTATCGCAGTTCCAACTGGAATAAAAGTTTTTAGTTGATTAGCAACATTATGAGGAGGTTGTTTACAAATAAATACGTCTTTATTATTTACTCTTGGATTTATTTTTTTATTTACTTTAGGAGGATTAACTGGTGTAATGTTAGCAAATGCAGGTGTTGATATTGCATTTCATGATACTTATTATGTTGTAGCTCATTTTCATTATGTTTTATCAATGGGGGCAGTTTTTGGAATATTTGCAGGATTTTATTTTTGAATAGAAAAAATAAGTGGTCTTAAATATAATGAACTTTTAGGAAAAATACATTTTTGATCCTTTTTAATAGGAGTAAATATTACATTTTTTCCTATGCATTTCTTAGGATTAAGTGGAATGCCACGACGAATATCAGATTATCCAGATGTTTATTATGGTTGAAACCAAATAGCTTCTATAGGTTCACTTATTTCTGTAATAGCTTCTTTATTATTTTTTTATATTGTAGCTGATTGTTTATGTACACCATTTTTATCAAAAAAATGTTCAGTACATAAGTTATATGTAAATTAAATTCGTAATAATATATATTGATATAATAATAAATTAATTTAAATGAATAAAGAATATTTATATAATATAAGGGGCTTTAGCTCAATAGTAGAGCAGACCGCTCATAACGGTAAGGTTCTAGGTGCAAATCCTGGAAGTCCCAAATACTGATATAAAAATAATTTTATTTTAATTAGAAAAAATTAAAAAATTAAACCAAATTTTTGTATTATAAAAGAGTTGTGAAATATATAATCTATAATTAACTAATAAGAAATTTATTAGTTAATTATAATATTATCTTAATAAATAAAAAATTATTTTTTTACTTGAAAAATTCGTATTTTAATGGATTTTTTTGTTTTTATAGAGTGAAAAAATTCATTTTTTTAAAAATTATGTATTTAGTTTGCTAATTAAAACTAATTAATTAAAGAGGAAAGATATCAAAGTGATATGTCAGCTTGGAAAGCTGTGCATTATGGGTGCAATTCCCATTCTTTCTGAACAAAGAAGGAAAGATGTCCAAGGGACTCCACAAGCTTGAAACTTGTTGGATGAGGGTGCAATTCCCTCTCTTTCTGTTTAAAAAAATTAATAAATATATTTATTAATTTAGTATGTGTGTAACAACTATAGTTAATATTGAAGGAAATGCTAGAGTTAGGGCGGAGAACTGCTAATTCTCACGCAGAGGGCGCAACTCCCTCCATTTCCGCATAAATTAATTATTACACTATATATAATATTTATATTTTTTTTAAATGAAAGCGCGAATAACTTAATAGTAAAGTACTCGGCTGTTAACCGAGGAATGTTGGTGCGATTCCAGCTTCGCGCGAAAAAAGTTTCCTTCGTCTAGTAGCTAGGACATTGGCCTTTCAAGCCAAGAACGCGGGTGCAATTCCCACAGGAAATAATAGTATAAAATATAAAGTTCTTAATTAAAGTAAAGGGCCCTTAGTTTAATAGAAGAATGCACGCCTTTTAAGCGTCGAGATACTGGTGCAAATCCGGTAGGGTCCAAATTTTAATTAAAAAAAAATAGTTTAATTACATTAAATTATTTTTTGTCCAATTAGTTTAATGGTAGAATATCTGACTTAGGATCAGAAGAAATGGGTTCAATTCCCGTATTGGATAAAAGGTAGCTTAGCCAAGTGGAAAGGCGTCGGTCTTTGAAACCGTGATCGTAGGTTCGAATCCTACAGTTACTAAAAGTTTAATTATTATATAATAAGCTCAGTTAGCTTAATAGTAGAGTAATCGCCTGAAAAGCGATGGGAGATAGTGCGATTCTATCACTGGGCAATAATAAAAAGTCCAATTAGTTTAAAAGTAGAACGTCCGACTTAAAATCGGAAAACGTGGGCGCGATACCCGCATTGGATAAGTTAGGGGGAGTAGCTTAACAATTAGGGAGCGTTCGGTTTGGGACCGGAAGGTTATAGGTGAAAATCCTATCTTCCCCAAGTCCAATTAGTTTAGTAGCAGAATATCCGACTCAAAATCGGAAGAAGTGAGTGCAATTCTCACATTGGACAATAAATTCAAAAAAATTTATATATAAGGCAAGATAGAACAATGTTAGTTCGTTGGATTCATAACCCGGAGATATCAGTTAAATTCTGATTCTTGCCAATAAAAAAAATTAGAACGGTATTTTAATAGTAAAATATCTACCTCCAAAGTAGAAGATCGAGGTGCAAATCCTTGCCGTTCTGTAAAATAGATGGGGGGGTAGTTTAATAGTAGAATGTGTGCCTTCAAAGCATAAGATCGAGGTGCAAATCCTTGCCACCCTGAAAGGGAGAGTAGCTTAATGGTTAGAGCAGTCGGTTGATAACCGGAAGGTTATAGGTTCAAATCCTGTCTTTCCCAAATAAAGAATTTATTATGAATATAATAATATTTTTACTTTGTTTAAATTAAACACGTTTTTCATTTTTTTTTTTAATTAATTAAATAGTTAATTAAATTTATTTATATTTTTGTAAGGCAGGATAGAACAACCGCGCAGTTCATGGGGCTCATGACCCTGGGATGTTGGTTCGAATCCAGCTCCTGCTAAAAGCATTTATAAAAAAATGCTTGTACTTAAAAATTAAAAAAAAATGTTAAAATTTTGAAAAAAATTTAAATTTAAAATTGCTTGGATGAAAACATCCACTAAAAACATGACAACAAAAAGTTACAAATTGCTAATTGGTTGCGCTATAATTTTATTATTATATATAATATATACCTATTTTAATTTAGAAATACAAACTAATTTATCATCTTTGGAATCCTATGAAAATAATAGTATAATTAAAACTACAGAACAAATAGTTACTTCTACATCTACCAATAACCCTATGGTTAATCCCGAAAAAAAAATAGAATCTAATAATTATTTAAATAAATTACAATCTTTTTGAAAATATTTACTTAAAAATGGTAATAAATTTCCTTTAAAACAAAAACCTCGTTTAATATATGATATAAAAAATATACAAAATAATCCAATATCTGAACAATCTTCTAATATAATAGATAAACCTAATTCAAATTTACCTTTGAGAGTCATAAATAAAAATAACCAAGAAAATGTAGAAGATATTGAAAGAAGAGTAACAGAAATTAAAGATCAAATATCTGATTTTTTAAATGCTATTAGTGAAGATATCGGAAATGACATTGTTGCTGAAAATAATAATACACAAAACCCTATTTCTTCAGAAAATTCTGAAATTGTACAACAAAATTTAATAGTTAATAATGAAGATTCTGCTCAACCCTCTGAAAATACAGAATCGGGTCCTTCTTTTTCTTTAGGTGATCATGAACTATGATACGAAATTGTAACAAATTACCCTAATTTAAATGAAGATGAACAAATAGAATTATTATATAATGCTGTCTGTGAAGCAAACGACAGAGAAAAAGGAATTGGTTCTTCTAGAGAATTTCCTACAATAAAACCATCTGCATTTAGTATTAAAAATCATAAATATTCATCAAAATCTGCAGAAATTTAATTTTTTGTTAAATCATAAAAATGATTAATTATTCTCTTAATTATATAACAATATTTTTATTTTAATTCTTTTTCTAATAAAAACTATTAAATAATAGTTTTTTATTAGAAAAAAAAAGTTTTACAAAAAAAAAATTTTTTTTGGAAATCGTGACATTTTAAAAAATGGACGCTAAAGAGCGAAATAGTAGAATAAATAAAAAAATGAAATAACTATTGTTTTCAAAAAGAAATTTCGTTGAATTAAATTGGGAAATTGAAACATCTTAGTACCCATAAATAAAAATCAAAAGAGATCTCGAAAGTATTGGCGAGAGAAATTGAGAATTTGGCATAACTTTGAAGGAGATTTGATATTTCCTTAAAAGGGGAAATCCGATAATATCAAAAAACTTTAAAGTTTTTTAGTATTTCGATAGAGAATTTGAAAGAAGAATAGGGTACCACCCTTAAAGCCTAAAACTAAAATGTTCGCTAGTGTATAGTACCGTGAGGGAAAGATGAAAAATAACTCAAACGAGGGAGTGAAAATTGAAAAAAAAAATTAAAAGAACATTTAAACGTCTTAATAATAAGACAATAACATTACCTTTTGCATAATGGGTCAACAAGTTAATTATATAAGCAAGCTTAAAAATATAATAGAAGGCACAAAGAAATTGTATAAGTTTATATAATTATACCCGAAACCAAGTGATTTAAACGTGAGCAGGTTGATGCTAATGGCAAGGATCGAACCCGTGTCTGTTGCAATAGGCTGGGATGACTTGCGTTTAGGGGTGAAAGGCTAATCAAACTTGGATATAGCTGGTTTTTCGCGAAATATATTGAAGTATTACGTTATTGTAATAAATTCGGAGGTAGAGCACTCTGCAATCAAAGTGGATGTAAAATCTCTCAACGGTAAATTAGGAAACTCCGAATACCGAATTTTAAAATAACAGGCAGACTAAAGGTGCTAAGGTCTTTAGTCGAGAGGGAAACAGCCCAGATCATATGCTAAGGTCTCTAAAAGATTAATAAGTGTGTAAAATTTGTTCTAGAAACGAAGACAATTTATTGGTGAGCGCGTTGCTATCCATTAAAGAAATATGTTTGCGATCATAAATTTAGTTATTTGGAGCATCGATAATATTGTGAGACTAAATTAATCTACCGAAGCAGTGAATACAGAAATGTATGGTAGCGAAACGTTTAATATATATAATTATTAATCGTTAGATTAATGTAAGAAATATATTAATATTTAAATTGAAAATGTTGACATGAGTAACGAAAAACACTGATAAATCAGTGTCGCCGAAAGCCTAAGATTTTCGACGTAAAAGTATATTGCGTCGCGTGAAGCGGTTCCTAAAGAAAATGCGAAAGCAATATCTGATGGAAAAGGGTAAAGTAATGCCCAATTAAGTAATGCAAACATGAAATCACAAATGGGATTTAGAAAAAAAAATTTTGGTCTCATAATCGAGACCAAGTCTAAAGTAATATACATTTTTGATTTTAGCAGGAAAAGCATTACTGTTTAAACCGTATTATAAACCAACACAGGTAGGCAGGTAGAAAATACTAAGGCGTTGAGATAACAAAACTTAAGGAACTCGGCAAAAAGGTAACTGTATTTAGGTGCAGTTACTGGCCCATTTTGAAAAAAATGCGCATCAAGAAAAGATACGGGACGACTGTTTATCAAAAACACAGAACTCTGCAAAATTGTAAAATGAAGTATAGGGTTTGAGACTTGCCCGGTGCCTCTAAATAAAGAAGATTGTCGTTTTTATTAATTTACTTAAAAGGCTTTCGACTTAAACGGGGGTAAACGGCGGCTGTATCCTGACGGTCCTAAGGTAGCGAAATTCCTTGGCTATTAACTGTAGTCCTGCATGAATAGTTTAACGATCCCGGAACTGTCTCTAGTTTTGACTCAGTGAAATTGAAATTGCCGTGAAAATGCGGTGTATCTATTATTAGACGAAAAGACCCCGTGCACCTTCACTGTACTTTTACATTGTCTTTTTAAGAATTGTGGTCAGACAGCCTATGATGTGGAATTTAGTACTTAAAAGTACAAATCCAATTCCACTAGAACTGATTGGAATCCTACAATTTTTTTAAAGTCTTTAACTAAAGTTAATTTAAATTAACTTTAGGACATTGTGAAATTGTCAGTTTGACTGGGGCGGTCGCCTTCAAAAAATTATCGAGGGTGTACATAAGGTAAATTCATATTAGGTTACTTGGTAACAAGAATCTAATCTTGAGCGTAATGGTATAAAATTTGCTTAACTGTAAGACTTACAAGTCGAACAGAGAAGAAATTCGGTCATAGTGATCCGATAATTCTGTGTGGAATGATTATCGCACAACGGATAAAAGGTACGCCGGGGATAACAGGCTGATCCTGCTTATTTACTCAAATATTCGGCGGGGTTTGGCACCTCGATGTCGGCTCTTCGCATCCTGGTGGTGAACAAGCTACCAAAGGTTAGGCTGTTCGCCTATTAAAGCGTAACGTGAGCTGGGTTCAGAACGTCGCAAGACAGTTCGGATTCTATCTGTAATAGACAGTATAAAACAAAAGGACTTTCTTCGAGTACGAGAGGAATGAAGAAAACTTACCTATGGTTTACCAATTGTTTTGTTTTTAAAGCATTGTTGGTTAGCTACGTAAGGAATGGATAAGTACTGAAAGCATAAATACTCAAATCGAAACCATCCTTTTAGTTTTTTTGACAAAAATTAAAGACTATAATTTTGATAGTGGAATAGCTAGCAAATTTTTATAAAAGCCGGTAAATCTTACTAATATTGTAAATGTTAAATCAATTAAAAAAAAATTATATATATTAATATAATATTATTAAATAAGTCACAGATATATGCGAAAATATTTTTTAATATACGAAATAATCATGTAGTGATTTAAATTTGTAACAAAAAATAAAATAAGGTAATATATGAATAAAATAATTATTACTAGATTCTAACAAAAGCATTAAAAAATAAATAGAGAGAAATAGCTTAAAGAAAAAGTGAAGCGTCTTTTGTATACTACTATTATAAAGTGTATCAAATTATTAGATAGAATTTATATTCTATTTTATGAAAGGAATGAGTTTGATCCTGGCTCAGAGTGAACGCGTATAGTTCAGCTTTCAGGCAAGCAAGTTAACTACAGTTGTAAAAAACTGGAGTGGCGAACAGGCGAAGAGAAGGTTTGAACCACAATTCCGGCCCGGGAGAATCCTGGACAAATGAAACAATAATATTAATAATATTATTGATTTCTTAAAAGATTAAATCGCCGTTAATCGGGCAAACTAGAGATTATGTAGTAGGTGAGGTAATAGCTTACCTAGCAAACGATCTATTGCTGATTTGGGAGAATGGACAGCCGCATCGGAAATGAAAAATTTCGAACCCGGTATGGGAATATTCTCACGGGGCTGCAGTCAGGAATCGGGGACAAGGAGCACACGCTTTATCCTGCTGAACAGATGTGTGACGAGAAGGAGCGCTACCCGTAAAGCACTTTGAACAGTCCAGATAATGACATAGACTGTTTAATTGAGTACCGGCTAATTCTGTGCCAGCAGCTGCGGTAATACAGAAGGTGCAAGCGTTATTCAGGTTTACTGGGCGTAAAGGGCCCGTAGGCGGTCGTTTAAACTGGAGACCAAATTCTGGAAACTAATTATTCAGAAGATTCTCTAAAGATTTTTCGACTTGAGTTAAAGGGAGATGGGCCGTATACGCAGTGTAATAGTTAAATGTTTCGATATTGCGTGGACGACCAATGGCGAAAGCAGCCTTTCATCTTTAACTGACGCTAAGGGGCGAAGGTAGGTCTTGAACCGATCCGGATTAGATACCCGGGTAGTGCCTACTGTCAACGATACATTATTGCAAGCTAACGCTTAAAATATGTCGCCTGGGGACTACAGCCGCAAGGCTGAAACTTTAAGGAATTGGCGGGATGTCTCACAAGCGGTGGAGCATGTTTGTCAATCCGAGACTCCTCGTTAAATCTTACCAATCTGTGATATCCAGGGGTGAGGCCTTTAAAGGTTTTGAATACATCAGGGAATTTGTTTATCAAATTTCGGATGTATTCTGTTTTGATCCTGGACAAGTGTTGCATGGCTGCTGTAGGCTCATGTCTTGAGACATATGGTTAATTCCTGACAGAATGAGTTAAACCCAGACCGTTAACATGGTTTTAGACCAGTAAAGTAAACCTTTATATTGGTCTATTACCTTAACGAAATTGCCTAATAAGTAAAGGTAAACAGTAAAATTCTACAACCTCTTGCTCAAGAAGCTCCATATATATTATGGAGAGGAAGTGGAAATTTTGTTAGAAAATAACAAAATTTGTAGGCATCTTTCACATTGGAATCCAATGTGAAAGAACCTAAAGGTTCAGAGGTGGCTGAACCAGGGGCCTTTGTTGCTGTAAGTCTGGTCGAAGGCTAGTCGTCATGGCCTTGGAAGGTTGGGCTTTATCGATGTGCTACAATGAGGGTTTCAATAAGAAGCAAAGAGAAACTGAGCTAATCTATAAACACCTGAGCATTAAATAAATAGTAATCAAATGTACTAATTACGTTCTGCAACTTGAACGTATTACTAGTCCTTTGAAGGAATCGCTAGTAATCGCCTATCATAATGGGGCGGTGAATCGGTTATAGATGTCTGTACAAACCGCCCGTCACGGTCCGGAATTTTATTTACGTAAACTAGGTAAGGAACTTCGACGCTTCAAGCGGTTGGAACCTGCTTAGGTTTGGAGGTAATGACTGGAACGAAGTCGTAACAAGGTATCCGTACGGGAACGTGCGGATGGAGACATGATTTTGTAGATTTTTTTTCAAAAAAAGAATTTAATTAATAAAAATTATGTTTTTTATTATAGTTCTATTACATTTAATTTAAATTTCAGTTAATTAATTAAAAATTTATTAATAAAATAAATTCTTTTTTTAAAAAAGTATTACGAATTATTTTGTAATAAAGTATTATATATATATTTTATATAAAAAACTTAATAAAAAATTATGAAATAATAACTGAAATTTATTATGTTTTATTAGCTATGGAAATTTTAGCCGCAGCTAAATTAATAGGAGCAGGTTTAGCAACAATCTCAGTTGCTGGATCTGGAGTTGGTATTGGAATTGTATTTGGTTCATTAATTATTGGTGTTGCACGTAATCCTAAATTAACAAAACAATTATTCTCTTATGCTATTTTAGGATTTGCATTAACTGAAGCTATTGCTTTATTCGGATTAATGTTATCTTTTTTAATTCTTTTCTCATAAAAAAATTTAAACATTTTATTTTAGTAAACAAGCTAACTAAACATCTTAGCAGAAGTTTGGAATTCTGAGACTAAAAAAAGGTTTTTTTGTAAAAACCCCTTAGAAGTTACATAACGAATTATTAAATCCAAGCTATGTGTTAGTTAGTCCATATAATAAATACTTTATTAGAAGTATAATAAAATTATGCTTTGCTTTCATTTTAATTTTTTTTTAAATTTGTCAAATAATTTTATAGTTCTTAAAAAGAACTAAAGTTCTAGTATTATTTTAATGCCACAATTAGATATATGTTATAATATGGATATTCAAAATTTTTTTGTATATATTTTTATATTA
>Ga0207705_10001961_pt1 | contig 16049 bp, 15 predicted proteins | sample KBSC13metaG_FD_184314 | JGI IMG/M metagenome (GOLD analysis project Ga0207705, IMG submission 184314) | Corn rhizosphere microbial communities from Kellogg Biological Station, Michigan, USA - KBS C1-3 metaG (SPAdes) (version 2) | ecosystem: Host-associated > Plants > Roots > Rhizosphere > Soil ...
GCGATCATGGAAGCGGCGATAGGGGTCGAGTATCGTCATCGCGCCGACCGGCGGCTCGGATCGGTCCCAGCTCTTCCACCCGCCCGCGCGGGCGTAATTCGGCACGAACCCTGCCGGCGTCGCCTCGCGTAGCACCTCGATCGCGTTGGCATAGGCCAGGTCCTTGTTGCCGATCGACGCCATCGTCGCCGCGAAAAACGTGTCCCAATCGAACACGACGTAGCCGCCCCAATTCTGGCTCCAGATCCGGCTTACGGGCGACAGTACACGGTCGTTGCCGGGGTCGTAGATCGTGTCCCATCCCAGCACCGTCTCGATCGCGTCGCGCACTTCGCTGGCGCCGCCCGCCTGGCTTTGCGCGCCCAGCTGCTCGCGCTTCTGCGCTATGATGGCGGTCACCTCCGCCAGGCTGCGCGCATGCCCCGTGCTCACCGCAGCCGGCCCGTCCAGCGTCAGCGCGAGATAAGGGCCCGCCACCGGCAGTTGCGGATCCGTCACCGCCGATCCGGCCGCGAAGATGCGAATGTCGCGGCCGGGCAGGTGTGCGACCAGTTGGTCGCCCTCGCGGGCCACGCTGCCCGCGCGGTTCCAAAGCATGGCGGCGGAAAACACCGCCAGCGCCGGCTGGCTCGTCTTCTCGTCGGGGCGCAGGAACGTATCGCGCGCCCCGGGCGCCGATTGTGCCGCCGCAGAGGCGGACAGTGGCGTGGCCAGCATCACCAGGTCGCCATCCACCTGTGCGGTCTCCAGCCGCAGATCGATTCCGCGCCAACTAAGCCTCAATGCGCTGTACGACCCGTCATAGGCATGCGGGCCCGGCAAGATTTTTTCGTCCTCCGCGCCCTTGCGCCCGATCAGCGCGCTCGCCAGGAAAGCATCCGTATTTTCCGAGCTGCGCCGCCGCACGCCCAGCGATATCGCCAACCCTTCCGGCAGCAGCACCTGCTCGGTGACGCTGTTCGTGTCCCAGCTGTTCCAGCCCCGCTGGAGCCGCGACTGCACCGCGGCATAGTCCGGCGTACGCGGCGTCGCGGCGCCTGCTGCCATGCCGATCGACGCCAGAGCCAACGGCCACCGCAACTTGCCCATGGTGCGAATCCCTCCTTGTCGTGCCGTCGGTCTGCGCCGGTGCGGTGGCACCGGTACAGGGAATGGAACCGAGCGTCAGCCGCTTGTTGAACGCATTAGCCCCTCGCGGCAGCGACATCGTCACAGGCGCCGTCATCACCGCGCGGAGTCGCCGATCGGCATGTAAAAATTTTCCCATGCCGTGACGCGGGATCTCTTGAAACCGCAACAGCCCAGCCTAATTCGCCGTCGCCGGGTGCCAAATTGCGGGCCCGGTGGGACATCGAGGGCGCCGGCTCTCTACCGGCGCTTCTCATGCCCAGATCGCTTCATCAGGAGGATTTGGAGATGAGAACCAATTTCGACTTCACGCCCTATCGGCGTTCCACGGTCGGCTTCGACCGCCTTTTCGATCTGCTCGAAACCGGCCTGCGCAGCGACGCGCCGGACAGCTATCCGCCCTTCGACATCGTCAAGGATGGCGAGGACAGCTATCGCATCACGCTCGCCGTCGCCGGCTTCCGCCCCGACGAGATCGAGGTCGTGGCGCAGCAGAACCAGCTCACCGTCACCGGCCAGCGCGCCGAGGATCACCAGCAGGGCGAATATCTGCACCGCGGCATCGCCGCGCGCCCGTTCGAGCGCCGCTTTCAGCTCGCCGATTTCATCGAGGCTGGTGCTGCCCGCTTCGAAAACGGCCTGCTCTCGATCGAGCTGAAGCGCGTCGTCCCCGAGGCGATGAAGCCCCGCAAGATCGAGATCGCCGACGGCAAAGCGGCCAACGACCGGATCGAAGGGCCCAAGGCCAAGGCCCGTCAGGCCGCCTGATCGCTTCGTTCCGCTCGCCGGTCGCCCTTTCGGGGGCGGCCGGTGAGCTAGGGCCCCCCGGGACATAAAAATCGGGAAAATTCGGGGACACTATATTAATTTTGGGCTTTCACCGGCGGAAGCTCCGGCGCATCGATCCCCTCAAAGGGATCGCGCCACGCCTCGATCGCACAAAGCGCCTCATACCACCGGCAAATTGCGGGATATTGCCCGACCGGCAGGTCCGCCACGTCGTTGAACGGCAGGAACGTCGCCATGCGGAAGTCGCAATAAGATACCGTCTCGCCCGTCAGCCATTTTCGCGTGCCAAGCTCTGCCTCCAGCAGTGCCGCCGCCTTGTGGAAATCCTGCAAGCCCTGCGCGATCACCGACGCGTCGGCTGGGCCGAGCGCGTACCGCTGCTTCGTGCCCCGTTCGAAATGCACGACATCGCAGGCGCGCATGAAATGGTCTTTGCCCCAGCTGATCCAGCGGATCATGTCCGGCTCGCCATCGCCCGTCCGCCAGAAATCCGAACCGGCCACGCGCGATAGCCGGCACGCGATGGCGTCGGTCTCCCACAGGCTCCTTCCGTCCTCGATCAATATCGGGATCGAAAGATTGGGATTGAGCGGCCGATATCGCTCGGCCTGCCCTGGCGCGAACGGAGAGGCATGCTCGAATTCGATATCGAGCCTCAGGTAACGCGCGACCGCCACGGCCAGGCGGGGGTTGGGGTTGCGGCTGAAGAGCAGTTTCATCGACGCCCGCATACCGCCTCGCCCGATCGCCCGCACCCGTCAAATAAGTGGGCACAGGATAAGTCCTCTCCCCACAACCGCCCCCGCGCCATTGCGCACGCGCAACCAGATACACTTGTGTTAGTTTGTTTCGGCCTGCACACGGCCTACATCTTGTAGGCCCGGTTGCCGGCAATCCGCGTCTACGCCCTGTCGTGTGCCGCGTAACGGAAGGGCGAATATGACTATGGAGCGAGAGGATCTGCTTACCCGCAGGACGGGTCAGATTTCCTTTCAGCAGCTCGCCGACGCCATGCCGCAAATGGTGTGGTCCACACTGCCCGATGGCGCCCACGATTATTACAACGCGCAATGGTACGCCTTCACCGGCGCGCCGGTCGGCTCCACCGATGGCGAGGGCTGGAACGGCATGTTCCATCCCGACGATCAGGACCGCGCCTGGAAGCGCTGGCGGCACAGCCTGCAGACGGGCGACCTCTACGAAATCGAATATCGCCTGCGGCGGCATGACGGCGTCTATCGCTGGACGCTCGGCCGCGCGCTGCCCGTGCGTGATGAAAGCGGGGCGATCGTCCGCTGGGTCGGCACCTGCACCGACATCGACGATCAAAAGCGGATCGCCGAACAGAATGAGATTTTGAGCCGGGAGCTCAGCCACCGCATCAAGAACATCTTCGCTGTGCTCAACGGGCTGATCGGCCTGTCGGCGCGGCAATTCCCCGGCGTCACCGATTTCGCGCGCCAGCTCCAGTCGCGCATCGCCGCACTCGGCCGCGCGCATAATTTCGTCCGCCCGCATGGCGAGGAAAGCGCGCCCACGGTGGGCCCATCGACGCTCCAGGCGCTGCTGGTCGAACTGCTCGGCCCCTATCCCGCGCTGGACGAAGGCCGCCTCACGATCGCGGGCGATGACGTGCCGATCGATGATCGCGGCGCGACCCCGGTCGGCCTCGTCATCCACGAACTCGCCACCAACGCCGCCAAATATGGCGCGCTATCGAAAGCCGACGGCCGCGTCCGGCTGGTCTCTTCGGTTCAGGACGGCAAGGTTCGGCTTAGCTGGGAAGAGCAGGGCGGGCCGCAACTGGCGGGCGCACCCGAAAAGCTGGGTTTCGGCAGCCGCCTCACCGAATTGAGCATCGTCAAGCAACTGGGCGGCACGATCGAGCGCGCGTGGCAACGCGACGGCCTGCGCGTGGAGATCGAGGTACCGGTCGCGGCGCTCAGCCGCGCCTGATCAGTTGAAGCAGCGGAGCGACGGCGGTGCGTCGGCGGCCTCGCCGCTCGATCGCGCCAGCCCATAGGCGACCGCGGCGGTCAGGCTCGCCTCATCCGTCGGCTTGGTCAGCACGCCGATCGTCCCGGCGATACCGTCGCCCAGCATGCGCGGATTGGCGGTGACGAACAGGACGTTGGCCTTCTGCTCTTGCGCCAGCCTTTTGCCGATCTCCGGCCCGGTCAGCCCGTCGCGCAGATTGAGATCGACCAGCGCGAGATCGATGCTGCTTTCGGCGAACGCGAGCGCGCCATCCAGGTCCACGGCGATGCCAAGGACATTGTATCCACGATCTTCCAGTATGCACTGCATTTCCAGCGCAACCAGGATCTCGTCTTCGACTATGAGGATCGATGCTGTCACGAGCGTCCTAATCTCCATCAGGCCGGTAATGTTCCGCGATCGCTCGGTAATGGTTAACAAATAGGCCTGATGTATCTTGGCCGCCTGGGCGCGAGCCTTGACATTTGTACGTTCATCGCGTATGTCCGGGTTGTCGTCCGTCTCTCGGCCGCGACACCCGCTTTTTCTCAGACAGAGATCCGGATGGGCGCTGCGCCAGGGTCGCGATGCGATCGCCGGATCATCAAGTTCGTTTCCGGGTATTTTTCTGCCGTCCCTCTGCCGAGTAATTCGGGGACACTATACTCAATTCACCGGCGCAGCCCGCTCAGCGCTGCTTCTTGGCCGTCGTCGCGGTGAAATCGGGTTCCTTGTTCGCCACCCAATCGACGAACTTGCGCACGTTGGGATTGGCCAGCAGGCCCTCCACATCCATCCCGTAGCGCTGCAGCTCGGAATTGGTGAAGTTGGCGATCAGCGTCTGCTGGCAAATGGGATGCATCGGCACGACATCGCGCCCACCCCGGCTCTTGGGCACGGGATGGTGCCAGACGATCGTCTTGCCGGTCGGCCGCCCGCACAACCAGCACGCCACCACCTCCGCCGGAGCCTCCCGGGCACGAAGCTCGTCGCCATAAGGACCGTGTTTCGAATGTTTGCGGGCCATGTCTCGATCTGCATCCGTAGGTTCAGCCGCACCGATAGGGATGGCGATCGGAATTGCGATGCCGGCATTTCGACGAGGGCATCCACCCCGATGGCCGTCCTTTTGGCGCTGGTCGAGTTTTAAGGCGTGCCAGCGCGACGCGTCACGCTTTCGATGAGGATTCCTGCCAGCCCACCGAACAGGACGATACCGTGCCAGAAAGACGGCACGCTGATCGTGCGCGCGAAGAGGCCGACCACGGCCAACCAGGCCAGCACGGCAGCGGCGAACGTCCAGTCGTCCACGAAGAGAGCGACCAGCTCGGCTATGATGGCCCGCACAACGTTCACGCTGCCTCTCCAGCCCTTTGGCGGCGACGCGCCGAATGCGCCAGCACAAGGGCTAGCCCCGCGGCAAATGCGAAACCGGCGACGAGCGTCATGATCGACCAGTCGCCGCCGGTCCATGGGATGCCCAGCCCCTGCCCGGTCCAGAAGGTGCCGAACGCGGACAACAGCAGCCCCACGATGAACTTGAGCAGATTCTCGGGGATGCGCGACAGGGGACGGTGGAGCGCCAGGCCCAAGGCTATGACCACCGCCAGCGCGGCCGCCGCGCCGAGGATGGCTGACCCCAACAGGCCCGCACCGCCGGAGCCAAGCGCGATCACGATGAACACGACCTCGATCCCTTCCAGCATCGTGATCTTGAATGCCCCGAGCATCGCAACGCTGTCCCAGGCGGTGGTCGCACGCGGGGTGGCCCGCATCGCTGCGGTTTGCTTGGCATAAGCGGCGCTCTCGTCATGCAACGGGATGACGCCCGCCGACCGCAAGATCGCCTTGCGCAGCCAGCGCATCCCGAACAACAGCAGCAACACCCCGATCACGAGCTGGAGCGGTTGCAACGGGATCGTCGCCAGCGCCGGTCCGAGGGCAAGGACGAGCAAGGCGAGCACGAACAGTGCGATGCCGGCGCCGGCTAGCGCACTGCGCCAGCCGCGCGTCGTGCCGATCGCCAGCACGACCGTCAGCGCTTCCACGAACTCGACCATCGAGGCCAGAAAGGAGGCGCCGACCGTCGGGCCGATATGGCTCCAGTAAGAAATCATGCCGGCACCATCGCGCTGCGATCGCGGCCGTATTCAACCGCCCGCATCCAGCCGCGTCCGTCGGGCTCCAGCGGCAGACGGCGCCCGTAAATCACACCGGTTTCCGGTCGGTTGGTTGGCATTCCCGCAATCTTCCTTCCAGCGACTTGATAACCTGCTCAACAGCCTACGGTTCAGACGGACACCAACCCACCGCTGTCGCCGATCCGCTTTGTCGGCAGGTCGAGCAGGCCGGCGATCGTGCGCAGCAGGTCGGCAAAGGGCGTGCCAGCCGCGCAAGCCACATGCCGTCCGCCTTGCAGAGCGCCATCGGCGCCGCCGGCCAGGAAAACGGGCAGATGATCATGCGCATGGACATGCGAATCCCCCATCGGGCTGCCATATAATATCAGCGAGCGTTGAAGCAGGCTCGCATCGCCATCGCCGGTCCTGTCGAACCGCCCGATCATGGCGGCGATCTGGGCGACATGGAATGCGTTCAGCCGCGCAAAGGCCTCGATCCGCTCGGGCTCCTGGCGATGGTGCGAGGCCGTGTGGAAGGGGGTCATCAGGCCGCTCTCGGGATAGACGCGCTGACTGCGGTCCAGACCGAGCTTGATCGTGGCGACACGGGTGAGGTCGCTCGCAAAAGCCAGGCGGACCAGATCGCCGAGTATCCGCACGTGATCCGAAAATGACGACGGGTCCTGGGCTTTGTCGCCGGCTGAGGCCACCTGCTTCATGCCCTCGAAATCGCGAATGCTGCGCTCGAGCTCGCGAATTTCCTGGAGGTGCGCGGCGAGCCGATGACGATCCTCGCTGCCCAGGTCGCGATGAAGTTTCCGGGCGGGATCGATTACGGTGTCGAGAACACTGCCGCCTTCGACCTCACCGCGGGGGATCGTGCCGAACAGCCTTGCGAACACCTTTCCCGGCGAGACCTCGGGCATTGCCGGCGTACGGGCGTCGATCCAGCTGATCGCATGGCGATAGCTCGGGCTATAGCCCTGCGGCCATATTGGCTCGGGCGGCTCGCTCAGGTCCTCGATGCTCAATTCCAGCGAACCGACGCGCGTCTTGCCGCGCAGCGAACGCGCGAAAACCTGATCGATCGAGGGGCCTGCGTGAACCTTCCCTTCGGCGCTTCGCAGGGGATGCGCCCCGGTCAGGAAAGCGGCGGACGAACGCGCATGATCCACGCCGTCGCCATCCTCGGCCGGCGACAGGGACTCGGCGGGCCGCAGTTCCGTGTTGCTGACGATCGTCACCTGCTCGCGAAAGGGCGCAAGCGCCGACAGGCTGGGGGTGAACGCGAAGTCACGTCCTTCTTGTTCGGGTGACCAGAGATTGCGCGACCGGCCGTATGCGGTGCTGCCGCCCGCGCCATGCACCATCTCGATCGCAAGCAATTTCGGCTCTCTGGATCGACCGCGTGCCGCAGCCGATGCGCTGAGCGGCACCATGGCCTGCAGAAACGGCAGCGCCACCGCCACGGCCGCCCCGCGTAACACCGTCCGGCGCGGCAATTCGCCTCGAAAAATCGACATCATCTTCTCCTCACGACGTCGGCGCTTCGCCGGCACCGGATCATCCTACGCTTCTCGTTTCGGCAATCTTTCGATAGATTGACAATCGATGTCGAATTCTCGCCAATCCGTGCGCCGCGAGGACGGGGCTGTGCCGGAAGCGGGGGTGACCAGCTTCGTGCGCGACTATGCATCGGGCGACATGATCGCGGCGCACGCGCACGATCGGGACCAGCTGGTTTATGCGGCAGCGGGCGTGATGACCGTTCGTACCGGGGAAGGGGCGTGGGTTACGCCATCGCACCGCGCGGTCTGGATTCCCGCCGGCGTTCCCCATTCGATCGCAATGTCGGGTCGTGTTGCTATGCGGACGCTCTATTTCCGGCCCGCTTTTGTCCGCGGATTACCGCGCAAATGCTGCGTCATCGCCGTCTCCAATCTCGTCAAGGAGCTCATTCTTCACGCCTGCGCTTGTGGAGCCGACCGCCACGTCAGCGCGCTTCTCGCGCGCCAGTTGCGTGCCTTGTCCGCGCTTGCGCTGGAGCTGCCGATGCCCGCCGATGTTCGAGCGCGGCGCGTTGCGGAACGGCTCGAACGCGATCCGGGTGCCCGAACCGGCCTGGCAGCGCTCTGCCGTGATGCAGGCGCGAGCCGTCGGACAATCGAGCGGTCTTTTCTCGCGGAAACAGGCCTTTCGCTCGGCCGTTGGCGCCAGCAATCGCGCCTGATGCATGCGGTTCAGCTACTCGGTGGTGGGGCGAGCGTTACCGAGGTTGCGTTCGAGGCGGGCTATGGCACGCCGAGTGCGTTCACCGTCGCCTTTCACAAGGCATTCGGCGCCACGCCAACGGCGTATTTCTGTGCGCCGGGGTGATGAGCGCCAGGCCACCCTCAATCATCCTCGTCCTCGAAATGCGCCAGCGCCAGCGCGCGGGCCTTGATCTGGCGGGTCATGCACCAGTGGACCAACGCTTCCTCGCGCCCGTGCGTCACCCACACCTCGCTCGGCGCCAGTTCCTGAATGGTGGTGGTCAGTTCGTCCCAGTCGGCATGGTCGGATACGATCAGCGGCAGCTCGATATTGCGTTGCCGCGCGCGCTGGCGGACGCCCATCCATCCGCTCGCCATCGCGGTGATCGGATCGGGCAGGCGGCGCGACCAGCGGTCGTTGAGCGCGCCCGGTGGGCAAAGCACGATCGATCCCTTCATCTCCGCCGCCTTGCGCCCGGTCGCGGGCAGCAGCGGGCCGAGATCGACGCCCATCTCCTGATACAGATCGCACAGCCGCTGCAGCGCGCCGTGGATATAGATCGGCTCATGGTAATTCCGCCCGCGCAACTCCATGATCACGCGCTGCGCCTTGCCCAGCGCATAGGCGCCGACCAGCACGCACCGCTCCGGATTGGCGTGGAGCGCCTCCAGCAGCCGGTCGATCTCCGATCCCGTATCGGGGTGGCGGAAGACGGGCAGGCCGAACGTTGCCTCGGTGATGAACACATCGCACGGCACCGGCTCGAACGGCGCGCAGGTGGGGTCGGGGCGGCGCTTGTAGTCGCCCGAGACGACGATCCGTTCACCCTTGTGCATCAGGACGATCTGCGCCGATCCCAGCACATGGCCGGCGGGCACGAACTTGACGTCGACATCGCCGACCCTGGTCGTCTCGCCATAGGCGACCGGCTGGCCGTTCTGCGGGCCGTAGCGCGTGTCCATGATCGCGATCGTCTCGGGCGTGGCCAGCACGGCGCCGTGCCCGCCGCGCGCATGATCGGCATGGCCATGCGTCACCATGGCGCGTTCCTGCGGGGTGGAGGGGTCGATCCAGGCGTCGGCGGCCGGAATATACAGCCCGTTGGGCTTGGGTTCGATCCAGGTGCCGATGCGCGCCATCCTTCCTATATGGTTGGTATGAGGGTTCGTTCCAGCGGGATGATGATGCCGGACGTGTTTGAAGCCACCACCGTCAACCCGGACCTATGCGTCACCCCGGACTTGTTCCGGGGTCCACCGGGTCACAGGCGAAGAGCTTCCACCTCTTGCCCTGCGCTCGTCTCGCGGTGGACCCCGGAACAAGTCCGGGGTGACGAATGCTATTGTGGCACCATCCTCGTGGAGACCCTTTGAACCTTCCCCCGCAAATAGCCGGATGGTTCGCCGCGCGCGGGTGGCAGCCGCGCCGCTATCAGCTCGAAATGCTCGATGTCGCGCGGGCCGGGGATCATGCTCTGCTGGTCGCGCCGACCGGCGCGGGCAAGACGCTCGCCGGCTTCCTTCCAAGCCTGGTCGATCTGGTGGAGAACCCCGCCGAGGGCCTCCACACGCTCTACGTCTCGCCGCTCAAGGCGCTCGCGATCGACGTGCAGCGCAACCTGATGGATCCGATCGCGGAGATGGGGCTCGCAATCACGGTCGAGAGCCGCACCGGCGATACGCCGTCCGATCGCAAGGCGCGTCAGCGGGTCAAGCCGCCCAACATGCTGCTGACCACGCCGGAATCCCTGAGCCTTTTGCTCAGTCACAAGGACAGTACCTTCCTGTTCGAGAACCTCAAGACTATCGTCGTCGACGAGGTCCACGCCTTCGCTACCGGCAAGCGTGGCGATCTGCTGGCGCTGTGCATGGCCCGGCTCCAGCATTTCGCGCCGAACATGCGCCGCGTGGCGTTGTCGGCCACTGTGGCCGATCCCGACGCCTATCGCGCATGGCTCGCGCCCGGCGGCGATATCGACGCGGTCGCCAAGGTCGATGGCGATCCCGGCGCCGAGCCCAATCTCCACATCCTGCTGCCCGAGGATCGCGTGCCCTGGTCGGGCCATTCGGGCCGCTATGCCGCCGCCCAGGTGATGGCGGAGATCGAAACCCACCGCACCACTATCATCTTCTGCAATACGCGCAGCCTGGCCGAGCTGATCTTCCAGGATCTGTGGGCGGTCAACGACCAGACCTTGCCGATCGGCGTGCATCACGGTTCGCTCTCGGTCGAGGCGCGGCGCAAGGTCGAGGGCGCGATGGCGGCGGGGCGGCTACGGGCCTTGGTCGCGACCGCCAGCCTCGATCTGGGTGTCGACTGGGGCGATGTCGATCTGGTCATCCAGATGGGCGCGCCCAAGGGTGCCTCGCGCCTCACCCAGCGAATCGGCCGCGCCAACCATCGATTGGACGAGCCGTCGGAAGCGGTGATCGTCCCGGGCAACCGCTTCGAATATCTGGAGGCGCGCGCGGCATTGGACGCGATCGAGCAGGGCGAGCTCGATACCGACATCTTCCGCACTGGCGCGCTCGACGTGCTGGCGCAGCATGTGATGGCCTGCGCCTGCGCCGAACCCTTCACCGAAGAGGCGATGCTGCGCGAGGTGCAGGACGCCTTGCCCTACAGCGCGCTCAGCCCCGAACTCTTCCGCCAGGTGCTCGATTACATTGCGACCGGCGGCTACGCGCTCAAGGCCTATGATCGGTTCAAGCGGCTGACGTTGGGCGAGGATGGGCTTTGGCGCGTCAGCCACCCGCAATTCGTCCAGCAGCATCGGTTGAACGCGGGCATCATCGTCGAGGCCGACATGCTCACCGTGCGCTTCAAGAATGGCCGCAGCCTCGGCAAAGTCGAGGAAAGCTTCGCCGCCAGCATGCGGCCGGGCGACACCTTCTTCTTCGCCGGCCTCGCGCTCGAGGTCGATCGGATGGATACCGAGGACCTGATCGTCCACGCGACCAGGAAGCCCGCGCGCATCCCCACCTATGGCGGCGCGCGCATGCCGATCTCGACCAATCTTGCCGATCGCGTTCGCCATTATTTCGCCGAACCCGCGCAATGGCATCGCTTCCCTGCCGATGTGCGCGAATGGCTGGAGATGCAGGCGCGCCGATCCGCCTTGCCGCGCCCGGAGCAGCTGCTGATCGAGACCTTCCCGCGCGAGGGCCGCCATTACATGGTGGTCTACAGCTTCGAAGGCTGGAACGCGCACCAGTCGCTCGGCATGCTGATCACGCGGCGGATGGAGACGGCGGGGCTCAAGCCTTTGGGCTTCGTCGCGAGCGACTATGCGATCGCGACCTACAGCCTGGAGCCCGTCACCGATCCCGCCGCCTTGTTTAGCAAGGACGTGCTGGAGGACGAATTCGTCGACTGGGTCCAGCAATCCTCCCTGCTCAAGCGTGCGTTCCGCGAGGTGGCGGTGATCGGCGGGCTGGTCGAGCGGCAGCATCCGGGTAAGCGCAAGACGGGGCGTCAGGTCACCTTCTCGACCGACCTGATCTACGACGTGCTGCGCAAATACGAGCCCGACCATCTGCTGATGCGCGCGGCGTGGGACGATGCCCGCGCCAAGATGACCGACGTCGGCCGCCTGGTCGACCTGCTCGACCGCGCGCAAAGCACGATGTTGCACAGCAAACTGGACAAGGTTTCCCCGCTGGCGGTGCCCGTTCTGGTGTTGATCGGCCGCGAACGGGTGGCGCAAGGTGGCACGGAAGACGCTCTGCTGATCGAGGCCGAAGTGCTGGCAGCGGAGGCGATGGCGGACTGAACCTTGCTTGAAGGGCGGCGGTAAGCGATATGCTTGTCCGCTCACGCTATGCCCCTTCATCCCTTCCCCTGGATCGATGTCGTCGTCGTCCTCGCTTTGATGCTCGTGAACGCCCTGTTCGCGATGTCGGAGCTGGCGATCGTGTCCGCGCGCAAGCCACGGCTGGAGGCGATGGCGCGCCGCGGCCGTACCGGTGCGCGCGTCGCGCTCGATCTCGCCGCCGACCCTGGCAAGTTCCTCTCCACGGTGCAGAGCGGCATCACATTGACGGCGGTGCTGGCTGGCGCCTTCTCGGGCGAAGCGCTCGGTGAGCCTGTGGCCGAGCGGCTGGAGTGGCTCGGCATGGGCCACGATGCCGCGCAGCATTGGGGCTTCGGGCTGGTGATCGTTGCCACGACCTATTTGAGTCTCGTCATCGGCGAACTGGTGCCCAAGCAGATAGCGCTGACCGCGCCCGAGCCGATCGCGGCGGTGGCGGGCGTGCCGATGTTGTGGGTGTCGCGGATTGGCGCGCCTTTCGTCTGGCTGCTGGAGCATTCGAGCGCGCTGCTGATCCGGCTCATGGGCCTGCACAAGAAGCGCGACAGCCATGTCACGGCCGAGGAATTGCATCTGGTCGTCGCCGAAGCCTCGACTGCGGGCGTGATCGAAGAGAGTGAACGCGCGATCATCTCGGGCGTGGTCCGCCTTGCCGACCGTCCGGTGCGCGAGGTGATGACGCCGCGCACCCAGGTCGATTGGATCGACCTCGATGAGGAAGAGCCCTTGGCCGCGATGGCGCATAGCCGGATGCCGGTCGGGCGCGGATCGGTCGACAATCTGATCGGCGTGATCGAGGCGCGCGAATTGCTTGCGGCGTCGCTCGCCTGCAAGGCGCTCGATATCGAGGCGATGATGCAGCCGGTGCAGGTCGTGTCGGACCAGATCGATGCGATGGACGCGCTCCAGGTGCTGCGTAACGCGGACGTGCCAATGGCGTTCGTCCATGACGAATATGGCCATTTCGAAGGGATCGTGACCCCGGTCGATCTGCTCGCTGCGATCGCAGGCGCCTTCGCATCGGATCAGGACGACGACACCGATCCGCCGTTCGTAGACCGCGAGGACGGAAGCTGGCTGATCTCGGGCGCGGCGCCTGCCGATCAGCTCGCCGAAAAGCTCGGCATTGAGCTGTCCGAGGATCGGGATTACGCGACCGTGGCCGGCTTTGCTTTGTCGGTGCTCAAGCATCTCCCCAAAGTAGGTGAGACGTTCGAGGACAACGGCTGGCGATTCGAGGTCGTCGATATGGACGGCCGCAAGATCGACAAATTGCTCGCCACCTGCCTCAGCAGGTAGTTTGGTCAGCCGCCAAGCGCGCCGAATTCGGCCTCGAACGCGGCGGTATCGCCCTTGGCGAGCAGCCTGGCCTGATCAACCCAGCGGTCGCGCGTGATGCGGCCCTTGAAGGCGCCCATCTGCGCATCGATCGCGGCGACGTCGGCGGCGTTCCAGGACGCGATCTGCTCGAACCGGGTCACGCCCAGATCGGCGAGAATGCTCGCCGCTTTCGGGCCGAGACCCTTGAGTTGCGTCAGCGTATCGCCGGGGCCCTTCACGGGCTCAACACGCGTGTGGGAGGAGATGCCGACGAACTGGTCGACCATATCCTCGACCGCGTCCGCAATCTCGGTGGTGATGCCGTGGCCCTCGACCGGCGGCACCGCGGGCGGCGGGGGCGTGGACGCGACGGGTTTGGGTTCGGGCGCCGGCTTGGGCGGCGCGGCCTTGGGGGTGAGCGGCGGCGTGTCGCTGAACGTCACATGCTGCTTGCGGCCGCGAACCAGCAACAGGAAGGCAAGTGCGATCACCACGAGGATTGCGATGACGATGATCGTGGTGGTGTTCATTCTTGCTCCCTTGAGTTTATGGGCGGCGCTCTAGCCCCGCCCAGCCGATTCAGGCAACCCGCGCCGCTTCGCGTTCCAATTCGCGCCAGCCGATATCGCGGCGACAGAAACCCGTCGGGAAATCGATCTGATCCACTGCGGCATAGGCATTGAGCTGCGCCTCGGCGACGCTGTGGCCGGTCGCGGTGACGGCGAGCACCCGGCCGCCATTGGCGACCAGCTTGCCGTTGGCGAGCGCGGTGCCTGCCTGGAAGACGCGCGCGCCCAGATGCTCGGCCACCTCGATCCGTGCGATCGTGCCGCCCTTTTCGGGCGTGCCGGGATAGCCTTTGGCGGCCATCACCACGGTAAGCGCGATCCGGTCGGCCAATGCCGGCGCCGGGATTTCGCCCAGCCGGCCTTCAGCGACATCGGCGAGTAGAGTAACCAGATCGCCATCGAACCGCGCCATCAGCACCTGTGTCTCGGGATCGCCGAAACGGCAATTATACTCGATCAGCTTGGGTCCGTCGGCGGTCAGCATCAGCCCGGCATAGAGTACGCCCGAATAAGGATTGCCCTCCCTTGCCAGCGTATCGACCGTCGGCCGGATGATCCGCTCCATCACCTCGGCCTCGAGAGCGGGGGTCAGGATCGAGGCGGGGCTGTAGGCGCCCATGCCGCCCGTATTGGGACCCTGGTCGCCATCGCCGACGCGCTTATGGTCCTGCGCCGATCCGAACGCGGCGATCGCCTTGCCGTCGGTCAATGCGAAGAAGCTCGCTTCCTCGCCGATCATGAATTCCTCGATCACAACCTCGGCGCCGGCCTCGCCGAAGCTGCCCCCGAACATGTCGTCGATCGCTGCCTCGGCCTCCTCGATCGTGGTTGGAATGACCACGCCCTTGCCCGCGGCCAGCCCATCCGCTTTGATCACCACCGGCAGGCCGAAGCGGGGCAAGGCGGCCTTGGCGGCGCGAGCATTGGTGAAGCGCTCGTAGTCGGCGGTCGGAATGTTGGCGCGGCGGCACAGATCCTTGGTGAAACCCTTCGATCCTTCGAGCTGGGCGGCAGCTTGCGACGGACCGAAGGTCAAAATGCCTTCCGCGCGCAGGCGATCGGCGAGGCCTTCGACCAGCGGCTGCTCGGGCCCGATCACGACCATGCCAATATTTTCCTCGCGCGCGAAGCCGACGATGTTATGCGGCTCGATATCGACCAGCTCGGCATGTTGCGCGATCCCGGGATTGCCGGGCGTGGCGTAGAGCTTGGTCAGGCGCGGCGATTGCGCGAGCTTCCACGCAAGCGCATGTTCGCGCCCGCCCGAACCGATGAGCAGGACCTTCATGGCGTCTTCATTACCTCCGGAAACTGCCGCGCTGTTAGCCGAGGAGTCGCCGGGCGACAATTCGCCTGCGCTGTCCGTTTCGGAATTGTCGGGCGCGCTCAAGCGCTCGGTCGAGGACGCGTTCAGCCATGTCCGCGTTCGCGGCGAGATTTCGGGCTTCAAGCGTGTGGCTTCGGGCCATAGCTATCTCACGCTCAAGGACGACCGCGCCTGTCTCGACGGTGTGATCTGGAAGGGCACACCGGTCGCCTTCCGGCCTGAGGACGGGATCGAGGTGATCGCGACCGGTCGGCTCACGACCTATCCCGGCCGTTCGCGCTATCAGATTGTGATCGAGCGGCTTGAACTGGCGGGGCAGGGCGCTTTGATGGCCCTGCTCGATCAGCGCCGCCGCGCGCTCGCCGCTGAAGGCCTGTTCGATACCGAGCGCAAACGCCGCCTGCCATTCCTGCCGCGCAAGATCGGTGTGGTTACATCGCCCACAGGTGCGGTGATCCGCGACATCTTGCATCGCCTGGAGGATCGTTGCCCGACGCATGTGCTGGTCTGGCCAGTGGCAGTGCAGGGCGAAGGCGCTGCCGCGCAGGTCGCGGCGGCGGTCAAGGGTTTTGCAGAAATGCCCGATCCACCCGAATTGCTGATCGTCGCGCGCGGCGGCGGTTCGATCGAGGACCTCTGGGCTTTCAACGAGGAAGTGGTGGTGCGCGCGGTCGCGGCCTCGCCGATCCCGGTGATTTCGGCGGTGGGCCATGAAACCGACGTCACCTTGTGCGATTTCGCCGCCGATGTGCGCG